>Ga0209916_1002306_pt1 | contig 9781 bp, 11 predicted proteins | sample ThiBio_1000_plan_FD_183956 | JGI IMG/M metagenome (GOLD analysis project Ga0209916, IMG submission 183956) | Wastewater bioreactor microbial communities from Cape Town, South Africa - Thiocy_solids_2 (SPAdes) | ecosystem: Engineered > Bioreactor > Thiocyanate-remediating > Anaerobic-Aerobic ... | reverse complement strand
GGCGCAACTGAAGTAAGTACGCGTCGATCCCGTCCCTGCTTTGCGGGGGAGAGATCAACACTGCAAAGAGATACCCGATGCCCGCAAGCTTCGAAGCCACCCTCGACTGGGCCAACGCCCAGGACGCTGCCGATCCGCTGCGCGCGTTCCGCGACGAGTTCCTGATTCCGCCGCATGAGGGCCGCGACGGCCGGCCGGTCGACAGCGTGTACTTCTGCGGCAACTCGCTGGGCCTGCAGCCGCGCGCCGTGCGCGAGGCGGTCAACGCGGAACTGGACTACTGGGGCGAACTGGGCGTGGAAGGCCACTTCAAGGGCCGCCTGCCGTGGATGGACTACCACGAGTTCGTGCGCGACGACCTGGCCGCCGTGGTCGGCGCCAAGCCCGTCGAAGTGGTGGCGATGAACACCTTGGGCGTGAACCTGCACCTGATGATGGTGAGCTTCTACCGCCCCACGCCGGAGCGCCACGCCATCCTGATCGAGGCCGGCAGCTTCCCCACCGACCGCTACGCGGTGGAGTCGCAGGTCCGCTTCCACGGCTTCAGCCCCGCGCTGTCGCTGATCGAGCTGGAGGCCGACGAACCGAACGGCACCACCTCGCTGCAGGCGATCGAGCGCGTGCTGGCCGAGCGCGGCGAGCAAATCGCACTGGTGCTGCTGCCCGGCGTGCAGTACCGCACTGGCCAGGCGTTCGACCTGAAGGCGATCACCGCACTGGGCCACCGACACGGCTGCACGGTCGGCTTCGACCTCGCCCACGCGGTCGGCAACCTGCCGCTGCAGCTGCACGGCAGCGGCGCCGACTTCGCCATCTGGTGCAGCTACAAGTACCTGAACTCCGGCCCCGGCGCGATCGGCGGCGCCTTCGTGCACGAGCGTCATGCGCAAGCCGCGCTGCCGCGCTTCGCCGGCTGGTGGGGCCACGACAAGGCCACCCGTTTCCAGATGGGCCCCGAATTCCACGCCACGCCCGGCGCCGACGGCTGGCAGCTGTCCAACCCGCCGATCCTCGCGCTGGCCCCGCTGCGCGTGTCGCTGGAAATCTTCCGCCGCGCCGGCATGCAGCGCCTGCGCGAAAAATCGCTGCAGCTCACCGGCTACCTGGAATGGCTGGTGCAGACGCAGCTCGCCGACGTGCTGGAAGTGGTCACCCCCGCCGCCCCCGCACGCCGCGGCGCCCAGCTGTCGATCCGCGTGACCGGCGGCCGCGAACGCGGCCGCGCCCTGTTCGAATACCTGATGGCAAACGGCGTGATCGGCGACTGGCGCGAACCCGACGTCATCCGCATCTCGCCCGCGCCGCTGTACAACCGCTTCGCCGATTGCCTGGCGTTTGCCGAGGCGGTGCGCGCATGGGTGGACGGCCGCTGAGCAAGTCGCACCGGCTCACACCGCATGCTGCCTATGCCATCGAGCCACACCCGGGATTTCCGCATCGACTCTACGCCCAGGCGCTGCGTGATCACCTACGGCTGCCTCGGCTTCGGCCGCTCCGACCCATGCTCCGAGCGCATCGCCGCGCTGGCGGCTGGCCCCGCCATCATGCAGCTCCTGCCGGGCTGCGGCCACGTGCCCCATCGCGAGCAGGGTGATGTGGTGCCCGGGCTGGTCGGCAACTGGTTTGCCCCTGTGGGGAGCTGAGTCACACTCCCTGCCGGATCGTCACACCAACACCGGAGTTCGCGCCATGAAACTGCTGCTCGTCGGATCGACCGGACTGGTGGGCCGCCACGTGCTGGCGCAGGCGTTGGTCGACCCGCGGATCGAGGCCATGGTCGCACCGGCGCGCCGTCCGCTGCCCGGCCACCCGAAGCTGCTCGCGCCGCTGGTGGATTTCGACGCGCTGCCGCCGGACGCGGCATGGTGGCGGGCCGATGCGGTGATCTGCACCCTGGGCACCACCATGCGCCTCGCCGGTTCGGAGCCGGCCTTCCGCCGCGTCGACCACGACTACCCACTCGCGGTCGCCCGCCTCGCCCGCCGGCACGGCACGCCCACCTTCGTGCTGAACTCCGCGCTGGGTGCCGACGCCACCTCGCGCTTCTTCTACAACCGCGTCAAGGGCGAGACCGAGCGCGATCTCGCCGCCCTCGGCTTCGACTCGCTGAGCTTCGTGCGCCCCGGCCTGATCGCCGGCCAGCGCGACGAAGTCCGTCCGGCCGAGCGCCTCGGCCTGTTCGCGCTCACCGCACTCGGCCCACTGCTGCCGCGCCGCTGGCGCAAGAACCCCGCCGAGCGGGTGGCGCAACGGCTGATCGAGGCCGCGCTCGCGGCGCGCCCCGGCACGCACATCGTCTCGGCGGAACAGATGGCCTAGGCCGACTGCGCTCCCTGGCCCGACCAGCCGGTGCGGTCGGTGATCTCGCCGTCCGTGACCACCAGCGCCTTGCCGGCGGCCGCGCTGGCGCGCATGCGGGTGAGCGGCGTGGACCCCCCGTCGGCGACCAGCACCGCGTTGGCATCCTTGCCGTGCGCCAGAACCCTGCCCTTGATGTCGACTGCGCCGACCTTGCCGCCCTCGACGGCGTAGGTCGTGACATGGGCGCCGTGGGTGACCAGGTCGCTCTGCACCACCAGCTTCTCGACCACGCCGCCGGGCTTGACGCTGAAGGCCGCGGCCGGCAGTTGCATGTTGACGCCCTTGACCAGGGTGTTGCCGACCGAGCCGTGCGTGGTGATGCCCTCGTCCACCGTGATGGTGCCGACCGGCTTGCTCACCTGGATGCCGATGGAGCCGTCGCCGAAGGTCTCGATCGACTTGAAGCGGATGTCGCGCACCGTGCCGTCATACTGGTTGAAGCCGCGCGCGCCGAGGCCGTGCGTAACGATCTCGCGCTCGGCGACGAAGCGGTCCACCGTGCCGAAGTTGACGAAGCCGATGCCGCTGGGTCCGTACGACACCACCGGGGCGTGCGCGAGCCAGTGGTCGACCGTGCCCCAGGTATCCAGCACCATGTCGTTCACGCCGTAGGTGACGACCTCGCCGAAGTGCTCCACCCGTTTTGCCTTCGCGCCGTACACGATGAACACGCCGGCGGTGATGATGTCCGCGGTGCCGTAGGGCAGCATGCCGCAGGAATGCACCGCGCCGGTGGTGAGCTTGTCGAGCTGCACCCAGCCGCCCTGGTCGCCGAAGCCGCTCACGAAGATACCCGAGCCGAGCACCGGGGCGTTCTTCGCGCCCACGGAAATGTCGATGAGCGAAGCGTGGATGGTCGACTTGGCGTCGCCGTTGAAGTTGTAGACGGTGAGCGCTCCCTGGTACACGTTGACGCCATACTTCTGCGGCTGCTCGCTGTAGCGGCGGGCGTCGCAGGCGGCGATGTGCAGCTTGTCCACCACCAGCTCCAGCCTGTCGGTACCGCTGCGGGTGATGATGGACACCTGCCCGGTGATGCTCAGGTCTTCCAGCGCGATGCGACCCATGTCGGCGAAGCCGGTCTGGGTGTAGATCGCGCGGGCGGATGGCATCGCGACCACAGTGAGATGCGCCACCCGATTGTCGGCGGTGAGGGCGATGCCGTCGCCGTTGCCGAACACGAGAAGGCAGCCGTCCTTGTCCTTCCCCGTCAGCGCGAACCCCGGCGCCAAGGTGATGGAAAAGGGGCACGCCACCGAGGTCTGCAGCTCAAGCGTGCGCGGACCTGGCCCGGCAAGGGCAGCCACGAGGTCCGCGAGGGAGGCGATCGGCACGATGGGTGGATTCATTCAATACCCCATTGGATGGAAGGAAAGCCGACGATAACCATCAGGGCACGACGAGCCCGTGACCGGAAGCGCGGTGGCCAAGGCACGCAGGGGGCGCTTTGGCACGGGTGCCACCGGGCTGGCGGCGTGATGGAAACGGCGTGTCGCTGCCTACTTTTTGACGCCCTTCTCGGGATTGAAGCCGTCCCAGCTCTCGAACACGTCCATGAAACCCGGCACGGTCTTCTCACGGGCCCAGTCGCGCTGCAGCTCGCAGTAGAGCTGCGTCTTGCTGATCAGCTTGCCGCCCGCCTGCTCGATGCGGCGCAGGGCTGCCTCATGCGCCGCCACCGACGTGCCGCCGACCGCATCGGCGACCACGTAGACGTCAAAGCCTTCCCTCAGGGCATCCAGTGAGGGAAAGGCCAGGCAGGCTTCTGTCCAGAGCGCGGTCATGATGAGCTTCTTGCGGCCGGTCGCGAGGACCGCCTGCTTGAACCCGACATCTTCCCAGCTATTGATCGTGGTGCGGTCGTAGGTGGGATAGGCACCCACCACGTCCATCAGCGGCTTGATCGGCGGCTTGTTCTTGCCGGTGGCGACATTGACGGTGGAATGGATGATAGGCAGCCCGTAGTTCACCGCCGCCATCGCGCTGTGGACGATGTTGAACACCAGCTCGTCCTGGTTCATCGAGCGGATCGAGCTGACCTGGATCGGCTGATAGTCGATGACGATGAACGCCGAATTCTCGGGTGTCAGCAGATGGTCGAATTTCGGGTCGCGGATCGGTTCACTGGCCATGGAGGCTCCTTCACGGGTGGCGGCGTCAAAGCGTTGACGGGGCGATCGGAACGGGATGCCGTCGAGCTGCAGGCTGGCACCACCAAGGCGCCGATGCGGCATGAAGCGCGAAACGGAAGGCGTGCCCGCGCGGCTGCGGGCGGCATCCACAACGCATCGCACGCCATGGCCCGTCATGGCCCGGTGAAGGATGCGCGAGGCCGCGGCCCGGGCCGGCAGCAGCGGCCTCGCACGGCATTCGCGTCAGGTCGGCGGATGCCTTACCTGCCCTGCCCCGCGCACCACGAAAGAGCGCCTCGGCACCCATCGGGCCGTAGGCGTGCAGCCGGGTGGTGGAGATGCCGATCTCGGCGCCGAGACCCAGCTCGCCGCCGTCGCTGAAGCGGAAGGAGGCGCTGACCATCACCACGGCGGAGCGGATCGCCTGCACGAATCGTTGCGCAGCGGCTTCGTCGGCGGTGGCGATGACTTCGGTGTGGTCGTAGCCGTAGCGGCGGATATGGGCGAGGCGTCGTCGAGGTCGTCCACCACGCGCGAGGCGAAGATCAGGTCGAGGAATGTGGCGGCGTAGTCTTCATCGATCGAAACCCGGGTCAAAGTGACCTTAAAAACACCACTATTGGCTTGAAGCCACGCCCCCGGCAATGGACGCGCCGGATTCGCCATCTTCCGGTCACAAGCTGCGATGAAAGCCTCGGCACATCGTCCGAGCCGTTGCCGGCGCCGCGCGCTCCACCGGTCGCTACGGCTCGCCGGCTCATGTTTCCCGGGATGATCTCGGGCATCCTGTAGGCTGCGATGTCCCACCGGTATTGCGCGCAATCTCATGCCAGACATCAAAAGCGAGGAAATCCGCATCGACAGCGGCCAGGGGCGCCTGTTCGCCAAGCGCTGGGATCCGGTCGGACGAATCACCACCGCACATTCGCCGCTGATCCTGCTGCACGATTCGCTGGGCTCGGTCGAGTTGTGGCGGGACTTCCCCGAGCGACTGGCACGCGCCACGGCGCGTTCGGTCATCGCGTACGACCGGCTCGGCTTCGGCAAGTCCGACCCGCACCCCGGCATGCTCGGCATCGACTTCATCCGAAACGAGGCGAACGAAGGCTTTCGCGACCTCAAGGCCGCCCTGGACATCGGGCGCTTCGCCGCGTTCGGGCACAGCGTCGGCGGCGGCATGGCCGTCGGGATCGCGGCGGCGTATCCGGACGAGTGCGAGGCGCTGATCACCGTGTCGGCGCAGGCATTTGTCGAAGACCGGACGATCGCGGGAATCCGCGCTGCCAAACAGGCCTTTGCGGAACCCGGGCAGGTCGACCGGCTGCGGCGATATCACGGCGACAAGGCGCCGTGGGTGCTCGCGGCGTGGATCGATCGCTGGCTGTCCCCGGACTTCGCCGACTGGAACCTCGACGACGCGCTGCGCCAGGTGCGATGTCCGGTGCTGGCCCTGCACGGCGAGCACGACGAATACGGCTCCGCCCGCCACCCCGAGCGCATCGCCGCACGGGTGGCCGGCCCCGCCACCATGCATCTCTTGCCGGGCTGCGGCCACGTACCCCATCGCGAACAGGCGGACGCCGTGCTGGCGATGGTCGGCGACTGGCTGGCCGACACCCGCACGCCGGCGACTAACTAGCGCGCCGTGCCCGCGGGCGGCGTGGCCGGCGCGCTGGCCGCCGGGGTACCGAAGGTGGGCGTGCCCTGGTACTTCGCCGGGATGGCCCATTCGGTGGCCGCATAGAAGATGATCCACGCGATCACGAACAGGGACAGCACCCACACCCAGGTCGGGATGGCCGAGCGCGCCTCGGCGCGCCGCGGGTCGAACGGATCGCCGGCGCTGAACGCATCCACCTTCAGCTGCAGCGTGCCGCTCTGGGTGGAACCCGGCCTGAGGCCGGTCACCATGATGCCGGGACCGTTCTGCACGTGGAACGGGATCTCCTCGACCCCCTCGATGCCGTTCTGGTCCTCCGCGCGCACGATCAGCCGGTGCGGGCCGTCCGCCAGCCGGCAGGTATCCAGTTCGAGCTGGGTGGGCAACTCGCGGTCGATGAGCGGCGCCGGGTCGTCGTCGATGTAAACGCGAACGTGCGGGTTGGGCATGGCGGTCTCCTCAGCGGTCCCGGCGCAGGACGGCGTACTTCGGATGGTCCGGGTTCGCTTCGCCCGGATGCGCCAGATACCTGAACATCGCGATGAAGCAGGCCAGCGTCGCCACCCCGACGACCACCGCCACCGCGACGATGCCCCACAGGGGTCCCATCAGCATGTTGTGCATGATTGCCTCCGCTTACTTGCCGCCGGCACGCAGCGCCGCCACCTCGGCCGGCGCCACCGGCTTGGCGTGGTTGCCCCACGAGGAACGCTCGTAATTGGCGATGTTGGCGATGTCCGCGTCGCTCAGCTGCCCGGCGAATGGCGGCATCGCGCTGGCATACTTCACGCCGCCGATCACGACGCCGCTGGCGCCGTGCAGCACGGTGCGCAGGTGCAGGGCGGGATCGTCGCTGGCCACCGCGGCATTGCCCTTGAGCGGTGGGAACGCGCCCGGCACGCCCTCGCCGCTGGCCTGGTGGCAGGCCGCGCAGTTGGCCTCGAACAGCGCCTGGCCCTTGGCGGCGTCATATACATAGCCCTCCGCGGCCGGTGCTTCGGCGGCGGTCGCCGCCGTGGCGGTCGCGCTTTCGGCGGGCGCCGCATAGCCGGGGATGGGCTGCTGTTTCAGCGACAGCAAATAGGCCACCAGCGCCTTGGCCTCGGGCGTGGGGACCACGTAGCCGTGCTTCGGTGCAAACTGCGCGGGCACCGGCACCGCGGTTTCGCCGGCGGGCAACTGCTCCGTCACGCGGAACAGGAACCTGAAGTTCGGCATGATCGACTGCGGCACCACTGCGCGCGGGTCGTACAGGTGGATGTACTGCCACACGTCGCTGGGCTTGAGCTTGCCCACGTTGGTGAGGTCGGGGCCGGTGCGTTCCGAGCCGAGCAGTTCCGGCGTCTGCCAGGTGAAATCGCCCGGCGCGGACGGACGGCCAAACACCTTGTCCTGCGCCAGCGGACGCACCTGCTGGGTGTGGCAATAGCCGCAGCCGTTGCCGGCGAACACGGCGCGGCCCTGCGCCTGCAGCGGTGTCAGCGGTTGCACGCCCGGTCCGGGCGTCGTCCGCGACAGCTCGATCGCCGGGACCACCGCGATCAGCATCACGATCAGCACGTACAGCGCCAGCGCGCCGCCAAAAACCACCCACATCCCCCGCGTCCCGTTCATGCCGCCGCTCCTTCGGGTTCCATGATCGGCGAGGGCGCGTTGCCGGGCTTGCCCGCGGTCATGCGCCACACGTTCCAAGCGAACGCCAGGTGCGACAGGAACATCAGGATGCCGCCCACGCCGCGCCACAGGTAGTACGGCGCCATGTCGGCCACCGACTGGATGAACGGCACGCCATGCAGCCAGTCCAGCCCCTGCAGGGTGCCGCCGATCGACAGCGCGATCACGTAGATCGACATGCCCACCAGCGCCAGCCAGAAGTGCATCGCCACGCCGAGTCGCCCGGGGTTCTTGCCGGTGGCCAGCGGCAGCAGCGCGTAGATGCCGCCCCACGTCGCGAAACTGACGAAGCCGTACATGGTCAGGTGCGAGTGGCCCACGGTGAAGCTGGTGAAGTGCCACATCGCCTGCAGCGAGCGCAGCGCCTCGACCGTGCCCTGGGTCGAGCCGAGCAGGTAGCACAGCACGCCGATGAACAGGAACGCCAGCGGGTACGACTCGATGCGCCCGTGGTAGCGCCCGCGCATGGTCAGCAGGAAGTTCGCGCTGCCGCCCAGCACCGGCACCAGCATGCCCACGCTGCAGATGATCGCGGTGGTCTGCAGCCACCACGGCAGCGGACTGAACAGGAAGTGGTGGCCGCCCAGCATCGGGTAGAACACCAGGTTGGTCCAGAACGCCAGCACGCCCAGCGCGTAGGAATAGATCGGCCGGTTCAGCACCTTCGGTATCGCGTAATAGAACAGCCCCAGCGCGAGCGGCGTGAACCACATGCCCACCGCGTTGTGCATGAAGTAGCCGGAGATGGCCACCTGGCCCAGCCCCTGCTGGTACCACGGCAGGATCGCCACCAGGCAGATCACGCAGGTCCACAAAAAGCCGCCGACGATGTACCAGTTGGACAGGTAGATGTCGTGCGAGGCGCGCCGCGCGATCGTCGCCAGCAGGTTCCACACCGTGACCAGCAGCGCGACGAGGAACACCAGCCGGATCGGCCACGGCCACTCGCGGTATTCCAGGTCGCCCCAGTTCCAGCCGAGGTCGAGCGCGACGGTGCCCGCCAGCGCGGCGAGGTTGAACAGCCACAGGCCGAGCCACGCCAGCCGCATGCTGTAGAGCCGCGTGCCGCAGCTGCGCGCGGTGACGTACAGCGCCGCGCCCACCAGGCCGAGGCTGGCAAAGCCGTAGAACACGTCGTTGGTGTGGATCGGGCGCAGCCGGCCGAAGGTCAGGTACTTCCCGGCCAGGAAATCGGGCGCACCAAACTTGAACGCCAGCAGCAGGCCCACCGCGGTACCGAACAGCAGCCAGCAGGTGGCGCTGACGGTGTAGGCCTTGAAGACCGCGGCAAGTGCGCGCTGGTCTTCCTCGCCGATCTGTTCCTGCGTGGCGTCGCCATCCGCGATGCCCGCGCCCTGCACGGCTGCTGCCATGATTGCCTTCTCCTGGTCAGGATCCGGCACACGTCGCGTGGAATCTGGGCGCGTGTCGAGGTCGCCAGCCACGCGATGCGCAAGGCTGGAACCCTTCAAGTCTAGGCATGCAGGCAGGTATTGCCCTGATGCAGATCAATCGCAAAAACCTGCAGCAGCAGCGCTCCGGCGCACACCGCGATGTCGGCGGTGACGGGTGCGCGTCGCCACCGGCTCATCGTCCGGCAAACACGATCGCCGGCTGCAACTTCAGCACCGGGCGCACGCTGATCAAGGCTGCCGCCACGCTCACCAGGACCACGCCCAGCAGGCCTGCCAGCGGGGTGAACCACAGCATGCGGAACGGAAAGCCCAACCGGACGACGACCTCGCCGGCGATGCCGCACAGCCCCAGGCCCATGCCGGTGCCCAGCAAGGCGCACACCGCGGCCTGCGCCAGCACCATCGCGGTCAGTGTAATGACCCAGTGATTTTCTGCTCAGGTGCTACCTTTTACGGAGAGCACGATGAGCCAAGTGATGGAAGAAGAGATCAAGCGTTGGACGGCGCGACGGAAGTCGGCGCTGGTGCTGGAAATCATC
>Ga0209916_1002305_pt1 | contig 9790 bp, 7 predicted proteins | sample ThiBio_1000_plan_FD_183956 | JGI IMG/M metagenome (GOLD analysis project Ga0209916, IMG submission 183956) | Wastewater bioreactor microbial communities from Cape Town, South Africa - Thiocy_solids_2 (SPAdes) | ecosystem: Engineered > Bioreactor > Thiocyanate-remediating > Anaerobic-Aerobic ... | reverse complement strand
GGTTCGCGAGCCGATGTCGAGCCCCACCGGCGCGCTGACGCGCGCCAGCGCCTCCTCGGAAACGCCGCGCTCGCGGAGGGCCTCGAAGATCATTCGGATCTTGCGCCTGCTACCGATCAGGCCGACGTAGCTCGCGGCCGTCGGCGCGGCGACGCCCAGGGCGTCGCGGTCGTGGCCGTGGCCGCGAGTGACGATCAGAATATAAGTGTTCGCGTCAATCCCGATCGACGCCAGGGTTTCCGCGATCGGGCCGACGAGGATCCGCCCGGCGTCGGGGAAGCGTTCGGCGTCGGCGAGGCGGCGGCGGTCGTCGATCACCCAGACGTCGAAGTCGACCCGGCCCGCGAGCGCCGCGACCTCCCGGCCGACGTGGCCGGCGCCGGCGATGACGAGGCGAACCGTCGGCGGCGAGGGGAGCCAGGCGACCCCGCGTTCGACCCGCGGCCGGGGCCGTTCCGAAAGCGGCGCCGGCCGGGCCTCCAGGCTCGCGCCGCCGGCCTCGCGGCGGCCGTCGGCGTCGAAGAGGGCGCGGCGGCCGAGTTCCGGCGACTCGGGCGAAACGACCACGGCCTCGGTGAAGCCGCCGCCGCGGTCCATCGTCGCGGCCAGCGCCCGGAAGTAGGCCAGGGGCGCCTCGCCGCGGAGCGCCTCGACGACGACGGTCATCCGACCGCCGCAGACCAAGCCGTCGGCCCAGGCGTCGTCGTGGTCCAGGAGGAAGGAGTGGACGCTCGGCCCCGGCTCGTGGAGTCGTCGCAGGGCGTCGCGCCTCACCTCGTTTTCGACGCAGCCGCCGCCGAGGGTGCCGACCTGGCCGCCGTCGGGAAGGACGAGCATCGCGGCGCCGGCCTTCTGGGGGGTCGACCCGCGGGTCTCGACGATCTGGCAGAAGACGACCGCGCGGTCCTCCTCCAGCGTTCGAATCAAGGCCCGGATCACGTCCCGCATCGAGCCACCTCGATCACCGCGAGTCCCCGGCGCTCTTCGCCTCCGGGGGCAGGGAATCGGTCCTGGAGGAGTGGAGCGTCGGCCGCTTCGCGCGGATCTTGAGAATCCCCTTGGCCCACTTGCCGGCCTTCTCGGCCTCCTCCGACGGACCCAGTCGGAAGCCGATGCCGGCGTCCTCAAGCGCCTTCAGGACGCCGGGCTTCTCGCGGGCCTCCTGGTAGCGCTCCTCAAGCGCGTCGTAGGCCTCGTTGACGTCCTTGACGGTCTGTTTGGCGAGGTCGACCGCCGCCCTGGCGCCGATCTGATCGGCCTGAGTTTGCTTCTCGTTGGGGAGTTGCTTCTTGGCCTGGGCGATCCGGTTGCGGACCTGGGTGGCTTGCTGTTGCTCCCGACGGGCGACGGCGTTGGCCTGGTTGCGGTAATAGCGACCGTAACGGCCGTAGCCCATCCGCGACCCGTTGGAACGGATGGCGGCGGCCTCGGCCTGCAACTGTTGCGCGCCGGCCTGGAGTTCCATGATTTGCTCTTGCATCATCGCGCCGGCCTGGATCTTGCCGACGGCTTGCCGGGCGCGGTCGCGGGCGTCCCTGGCGTCGCGGTACTTCTGGATCAACTCCCGCTCGGCGTCGGCGAAGACGTAGCGGGTCTTCTCGGCCTCAAGACCGAGTTCGGTCAACACGGCGTCCGGGGCCTTGGCCTTCGGCGACTTGGCGTCCGGAGCTTTGGCCTTCTGGGCCGTCGCCTGGGCGCACGGGATCAGCAGCAAGGCCAGACCGAGGATCGACGGGCGGATACGCATGCGGAGCCCTCCCGACCGCCGGGGTGCGGTCCCGGCGCGTCCTCCCCATTATAACGGGAAGGGCGTCGTCGGTGGCGGGTCGTCGCGCGAATTCCAAGGGCGGGGGCGATGATGCTTGCTTTCGCGCGCGGCGCGATCGATCATCGACGTCGCGACGCGCCGAAGTGGGCGCCGTCGAGGTTTCGGGAGACGCGACGATGCCCGTGTCCGTGACGTGTACCCAATGCGGGCGCACCTACGCCCTGAAGGACGAGTTCGCCGGCAAGAAGGCGCGCTGCCCGGATTGCCAGACGGTCCTGGTCGTGCCGACGCAAGACGTCGTCTACGCCGTCGCCGGGGAGGTCGACGAGGAGACCGGCGAGAACGCCGCGCTGCACCCGGCGTTCCAGCGCGACAAGTTTCTGATGCGCCAGAAGGTGATGGCGATCTCGGCGAAGTACACCATCAGCGACGAGGCCAGGCGGCCGATCCTGTTCGTCGAGCGGCCGGCGCATCTGAAGCGCCAGCTTCTGGCGGGGTGCGGGGTCGTCGCCGTGATGCTCGTATCCGCCGTGCTGGCCGTGGTGGCGGGCGTGCTCGTCGCGACGCTGACCGGCAGCGACGGGGCCGGTTTCGCCGTCGGAGCGCTCGGGGTGGTCGGAACCATCGCGGCGGCGATCGTCGCCGCGATCCGCTTCTCGCCCAAGCGGCACATCCACTTCTACGCCGACGAGGAGAAGACCCAGCCCTTGCTGGACGTCTTGCAGGACAAGAAGAACGAGCTGCTGACCACCACCTTCACCGTGATCCGCCCCGACGGCCGGGTGCTGGCCTACATCGGCAAGAACCAGTTGTCCAACATCTTCCGCAAGAAATGGACCGTCGCCGACGCCGACGGCCGGCCGCTGTTCGTCGCGCGCGAGGACTCGCTGATCCTCTCGCTGATCCGGCGGTTCGTGCCGGTCCTCCAGAACTTCATGAGGACCAACTTCGTCTTCGTGGTCCCCTCGGAGAACGGCGACGGCTTGATCCGCGGCGAGTTCAACCGCAAGTTCACGATCGTCGACAGCTACGTCCTGGACCTCTCGCGCGACCGCCCCCCGCGGATCGACCGCCGCGTCGCCGTGGCGATGGGCGTGCTCCTAGACACCGGCGAGCGGCGCTGACGATCATCGACTGTTTGAAATTTCACGATATGAACGATCTTCCCCCCTCGCGGGGGAAGACAGACCGCGCGGCGGTCAGATGAGGGGGACGACGCGCAAGAAGGCCGTCGGAATTCGCGGAAGCCCGTCCGAGCGGCTTGAAACGGCGACGGCCTTCTGGTCCGCCCCCCCCTCATCCGGCCCTTCGGGCCACCTTCCCCCGCGAGGGGGGAAGGCCGTTCCTTCCGACGTCTTCCCCCCTCGCGGGGGAAGACAGACCGCGCAGCGGTCAGATGAGGGGGACGACGCGCGAGTGAGCCGTCGAAATTCGCGGAAGCCCGTCCGATCGGCTTGAACGGCGACGGCCTTCTGGTCCGCCTCCCCCTCATCCGGCCCTTCGGGCCACCTTCCCCCGCGAGGGGGGAAGGATGTTATGATGATTACACCTGGGAATTCGTCGCGGCCGGGAGAAACCGTCATGACGACCGAAGACGTCGAGCCCGACGACGAGATCCTGACCATCGACGAGGCCATGCTCCACCATGAGCGGGTCGACCTGGAAGCCGGGATGACCGCCGCGCCCCGGGCGACGATCGTCTTGATCCTCGTCTGCGCGGCGGTCTTCGCCGCTCAGGTCGCCGTCGGCGGACTCGACTCGACGGCCCGAATCGTGGAGACCGGAGCGCTGCAACGCGACGAGGTGCTCAACGGCCAGTGGTGGCGGCTGGTCTCGGGCGCGTTCATGCACGCGAGCGCCGAACATCTATTCGGAAACATGGTCATGCTCTACATCCTGGGCATGGCTTGCGAGCACGCCTTCGGCCTGGGCCGCTTCCTCTTTCTTTACACCGCCGCGGGGATCGCCGGAAACGCCCTGGCGATGACCGCCGGCGACGTCCCCACCGTCGGGGCCTCGGGCGCGATCTTCGGCCTGGTCGGCGCGACGATCGCCATGGCGTTCGTCCACCGTCGCGAGTTGGAGACGCGCGACGCCAAGGTGGGGGTCGTGATGGCCGGCTGGTCGGCGTTCATGCTGGTCGTCGGGATGTTCTCGCCGTTCGTCTCCAACGAGGCCCACTTCGGCGGGCTCGTCGCCGGGCTGGCGCTGGGCGCGACGTTGCGACCCGTCATCCTCGATCCCGGCCGCGTCTCCGCCCGTCCCGGCGTGGGTCGGTTCCTGCTGGCCCTTTCCCTCGCCGCGCTGGTCGCGAGCTTCGCCGAGTTCCTTCCCCGCCTCCAGTGATTCGCAATCACGAACCGACCGCTTCGCGCCAGAGGCGGTGGAGTTCGGGCAAATCGGCGACGATCAGATCGGGCGCGACGGCGGGCGGGGAGTCGTCGGCGGTGGAGAGCCAGACGGTGAACATGCCGGCGGCGCGACCGCCCACGACGTCGGAGTCGTGGCTGTCGCCGACCATGGCGACGGCGGCGGCGGGGAGCTCCAGCCGGGCGACGGCTTCCCGAAAGAGTTTGGGGCTGGGCTTGCCGACCACGATCGGCCGGACGCCGGCGGCGGTCGCGACCGCCGCGGCGATCGCCCCGCCGCCGGGGTCGAAGCCGTCGGCCACCGGGAACCGCGGGTCCAGGTTCACCGCGAACAACGAGGCCCCCGACGCTGCGGCCCTCGACGCGGCGCGGAGCCGGCCGTAGTCGAGCGCCGGGTCGCAGCCCACGACCACCGCGCGCGCCTCCTCCCAGCGCTCCATCGGCAGGGATTCGTGGCCCACCCGCGTCATCGAGGCGACCAGGTCGTCGCTCCCCAGCACCAGGAGCGGGACCGGGCCGAGCGTCTCGCGGACCTCCTCGGCGGTCAGGTCGAGCGCCGTGACGACGTCGCGGGGCTCGGCGGCGAGACCCAGCCGCGAAAGCGCCGCGGCGACCGTCCCGGCGCCTTTTTGCGAGGAGTTGGTGGCGAAGACGACCGGCACGCCGTTCGCTCGCAGATCCGTGACGAGGTCCGTCGCGCCGGGGAGGAGGCGGGGACCGGCCCAGATCGTGCCGTCAAGGTCGAACGAGAAACCCTGGATCGTTTTCAGGCTCGTCAAGGCTGGGCCCCTCCGCGTCGCCGTCGGTCGTCCTCGCGAGCCACGAGTCTACCAAGGGGCGTGGCGTTCCCCTATAATACCGGCGCGACCCGACGACGGACCCGAGTCGAACGAATCCAAAGAACGCCAGAGGGCGAGGGATTGGAATGAACCTGCTTGAGCAGTTGCGAGCCATGACGGTGGTGGTGGCCGACACCGGCGACTTCGACGCGATCGCCCAGTACAAGCCGCGCGACACCACCACGAACCCCTCGCTGATCTACAAGGTGGCCCAGGAATCGCGCTACCAACGGATCGTCGAGGACGCCGTATCGTTCGCCCAATCGACCGAGGACGATCCCAAGGCCCGGTTGAGCGCGTGCGTCGACAAGATGTTCGTGTCCTTCGGCGCGGAAATTCTCAAAATCGTCCCCGGCCGGGTCTCGACCGAGGTCGACGCGCGACTGTCGTTCGACGTCGAGGGGAGCATCGCCAAGGCCCGCCGCCTGGTCGAACTGTACCAGGCCGAGGGGATCGGCCGCGAGCGGCTCCTGATCAAGCTCGCCAGCACCTGGGAAGGCGTCGTGGCCGCCGAGAAGCTTGAGAAGGAAGGCATCCACTGCAACATGACGCTGCTGTTCAGCTTCCCGCAGGCCGTCGCCTGCGCCGAGGCCGGCGTCACCTTGATCTCGCCGTTCGTCGGCCGGATCCACGACTGGTACCTGAAGGACCGCGGCGTCAAGTCGATCGATCCGACCGAGGACCCCGGCGTCCACTCGGTCCAGCGGATCTACCGCTACTACAAGGCCCACGGCTACAAGACCGAAATCATGGGCGCCAGCTTCCGGAACATCGGCGAGATCACCGAACTGGCCGGCTGCGACCTTCTGACCATCTCCCCCGACCTCCTGCAAAAGCTGGAGGACACCGAGGGCAAGCTCGAACGCAAGCTCTCCCCCACCGCCGACGGCGACGTCGAGCCCAAGGTTTCGCTCGACGAGAAGGCGTTCCGCTTCGAACTCAACGAGGACGCCATGGCCACCGAGAAACTCGCCGAGGGCATCCGCAAGTTCTCCGCCGACCTGGTCTCGCTTGAGAAACTCGTCTCCAAGCTCATGAAGCAGACCGTCGGCGTCTGACCCGAGGGACGCTCGCCCCTCCCTGGAAATCCAGGAGCCTTCCACCACGTCGAAACCTGGTGTCCGGGGAGGGATTGAACCACCGAGTCACCGAGGACACGGGAAAGAGGGAAAGAGGGAAAGAGAGAAAGAGGGAAAGAGGGAAAGAGGGAAAGAGGGAAAGAGGGAAAGAGGGAAAGAGGGAAAGAGGGAAAGAGGGAAAGAGGGAAAGAGGGAAAGAGGGAAAGAGGGAAATTGAACCACGGGGACACGAACGACACGAAGCAGCTTGCCTCCGATCGCACCTGCTTTTCCATGGCTTTCCCTGTCTCGGTCCCTCTCTTCTCTTCTCCGTGTCCTCGGTGACTCGGTGGTTCAATCCTCCCCCGTCTGCGATCTCATCCTTCCTATTCCTTCTCTCTCTTGTCTATCTTCTCCGTGTCCTCGGTGACTCGGTGGTTCAATCCCTCCCCGTTTCCAATCTCGTCCTTCCTCTTCTCCCTCTTCTCCGTGTCCTCGGTGACTCGGTGGTTCAACTCCTCCGATCAGGATCAGGTGATCGCCAAAGCAAGGATCTCCCCATGCCGTCGCGTCTCGCGTCCGCCCTCGCCGTCGTACTTCTGTCGTGTTCGTTCGCGCTTGCGGCCGAGCCTCTGGCTAGGATTCGCGTCAGCGACGACCGGACGCATTTCGTCGAGGAGGGGACCGGCCGGCGGTTCGTCGTCTGGGGCGTGAACTACGACCACGACGAATCCGAGGTCGGGCGGCTGCTGGAGGACTACTGGGATGACGAGTGGGACAAGGTCGTCGAGGACTTCCGCGAGATCAAGGATCTGGGCGCCAACCTCGTCCGGGTCCACCTTCAAACCGGCAAGTTCCTCAAGGCGGCCGACCAGCCCGACGAAAAGGCGCTCAAGCGGCTGGGCGACCTGGTGAAGCTCGCCGAGGAGACCCGGCTGTATCTCGACGTCACCGGGTTGGGCTGCTACCACAAGCAGGACGTCCCCGCCTGGTACGACGCGCTCGACGAATCGGCCCGCTGGGACGCGCAGGCGACCTTTTGGAAGGCCGTCGCGGGCGTCTGCAAGGACAGCCCGGCCGTGTTCTGCTACGACCTGATGAACGAGCCTGTCCTCACCGGCGGCAAGAACCCGGAAAGCTGGCTCGCCGGCGACTCCCTGGGCGGCAAGTATTTCGTCCAACGAATCACCCTGGACGAGAAGGGCCGCAAGGGCGAGGAGATCGCCGGGGCCTGGGTCGCCCGTCTGACCGACGCCATCCGCGAGGTCGACGACCATACCCTCGTCACCGTCGGCGTCATCCCCTGGGCCCAGGTGTTCAAGGGGGCCAAACCGCTGTTCCACGGCCCGGAGCCCGGCAAGCCGCTGGACTTCGTCGCCGTCCACTTCTACCCCAAGGCCGGCAAGCTCGACGAGACGCTCGAAGCGCTCAAGGTCTACGAGGTCGGCAAGCCGCTCTTGATCGAGGAGATCTTCCCCCTCGGCGCCAGCCTTGAGGAGACGACGGAGTTCATCGAGCGCTCGCGACCGTTCGTCGACGGCTGGGTCAGCTTCTACTGGGGCAAGACGATCCCGGAGTGCGAGCAGGTCGGCGACATCCCAAACGCGATCGTCGCCGCCTGGCTCAAGAAGTTCCGCGAACTGGCCCCCGCCGCGACCCAGCCGACGAACGGCCCGAAGCACTGACGAACGCATGGATGGGTAGGGGAGATTGAACCACAGAGTCACAGAGGACACAGAGAGGGGAGAGGAGGGAAGGGGAGAAAGGGAGAGGGGAGGAGGGAAGAGGAGGGAAAGGGAGAGGGATCGAGACCGGGAAATCCAAGGGGAAGAGGGCGGGATCGGAGGGGAGCCGATCCGTGTCTCGGCGACCCAATCGATTCCCGACTCCGTTCTCGCTCTCCTCCTTCTCTCCTTCTTCTCTCCTTCTTCTCTCCTTCTTCTCGCCTTCTTCTCGCCTTCTTCTCTGTGTCCTCTGTGACTCTGTGGTTCAATCTCCCCTCCCCATCCCGTGCGTTTCCAAGGCGAGCCAGGTCACTTCGCCGCCTTGAGTTCCTTGATCGACACGTTGCGGAACTGCAAGAGGCTGGGCGGGCCGGTCCATTCGCCGGCCGCGTTTCGCGAGCCGTGGTGCTGGAAGGCGATCCGCCCCCGCGCGGGGAGGTCGGGGATCTCGACTTGGTCGACCACCACGACGCCGTTAAGCCTGGTCGTCACGGTCTTCCCCTTCACGGTGATCTCGAAGGTGTTCCACTGGCCCACGGGCTTGTCGGCCTGATGCTTGGGCGTGACGGCGGCGCGAAGCTCGGGCGAGGTCTTCGGGTCGGTGCGGACGCCGTACATCTCGCCGGAGCCGATCGGCCAGCACCAGATGTTGACCTGGTGCCGGGCGGAGCCGCGAAGGAACACGCCCGAATCCGCGTCCGGCAGCGCCAGCCTTAGCTCCTCGCCCTTGACGTTCCTGGCGTGGGCGCCGTCGGGGAGGATGTACGGTACATGGTTGAGGAATGGGGCCTCCTTGATCCGCCAGTCCACCTTGAGTACGAAGTCCTCGTACTCGGCGTTCGACCAGAGATCCTTGCTCCCCTTGGCGGGGCTCTGGGCGTCGTAGTCGATCGCCCCGTCGACGACCCTCCAGTGGCCGTCGTCCCCCTCCGGGGGCGTCCAGCCGGTCAGATCCTTGCCGTTGAACAGCGAGACGAAGCCCTCGTCGACCTCCCCCGCGCGAACCGCGGCCGTCGTCAAAACGAGCGAGGCGATCAAGGCATGGCGGATCGTGGACATCGCGAACCTCCTCGACAGAACCGCGACCGATCTCCGACGCCCCATCGTGCCCGTCCGGCCCCCCCGACGCAACCGGACGCCAGGGCCGAAGCGCCGGAGTCACGACGGCGCGAACCAAAATGCGTCGCCAACGCGAGAAAAACCATATCGACGCAACTTGTGAGCACGTAAAGCGTTGTCTGCAAGACGGCGAACGCGCTCGCCGAAAAAATCCGGAGTCGCGATTTCAAAACGGAGATTGTGGGGCACTGCATGGTGGGGAGACCCCGTTTCCGCGTCTTTGGCAATTCGATCGTTGGTGGAATCTCGGAGAGCACGAGCCTCATGATTCACGCGCCCGCCTCGCCGGTCGCTCGTCTCCGGCGCGGCCGGCGCGGGGCCTGGGGCGGATCTGGAAATCAATTCGAAACACGACGATCGAACCCACTTCGTGATGCGCGCTAAATTCTTTAATAATCAAGGGTTGCTACGAGATTTCGAGAAGCGTCGCTGCCACGATCGAACCCGAACCGGCGGCCGTCGACCGCGCCTGACGGGGAATCTTTTTGGAATCGCGGATCGGTCGGGCGACTCGTTGCAGTAACCTTGGTGGAAGGGGGGGACGATGACGCGATCGGGCGGGGTGGAGCGTGCGGTCGAGCGGCTGCTGCGGGACGGGGTCGACTCGCCCGGCGGCGACGCTCGACTGTTGCAGCGCTTCCTGGCCGAGCGCGACCCCAGGGCGTTCGAGGCGATCGTCGATCGTCACGGCCCGATCGTGCTGACGGTTTGCAGGCGTTACCTGCGCGAGCCGGCCGACGTGGAGGATGCGTTCCAGGCGACGTTCCTGGTCCTCGTCCGCAAGGCGTCCGGGCTTCGCGACGGCGACGCGCTTGCAAGCTGGCTCTACGGCGTCGCCTACCGCGTGGCCCTCCGCGCCCGCGCGAACGCGCTCAAGCGCCGCGCCCGCGAGGGGGAACGCGAGGGTCTCGAA
>Ga0209916_1002300_pt1 | contig 9809 bp, 8 predicted proteins | sample ThiBio_1000_plan_FD_183956 | JGI IMG/M metagenome (GOLD analysis project Ga0209916, IMG submission 183956) | Wastewater bioreactor microbial communities from Cape Town, South Africa - Thiocy_solids_2 (SPAdes) | ecosystem: Engineered > Bioreactor > Thiocyanate-remediating > Anaerobic-Aerobic ... | reverse complement strand
GAGGGGGGAAGACGTCGGATCAACGGCCTTCCCCCCTCGCGGGGGAAGGTGGCCCGAAGGGCCGGATGAGGGGGGGCGAGCCGAAACGCCATCGACTTCCAGGACCTCCCGGACGGGCTTTCGCGAATCCCAACGGTCGTCTGGGGCGTCGTCCCCCTCATCTGACGCCTTCGGCGTCTGTCTTCCCCCGCGAGGGGGGAAGACGTCGGATCAACGGCCTTCCCCCCTCGCGGGGGAAGGTGGCCCGAAGGGCCGGATGAGGGGGGGCGAGCCGAAACGCCATCGACTTCCAGGACCTCCCGGACGGGCTTTCGCGAACATCATCGGCCGTCTTGCTTGTCATCCCCCTCATCTGACCGCTGCGCGGTCTGTCTTCCCCCGCGAGGGGGGAAGATTCGTTCGGACACCAAAATCCGTGACGGTCAGAAATTTTCCCAGGACGAACGTCAAGGCGCGCCGATGCGAAGAGCGACCGCGACGGCGATCTCTTCCAATTTTCCCGACCGTCACGGATTTTGGGGCCTGAACGGGTCTTCCCTCCTCGGAAAACTCGGCGAATTCGGCGAAACGACGCCAGTCGGCGTTCAGCACGCGCCTGATTCCGGGATATGAACAATTCTAATTTGTTTTGCTCTTCCGGGGCCGGACGTTGACGATGCCGGTCGGACCAAGGACCATGGGGTCGTCGTCGGTGACCGTCTTCTCAACTGCTCCGCACGGAGCGGCGTCTGGCGCGGCGGAGGCCGTTTCGATCGACCAGGGCCGAACCGGGCGGCGTTGAATTTTCTCGGGAACACTCTCCATGAACGATCGACCATCGCGCCGGCCCGCCCTGGTGATCGGCCTCGGGCTTTTGCTTTCGGCCTCGTTTGGCGGCGGCCTGGAGGCCCAGCAGCCGCCCTACGACGTTTTTCCGCCGGCCGATCCGCCGTATTTCCGGGTGCGATACGGACCCTCGGAAAGCCCCGGCGGCCTGGCCTTCGGAGCCAATTACACCGTCTGGATCCCGCCGGGCGTGAAAACCCTGCGCGGGGTGATCGTGCATCAGCACGGCTGCGGCGAGGGTTCGTGCAAGTCGGGGCTGACCGGCGCCTACGATCTGCACTGGCAAGCCCTGGCGAGGAAGCACGACTGCGCCTTGCTGGCGCCTTCCTACGAGCAGCCCGACAAGGCCGACTGCCATTCGTGGTGCGACCCGCGCAACGGCTCGGACGCGGCGTTTCAAAAGGCCCTGGTCGATCTGGCGGCGCGATCCGGGCATGCGGAATTGGCCGAGGTCCCCTGGGCGCTCTGGGGGCACAGCGGGGGCGGGCTTTGGGCGGGCGCCATGGTTCTGCTCCATCCGGATCGGATCGCCGCGGCCTGGCTCCGCTCTGGCGCTCCGTCGCTGAAGGCGACCCCCGATCGTCCCGCCCACAAGCCACGCGTGGTCACCGACGCGGCCCTTAAAACGCCGATCATGTGCAACCTCGGCGCGAAGGAGGGCGTCACGGTCAAGGACGGCCCATTTTCCGGCGTCTGGCCGGGGATCGAGGCGTTCTTCCATGAGGTCCGCTCGCGGGGCGGACTGATTGGCGTGGCCGTCGACCCGCTCACCAGCCACGAGTGCGGAAACCAGCGATATCTCGCGATCCCCTGGCTCGACGCCTGCCTCGCCGCCCGGTTGCCGAAGACCGCGGGGGGACCGCTCGACCCCATGCCCACCTCCGACGCCTGGCTGGCGCCGCCGACCGGGACCGACGCGGGCCCCGCCTCGAACGTCGCCGGCGATCCGCTCAAGGCGGGCTGGCTGCCGAACGCGGCGGTCGCCCGCGCCTGGATGCGCTACGTCAAGGACGCCGAGCCGCCCGACGCCTCGCCGCCCCCCGCTCCGACGAACCTCCGCATCGAAAACCACGCCCTGAGCTGGGATTGCGAGGCGGATCTCGAAAGCGGGCTGGCTGGGTTCCTCATCGAACGCGACGGGGAAGTCATCGCCGAACTTCCCGAAAAGCCCGACAACCCCTTCGGCCGCCCGGTGTTCCAGAACCTCCAGTACAGCGACACCCCGACCCAGCCACTCGTCCTCATGCGGTTTACCGATGGTTCGCCCCCGTCGTCCGGCACCCCCGCCTATCGGGTGATCGCCGTGAACACGGTGGGGGCGAAGTCGGCGCCGAGCGGGCCGGCCGTCGCGTCGCCGGCCAAGTAAGAAATCGGCGCGGGCGCGGAAACAGAAGCGAATGGGCCGTAAATCCGGCGTCGTAAATTCGACGCCGGTTCGCCCCGTCGAAAACCTGGCATTCAGGGAAATAGGAACCACGGAGTCACGGAGGACGCGGAGAGGTCGCGGAGCCAATGAAATTCATTGACGAATGAAATCGTGAATTCCAAAACGAAAATTGGACCTTTTCTCTTGATCTCGTCCCTCACTCCGTGTCCTCCGCGACTCCGTGGTTCCTGGTCTGCCGACCGGGATTAGGTTTCGACGGAGCAACGTCGGTTCATTTTTCCCTGCGATAAGATGAACTGACGCGGGATTTCGGTCGCAGGCCGCGACGGCCACTCTCGACATATTCATAAATCTTAAATTAATCGGTTTGATGCAACGCGGTCAATCGGGCGACGTCGGGAGCTGGCGCGACGCGCCGGCAAGATCGACCGCGTGGTCGTTCCGAGCCCCGCGGCCCCGGACGGAGGATCGCCCGTTTCATCCGAACATCGTTCATGATTCAGAACGCCCCCTTGCCGGGGCGTCAACCGCCGTGGCGGTAGGCGCGGCCGCGGGCGACGCGGAGGCGGTGGCTTTTGTTCATGACGATCCGGGTGAAGATCGCGCAGAACATCCCCATGAAGAGGATCGACGGGATCAGGGCCAGGGCGCTCAGGTCGGAGGTGACGTGGGCGAAGCCGCAACCCATGCCCAGAGGCATAAGCGCGATCTCGGGGGCCTCGGAGCGATCGATCGGGCGGGCGAAGGCGTAGGCGACCATCCCGCCGCCGGTCGCCACCAGGGAGGCCGTCACCGCCTGCCGGGCGATCCAACGGCCCGGCGACTTGCCCGCCTCGACGTCGTTGGTGACCCACAGGATCAGGCCCGTCACGGCCCCGCTGATCAGGCCGCCGAGGATCAGGCTGACCAGCAAAAAGGCGAGCACGCCGACGGCGTCGGGCGGTCGTCGCCGCGGCGACGTCGTCGCGGACGAGCCCTCCGAAGCATGTTGCGACTCTGATGGAACGTCGCGCCAAACCACCCCGACGACCCCCCTTCCCTCGCGCCGCGGATCGGCGACGCATTTATTTTCGCTGACCGTCACGGATTTCAGGAAACAGTGAACATAACACCCCTTCTCGCGGGGGAAGGTGGCCCGAGGAACGCCGCCGAAATAACTTCCCGGAATTTAACCACGGAGTCACGGAGGACACGGAGAGGAAATCGAGAATTGGAGAATTGAGAAATTATGAATTAAAAGGTTGATGACGGACGAACCGCTCCTCGTCTTCACTCTCCGTGCTCTCCGTGCTCTCCGTGACTCCGTGGTTCCCCATCTTCCGCCCATGGATTCGACAAGTTGTTTCGGCGGCGTTCCAAGGGCCGGATGAGGAGGGGCGAGCCCAAACGCCATCGACGTCCAGGGCTTCCCGGAGGGGCTTTCGCGAATCCCAACGGTCGTCTGGCGCGTCGTCCCCCTCATCTGACCGCTCCGCGGTCTGTCTTCCCCCGCGAGGGGGGAAGACCCGTTCAGGCCCCCAAAATCCGTGACGGTCAGTATTTTCGACCCCGACGCCGCGTCCAGCGACTCCGCGCCCATTGGGCGCGGCGATCCCTCGACCCGTCCAGCAGCAGATAGCCGACGCCCATGGCCAGCCCCGTGCCCAGCGAGAACGCGGCCAGCTCGACGAGGAAGCGCTCGCGATGGAACGTGGTGATCCCGGCGAACATCGCGATGATCAGGACGACGAAGATCCGGTCCTCGGTCAAGGGACGCAAGAACGGATACGCGACCGCCCCGCAGGTCCCCGCCGCGACCGCGGTGGTTGTCAACCGCCACGCCATGTAGCCCAGGAACGAGGCGTCCCGCGGCACGTCCTCGTACAGGACCGCCCAATGCAGCAGCCCCCCCATCGCGCCGAAGACCAGGCTGGCGCCGAGCAGTTCCAGGGCCGTCCGAAGGGCCGGGTTCGTCGGCTCGGGCGTCGGCGTCGGTTCCATCGGTCCCATTCCCACCTCGTTAGCGATCACCCGCGCCGTCCCGCCCGCTCGATCCGATAGCCCGACGAACCGCCGAGAAGGCCCCAAACGCGACCCACACGCCGAACCCCGCGCACAGGGAGCCGACGAACACGTCCAGGACCCCTTCGGCATGGAACGAGGCGAACGCCGAGAACATCCCGATGAACATGGCGGCGCGGGCGCGGTCCTCGGTCGACGAGTGGCGGAGCAACCCGAGGACGACCGCCCCGCAGACCAACGCCGCGGTCGCCGCGGTCGCCGTCCGCCACGCCGCGTAGGCGGGGAACGAGACGCCGGGCGATACGGGCGCGTTCCCGCCCGACCAGGCCCAACGGAGCGTCCAGTACGCCGCGCTGCAACTCAGGCAGGCGAGGAGCAGTGGCGGGACCGACCGGAGGACCATGCTCGTCGGCCCCGACGTCGTCGTGGATGTCGTCGCCTCCATCGCCGCCTCGCTCGTGATTCGGTCGGTCGGTCGTCGAGCCCCGAACTCCAATGATACTTCGACGGCGGCGGGAATTCACGTCCTGGGGCCGCGGTCGCCGGCGGGGTAGGCGCCCCAGCCGAGCTTGTCGCGGAGGGTGTGGTAGAAGCTGTGGCCGGGGAGTCGGACGATCGGGAACGGGGCGTCGCCGCGGCGGATCGTCAGTCGGTCCCCCTCCTGGACCGGCACCTGGATCTGGCCGTCGACGATCAGGACCATGGCGACCCCGTCGCCCCTGGGGATCATCTCGTAGGTCTTGTGGCCGCCGTCGACCAGCGGCCGTTGGGTCAGGGTGTGGGCGCAGATCGGCGTGACCACGAACATGTGCGCCAGGGGGGGCAGGATCGGCCCGCCGGCGGAGAGGCTGTGGGCCGTGGAGCCCGCGGGGGTCGCCACGATCAGGCCGTCGCCGCGATAGTTCATCACGCTCTCGCCGTCGATCGACAGGCCGATCTCGACGATCCGAAAGTACGGCGCGGCGCGGACGACGGCGTCGTTGAGCGCGTGGAAGGCGCGGGTCGGCCCCCGGGGCGAGGCCAGCGTCACCGACATGGTCATCAGGTTGTCGATGGTGAATCGTCGCGTGGCCAGGTCGGGCAGGTGGAGCAGGAACGTCTCCAGGGTCAGATCGGCCAGGAAGCCGAGGCGGCCGGCGTTGACGCCGATGATCGGGATCGGTCGGTTCCCCATGCGGCGGACGGCGTGCATCACCGTGCCGTCGCCGCCGACGACCACCGCGGCGTCGGCCGGACAGTCCGACAGGTCCGAGCCGACCGACAGGTCGACGCCGACCAGCTCCAACTCCGGCGAGGCGCGCACCGCGTCGTCGACGCGGTCGACGTAGGCGCGGGCCTCCTCGCGCGAGCCGTTGCCCAGGATCATCAGCCGAAGCGGCGTCACGTCAGTTCTCGCCCGGCGCCGCGGCGACCACCGCCGCGGCGCCGGCCTCCAGTCGGGAGCGGCCGTTGAGCGCCGCCGGGACCGCCTCGGCCGGTTCCAAGCCGACGGCGCGGGCCAACTCAAGCGCCCTGGCGACCAGGCCCTCGACGTCCAACCCGACCTCGGCGAGCTGCTCGTCGCGCTCCGCGTGCAGCACGAAGCGGTCGGGCAGCCCGGCGCGGCCGACGTGCCGCGTCGGCAGGCCGGCCTCGTTGGCCGCCTCCAGCACCGCGGAGCCGAAGCCGCCGTTGAGGCAGCCCTCCTCCACCGTCAGGACGAACGCCGCCTCCTCGATCGCCTTGCCGATCGTCGCCCCGTCCAGCGGCTTGACGAACCGGGCGTTGACGACTCCCACGTTCAGGCCGTGGCGCTCGCGAAGCACTCCCGCGGCGCGGACGCACGCCCCCAGCACGGCGCCGCAGGCGATGATCATGCCGTCGGTCTCCCACTCGATCACCTCGGCCCGCCCCAACTCGATCGGCTGAAGGTCGCGCTCCACGACCTCCAGGTTGGCCCGGGGGTAGCGCAGGGAGACCGGGCCGTCGTACCCCAGCGCGAAGTCGAGCATGGGGGCGACGTCCAGGTGGTCGCCGGGGGCGGCCACGACCATGTTGGGGAAAATCCGCATGTACGCCAGGTCGAAGCAGCCGTGGTGCGTGGGCCCGTCGGCGCCGACCAGTCCGGCGCGGTCCAGGCAGAAGACCACCGGCTGATTCTGAAGCGCGACCTCCTGGAAGATCTGGTCGAACGAGCGCTGGAGGAACGTGCTGTAGACGTCCACCACCGGCTTCGCGCCGGCCTTGGCCATGCCGGCGGCCAGGGCGACGGCGTGGCCCTCGCAGATGCCGACGTCGAAGAACTGCCCGGGGAAGCTCTCGCGGATCTTCTGCAGCTTGTTCCCCTCGCACATCGCGGCGGTCAGCACGGCGACCTTGGGGTCGCGGCCGCAGGCGTCGTGAAGCGCCGCGGCGACCGCGTCGGTGTAGGTCTGGCGCGAGGCGACCTTCAAGGGGACGAGCCCGCCGGCGACCCGCTTGAACGGGTTGGGCGCGTGGAACTTCACCGGGTCCTTGACGGCCGGCTCGAAGCCGTGGCCCTTGTTGGTCAGGACGTGCAAGAGGACCGGCCCCGGCATCGTCTGGACCTTCTCCAGGTACGACCGCAGGGCCTTCAGGTCGTGGCCGTCGATGGGGCCCAGGTAGGTGAAGCCCAACTCCTCGAAGAGCATGCCGTTTTGGAACGTCGCCTTAAGCGCGTCCTTGACCTGCCGGAGCCAGCGGTCGGCCGCCTCCCCCACCAGGGGGATCGTGGGCAGGAGCGACTTGAGCCGCTTGTTCCAGTCGGAGTAGGTCGGCGACATCCGCGCGCGGTCCATCGCGTTGGCGAAGCCGCCGACCGGCGGGCAGATCGACATCTTGTTGTCGTTGAGGACCACCAACAGCTTGCTCGCGGCGCCGCCGGCGTGGTTGAGCGCCTCGAAGACGATGCCGGAGGGGAACGCGCCGTCGCCGATGACCGCCACCGACCGCGCGTCGGGCCGGCCGGCCAACTCGTCGCCCAGCTTCAGCCCCAGGGCCGTGGAGGGGGCGCAGCCGGCGTGGCCGGTCATGAACAGGTCGTAGGGGCTCTCCGCCGGGTTGGGGTAGCCCATCAGGCCCCCCTTGGTCCGGATCGTGTGCAACCGGGCGGCGCGGCCGGTGATCAGCTTGTGGGGGTAGATCTGGTGGCCGGTGTCCCAGATCAGGCGGTCGCGGGAGAAGTCGAAGGTCAGATGCAGGGCCAACGCCAACTCGACGACGCCCAGGTTGCTGGCGAAGTGCGCCGCCCGCCGCCCGACCACGTCGATCAACTCGGAGCGCATCTCGTCGGCGAGCCGTTCCAACTGCTCGTCGGTCAACCCCTTGAGATCCGCGGGCGAGGCGATCCGGGACAGGATCGAATCCGGGCTTTGCATCAACACTCCCTTTCCAATAAAGCCAGGGCCAACGCGCGCAAAGGCTCGCCGCGGCCGCCCAGGGGCGCGAGCGCGGCGACCGCCTCGTCCCCCAACCGCCGGGCCTTCGCCCGGCTCCCCTCGACGCCCAGGAATCTCGGGTAGGTCCACTTGCCGTGGCCCGAGTCCTTGCCGACCCGCTTGCCCATCTTGGACTCCTCCCCCACGACGTCGAGCAGGTCGTCGACGATCTGGAACGCCAGGCCCACCGCGCGGCCGTAGGCCGCCAGCGCCTCGCGTTTCTCGGCCGGGGCGTCCGCGACCGCGGCGCCCATCTCCAGCGGCGCCCGCAAAAGCGCCCCGGTCTTCCGCCTGTGGATCGACTCCAGTTCCCCGGCCGAGCCGTCGGCCCCCTCGGCGGAACGCTCCTCGGCCTGAAGGTCGGCCATCTGGCCTCCGACCATGCCCGAGGGGCCGGCCGCCTCGGCGAGGATCCGGACGCACTCGGCGGCCGCGGCCGCGGGGCGGACTCCCTTGACGACCACCTCGAACGCCAACGTCAACAGGCCGTCGCCGGCCAGGATCGCCGTCGCCTCGTCGAACCGCTTGTGGCAGGTCGGCCGTCCCCGCCGCAAATCGTCGTCGTCCATCGCCGGCAGGTCGTCGTGAATCAGGGAATACGCATGGACCAACTCCAGGGCGACCGCCGGCGCGACCGCCTCCCCCCACGACGCGCCGCACGCCTCCGCGGCCATCAGGCAGAGGACCGGCCGCAGCCGCTTGCCTCCGCCCAGCACGCCGTACCGCATCGCCTCCGCCAGCCGCCGGGGGCAACCCCCGCCGTCCGCCTCGGGATCCGGCAACGCCGCGGCCAACGCGGCCTCCACCCGGCGGCGATGCGCCTCGAGGCGATCGTCGAGCGCCGCCGCTTCCAAAATTCGTGAGCTACTCGTCATGGAGCTGATGTCACACCGACGCCCGCCGCGGGCAAGTCTCCGACGACCGGCCCGCCTGGCGCGCCGACCCCCCTTGGAGAAGTCCTTCCTCCCAACTCCCCGCGCACGCTGCTATTGTTGACATTCCCCCCCGCCGTGTCTACATGGCCGCCTTGAAAACTTTGCGCGGCAAAGCCGATCGCGCGGCTCGACCGCCGCCCGGGCGCGGGTCTGGGGAGGATGCGGAGACGTCGCGGGCCGACCGCTCCGCACGCATCCGTTCGAATTCCTGGAGGACGCGCGATGGGCCTGGTCGAGTCGGTCGAGGAATTGCCCCTCTTGTCGCGGACTCCCGCGATCTGGGCCGAGCGGGCGTTGCGGGATCCGTCGGCGCTTCTCAACGACCACGCCTATCTGGAGAAGAAGGCGGCGGCCAACGCGCTTGAACTTCTCAACCGCTGGCCCGAGCCGGCCGCTCCCGACGTCTGGACGACCACCCTGGCGGCGGTGGCCCACGACGAGGCCGCGCACCTGGCGGCGGTCGTTCGGATCATGGCGCGTCGCGGCGCCCGGCTGGCGCGGACGCATCGCAACCCCTACGCCAACGCCCTGCGGCAACTCGTCCGCAAGGGCCGGGGCAACGAGGAGCTTGTCGATCGACTCTTGATCTCCTCGCTGATCGAGGCCCGCTCCTGCGAGCGGTTCGTGGCCCTGGCGAGCGTCGCCTCGACGACCGACCGCGAGTTGGCCCGGTTCTACAACCGCCTGGGCTCGTCCGAGTTGGGTCACTACCGCGTCTTCCTGACGCTCGCCGGCCACGTCTTGCCGGGCGACGTCGTCGATGCCCGTTGGCGTGAACTGCTGGAGGCCGAGGCCGACATCCTCGCCGCGCAGCCGCCGGGGCCGAGGATGCACGCCGGGGTTTGAACGAACGCTTACACTGTCCAAAATCTGGGGAAAGCACGATGACGGGCGTCCCTTCTCCCCTTGAGGGAGAAGGTGGCCGAAGGCCGGATGAGGGGTGGGCGCGACCGGAAGCCCGGATCCTTCACGCTCCGGGGTTTCGCGGGTTTCGGCGACTTGACCGGGACGCGACGCCGGTCGACCCCTCATCCGGCCCTTCGGGCCACCTTCTCCCTCAAGGGGAGAAGGGATTTTATATACATAATCGCAACAATTTCCGATACTTTGACGAGCGGCGACGGACGCGTCCCTTCAACAGCACGTCCGATGCCGCTCGACGCACGTCGCCAACACGTCGTCGGGCGGTCGCCTCCACCAATCCTCGGACGAGAATATCTCGAC
>Ga0209916_1002299_pt1 | contig 9813 bp, 8 predicted proteins | sample ThiBio_1000_plan_FD_183956 | JGI IMG/M metagenome (GOLD analysis project Ga0209916, IMG submission 183956) | Wastewater bioreactor microbial communities from Cape Town, South Africa - Thiocy_solids_2 (SPAdes) | ecosystem: Engineered > Bioreactor > Thiocyanate-remediating > Anaerobic-Aerobic ... | reverse complement strand
ACGGCGGTTGCCAATGCGGACCACAAGAACCCGCAGGATGTCGTCCTGGATATCGCACAACACCCGGTAATCACCCACACGGTAACGCCACAAGTCACCTAGCGGCCCAGACAGGGCCTTCCCTTGTTGGCGCGGATCGATGGCAGGTGCTATCCGCTCGCGGAGAAAAGCAGTGATGCGCTTTGCCGATTGCCGGTCCAGTTTGCCCAGCTGACGCACAGCCGATGCGGTCAGTTCAATCTGCCAAGCCAAGCTTGCGCTCCACATCGCTCAGGCTGGTGACTGGTTCCTCTCCTTTGCGAACGCGCTCCAAAACATCGGCAGCCAGGTAGTAATCCTCAACGTCGTCCAGACCGCTGCGAATGAGCTCGCGCAGATAGTAGGCCTTGGTGCGTCCTGTCCGGGCTGCAAGATCCTCAAGACGTTTCTCGATATCGGGCGCTATGCGAATCGATGTTGCCATGCGTGCAGACTCTGGTGAATGCGTGTATTCACTGTATCACAGCGCAAACGGCGCCTTGCTGGTCACCCGCCCCGGCTCTGGCTGGCGCCCTGCATGGCGCCCGAGGACAGCACGCGTCGGCCCTGCGCGCGCGGGACTTCATGCGCCAGCGCGGCCGCCACGTCGACTGCGGCGATGGCGCGCCAGGCGCGCGGAAGCAGCGGCCGCAGCACGCGATCCAGGCGATCGCCCCAGATTTCGCCGCGGCGCACGGCCTGGCCCAGCGCCGCGCGGTCGCCGCGCAGCAACGACGGCCGGGCGATGACCAGAGCGTCGAGATCGAGCTGCGCCAGCGCCTGCTCGAGCTGGCCCTTGACGCGGTTGTAGAACACCCGCGAATCCGCGTTGGCGCCCATGGCGCTGACCAGCCCGATGCGCCTCGCCCCGGCAGCGCGGGCGGCGCGGGCCACGGCCAGGTTGGCGTCCAGGTCGACAGCCTGAAACGCGGCCTGGCTGCCCGCCACCTTGATCGTGGTGCCGAGCGCCAGGTAGACCTCATCCACCGCCGGCAGCTTGGGCGACGCGGAAAAGTCCACCGGCAAGGCCACCAGTTTGGGGTCGGCTACTTCCAGCGCCCGCCGCGCCAGGGCGTACACCCTGGCCACGCCCGGGTCGGCGCACAGCCGCTGCACCAGCTGGCGGCCGACCAGGCCGGTGGCTCCCGCCACCGCCACGCTGCGCAACTGTGCCGTAGCCATCATGGATCACCTCTCCGCACGTGGCATGAGCATGCAGTGTGCAACACGCAGAGGAAATGGTGCCATGGACAATGACCCAGGAGCATCGTCGGTCCACAAGGGACTTCCTCCGGTCGCGAGCGGGCTCCCACCAACAGCGGGCGGGCGCACGTCGCGGTGCGCGCGGTGCCGTCAGGCTGACGGCAACTGGCCATCGTCCAGGTCACGGGCCACCTCGGCGCGACGGATCATCTGCTGCACCTCCGGGTCGGCGTGCACGGGCATCAGCTCCACTTCGGGGTGCGCCCGCGCGAACACGCGGAAAATCTCGTCCGCAAACGCCTGCCCGATCCAATGCACTCCCGCGAAATCCAGCGCGACGTGGCGAAAGCGCCATTCGCGCCAGGGTCCATTGTCCTTCCCTGTCACTTCGTGGAAGCTGGCCTGCCGGCGATGTTCTGGCTTTTCACCTGGGGTGTCCCGATCGGCGGCCGGGCGGCAGCGCAGCCTGTGCCTTCGGCGGTGCCGCCATGGCAGAGGCAGCGTCGCGGGCCTTGCGTGCGAGCGCCAGGCCCGCCTGGAAGGCGTCTGCAGCCTGTGCTTCAGCGGAAGCGTCGCCAGCCGCTGCAACCAGGGCACTGAAGTAGACCGAGAACAACCTGGTCAGCACGTCGGCATAGGCGGACTGGATGATGTCCGTATCGTTCATGGCCGGCTCCCAGGCGCGCCGGAGGGCTTCGTCGGCTTCGTCGGCTTCGTCGGCTTCGTCGGCTTCGTCGGCTTCGTCGGCTTCGTCGGCTTCGTCGGCTTCGTCGGTTTTGGCTTTGGCTTCGGCTTCGGTTTTGGCTTCGGTTTTGGCTTCGGCTTCGGTTTTGGCTTTGGCTTTGGTTTTGGCTTGCCGGCGCCGGACTTGAGGGCGGCCAGCAGGGCCTGGCCGTCTGGACTGCCGAGGCCGGTACAGGCATCCCAGCCCGGGCCGGCCTGATAGGCGCCGTTGTTGCCCTGGGTGATGTCGCGCAGGGCTGCCGCGGCGTTTTCGTACAGGGTGGTGTTGGCCAGGCCGAGCGGCGCGCCCAGTTGCTGGTTCAGGCGCGCGACCAGAGCGGCCCACAAGGGCGCGACGGCGCTGGTGCCGCCAACGACCTCGCTCTTGCCATCGACCAGCACCTGGTAGCCGGTGAGCGGATCGGCGTTGCCGGCGACGTCCGGGACGCCGCGGCCGGCGAAGCCATCCGGTGCCGTGGGCACGCCGGCGGCATCCTGCCAGGACGGCCGCGGGAACGCCTCGCTGACGCCGCCGCCACCCGCCCCTTCGCCGGCGGCGGTCTCGTTCCACACCACCTCGCTGCTGATCCTGCCGCCGCTGGAAAGCAGCCGGCTGCCGCCGCAGCCGAGCACCGACACACTGGCGGCGGGGTAATCCACGTGGGCGGCCGAGCCGCTTTCGCCATCGCCCGAGCCACTGTCGCCACTGGCGACACACACGGTGACGCCGAGGGCGGCGGCATCCTGCAGTGCAGACTCCATGGCCGCGCGGGAGGCGGCGCTCCAACTGTCCTCCGGGCCGCCCCAACTGATCGACATGACCGTGGTGTGCGGCTGGGCGTTGTGCGCGGCCTGGGCGATCGCATCGTAGAAGCCCTGATCGGTATTCGGCGCGAAGTACACGGCGAAGTTGGCCGCCGGCGCCAGGGCACCGGCCACCTCCAGGTCGAGCATCACCTCGGCGTCGGCAGTCGACCCTGGCTGGTTGCTGCCGCCATCCACCGCCACCGCAGTGATTGCCGGCGTCGGCAGGCCGAGGCCCTTGAAGTAGGTATCCAGGTCGGCCTGCCGATAGCCGCCGCCCAGCTCGATGATGGCGATCGCCTGGCCACTGCCGTCGCCCGGCGGGTACGCATACAGCGCGGCAACCTGCAACGGCGTGTACGACACCGCCGGCGCCGCCAGCGCGACGCGGAAATGCGGGTGCGCCACCGGACGCTGATCCAGGCCGAGCACCGCCAGCAGCGCCGGATCGGGCAGCACCGGGGCGCCCATGCAGCCGACAAACGGCGTGCCGCCCGGCGACACCTGGTAGCGGCCGAGGCGTACCCCAAAAGCCTGCTGCATGGCGTCGACGCTGCCGCGCCAGTGCAGCGAGCGGCAGGCCATGTCGCAGGCCTGCTCCTGCATGCCGTGACGCAAACCCAGTGCGCGCAGGCGTTTGACGTCGGCTGGATCGGCGCCGTAGCGCGCGGCAAAGTCGGCGCGGCGCGTCGTCGCCAGGGGCAAGACCAGAGATCGCCGACACCGCAATACCAGGGTCACATCCAGCGGCAGATCCGGCGCTGCCGCGCCAAGACAGCGCAGCGTGGCGGGCAGGATCCGGCGCGCTGCCGAGGCGCTCGATGGTGGCTTGCGCATGACGCTTCCTCCACGTGGCCCGAGGCCGCTGACGCTGCCGAGCATGCGCCGCGCCGCGTGAGCGATGAGTGACTGCAGGCCGGATCCGCCGTGCCCACCGCGCCGACCGTAGGGCGGCTCAAGGCCGCAGGCCGGAGCCGCCATGTCGCAATGGCGCACCTGGCAACGGCGGCGGATCCGTCGCTGCGCTCCTTGATCCGCCCTACGCGACTTTTGGGTGCATCGCGCAAGCGTGTTGCCCACGGGTGGATCCGTAGAAAAGGGCCGGTAATTGCGGCGGCGCAGCATCGACGATGGCCTGCAAACCGCGCTGCGATGCGGAAAAGCGGATTTGCACCAAACATTCCAAATACATTGCATTGTGGAATGTTTGTTCGTATTCTTGGGTGGCCGACGCTTCGCCGTTGGGGCGCAGTCAGCCGTGGCGCACGTCTTGGGGAGTAGATGAACCATGCACAGCTTTCGTCGAAATGCGTTGTATGCGGCACTCGTACTGAGCGGTTGTCTGCTGGCGGCTCCAGGCATGGCCATGGCCGCCGATGAGGGCAGCCCACAGCCGACTCCGGAAGCCAGTGGGGAGGCGCAATCCAGCACCGGCGTGCAGACCAGCACCAGGGCGCAGGCCGGCAGCCAAAAACCGGCCAAGGGCGTCAAGCAACTCAACGCCGTGCTGGTGACCGGCAACACCGTCAACCAGTTGGCGCCAAGCGCGCCGCCGCTGGAAGCCATCCAGCCGTCCTCGGTAATCGACACGCGCTTCATCCGCGACGCGCTGCGCATCGATTCCAGCTACGACGACATCGTCAAGTATTCACCCAGCGTCAGCGTCACCTCACCGGAGGGACCCGGGCTGGGCAAGAACGAAGGCATCAGCATCCGCGGCTTCCAGGACGGACAGTTCAACATCACCTTCGACGGTATTCCCTTCGGCAACGCCGCCGACCTGCACCACACCACCTCGGCCTACTTCAGCAACCACGTGCTGGGCCAGGCCCAGATCGACCGCGGCCCGGGCGGCGGCGACACCATCGGCAACGCCACCTTCGGCGGCACCATCGCGCTGCGCTCGCGCGACCCCGACCACGTGCCAGGCCTCACGCCTTACGTCACCCTGGGCAGCTGGGGCTACCACGCGGCGGGGCTTGCCGGCGATGGCAAGCTGGGTGCCAACACCAGCGCGTTCGCGGACGTGTCGCGGCAATCCAGCGAGACCTTTCTGAAAGGTACCGATGACCGGCGTGAACACGTGTTTCTCAAGACCATCAGCAACATTGGCGCCACCAGCAAGCTGACTTTCGTCAGCAGCTACAACCAGCAGCACCAGAACACCGTACAGGGACAGACCAAGGCGCAGGTCATCGAGTTCGGGCCGCGCTTCGGCCTCGGCAATGATCCGCGTACCCAAAACTACAAGGGCTACAACAACGCCGCGTATTACTCGAGCTTCACCTACGTCGGTTTCAGTTCCAGCCTGGGTGCATGGGACCTCGACAACAAGGCGTATTACGTCACCTTCAACCACTGGTCAAACAAGGCCAAGGACGCCAGCGACACGGACCCGGCGAACAATGGCGTGACCTTCTACGACGAAAATGGCAAGAAAGTCCGCAAGGTGGCGGAGGACGTTTCCGGCAAGCAGGCCGACTCTGCCTACCATGCCTTTGGCGATGTGTTCCGTCTGCAGCGTGAACTGGGCCCGGGCACCCTCAAGACCGGATTCTGGGTCGAACGCGACATCTTCCATCAGTACGCATTTGCCAAGGACCTGACCACCGGTGAGAACACTGGAACCAAGGAAGGGTCGCTGTATTCATATGACTTCCACACCACGGACGACACGGTGCAACCGTATGTTCAATACGATTGGGCGATCAACGACAGGTTCACCCTGAGTCCGGGTCTGCGCTACTCCCAGGTGACCCGCCACCTGAATGCGCCGATCAACAAGGCGGATGGCAGTGCCCTGTACACCGAGGCAACCTACTCCAGCACCTTGCCCTCGCTGACCCTGCACGAGTGGATCACCGACAACTGGACCGCCTACATCCAGGCCGCCAAGGGCTTCCTGGCACCGCCGGTCGACGTCATCGAAGTCGCCGCCTCCAAGAACCTGACGCCGGAAATCACCACCAACTATCAGCTTGGCACGTCCTACGCCACCTCCGCCTTCACCTTTGGCGCCGCCGTCTATTACATCGACTTTTCCAACATGCTGGTGGAAACCGAAGTACACACCGACCTGAGCAACGAGAACACCTACATCAACGGCTCCGGTGCGATCTACCGCGGCCTGGAAATGGAAGCCACGGTCGCCTTGACCGACGCCATCAGCCTGTATGGCAATGCCAGCTACAACGTGGCCAAGTACAAGAATTCAAGTGTGCAACTCGCACAGACACCGAAGCTCACCGGCGCGCTCGGCGTGATCTACGGCCGTGAGCGCGGTTTGTACGGCTCGGTGATGAGCAAGTTCACCGGCCACCAATACGGGCTGGACAACATCACCGACGACGACGGCAACAGCGTGTTCGCCAACGGCGAGCCGCTGGGCGGCTACCTCGCGGTGGATGCCACCCTGGGCTATCGCAATCCCGATGGCGGCTTCACCGGCAAGGGCTATACCGTCAGCCTGGACATCAACAACATCTTCAACGTGCACAAGCTCACCGAATACGCCGGCACGCAGAAGGTGAGCGGCGACGCCATGTATTTCGGCCTGCCCGGCCGCGGCGTCTTCCTCGACCTGTCGATGAAGTTCTGACGGACCACCTGATCTGAATGCCGCGTGTCCTTGTAGGAGCCCGCTCGCGGGCGATGCTTTTGGTACCTTCGCACGACATAGCAAGAGCATCGCCCGCAAGCGGGCTCCTACAAAAGCAGCTGCGAATCCGGCGCGAACCAGCGAGCCTCGACGATGGACCGTGAATCATCGTGCGGCCGGCACACCAGACCCCAAGGACCAAACTGATGCCCATGACGCCCCGACTGCCATTGCCTACCTTGCTTGCCAGTGCCCTGCTGCTTGCCGGACTGAGTGCCTGCTCGCAGCAGGCAGCGGACGCACCGGCAGCATCCCCATCGCCCGCAATGACAGCCACCACCGCTGGCGGATCTTCCACCGTCGAGCCGGCACCGGCTCGGGCATCCACCGCCGGCTTGCAGTTGGAGCGCGTGGTCATGCTGATGCGTCATGGCGTGCGCTCGCCGACCAAGGCGCAGGTTTCCCCCAAGGGCACGAATGACCAGCCCTGGCCGAAATGGCCGGTCGGCTACGGTGAGCTGACCCCGCATGGCGCGGACGCCGCACGCCTGCTCGGTACCTGGGACCGGGCCAACTGGGCGGCCCGCGGCTTGCTGCCCGCGACCGGCTGCCCGACCGCCGCCGACATCGACGTGGCCGCCAGTGCGACGCCCCGCACACGCGATACCGCCAAAGCCTGGCTGCAGGGCTTCGCGCCGCAATGCCAGATCACCGTGAGCTATCCCGACAGCAAGAAGGACGACATCGAGTTCCACCCCTTCGACGCACACTCCGTGGCCATCGACTCCGCCGAAGCGGTGAAAGCCCAGCAGGCCATGGCCCCGGCTGGCGGCATGGCTGCCGACGTGCAGGCGCATGCCGAGCTCTACGCGCTGTTGAACAAGGCCCTGGGCTGCCAGCCCAAGGCCGCTTGCGACCTTTCGCAGACGTCGCCGGACCTGGTGCCGGAACAGGACGGCCCGGCCAGCGTGGGCTCGGCGATCGGCGACGCCTCCACCATCAGCCAGACCTTCCTGCTGGAATACCTGCAGGGCATGCCCATGCGGGAGGTGGCCTGGGGTCGCCTGACGCGGGCACAGATCGAGGAGCTGGAACAATTCCACATCCTCAAATACAAGTATGAGGCCCGCGCGCCCTACGTTGCCGATCGTGCGGCATCACCGCTGGCCTCGCGCATGCTGAAGGCGGTGGAAGGCGGCCCGAAGCTGACCCTGCTCGCCGGACACGACACCAACATCGCCGACCTCGGCGGCATGCTCGACCTGCACTGGCAGGTGCCAAGCTACCCGGCCAACGATCCACCCCCCGGCGGCGCGCTCGGCTTCGAGGTGCTGGCCAATGCTTCCGGCCAGCAGTTCGTGCGCGTGTTCTACCGCGCCCAGACCATGGACCAGGTACGCAACCTGCAGACGCTGGACGCACAGAACCCCGCCTCGTACACCTACCTCGCCATGCCCGGCTGCGCCGAGCTTTGCCCGCTGCCGCAGTTCGAAAAGCTCGTGAGCGCAAAACTGATCCAACCGCTGCGCACACCCGCCACCAACTGACTTCACCGGCTTGGCCTCCTCTCCCCTGGCTCCGCCGGGGGAGAGGGCTGGGGTGAGGGGGCGCTCTGCGTGCAGCGACACCACCGACAGGGCAAAAGCCACCCCCTCACCCCCACCCTCTCCCCCGACAAGTCAGGGGAGAGGGAGTAAGCAGCGCAGCCGTCTGGACATCCGGCGCAGCCCGCGGCCTTGGCCCCCTCTCCCCGGCTCCGCCGGGGGAGAGGGGGCAAGCGGCATCCGGGCTTTGACTCTCTCCCGACGAGTCAGGAGAGGAAGTACGTCGACGGGCTGCTGGCTGTTACAGGTGGACGATGGCGCCGGTCTTCGCTGACGTGGTGGCGGCTTCGGCGAGGGCCAGCGCGGCCAGGCCGTCGGCGTAGCCGATCGCGGCGGGGGCGCCGTCGAGCATGTCGGCGAAGTGTGCCATCTCTGCGCGATAGGCCTCGGCGTAGCGGTCCAGGAAGAAGTTCTGCAGCGGGTCGCTGGCGATACCCGCTTGGCTCCACACCTGGGTCGTGCTTTCCAGCACGTTGTCGGCCCGCACCATGCCGCCGGAGGCATACGCCTCGATGCGCTGGTCGTAGCCGTAGCCACTGCGCCGGGTATTGGAGATCACGCACAGCCGTCCACCTGCGGTCTTCAGCACGGTGCGCGCGGTATCCACGTCGCCGAGCTGGCCGATGGCCGGATCGACCAGGCAACTGCCCACCGCATACACCGTGGTCGGCTCCTCACCCAGCAGCCAGCGCGCCATGTCGAAATCGTGGATGGCCATGTCCTTGAACAAGCCACCGGAGACGGCGACATAGGCCGGCGGCGGCGGCGCGGGGTCGTTGGAGGTGATCTGCAGGCTCTCGATGTGGCCGATGGTGCCGCCATCCAGCTTGGCCTTGAGGGCACGGAAATTGGGGTCGAAGCGGCGATTGAAGCCGAGCAGCAGGCGAGCGCCGGTGAGGCTGGCCGCGGCACTCCGCGCGCGCTCCAGATCCTGATCGATCGGCTTTTCGCAGAACACCAGCTTGCCGGCGGCCGCGGCTCGCTGGCTGTACTCCAGGTGCGTGGCCGTGGAGCTGGCGATGATCACGCCACGGATCGACGCATCGGCCAGGGCCGCGTCGAGCGTGGTCACCGTGCTGCCGACCTCATCGGCGAGCGCCGTGGCGGCACCGGCAACAGCGTCGATCACGCCGGCCAGTTCGAGGCGCGGGTGCCGGGCGGCGTTGCGCGCATGGATGTGGCCGATGCGGCCGGCACCAATCAAGACCACCTTATGCATGACGCACCTCGTTCGGAAATGGGCAGACCTGGTCATGCACAACCGACCAGGCGCAGGCTTCGGCCAGGGCCAGGGCAGCGATGCCGTCGGCGTAGCCGCTCTGGGGCTGCGCGCGACCATGCACCACGTCGGCGAAATGTTCGATCTCGGCGCGATAGGCATCGGCATAACGCTCGGCAAATGCCGGGCGGATCGGCGCCGCGGTGTCGCCGGCCTCGGTCATCACGTGCACGGTGTCATTGGCCACGTTGCCGGCGCAGAGCATGCCGGCGGAACCGAAGGCCTCGATGCGCTGGTCGTAGCCGTAGCCGCTGCGCCGCGTATTGGAAATGACGCACAGCCGCCCGCTGGCGGTTTTGAGCACGGTGCGCGCGGTGTCGACATCGCCCTGGCGACCGATTTCCGCATCGACCAAGCAGCTGGCGACGGCGTAGACCGTGGTCGGCTCCTCGCCCAGCAGCCAACGCGCCAGGTCCAGGTCGTGGATGGTGAAATCCTTGAACAGGCCGCCGCTGGTCGGGATGAAGCCGGGCGGTGGTGCCGCCGGATCATGATTGATGAGGTGCAGCGACTCCAGGCGGCCGATGGCGCCGGCATCCAGTTGCTGCTTCAGGCGCACGAACTGGGGATCGAAGCGGCGGTTG
>Ga0209916_1002296_pt1 | contig 9830 bp, 5 predicted proteins | sample ThiBio_1000_plan_FD_183956 | JGI IMG/M metagenome (GOLD analysis project Ga0209916, IMG submission 183956) | Wastewater bioreactor microbial communities from Cape Town, South Africa - Thiocy_solids_2 (SPAdes) | ecosystem: Engineered > Bioreactor > Thiocyanate-remediating > Anaerobic-Aerobic ... | reverse complement strand
CTACAACACCGCCCGCTGCTGCCCCACGAGGGCCTCGCTCCTGACCGGGCTGTACCCCCATCAGGCCGGGATCGGCCACATGATGAACGACCAAGGGTACGACGGCTACCGCGGCGTCTTGAACCGGAACTCGGTCACCATCGCCGAGGTCCTGCGCCCGGCCGGCTATCGGACGTACATGGCCGGCAAGTGGCACGTCTCGCGGTTCACCGGCCCCAACGGCGACCGCGCCACCTGGCCGCTGGGCCGCGGCTTCGAGAAGTTCTACGGCACCATCGACGGCGGCGGCAGTTACTACGACCCCACCGGCCTCTGCCGCGGCGAGACCCTCATCACCCCCGAGAACGACCCCGAGTACAGGCCGAAGTCGTTCTACTACACCGACGCCATCGCCGACAACGCCGTCAAGTTCCTCGGCGAGCACCGGGCCGAATCGCCCGACCGGCCGTTCTTCCTCTACGTCGCCTTCACCGCCGCCCACTGGCCGATGCACGCCCCGGAGGCCGACGTCGCCAGGTACGAGGGGAAGTACGACTCCGGCTACGCCCCCGTCCGCGCCGCCCGCTTCCGGAAGATGAAGGATCTGGGCCTGCTCCCCGCCGACGCCGAACTCTCCCCCGCCTCCGACGACTGGGACGCCGTCGCCGACAAGGCCCGCGAGGCCCGCTGCAAGGAGGTCTACTCGGCCATGGTCGAGAAGATGGACGCCGGCGTCGGCCGGATCGTCGCGGGCCTCAAGGAGGCCGGCGCGCTCGACGACACCCTGGTCCTGTTCCTCCAGGACAACGGCGCCTGCGCCGAGGAGGTGGGCCGGAACGACGCCCGGCCCCCGGTCGAGGGGCTCAAGCCGCTAGGCCCCGACGATCTGCAACGCGGGGGCACGCGGCCGATCCAGACCCGCGACGGCCGCCAGGTCCGCACCGGCCCCGGCGTGATGCCGGGCCCCGCGGACACCTTCGTCGCCTACGGCCGGGGCTGGGCCAACGTCAGCGACACCCCGTTCCGCGAGTACAAGCACTGGGTCCACGAGGGCGGCATCGCCACCCCCCTGATCGCCCACTGGCCCGCCGGAATCAAGCCCGAGCGCAAGGGCGCGCTGGAGCCCCAGCCGGGACACCTGATCGACCTGATGGCCACCTGCGTCGACCTGGCCGGCGCGTCCTACCCGACGGAGGTCGACGGCCGACCGATCAAGCCCCGCGAGGGGGTCAGCCTCCGCCCGGCCCTCGACGGCCTCCCCCTGGATCGCCCCAACCCGATCTTCTGGGAGCACGAGGGGAACCGCGCCGTCCGCCAGGGGGACTGGAAGCTCGTCGCCAAGGAGAACCAGCCCTGGGAGCTGTACGACATGGGCGAGGACCGCTCCGAGCTTCACGACCTGGCCGCCGACCACCCCGACCGCGTCCGGGAGATGGCCGCCGCCTGGGACGCCTACGCCGCCAGGGCCGACGTCCTCCCCCTGGGCGCCTGGAGCCAACGGCGCGCGCCGAAGCCCAGCCGGGAACGCCGGTTCGAGTTGAAGTCCGGCGCCGACCTTCGCGGATCCGACGCGCCGGAGATCGCCAAGCGACCGTTCACGATCACCGCCGACGTGACCACCCGCGCGAACAGGCCCGACGGCGTCGTGGTCGCCCAGGGAGGGTCGTCCGTGGGCTTCACGCTCTTCGTCGCCGACGCCAAACCCGTCTTCCTGGTCCGTCGCGAAGGCGGCAAGGCCGGCGCGGCGCGAATCGTCGGCCCGACGCTCGCGCCCGGAAAGCACGCGATCGTGGCGCGGCTGGCCGCCGACGGCCGGCTGACCCTGGAGGTCGACGGCGAGGCGTCCGAGCCCGTCGCGGGCGAGCCCGTCCCCCGCCAGCCGATCGACGGCCTGCAAGTCGGCCGCGACGCCGCCGGCGCCGTGGGGCCCTACGGATCGCCCAATCCGTTCAAGGGGACGATCGACTCGGTGGTCGTCGAACTCGATTGAACCGAACCGATCGGCGCCCGCTTCCCAGCGGCTCGCGGGTCATCCTAAAATGGGGCCCGCGCCGTCGTCCGTCCCCATCGACCCGAGCGACCGTCGCCATGAAGATCCGCCCGTTCGCCTTCGTCCTCGCACTCGGCCTGACCGCGACGGTCGGGCAATCGACGGCCCGCGCCCAGGGGTTCGGCTGGGGCTGGGGGGGGATCGCGATGCCGTGGGTCCCCTCGCCGACGGACACGGTCAACGCCTTCGCGCTTCAGAACGCCGCGAGGGCCGGCCGACCCCCCTCGAACAACGTCTACGCCAACAACCCCAACTCGTATATCAACCGACTGCGCGACAACGGCCTGGTCCAGCAGCAAGACGCGCGCGGACCCGCCGCGGGGAGTCGCGGCGCCGTCGCGCTTGCGAACCGCTCGCTGGGCGCGGCCCCGCCGTCGGAGCCGGCCCCGCGCCGAGCCGAGCCCAAGCCCGCGGAGGCCCGGCCGGCCAAGCCGCCCGCCGCGCCGCTTTCGAGTTTCTTCAACGCCGCGGGGATCCTGGTCTGGCCGGCCGACGCGCCCGTCGCCGGGGAACTCCAGACCAAGCGCGACACGTCCGACCAGGCCGTCGCCGCGGTCCGCTCCGAGGTCGACGCCCGCGGCGTCGCGCCGATCCCCCTGGCCGCGGAGGCCCGCCAGAAGCTTCTGGACTACGGCCGCCCCGCCCTCCAGGAGGTCCGCGCCGAGTCCACCCCCGGCGTCGCCGAGAACTTCCACGAGTTCCTGCTGGGCCTTTACGACTCCCTGGCCGCCGCCACCGTCCCCCCCGCGCCCCTGAACTGACCGCGCCGCGGCGATTGCCGAACGGGCCGCGATCGTCATATAATGGCGACGTCGCCGCAAGAGCGTGCGCGACCGGGGTTCGCGGCGTGAATCGGGCGAGCCGGACGGCGCGCGTCCGGGGCGGATGGGATTCCGCTCGGGGCCCCGCACCGGGGTCGGGCGCCGGATCGTCGATCGTATCGGTTCACCGCGGGGAGTTTCGCGCCATGGCGCTGCCCAAGGTCGTGATCGTGGGCCGGCCCAACGTCGGCAAGTCGTCGCTGTTCAACTGGCTGGCCGGACGTCGGATCGCCATCGTCGACGACGTCGCCGGCGTCACCCGCGACCGGATCGCGACGTTGGTGCAACTCGGCGAGGACGACGCCGACCCCCGGTTCTTCGAGCTGATCGACACCGGCGGGGTCGGGATCGTCGACCGCGACGACCTCGACCAGGACGTCGAGCGCCAGATCGACACGGCGATGAACGAGGCCGACCTGATCCTCTTCGTGGTCGACATCCGCGAGGAGTTGATGCCGCTCGACGAGGAGGTCGCCCAGCGCCTTCGCTACCTCAAGACGCCCGTCGTCCTGGTGATGAACAAGGCCGACGACCCCAAGATGGACGACCGCGGCGGCGAGTTCTACAAGCTCGGCCGCGGCAAGCCGATCGCCGTCTCGACGCGACAAGACCGCAACAAGTCCAGGCTCCTGGGGATGATCGACAAGGCCCTCCCCTGGGCCGACGCCGAGAAGCCGGCCGACGCCGCCATGAAGATCGCCGTGGTCGGCCGCCCCAACACCGGCAAGTCCACGTTCATCAACACCCTGGCGCAAGCCGAACGGATGATCGTCTCGGAACGACCGGGGACCACCCGCGACTCGGTCGACGTCCACTTCGAGCTCGACGGCCTGCCGTTCACCGCCATCGACACCGCCGGCGTCAAGCGCAAGGCCAAGATCAAGGACTCCCTGGACTTCTACTCCGTCCACCGCGCCGAGCGCTCGATCCGACGCGCCGACGTCGTCTACCTGTTCATGGACGCCACCCAGGGGATCACCCGGCTGGACAAGCAGTTGGCCGATTACATCGCCAAGGAATACAAGCCCTGCGTCTTCGTGGTCAACAAGTGGGACCTGATGCTCGCCGACGCCGCCGCCGACGGCGACGGCGGCATGACCCGCTACGCCCACGCGGTGCAGCACGCCTTCCGCAACATGAGCTACATGCCCCTGGCGTTCATCACGGCCAAGACCGGCAAGAACGTCAAGGCGCTTTTGAATTTGTCGCAGTCGTTGTTCAAGCAGGCCAACCGCCGGGTCGGCACCGGCACGCTCAACCGGGTGCTTCGCGAGGCGGTCGCCGCCCACCCGCCCGCCTTCCGCGAGAACCGCGCGCCCAAGATCTACTACGCCACCCAGGTCGGCTCCGCCCCCCCCACCGTCGTCCTGTTCGTCAACAGCCCCCGACTCTTCGACCCCACCTACCTCCGCTACCTGCTGAACGTCTTCCGCGAGAAACTGCCGTTCCGCGACGTCCCCATCAAGCTCTACATGCGCGCCCGCAAGCAAACCCAGCCCGGCGACCGCAAGGACTCCGACGACGACGCCGAGGGCTGGGACGGCCTGGACGACGACCACGACCACGACCGTCACGCCCCCGAGCCCGAGGAAGTCCGCTTCCTCAACCGCGAGGTCAACGAGTTGCTCTCCGACCTGGACGCCTGACCGGCGGCCGAAGCGGTGGCCGAACGGCGCGGGGTTTGTATACTCTTAGGATGCGTCGCCGTCGGATCGCGCGAACCCCGAACGCGCTCGCGCGTCCATCCTCGTGCGGAGCGACCCCGCGGCCGGGATCGCGGCCCACGTTCGCAAAGCCCCCAGGAAGCCGGCATGTCCGAGAACGAAACGACCGTCGCCCCGCCGCCCGAACCCTTGCCGCCCGACCGCGCCCGCGCGATCAAACGACGGTCGATCGGGGAGGCCCAGGACGCGTTGGTCACGGAGGCCGTCGAGCGGCGCGACCCGGCGCGGCTGGCCAGGGCCCTGGACCACGCCAAGCTCGCCGCCAGGATCGCCGAGGACAACCGCGCCAAGGACGTCCTGGTGCTGGACGTCCGCAAGGCCACGCCGATGCTGGACTACTTCGTCATCGCCACCGCCGCCTCGCGACGCCAGGCCGCCGCCGTCGCCTTCGACGTCGACGCCGAGATGAAGAAGCTCGGCGAGCACAAGCTCGGCATGGAGGGCGTCGAGGAGGGCCGCTGGATCCTGATCGACTACGGCGACTTCGTGGTCCACGTCTTCTCCGAGGAGGGCCGGACCTACTACGCGCTGGAAGAGATCTGGGGCGACGCCCCCCAGGTCGCCTGGCGCGACGAGCCGCCGACGCCCGCCGCCGCCGACTGAGAATTCGTCCCATAAAGGACCATCACGATCTTCCCCCCTCGCGGGGGAAGACAGACCGCGAAGCGGCCGGATGAGGGGGATGACAAGCGACAAGGCCGCTGGAATTCGCGGAGGCCCGGCCGGCGCGCGGCGAATTCCGCCAGCCCTTCTGGCGCGCCCCCCCTCACCCGGCCCTTGGAACGCTGCCGAAACAACTTCCCGTGAACGACCTGAGAGAGAATATCCACGGATTTCTCAGATTAACACAGATTAAATTGAATTTTCCGATCTGAATCCGCGTCAATCTGGGTGATCCGTGGATGAATTCCACGACGGAGAAGGCGCCGGCCGTCTACGAGGCTCTTGATTCCCCGGATTTACGGTTCGATGCCACGCGAGTCGACCCCGGAGGATTCCCGGAAGTTATTTCGGCAGCGTTCCTCGGGCCACCTTCCCCCGCGTGGGGGGAAGGCCGTTTATGCCGACCGCGACGCCCGGCGCGACAGACATTGACCCGATCGACCCGGCCCCGGACCACCGCCCCCATGAACGTGTTGAACCGTCTGCGCGCCGCCTTCGCCGCCGCCACGCCCGAGGGGGGCGAGCCGAAGGCGTTCGCCGCCGCCGTCCGCCCCGCCGGCGACCCCAAGTTCGGCGACTACCAGGCCAACGGCTGCATGGCCGTCGCCAAGAGCCTCAAAAAGAACCCCCGCGAGGTCGCCGCCGCCGTCGCCGCCGCCGTCGACCTGGAACCCCTGGCCGATAAGCCCGAGGTCGCCGGCCCCGGCTTCCTCAACGTCCGGCTCCGCGACGACTGGCTCGCCGCGCAACTCGGCGAGTTGCTCCGCGACCCGGATTGCGGCCTGACCGCGCCGGCCGAGCCCAAGACGGTCGTCATCGACTTCTCCTCGCCCAACGTCGCCAAGCCGATGCACGTCGGCCACCTGCGGTCCACGGTCATCGGCGACGCCCTGGCCCGGATCTTCGAGGCGCTGGGGCACGAGGTCGTCCGCGACAACCACCTGGGCGACTGGGGCGCCCAGTTCGGCATGATCCTCTGGGGCTGGAGGAACCATCGCGACCAGGCCGCCTTCGACGCCGACCCCGTGACCGAGCTGGCCCGGCTCTACCGCCTGGCGGTCGCCAAGATCAAGGACGGCGACCACGACGTCGAGACCGCCACGCGGGCCGAGACCGCCAAACTCCACGCCGGCGACCCCGAGAATCGCGAGCTTTGGCGACGGTTCATCCCCCATTGCCTCAAGGCGCTCCACGCGATGTACGACCGCCTCGGCGTCCGGTTCGACGTCGAGTTGGGCGAGAGCTTCTACGACCCCATGCTCGCCGACGTCGTCGCCGATCTGGAGTCGAAGGGGATCGCCGAACAAAGCGAGGGGGCGACCGTCGTCTTCGTCGAGGGGATGAAGGCCCCGTTCATCGTCCGCAAACGCGACGGCGCCTTCAACTACGGCACCACCGACCTGGCCACGATCCGGTATCGCGAGAAGACCTGGGATCCCGACCAGGCGCTCTACGTCGTGGACGCCCGCCAGGCCGATCACTTCAAGCAGTTGTTCGCCGTCGCCCGCCGCTGGGGGTACGAGAAGGTCGACCTGCGGCACGTCGCCTTCGGCACGATCATGGGCGCCGACCGCCGGCCGTACAAGACCCGCGACGGCGACGTCGTCGGTCTGGAGTCGCTGCTCGACGAGGCCGTCGCCCACGCCCGCGAGGTCGTCGACGCCAACAGCCCGGACATCCCCGCCGACGACCGCGCCCGAATCGCCGAGATCGTCGGCCTGGGCGCCGTCAAGTACGCCGACCTGTCCCAGAACCGGATCTCCGACTACGTCTTCGACTGGTCCAAGATGCTCGCCATGAACGGCAACACGGCGACCTATCTCCAGTACGCCTACGCCCGCATCCAGAACATCTTCCGCAAGGGAGGGACCGCCCCCGAGGCGATCCGCGAGCAAGCCCCGGCGATCCTTCTTTCCCACCCCGCCGAGCGCCGATTGGCCGTCGGCGTCTTGCGACTGCCGGAGACGCTGGAGTTGGCCGCGCTGGAACTCAAGCCGAACATCCTGACCGACTACCTCTTCGACCTGGCCAACGCCTACAGCGCCTTTTACGAGGAATGCCCCGTCCTGAAGGCCGAATCCGACGAGCGCCGCGACAGCCGGTTGGCCCTCTGCGACCTGACCGCGCGGGTGCTTCGCCGGGGCCTGGGGATTCTCGGCATCGACGTGGTCGACCGGATGTGAGCCAACGAGGACTGGAGCCGAAACATCAAATTCCGTCCCCCCTCCCGCCGGGAGAGGGCGGCCGCGCGGCGGCGGGTGAGGGTCGCGGCGCTTCGCGGACGCCATGAAATCGGACGGCCGCGGAGCCAAGGCTTCCCCGAAGCGCGACGACCCTCACCCGGCCCTTCGGGCCACCCTCTCCCGGTGGGAGAGGGGACGTCGGTTGGCTTCGGCCTTGATCCCTTGATCCTCGCGCGACGGAGCCCCGCCATGAGGAAGATCGGCGCCTTGATGCTCGTTTCGCTCGCGGTCGTCGTCGCGCCGCGGCCGGCGGCCGGGGACGAGCCGCACCGCTCGCCGATCGCGCTGGCGCTTTCCAGCGACGGCCGACGGCTGCTGACGGCCAACCAGACCGCGGGGACGGTCAGCCTGGTCGACGCCGAGGGTCGGAAGCTCCTCGACGAGGTCGCCGTCGGCGAGAAGCCCGCCGGGGTGGCGTTCGCGCCCGACGGCCGTCGCGCGATCGTCGCGAACTGGTACGGCTACGACGTCGCCGTCCTGGAAATCCACGACGACAAGCTGGCCGTCGTCGGCCGGGTCGAGGTCGGCCCGGAGCCTCGCGGCGTCGCGATCGGGGCCGACGGCGCGACCGCCTACGTCGCCGTGGGGGTCGCCGACGAGGTGGCGCGCGTCGACCTGGACGCGCTGAGCGTGACGGGCCGGTTGGTCGTCGGCCGCGAGCCCCGCTCGCTGGCCTTCTCGCCCGACGGCGCGACGCTGGTCGCGACGAACGCCCGATCTCAAAACGTCTCCGTGATCGACGTCGCCGGCTTCCGCGTCGTCAAGAGCCTCCCGGTCGGCGGCGACAACCTCCGGCAAATCACGGTCGCGGCCGACGGCCGCCACGCCTACCTCGCCAACATGTACGCCCGAGGGTTCGCCACGACCAAAAACAACATCGACCTGGGCTGGGTGCTCGGCCAGCGGCTCACCCGGATCGATCTGAAGGAGCCGGAGCCCTACGCGACGATCTCGCTGGACCCGCGCGGCAAGGCGGCGGGCGACGCGCACGGCGTGGCGGTCGGCCGCGACGGGAAATACATCGTCGTCTCATTGGGCGGCACGCATGAAATTATGATCTTCCGCGCCGCGCCGGAACGGCTCCCCTGGCGCGAGAACGGCTCGCGCGACCTGATCCCGCCGGCCCTGCTCAACGACCCTTCCGGACGATTCCGCCGTCTCGAACTCGGCGGCCGGCCGACCGAACTGGCGTTCGCGCCCGACTCCCGGACGCTGTACGTCGCCAACCACCTGGGCGATTCGGTCCAGGTCGTGGACGTCGAATCCGCGCGGCTCCTGGCGACGGTCCCGCTGGGCGCGCCCGAGACGCTTTCGCTGGAGCGTCGCGGAGAGGTCCTGTTCCACGACGCGACCCGGTCGTTCAACCAGTGGTATAGCTGCAATACATGTCATGGCGACGGTCATATGAACGGCCTGCGCTGGGACACGCTCAACGACGGCCGCCAGGCGCCGGGCGGCCTGGTCGGCGGAAGCCTTAAGAAGACGCCCACGCTCCGGCGGGTCGATCGCACCGCCCCCTGGACCTGGCACGGTTGGCAGAAGAGTTTGGAGGGGGCGGTGGCGTTCTCGTTCACCACCAGCATGCAGGGGCCGAAGCCCACCGACGAGGAGGCCCGCGCCGTCGCGGCGTACATGGCGACGCTCGACTTCCCCCGCAACCCGTACCGCCTGGCGGACGGCTCGCTCTCGCCCCGGGCGAGGCGCGGGCGGGCCCTGTTCCGATCCGACAAGGCCGCCTGCGCCACCTGCCACAAGGGCCCGGAGTTCACCGACGGCGCGATCCACGAGGTCGGCCTCGAGGAGCCCGACGACGTCTACCAAGGCTACAACCCGCCGTCGCTCCGCGGCGCGTACGACAAGTACCCCTACCTCCACGACGGCCGCGCCGCCACCCTCCATGACGCGCTCGCCGGCGACCACTCCCCGGAGATGGTCGGCGGCGAGGCGCTCGACGAGGAGGAACTCGCGGACCTGGTCGCTTACATCAAATCGCTCTGAGAGTCCGTTCCATAAGGGTGTTGCGGCCGGCATAACGGCCTTCCCCCCTCGCGGGGGAAGGTGGCCCGAAGGGCCGGATGAGGGGGGGCGAGCCAAAACGCCATCGACGTCCAGGGCTTCCCGGAGGGCCTTTCGCGAATTCCAACGGCTCTTTGTCTCGTCGTCCCCCTCATCTGACGCCTTCGGCGTCTGTCTTCCCCCGCGAGGGGGGAAGAGCGTTTCCATCCTTCCCCCCTCGCGGGGGAAGGTGGCCCGAAGGGCCGGATGAGGGGGGGCGAGCCAGAACGCCATCGACGTCCAGGGCTTCCCGGAGGGCCTTTCGCGAATTCCAACGGCTCTTTGTCTCGTCGTC
>Ga0209916_1002294_pt1 | contig 9834 bp, 8 predicted proteins | sample ThiBio_1000_plan_FD_183956 | JGI IMG/M metagenome (GOLD analysis project Ga0209916, IMG submission 183956) | Wastewater bioreactor microbial communities from Cape Town, South Africa - Thiocy_solids_2 (SPAdes) | ecosystem: Engineered > Bioreactor > Thiocyanate-remediating > Anaerobic-Aerobic ... | reverse complement strand
CCCGCCTCATCTTATTGTAAGAGGTCGCGCCGTCGTGGAAAGGCCGGCCGAGCCCTCGTCCCCAGGCGTCGCCATCGGGTGGCGACCGTCCTCCAGGACCCGGGACGCGCCGGCCGCCCGGTCGATCCCCGCCTCTTGAACACGACGCGCCGGGAATCCGAAATCCATGAACGGGCCGACGGCCGTCGCTCCCGCGATCGAGACCGATCCCGGCTCAACGGCCCACGTCCAGGGGCGGGTCGTTCCACTGAAGCGAGCCGACGAGGGCCTCGTCGGCCTGGCCGAAGGCGGCGGCGTCGGAGTCGACCAGGGTGAACGTCGCCAGCAGTTGCTCGCCGCGGGGACTGGCGATCAGATAGTAATACCAGACCACCCCCAAATCCCCCTGCCGACCCTGGATCCCCAACTTGTAGCGGAAGCCGCCCCCCGCGTCGCCGCCGACCTCGCCGCCGCCGATCACGTTGCCGAACCGATCTCCCAGGGCGCGCCGGACGTCGGTCTCGAACTCCTTGACGTCCTGATGCTTCCCACTGGCGACCGTCGGGCCGTAGACGAGGTTGCACTGGGCGTCGACCCGTCCGCCCTGATACCGCTTGAGCACCACGAGCTTGCGGTCGTCCCAGTAGGTGTGCCAGGAACGGTCGTGCAACAGGTCGTAGCGGCCGTCGGGCGCGATCAGTTGCAACAGCAGCCGCGCGGGGGTGATCTCCGGGGAGAGCCGGGCCAGCGCCGCGTCGGACAACTCCGGCGTCGCCTCCACCGGCGCGCGGCGCGCCCGCAACGTGCTTTTCAGGTCCAACCCGGCCTCGACCGCGCCGGGGACCCTGCTCTCGGTTCGATTCAACTCCAGGTCCGTCACCATCGCCGCGCGACGGTCGAACGTCAGCCGACCGTCGCACGTCATCGACCCCTCCGCGCCCAGGATCGAGCCCTTGACCTCCCCCTTGATCGCGACGACGGCGGTCGCCTCGTCGATCGACTCGACGGTCGCCTGAAGCCTGTTCGACTCGACCGCGTCGTAATTGGTGAGCGCCCAGAGGGCCGCGTCGGGAATCGCCCAGGAATCGCCCGCGACGACGGGCTTCTCCGGGAGAAGATCGGCCAGGCAGAGGGTGTCGCCGGGCCCTTCGACCAACTCCAGCTCGCCGCGAGTGAGCGACCCCGAGGGACTGACCACCGTCACCGAGCCGTTTCCGCCACGTCGGGAGGCGATCAAGAGGGCCAGCTCGGGCCGAAGCCGGTGGGCGACCGGCCGGATCTCGCCGTTGACCGCCGAGGCCGCCTGCCGAACCAGTCGAACCGACTTTCGCTCCGGCCCGGCCAGCAGCCGCTCGCGATAGATGATCCGCGTCTCGATCTCCACGTCCAGCGGCTTGGGCATCCTGGCCTCCGCCGCGGTCGCGTCGGGGGGCAGGGGAGGGCGGTAAAGACCGCTCGCCTTCAGCTCGATCCGGGCGGCCGTCGTCGCCGCCGGCCCGACCTTCTCCACGAGCGCGACCGGATCGTCGCCCCGCGCCGCCGACGCCCCCAAGACCAGCGCCGCCCACGCCGCCGCGACCGGCCAGGGACCGGCCGCCAACCGCCCGATCGGGTCCATCTCGCTCCTCCCCGAAAAACCGCGGGGCCGCCCGGGGCGCGCCGCGACCGAAACGCGGTATTATGGGAAGTCACCCGCCGCCGTCAACTTCAAGCCCAAGCCGGCCGGCGCGCGACCACGAACCATGATGGCCGCATGCGTCCGATCCCCTGGGGTCGTGAGAGCGAGCCGAGGGAAGAAGTGGGAACTCGCCGTCCCATTCCGACGCCGCGAGGGTTCGCGAAATGGGAAGCGGCGAGGCCGGTCGAGGCGGTCGCGAGCCTGGAACGGCGGGGAATCGACGGCGGCCGACGCGATTCTCAAGTCGAAACCGCCGCGAGGACGAAAGAACCACCCCCGGACGGCGCCGAATTTGGATAGAATGGTGGAATCAAAGAGGATGAAACGATCGAAAGGAGCGATCCAACCGCGATCCGAAAGCGTAGGATCAGGTTGAGGGCCTCGGCGGCGCGGAAACGGCGCGGGAGGAAATCCCGGCCGCGCGTCGCCCGGGGGCGGAAAGTTTCGATAACGATTATTAGGGCGGGACGCGCCGAACGTCGAGAGGCCGAGGCGCGTCCGAGGGGTGACGCGGGCGACGCGGCCGGAGGATCGAATGGGCAAGGCGTACAGCCACCCGGCGATGAAGCAGCTCAGGGACCAACAGGTCCGCTACGCCCCCCGCGAGCGCCGGCTGGAACAACTGGAGCGGGCCGAACGCCTCCTGGGCGAGATCGACCGGTCCAAGAGCTATCCTTACGAGTACCTCTGCTATCGAATCACCGGGTTCCGCCCCGAGAACCTCTCGGCCCTGATGATCGAGGGGGAAGCGGCGTGGCGGGACCTGCGGCGGTTCGTGGAGGACCTGTCGGCCACCACGCGGCTCCCGGTGGAGCAGGCGACGGAGCCGGTGCTGACCGTCGCCGAGGTCGGCGGGAAATACAACGTCTCCACCCGGACCGTGAGCCGGTGGCGACGCCAGGGACTGGTGGCGCGTCGGTTCGTCATCGACGGCCGAGCCAAGGTCGGCTTCCTGGAAAGCAGCCTGCAACGGTTCGTGGCCGAGCACCGCGGCCAGGTGGAACGGGGATCGAAGTTTCGCCAATTGACCGACGCGGAACGGGACGAGATCGTCCGCCGCGCCCGTCGCATGTCGCGATTCCGCCCGGGCGCGGTGGGCCTGATCGAAGTCGCGCGGAGGATCGGTAGGAAAATGGCACGCTCGACCGAGACCGTCAGATTGACCCTCAAGGCGTACGACCGCGAACACCCCGACCGGGCGATCTTCGGACCCTCGACGGCCCCGCTGGACGACGACGCCAAGGCCCAGATCTATCTGCGGCACCGCATGGGGGTCTCGGCCGACAACCTGGCCGCGGAATTCGGCCGCACCCGCTCCAGCGTCTACCGCGTGATCACCGAGGTCCGCGCCAAGCGGATCCTGGAGACCAAGCTGGAGTTCATCGCCAACGAGACCTTCGACGACCCCAAGGCCAAAACCGCCATCATGGCGCCGTTCCCGGAGCCGGCCGACGGCAAACCCCCCAGGCGACCCAAGGCGCCCAAGGGGCTCCCCCCCTACCTGGCCAGCCTCTACGAGGTCCCGCTCCTGGACCGGGAACAGGAGGCGCACCTGTTCCGGCGGATGAACTACCTCAAGTCGCGAGCCGTCAAGCTCCGCGAGAAGCTCGATCCGGCCAAGGCCAAGACCACCGAGCTGGACAAGATCGAGGCCCTCCAGGAACAGGCCCTGGCGGTCAAGAACCAGATCATCCGCGCCAACCTGCGGCTGGTCGTCTCGATCGCCAAGCGGCACGTCGGCCCCACGAACAACTTCTTCGAGCTGGTCTCCGACGGCAACATGAGCCTGATCCGCGCGGTGGAGAAGTTCGATTACGCCCGGGGGAACAAGTTCAGCACCTACGCCTCGTGGGCGATCATGAAGAACTTCGCCCGCACCATCCCCGAGGAGAACTACCGCCGCGACCGCTTCGTCACCGGCCACGAGGAGATGTTCGAGGCCGCCGCCGACAACCGGATCGACGAGCACGAGTACGAAAGCGCCCTCAAGCGGATGCGCGAGGCGATCGGGACCATGCTCGACCGCCTGGACGACCGCGAGAAGCTGATCATCACCAGCCGGTTCGGCCTGGGCGGGGCCGCGGAACGGACGTTGGAGCAACTCGGCCGCGAACTGGGGATCACCAAGGAGCGCGTCCGCCAGATCGAATCCCGGGGCGTCGACAAGCTCCGGCGCATCGCCGGCGAGCAGGAACTCGACCTGCCGATGCTCTGACGCCCGCCGCGACGCCGGGACGGGCCGGGGACGGGACCGGGAAAAATCGCCGGTCCCCCCTTGCGAAAGCCCCCCCGACGTCGCTAAAGTGATTCGACCCGCCGATCGTGGTTCGTCCCGAGGCCGGTGGACGAGATTCGGCTTGCATCCGATCGGCCGGCCCGATACAGTTGGGATTTCCACGGCCCGAACGACGCTGGCGTAGCTCAATCGGCAGAGCCACGGTTTTGTAAACCGTAGGTTGCGAGTTCGACTCTCGCCGCCAGCTCTGGCCGATCGAGGGGCCGACGACGCGGACGCGCCGGATCGGCCCGTCTCCAGGCCGAGGGACGAGGGAAGCGACGTCGACGCGGGCGACGGGTGGATACCCAAGCGGTCAACGGGGCCAGACTGTAAATCTGGTGGCTCTGCCTTCGCAGGTTCGAATCCTGCTCCACCCATGGTGTCGAGGACGAAGGGGAACGGGATCCGGGAGGGATCGAGAGGGGACGGAGGCGGGCGAGGCGCCGAGGCGAGGGACGCGACACGCGCGGGTGTAGCTCAATGGTAGAGTCCCTGCCTTCCAAGCAGGTCGTGTGGGTTCGATTCCCATCACCCGCTTCCGGCTCGGCGTCGCTCCGGGAGGGATGCAAGCGAATACGCTGCCGTGGCTCAGCTGGTAGAGCGCGTCCTTGGTAAGGACGAGGTCCTGGGTTCGAATCCCAGCGGCAGCTTTCGGGTCGGTCGCCCGTGTTCGGGCGTAATTGGGAGTTCGCCCCGCGGCCAGCCCCGGCAGGCGGGGAGGCCGTCCGAATCGGACCAGGCCGGCGGGTGGGGCTGGCGACGGATCCCGCCGCGAGACTTGACTTCGAGGTTGCCGAAGAGGCGTTGAGCACATGGCCAAGGAAACCTTCACCAGAACCAAGCCGCACGTCAACGTGGGCACGATCGGGCACATCGACCACGGCAAGACCACGCTGACGGCCGCCCTCTTGGCGGTGCTGGCGGCCCGCGGCCAGGCGAAGAGCAAGTCGTATTCCGACATCGCCAAGGGCGGCACGGTGCGCGACGCCACCAAGACCGTCACGATCGCCGTCTCGCACGTCGAGTACGAGAGCGAGAACCGGCACTACGCCCACATCGACTGCCCGGGGCACGCCGACTACATCAAGAACATGATCACCGGCGCCGCCCAGATGGACGGGGCGATCCTGGTGGTCTCCGCCGCCGACGGCCCCATGCCCCAGACCCGGGAGCACATCCTCCTGGCCCGCCAGGTCGGCGTGCCGGCCCTGGTCGTGTTCCTCAACAAGATCGACCTGGTCGACGACGAGGAGCTGCTGGAGCTGGTGGAGATGGAGCTGCGCGAGCTGCTCACCCACTACAAGTTCCCCGGCGACGAGATCCCGATCGTCCGCGGCAGCAGCCGCCCGGCGCTCGAGAACCCCGGCGACGAGACCGCCTCCAAGCCGATCCTCGACCTGGTCGCGGCGATGGACTCGTACATCCCCGAGCCGACCCGCGAGGTCGACAAGCCGTTCCTGATGCCGATCGAGGACGTCTTCTCGATCAAGGGCCGCGGCACGGTGGGAACCGGCCGGGTCGAGCGCGGCCGGGTCAAGGTCGGCGACGCGGTCGAGGTCGTCGGCTTCGGCGCCAAGAAGGCCACCACGGTCACGGGCGTCGAGATGTTCCAAAAGACGCTCGACGAGGGAGTCGCCGGCGACAACGTGGGCGTCCTGCTCCGGGGGGTGGAGAAGAACGACCTGGAGCGGGGGCAGGTCCTCTGCAAGCCGGGCTCGATCACGCCCCACACCAAGTTCGAGGCCGAGGTGTACGTCCTGAGCAAGGAGGAGGGGGGCCGCCACACCCCGTTCTTCAAGGGCTACCGGCCGCAGTTCTACATCCGGACCACCGACGTGACCGGCTCGATCCTCAACCTCCTGTCCGAGGACGGGGCCGAGGCCGAGATGTGCATGCCGGGCGACAACATCAAGATGACCGTCGAGCTACACACCCCGGTCGCCATGGAGGACGCCCTCCGGTTCGCGATCCGCGAGGGGGGCAAGACGGTCGGCGCCGGCGTCGTCACCAAGATCCTCGAGTGACCGCCGACCGGGAGGGGGGCCGCGGGCGGCCCTCCCGACCGACCCGGCGTCGCCGCGGCGACGCCCGAGCGTCCTCGACTCCGAACCTTGCTCGCCGCGACTCCCGCCCAGGGCGGGAGGGCCGCGGCGAGCGTTTCCCATAGAGCGAATCCGGCGGGGCGAGGCGTCGACCGGAACCAGGGGTTTCCAGCGATGCGTGAATACGTCTGGCTAGAATGCACCGACTGCGGCGAGAAGAACTACCGCGTCCAGAAGGAGACCCGCGGGGCCAACCGGCTGGAACTGAAGAAGTACTGCCGCCGCGAGCGCAAGCACACCGCGCACAAGGAATCGCGCAAGAAGTGACCGGGGCCCCCCGCGACGATCGCGAGAAGCGACGTCCCGGCCGTCCCATGGAAGGCGTCGCGAGCGCGGGCGGCCGGTCGCACACACGAGCGTAGCTCAATTGGCAGAGCACCGGTTTCCAAAACCGGCGGTTGGGGGTTCGATTCCCTCCGCTCGTGCTTCGGTCGCCCCGACGGGCCTTTCCCAGGCGAAACCCCCGACGGCGCGGCCCCGTCGCCTTGAACGCGAGTCCGCGGCCCCTCATCCCGAACGGAACGGTCGACATGGGTAGAGTCAAAGAAGAAGTCTCGGGACCGCGCCCCGTCAAACCCTCCAAGGACAAGCCGAGCGGAGGGAAGGGAGGCGCGTTCGCGGCGTTCCTCGCCACCTTCTTCTCGCTCAAGCCCTACAAGCCCCGCCAGGGCTGGAACACCCGGCTCTACACGGCGATCGGCCTGGGGCTGCTGGCGCTGGGGGCGGTGTGGCAGGTCCACGACGCGGTGATCGATTCCAGCCTCGCCTGGCGGCTGGGCGCGCCCGGCGTCACGCTCGCGGTCCTGGGTTGGTTCTGCTTCCGAATCGTCCATTACCCGCGATTCGCCGAGTTCCTGATCGCCACCGAGTCGGAGATGAACAAGGTCTCCTGGACCTCCAAGGACGACCTCTACCAATCGACGCTGGTGGTCCTGAGCACCGTGCTGATCCTGGCGGCCTACCTGTTCGTCGTCGACTGGTTCTGGTTGTTCCTGCTCCGCATGGTCGACGTACTCCAGTTCAGCGGCGCGGGCTCGTTCGGCTCGACGTCCTGAGCGACGCTCGGCGGCCGGCCCTTCACCGGCCGCCGCCCGGTCGCTACACTCGTGGGGATCGTCCTCGCGCCCTGCGGGCCGAGGGCCCCCTCCGAAGGGGACCGCGTCGCCTCGCGATCCGTCGCGACGGATCGAAAACGGGCCGCCACCCCCTCGCCACCGTACCTCGTGAGATTCGCCCCGACGTTCCATGAGCCATCCGACGCACGAGAACGACGAATCGGCCCCCGTCCCGGACTCGCCCGAGACCTCCCCGCGAACCGACGCCCAGGCGTTCGAGGTCGACGAGGAGACCCCGGACGGCGGCGACGTCGGCGGCCCGACGCGCGCCTCGGCCGCGATGCCGACGGACGCCGCCGGCGCGAAGGCCGCCGCGCCGCGGAACGACCCGATCGAGGCCGACGCGGACGCGGACGCGGAACCGGTCCCGATCGACGAGGACGCGGAGCCCCCGCCGGACCTGGTCTGGTACGTCCTTAAGGTCCAAAGCTCGCGCGAGGACTCGATCGCCGAGGCCCTTCAGCGCCGGACCCGGATCCAGGGGCTGGAGCGCTACTTCGGCGTGACCCCGGAGGGGAAGCCCCGGGTGGTCGTGCCGACCGAGAAAATCACCGAGATCCGCAACAACAAGAAGAAGATCGTCGAGCGCAAGACGTATCCCGGCTACATCATGGTCCAGATGGAGCTGAACGAGAAGACCTGGTTCCTGGTCCGGGAGACCCCCGGCGTCGGCGACTTCGTCGGCACCCACGGCACGCCCACCAAGATGCCCGAGGCCGAGGTCAACCGGATGCTCAACCAGCAGGACGAGCAGACCGCGGCCAAGGCGCCGTCGTACCGCATCGACGTCGAGAAGGGCGACCGCGTCAAGATCAAGGAAGGCTCGTTCGAGAACTTCGAGGGGACCGTCGAGGAGGTCATCGAGGGCCGCGGCCTGGTGAAGGTCATGATCATGATCTTCAACCGCCCGACCCCCGTCGACCTGGAACACTGGCAGTTGGAACGGATCTGACCCCCGGCGCCGGCGGCCGCCCGACGACGGGCGCGCGCCGTCGCGACCGGAACCCGATACACGAGATTCGACGACCCCCGAGGGGAACGAGGACCCGCGATGGCCAAGGTGATGACGGCGAAGGTCAAGCTCCAATGTCCCGGAGGCCAGGCGACCCCCGCGCCGCCGGTCGGCCCGGCGCTCGGCCAGCACGGAGTGAACATCGGTCAGTTCGTGATGCAGTTCAACGAGCGGACCAAGGAGATGAAGGGGACCACGATCCCCGTCGAGATCACGATCTACTCGGATCGCACTTTCGAGTTCATCACCAAGAGCCCGCCGGCGGCCGTGCTTCTGAAGCAGGCCGCGGGGATCGCCTCGGGGTCGGCCGTCCCCAACAAGACCAAGGTCGGGACCGTGACCGCGGAGCAGGTCCGCAAGATCGCCGAGACCAAGTTCCAGGACCTCAACGCCCGCGACCTGGACCACGCCTGCCGCGTGATCGCCGGCACGGCGCGGAGCATGGGGGTCGAGATCCAGGGCTGAGCCCGCGACCGCCGCGAACCGGGCCGCCGCGACGGGGATTCCCGCCCGCGGCGGTCGCCGATCCGGGGGGATCGAACCGTCCCATTCCCCCCCGCGTCCCGACCGACGTCGGGACGATGAACGGCCGAGCCCGGCGCGACCGCCCGCCGCCGGCCGACGAGAAAGAGACGCAAGGCGGCAGCCCCCGCGGAGGGGGCGAAAGGGGAGACGACTTGGCGTACCGTTCCAAACGCTATCGAGCGCTGGCGGCGAAGCACAAGGCGACGACCGTCGCCGTGCCGCTGGCCGAGGGGGTGAAGATCCTCAAGGGGTTCAACACCACCAAGTTCAATCAGACCGTGGAGGTCTCGACCCACCTGGGGATCGACCCCCGCCAAAGCGACCAGAACGTCCGGGGCTCGGTGGCGCTGCCGCACGGCATCGGCAAGAGCGTCCGCGTGGCGGTCTTCGCCCAGGGCGACAACGCCGAGAAGGCGCGGGCGGCGGGCGCGGACATCGTCGGCGGCGACGACCTGGCGCAGCAGATCAAGGGGGGGACGATGGACTTCGACGTCGCCCTCGCCACCCCGGACATGATGGGCGTGGTCGGCCCGCTCGGCCGCGTCCTGGGCCCTCGAGGACTGATGCCCTCGCCCCGCTCCGGCACCGTCACGACCGACATCGCCTCGGCGGTGCGCGAGTTCAAGGCGGGCAAGATCGAGTTCCGCAACGACAAGGGGGGGAACGTGGCGGTCCGGGTCGGGAAGATCAACTTCACCGAGGACCAACTCGTCGAGAACGTCGTCGCGTTCCTCAACTACTTGCGGACGCTCAAGCCGTCGACCGCGAAGGGGACGTACATCCAGACCATCACCATCTCCGCCACCATGAGCCCGGGCGTCCGGGTCTCGGCGTGACCGGGCCGGCGCCCGATCGCGATCCCCGGTGTCGACGCCACAACCCGCCGAGACGGAGACCCGCAGGCCCCTATCATGAGTAAATACGTCAAGGAAATGATGATGGACCAGCTCCGCGGCGAGCTGGGCGACGTCCGATCGATGCTCCTGCTCGACTTCAAGGATCTGGACGCGGTCAGCGAACACCAGCTCCGCATGGACCTGCGCAAGAAGTCGATCCAGGTCCGGGCGCTCAAGAACACGCTGGCGCGCAAGGTCCTGGCGGACCTGGGCGTCGACGGGCTGGCGAAGTACCTGCAAGGGCCGTCG
>Ga0209916_1002293_pt1 | contig 9836 bp, 10 predicted proteins | sample ThiBio_1000_plan_FD_183956 | JGI IMG/M metagenome (GOLD analysis project Ga0209916, IMG submission 183956) | Wastewater bioreactor microbial communities from Cape Town, South Africa - Thiocy_solids_2 (SPAdes) | ecosystem: Engineered > Bioreactor > Thiocyanate-remediating > Anaerobic-Aerobic ... | reverse complement strand
TCGCGATTGTGGCCGTGACCGTCCTTTCTCTCGGCTACGACATGACGCAGCCCCTCTTCGGGGGCATCGTCACCGCGCTTGGAGGAAAGCGCCCGGGACAGGCGATGGGCTTGAACGTCTTCGCACTATTCGCTGGATTCGGCGTGGGTAGCCTCCTGTTCGGCGAGGCGCTTCGGCTTGGGTTCGGGATGGCGCTTGGCATCTTCGTCATGCTTCAAGCGCTGGCGACCGCGCTGTCCATCGGATGGTTCAGCGCGGAGGTTCCAGTCAACAGAGTCAACAGCTAGCCCGCCAGCGCAAAACCCACGGATATGGATCGAATACATATCCTTGATCACTGGTCTGTTGGCGGGGCCGCGTCGCTTAAACGGCTGCTCCAGCGGGGGAGTAGAGATTGGGAAGCCACGGTTCGGTGCCATCTGGCTCGTAACAGAGTGCCAAGATACTTTCTTCTTCGCTTTTCTATTCCTCATCGGCCCACTGGCACGTGTCCGAAGTTTCATTTCAGAGGTTCGCACCACGCCGTACGCAGACGTCACAGGCCGATAAGCGCTACGTCTGATGCAAAAAATTCAAGGTCGGGCAATGCTCCCCACGCGGCGCATGCGCGCAGTCGTCGGCGAGCTGCATAAGTTCCGTTTCCAGCCGCTTCAGATCCTCCAGCTTGCGGCGCACATCGAGGAGTTTGTGTTCGGTCATTCGACGCGTCTGCTCGCAGGCTCGTTTGCCCTTGAGGTGGAGAAGTCCGGCAATCTCGTCCAGCGTGAAACCCATGGTCTTGGCGCGTCGAATGAACTGAAGACGCGCCAGATCCTGGTGTTCATAGCGACGCACACCGCCCAACGGGCGCTCGGGCTCACGCAGCAGGCCCACCCGCTGGTAGTAGCGCACGGTCTCGATGTGGACGTCGGCGGCCAGGGCCAGCCGGCCGATGGTGAGGGCGGAAGTCATGCTTGACTCCGTAGTTGGGTACGGAAGTTAGTATGCGCTCATGAATACGTTACCAGCCAAATCGTCGCTACCCGCCGTGATCGTCGCGCTGCTCGCGGCGATCGGGGCATCCGTGTGTTGCGTGGTACCGCTGGTGCTGGTGTTGCTGGGCATCAGCGGGGCGTGGATCGCCTATCTCACGGCGCTCGATCCCTGGCGTCCATGGTTCATCGCGGCCACTTTGCTTAGCCTTGGTCTCGCGTTCTGGACGCTGTATGGGCCATGGTCGCGTTGCCGCACCGAGGGCACCTGCGTCGAGCCGACGGTCTTGCGGCGGCGGCGGTTTTGGCTGTGGACAGCCACCGTGCTGACCGTGCCGTTGTTGCTGTTTCCCTATTTCATTGGCTGGTTTTTGTAGGAGACGAACGATGCGTCAGTGGCTATTCGTAATGGTCGCCATCTTGGGGCTGGGCATGGCTCATGCGGCAACACCCACCACGGCCGTGCTGCATGCGGCGAACATGACGTGCCCGAGCTGCAGTGTGACGATCAAGAAAGCCTTGAGCCGCATAGCGGGTGTCACGAGCTCGAAGGTCGATCTCAAGGCCGAGACTGTCACTGTGACGTTCGATGCCGATCGCACGACGGAGTCGACACTGGCGCGCACGGTTACCGAGGCGGGTTTTCCGGCTACGGCGCAAAACCATGGCGGTTGAGCCCATCCTGCAGAGCACGCTGACGTGCCCGCATTGCGACCATCAGGCCACCGAGACCATGCCGACCGACGCCTGCCAGTTCTTCTACGACTGTGAGGGCTGCGGCGAATTGCTCCGGCCCAAGGCGGGCGACTGCTGCGTGTTCTGCTCGTACGGCAGCGTGCCGTGTCCGCCGATCCAGCAACAGAAGTCGTGCTGCGGGTAGACCATCCTTCATAGGGGTCAAACGGTGCCGGTAGGGGGTTGTCTGAATTCATCACGACCGGCGCCCAAGTGAAATTGTCTAACAGCGTGGCTGTCGTATAGGATCATGGGATGTATCGGTCTGCGCCATCACTGCTGACTCGCCTGCGCCGCCACCGCGGATTGTGGGTGTTGGCCGTGGCCGTGTTGCTGATCAAACTGGTCAGCGGATCGATCTGCGTGGGCGATGGACCGGGAGCGCGATTCGCGTCGGCGACCGCTGCTGCCCCGACCACCCTGTTGGCGGACACCGCCGTCAGTTCGGTATCGGCTGACGATGCGAACTCCTGTCTTCTGGGTGAAGGGCGCAGTTGCCACTGTGCCTGTGCCCATTCGGTGACGTTCCCCGTCAGCGCATCGCTTCCCATCGCCATGATGGAAGCACGCTTCGCACCGCTCACCCTCCATTCGGGATTCACGCCGGCCACGACCGGCTCGCTGCTGCGCCCTCCGATCGCCTGAAACCGCTCCGTTACGCGACGCCACCGCCGGTGCAGTTCGTCGCTTCGTGACCGTTTTCAGGAGATCGCTTCATGTCTGTTTTTCGTTCGGTGCCCATCGGCGCCGTGTGTCTGTTGTACGCGGCGATGCTCAGTGCCGCGCCCGTATCCCCTTTCTCCCCACCGGTAGCTCCCCTGCCGACATCGTTGTCGACGTCGCCCTTGCAGGATGCGGTGCGCCGTATCTGGCAAGCCAGTCCCGAGGTGCAGGCCGCGCGCGCGGATCTGGATGCTGCCCAGGCCCGTGCGCGTGCCGCTGCGCAGCCGCTGTACAACCCCTCGCTGTCGCTTGATGCGGAGAATGCCGACGCCAATCGGCGCACGGCCGGCATCAGCCTGCCGCTGGATCTGTCCGGCAAACGCCGCGCTCGCGCCAGCCAGGGCGAGGCCGACCTGCTGGCGGCCGAAGCTGGCTACAACCTGCTGCGTCGCGATGTGGCCACCCGCTGGCTGAAAGCCTGGTCGACGGCCGCACTCGCAGCCCGACAGAGCGAACTGGGGCAACGCCGCCTGGCGCTGATGAAGCGCTTCGATGACTTGGCCGCACAGCGGTTGAAGGTGGGCGACATCAGCAGTCCGGAACGCGACTTGGCCGGCTTGGCGCTCGGTGAGGCGCAGGTGCAACAAGCCACACTCGCGGGCAATGAAGCGGCAGCTCGTGCGGCGTTGCTGGCCATCAGTGGCGATCAACTGACCGCGTTGCCACCGTTGCCCAACGGTATGTCACCGGCGGCGGGCAGTGTTACGCCGTTGCCCGTCGATGAACTGCCCGAACTGCGCCAGGCCCGCGCCCAGCAAGCGAGTGCCGAGGCCGGGGTGCAAGTCGCCCGCCGGGCACGTATCCCCGATCCCACGCTGAGCTTGACCGGCGGACAGGTACGCAGCGGGCCGCGCACCGATCAGGTGATCGGTCTGAGCGTGTCCATTCCGTTGCCGGTGCTCAACACCGGACGTGCCGAAGTGGATGCCGCCCGTGCGGAAGCCGATGCAGCGGCGGCCGGTGTGCGCTCACGCCAGTTTGTGCTGCGCGCCGGACTGCAGGAAGCGCAAGCCCGTTACGCCGCCTTGCGCAGTGCGACCGAAGCCTTTCGCAGCGGCCGGGCCGCTGCATTCGAGGATCGCACCGCGTTGCTGGAGAAGCTCTGGCGTGCCGGCGAAATCAGCACGTCCGATTACCTCGTGCAGCTCAAACAGAGCCTGGACACCGCGCTGTCCGGCCAGGAACTGGAAAGCCAAACCTGGCAGACCTGGTTCGACTACCTCACCGCTGCGGGCCGTCTGACCGACTGGCTCGATGGCCGCACTCAGGACGGTCCTACTCAGGACGGCCTTAATCAGGATATCCCCCGATGAATCTCTCTCTTTTGAAACGCAGCCTGCTGGGCATGGCGCTGCTGGCCGCGTTGGCCGGCCCTGTCATGGCGCAGGAACCCGCACCCGCCAATCCGCTCGCGCTGGATGCCAAGGCGATCAAGGACGCCGGCATCGTGCTCGACAAGGCCGCCACGCGCGCCCTGACCGATGAACTGAAAGCCCCCGGCGAAGTGAAAGCCGATGCGTATTCCACCGTGCTGGTGTCGCCGCGCGTCGAATCGCAGGTGCTGGCCCGCAAGGCCAAGCTCGGCGACGTGGTGAAAACCGGTGCGCCGTTGGTGGTGCTCTCCAGCGTGCAGGTCGCCGAGACGCAAGGCGCGTTGATCGTGGCCGAACAGGACTGGCAACGGATCGCGTCGCTGGGACCGCAGGCGGTGTCGGCACGACGCTACAACGAAGCGAAGGTGCAGCGCGATCAGGCGCGTGCCAAGCTGCGTGCCTACGGGCTATCCGACGGCCAGATCCGCGGCATGCTGCGCGCGGGTTCCGCCAAGGCGGATGGCAGCTATGCATTGCTGGCGCCGACCGCCGGGCGCATCGCCAGTGACGAGTTCCTCATCGGCGAACGCGTCGAGCCCGGCCGTACCCTGTTTACCTTGGTCAACGACGACGCGGTCTGGGTCGAGGCGCAACTCGCGCCGGGCGATGCGGCCCGCGCGCAACCCGGCATGGACGCGCGCGTGCTGGCGCACGACCAGACGCTGACGGGGAAGGTCATCCTGAGTTCGTCGCAGACGAACGAACGCACCCGCACCGTGCCGGTGCGCATCGAAGTTGCCAACCCGAACAACCTCCTGCGCCCGGGCGAATTGGTCGAAGCGCGCATCGCGGTCGGTGAGGCGGTGCCGAAGCTGGCGGTACCGGCCGAAGCGATCGTGTTGCTGCAAAACCAGCCGACCGTGTTCCTGGCCAAAGGCAACGGCACGTTCGAGCCGGCGCCGGTGATGGTCGGCGACACCCGTGATGGCTGGACGATGGTCACCCAGGGCCTCAAGGCCGGCGACACCTACGTGCGCAAGGGCGCCTTCGCCTTGAAGGCCCGTTTGCTGCGCTCGCAGTTGGGAGAAGAATGATGCTGGAACGTCTGGTTGAATTCTCCCTGCGCTACAAGGTGCTGGTGCTGATCGTTTTCGTGGTGATCGGCTTCCTTGGTTTTCAGGCGGTGCGTCAGCTGCCCATCGATGCCTTCCCGGACGTCACACCGGTGCAGGTCAATGTGTACACCGAAGCCTCGGGACTTGCGGCAGAGGACGTGGAACAACTGCTGACCACGCCGGTGGAGTCGGCACTGGCCGGCCTGCCCAAGGTGGAACAGATCCGCTCGGTCAGCCTGTTCGGCTTGTCCTACGTGTCGGTGTACTTCGACGACAGCATGGACATCTACTTCGCCCGTCAGCTGGTCAACGAACGGCTGCAGCAGGTCGGCGATCGCTTGCCGGCGGGTTACGGCAAACCGGCGATGGGACCGAACACCTCCGGCCTCGGCCAGGTGTTCTGGTACACCGTCGAGCGAGCCGACAACAAGCTCAAGGGTGCTACCGCCAGCACCGCGCCGAACGACATGGACCTGCGCACCCTGCAGGACTGGACCATCCGCCTGATCCTGCGCACCGCCCCCGGCGTCGACGACGTCACCTCCTGGGGCGGCCAGGAAAAGCAGTTCCAGGTACGCATCGACCCGATGAAGCTGATCGCGCACAAGCTCGGCTTCAAGGACGTGATCGAGGCGCTGCAGGCCAACAACGCCCAGGTCGGCGGCAACTTCGTCGATGTGGGCCGCGAGCAGTACCTGGTGCGTGGACTGGGCCTGATCCAGAACGCGAAGGATCTGGGCAACATCGTGCTCAAGACCGAGGACGGTACCCCGGTCTACGTGCGTGATGTGGCCACGATCACCGAAGCGGGCGCACCGCGCACCGGTGCGGTGACCCGCGATGGCAAGGAAGTGGTGATGGGCCAGGCGCTCGCCCGCATCGGCGAGAACGCCAAGAGCGTGGTCGATGCGGTGAAAGCCAAGCTCGACACGGTGAAGCAGGCGCTGCCGCCCGGCGTCGTGGTCAAGCCAGTGTACGAACGCACCGAGCTGGTCAATGCGGCCGTGGAAACCGCCGTGCGTGCCTTGATCGAAGGTTCGATCCTGGTCGCGATCATCCTGTTCCTGTTCCTGGGCGAGTTCCGCAGCGCGCTGGTGGTGGTCGTGGCGTTGCCGTTGGCCATGTTGATCGCCTTCATCTGCATGAATCAGGTGGGGCTGTCGGCCAATCTGATGTCACTGGCCGGCTTGGCGATCGGCATCGGCATGATGGTGGATGGCGCGGTGGTGATGGTGGAGAACGCCTATCGCATCATGGCCGAACGCAAGGCGCATGGGCTCCCGGTGGATCGCACCGCCGCGGTGCTGGCGGCTGCCCGCGAGGTGGCCAATCCGATGGCGTTTGCGATCCTGATCATCATCGTGGTGTTCCTGCCGCTGTTCAGTTTGCAAGGACTGGAAGGCAAGATGTTCAAGCCGATGGCGTTCAACATCAGCTTCGCGATGGCGGGATCGCTGATTCTCGCCTTGACGTTGATCCCGGTACTCGCCGCGCTGGTGCTGAAACCGAAGGAAGAGAAGGACACCTGGTTGGTGGCGTTCCTGAAACGCCATTACGCCACGGTGCTCGCCTGGGCGTTGGCACGTCGCAAACTGGTGTTGGGCATCGCCGCCGGTGCCTTGCTCGGCAGCCTCGCGCTGTTCCCGTTCCTCGGCAAGGAGTTCATGCCCAACCTGAAGGAAGGCGCCATCATGTGGCGGATCACCTCGATCCCGTCGGCATCGCTCGACGAGTCGATCGCCATCTCCAAACAGGTGTCGACGCTGATCAAACAGAAGTTTCCGGAAGTGGAAACCACGCTGGCAATGATCGGTCGCGCCGAGAAAGGCGAGACAGCCGACGTGAATTACATGGAGGTGTACACCCCGCTGAAGCCTAAGGATCAATGGCGCAAGGGCGAGACGCTGGAGAGCATCGAGGAGGCCATGCAGAAAGAACTGTCGGCGGCCTTGCCCACCGCGGTGGTGAGTTACACCCAGCCGATCCAGATGCGTATCGAGGAACTGATCTCCGGTGTGCGCGCCACGTTGGCGCTGAAGATCTACGGCGATGATCTGGGCGAGCTGGATCGCCTGAGCGGCCGCATCAAAAACGCGCTGGCCGGGGTGCCCGGCGTGGCCGATCTCGCGCTGGAGGCAAACATCGGCAAGCCACAGATCCGCATCAAGGTGGATCGCGATGCACTGGCCCGCTATGGCTTGAACGCCGACGACGTGTTGACCGTGGTGAAGAACGGCATCGGTGGCGAACCGGTGACGACCCTGCTCGATGGCGTGAAACGCTTCGACATCGCGGTGCGGCTGGACGATGCGGACAAGGCGTCCTTGCCGGCGATCCAGCGCATCCCGATCCGCACGGCCAGTGGCGCGCTGGTGCAGTTGTCGCAAGTGGCCGAGGTCAGTGATGCGGAAGGCTATTCGTTCATCCGTCGGGAACAGCTGCAGCGTTATGCGGTGATCCAAATGGACGTGCGTGGTCGCGACATCGACGGCTTCGTCAAGGAGGCCAATGCCGCCATCGCGCAGCAGGTGAAGCTGCCGACCGGCTACTACAGCGAATGGGGCGGTGCGTTCGAGAACCAGCAACGCGCGTTGAAGCGGTTGTCAATGATCGTGCCGGCGACGATCTTCTTCATCTTCGTCTTGCTGTACACCGCCTTCAACTCGGTGAAGTACGCCGCGCTGATCCTGGCCAACGTACCGTTCGCCACCATCGGCGGCATCGTCGGGCTGGCGATCACCGGGCAGTACCTGTCGGTGCCCTCGGCGATTGGCTTCATCGCGGTGTTTGGCGTGGCGATGTTGAACGGCATCGTGCTGGTGAGCTTCCTGAACGAGCAGCGCGAGAAAGGCTTGCCCGTGCGGGACGCGGTGATCCGCGGCACCGCGCTGCGCATGCGCCCGGTGATGATGACTGCGAGCGTGGCGATCCTCGGCCTGGTGCCGATGCTGCTGTCCAGCGGTGTCGGCGCGGAAACCCAGCGTCCGCTCGCCACGGTGGTGGTCGGCGGTCTGATCACCTCGACCTTGCTGACGCTGGTTCTGCTGCCGGTGCTTTACGACTGGATCGAAGAACGCGCCGCCCGGCGCCTCGCCAAGGAGAACACCCCATGAAAGAAGTGAAGGCATTCATCCATCGCGGCCGCGTGGTCGACGTCATCCATGCCCTGGAGGAAGGGGGATTCCGCTATCTCTCGGTGAGCGACGTCAAAGGCCTGCTGACCGCGCTCAGCGGCCAGGAACAGATCTATTCGATGGAACTGGGCGAGCGCGTGACCCGGCAGGTCAAGCTCGAAGTGTTTTGCGAGGACGATCAGGCCGAACGGGCCGTGCAGTTGATTCGCCTGCACGGACGCACCGGCCAGAGTGTGGCCGGCTGGGTCTACCAAAGCACGGTGGATCGGGCGTGGCCCATCGACGGTCAAGTCGACAACGATTGATCGTGGCGGCGGGAGTACTCCCGCCGCTGCATCGGTGTCATTTCATAACACGGCGGCGGTCGCGTAGAGTTGCCGCCGCAATGAGTGATTCCAGTTTCTGGGGCGTGCATACAATTCATCGGATACTGGCTCATGACTGATACGTGTTGTGCCACCACCATCGATATTGCGGCATTGCAGGCACAGCAGCGTCGAGTATTGATGATCGTTCTGGCGATCAACCTCGCTACCTTCGCGATGATGCTGGCCGCGGCGATCTACAGCGGTTCGTCGTCGCTGTTGTCCGGCGGGTTGGACAATCTGGGCGATGCGCTCACCTACCTCTTGAGTCTTGCGGTTATTGGTGCCAGTGGTCACGCGAAAGCCCGGGTGGCGCTGTTCAAGGGCGCACTGATTCTCGGTGCTGCACTTGCGGTCGCCATCCAGATTGGCTGGCGTCTCCTGCATCCGGGCGTGCCGATCTTTGAGGCGATCGGGATCGCCGCCTTGCTGAATCTGGCCGCCAATGCCGTATGTCTCCGGCTGCTGCTGCCTTACCGCAAAGGCGACGTCAACATGGCCTCGGCCTGGGAATGCTCACGCAATGACGTCTTCGAAGGTATCGCCGTGCTGGCAGCGGCCGCTGGTGTCGGCCTCTTCAGCGCCGGCTGGCCCGATCTGCTGGTTGCGTCGGCGTTGTTGTTGATGTTTCTGCGCTCGGCATGGCGAGTGTTCCGCATGGCGTGGCGCAGCTACACGAACGGAGACAAATGATGAGTGCCGGGCACGATCATGTGGGTACGGAGATCAAGCACGAGACGCCGCTGTGGTGGGCACTCGGCCTGACCAGTACGTTTCTTGTCGTCGAGGTCATCGGTGGTCTGCTTACCAACAGCTTGGCCTTGTTGTCGGACGCGGCACACATGGCCACCGATGTGATCGCGCTGACGATCTCGCTGACCGCCGTGCGCCTGGCTCGACGTCCGCCTGACGCGAAACGCACCTATGGTTACGCGCGCATGGAAGCCATCGGCGCACTGGTTAACGGTGGCCTGCTGTTCCTCGTCGCCGGCTACATCTTGTGGGAGGCGGTGCGGCGCTTCAGCGAACCGCCGTCGGTGGCCTCCACGGGCATGCTGGTGATTGCGGTGCTTGGGCTGGTGATCAACCTCATCTCGATGCGATTGCTCAAGGCCGGTAGCGGTGAAAGCCTCAATGTGAAAGGTGCGTATCTGGAAGTTTGGGCCGACATGCTCGGTTCGGTTGGCGTCATCATCGGTGCGTTGATCATCAAGTTCACCGGCTTCTACATCGCCGATCCCATCATCGCCGTGTTGATTGGTCTGTGGGTATTGCCGCGGACATGGATCCTGCTGCGAGAGGCAGGGAATGTTCTGATGGAGGGGGCGCCTCGTGACGTCGATACCGAACGGGTCCGCGCCGAAATGCTCGCCACTGCGGGCGTGGCTGCGCTGCACGATGTGCACGTATGGGCGCTGAGCAGCACGCGTTCGGCGATGGCGGCGCATGTGATCATGGACGGCGACGCATCAGACGCGGA
>Ga0209916_1002291_pt1 | contig 9845 bp, 10 predicted proteins | sample ThiBio_1000_plan_FD_183956 | JGI IMG/M metagenome (GOLD analysis project Ga0209916, IMG submission 183956) | Wastewater bioreactor microbial communities from Cape Town, South Africa - Thiocy_solids_2 (SPAdes) | ecosystem: Engineered > Bioreactor > Thiocyanate-remediating > Anaerobic-Aerobic ... | reverse complement strand
TGTTCGCGCAGGCAACCTACTCCGAGAACGGCGGCCTGCTCGGCTGGGACAACATGGACTGGCGCTACGCGCGCATGTTCAGCCACGGCAGCCACAGCGGCATCTGGGGCATCTCGCTCAACAACAATCCCACCGTCAGCGACGTGTTCAACACCGCGCCGGCGTGGAAGTACCCGTACATGGCGGCCGACCTCGTTCCCGAGGCACCGGCGCAGCCGATGCTGCTTGGCGGCCTGGCCGCGCAGGTGGTCGGCGTCAGCGCCTACATGCAACTGGACGGCGCCTGGTACATGGAGCTGGGCGGCTACCGCTCGCTGTCGCCAGCGTTCCTGCGTCACGTCAATGCCGACTTCGATGGCCGCCTCAGCGGGGTCGCGCCGTATGCGCGCCTGGCCTACACCTGGAACCTGCCCACCGGCAGCTTCTCGGTCGGCGGCTTCCTGCTCAACATGCGCCGCGGGCAGGTCGGCAGCAATGACGTCGGCGACGCGGTGGCGCTGCCCGGGCCGACCGACCGCTTCCGCGACTTCGGCGTGGATTCCAGCTACATGTACATCAATGGCGATCACGCGATTACCCTCGACGGCCTGTACGTCCACGAGAGCCAGCGCCTGGACGCTACCTGGGGCGGCGGCGGATCGGACCACCTGCACGACACCCTGCAGTCACTCAACCTCAAGGGCAGCTACTGGTACCGCCACACCTACGGCGTGACCCTGGCATCGTTCGTCTACAACGGCAGCAAGGACGCCACGCTCTACGGCAACGACGGTTCGCCGAACACGCAGGGCGAAAGCATCGAGCTGGACTACAGCCCGTTCGGCCAATCCCACTCGTGGCAGCAGCCATGGGCCAACGTGCGGCTGGGCCTGGAGTACACCTGGTTCAATCGCTTCAGCGGTCGCGTGCACAACGTCGACGGCGCAGGCCGCAACGCCCATGACAACAACACGCTCTACCTCTATGTGTGGTTGGCGATCTGAGCAGATGGGAGCGAGGGGCCTTCGCTCGCCGTGGCGAATCCAGGCCCCTCGCTTCCGGTCCGGGGGCGTGATTTCACGAGCTGCGGCGAGTGAGGGCCAAGAGCGCGCAGCTAAGGGATGCCTTCCAAAAAGCAAACGCCCCTCGTCATCGAGGAATAGTGGGCTAGGTGCTGAAACTAGCCAAGTACGTCACCGGGTCAAGCGCACAATGACTGCCTATTGCCCCTGGCAACTGGAAAGCCCTGGGCTTCACACGAAAGTCGAAAAGTCTGTACAGGCGATACTTGTCCGCGTCGGTGTTTGAGCGCGCGATTTCGTTGCGGCTGACGTAGAACGGCGTCCATTTGCATGCACTTCCGCGCAAGTGTGAGCACGCAAAGAGAAAGTAATTCGGTCGCCGCGGGCAGACGAAAAGTTTTTGTTCTGGAGCGACAACAGCAAGTGCGATTCCGGTTTTCGCCGGAATGACGTGCGTGGGGCGAGACGAGGTGCGACCTTCGCCGTAATGACGATGGTGGGACGTGAGGATTTTCCGCGTACGCGTTTTCGCCATGCGCGCGAGTGAAGCGATCAGCCTTCGCCCGAATCGCCCGCCTGCGCCAGCTCCTTCAACACCTGGAAAATCTCCCGGTACGCCTTTGGCGGCTTGTTCGGCGTGTCCTTCTCGATGCGCGCCTGGCGGATCAGCGAGCGCAGGTGCTGGCGGTCGGTGGCGGGGTGTTCGGCGAGCAGGGTGGAGAGGGCGGCGTCGCCGTCGTCGCCGAGCAGGCGCTCGCGCAGCGCCTCGATGCGATGCATGGCGGCGGTTTCCTGGCGCTGCTTGTCGCGGTTCTCGCCGAGTGCGGCGCGCACGGCGGCGAACGCCTCGTCGTCGTGGCGGCGCATCAGCTTGGCGAGGAAGGCGAGCTGGCGCTTGCGCGCGATGTGCGAGGGAATGCGGCGTACGTTGGCGATCTCGTCGCGCACGTCGTCGGGCAGGTCGAGTTTCGCCAGCCGGGTCGGCGGCAGTTCGACCAGCTGAGTGGCCAGTTCCAGCACGGCCAACGCCTCGCGGCGCTGCTGGGTGCGACTGGGGCCGTAGTCGGTGTCGTCGAGTTCGTGCTGGTTGCGGCTGCGGCTCGGGCTCAAGGTCTTGGTTCCGGAAGAAGGGCTCGAATCAGGCGGGGGCGTTGCCGGTCGGCCCGGCCTGTTCGCCGTCGGCCTGCTCCAGCGCAAAGCGGGCGATCGGTTCGCCGTCCAGCTCGATGGTCTCGCTGAACATCGCCGCGGGGCGTACCCACAGGCCGTGGTCGCCGTACAACGCCTGGTAGACCACCAGAGGTTCCATCGTCTCGCTGTGGCGGGCGGTGCCCAGCACGCGGTAGCGCTGGCCCTTGTAGTGACGATAGATGCCGGCGGCAGGTTGCATGGCGTTCTCCGCAGCTCTTTGCATTTGGCCGCTGCGCCCCCACGTTTCGGGGCGGCGGTCGCGGACCGCTTATTCTACCCGCCTCTATCGCAGGAAAACCCCATCGTGAGCGAAGTTGCCATCAGCCAGGACCGCAGCCTGAGCGAGCTGGACCGCCTGGCGGAGCTGGCCGAGGACGTGATCCGCCGCGCCCGCGCCGCCGGCGCCAGCCAGGCCGAGGTGGCCGCGAGCATCGACACCGGCCTGAACGTGAACGTGCGCCTGGGCGAGGTGGAGACGGTGGAGCACACCCGCGACCGCGGTTTCGGGCTCACCGTGTACTTCGGCCAGCGCAAGGGTTCGGCCAGCACCGCCGACCTCCACCCCGACTCGATCCAGGCCACGCTGGAACAGGCCTGCGCGATCGCCCGCTACACCGAGGAAGACCCGGCTGCGGGGCTGGCCGACGCCGCGCGCATGGCCACCGCGTTCCCCGATCTCGACCTGTGGCATCCCTGGAACATCGACACCGCGCAGGCCATCGCGCTGGGTGTCGCCATCGAGGATGCCGGCCGCGCGCACGCCGGCATCAGCAATTCCGACGGCGCCAGCGTGCAGGCTGGGCAGAGCTTGGCGGTGTATGCGAATTCGCACGGTTTCGTCGGCCGCGAGCGCGGCACGCGGCATGCGCTGTCGCTGGCGCTGATCGCCGGCGACGAGGACGGCATGCAGCGCGACTACTGGTACGACAGCGTGCGTGCCGCTGGCGATTTCATGAGTGCCAGGGCGCTCGGCGACAAGGCGGCCGAACGCACGCTGGCGCGGCTGGGTGCGCGTGGCCTGTCCACGCGGCAGTGCCCGGTGCTGTTCGTGCCGGAGCTGGCGCGCGGGCTGGTCGGCCACCTGCTCGGCGCGGTCAGCGGCGGCGCGCTGTACCGTCGTGCCAGCTTCCTGCTCGACCACGCCGGCAAGGCGATCATGCCGGGCTGGCTGAACATCGACGAGCGGCCGCACCTGCCGCGCGGGCAGGGCTCCGGCAACTTCGACGCCGAGGGCGTGGCCGCCGTCGACAGCGCGCTGGTCGAGGGCGGCGTGCTCACGCGCTATGTGCTGGGCAGCTACTCGGCGCGCAAGCTCGGTCTGGAGTCCACCGGCAACGCCGGCGGCGTGCACAACCTGATCGTGGAGCCGGGTGCGGCGGACGGCGAGCGCAGCGACTTCGACGGCATGCTGCAGCGCCTGGGCACGGGCCTGCTGGTCACCGAGGTGATGGGGCAGGGCGTTTCCATCGTCACCGGCGACTATTCGCGCGGCGCGGCGGGTTTCTGGGTCGAGAACGGTCGCATCGCCTACCCGGTCGAAGGCATCACCATCGCGGCGAACCTGCGCGAGATGTTCGCCGGCATCGTCGCGGTAGGCGCCGACGTCGACCCCCGCTCGCACATCCTCACCGGCTCGATCCTGCTCGACCGTATGACGGTGGCGGGCGAGTAGTTGCGGCTGCCGTAGGAGCACGCTTGCGCGCGATGCTCTTGCTGTTTCCACGCGCATTCCCTGAACGGTCCGCCTCCGCCGATTACATCGGCAAGCCTCACACTTCACTTCGTCATGCCTGCGAAGGCAGGCATCGCACTTCATTCGTCATGTCAGCAATGGAGCCATCGGGCAGAGCAAGAGCTTTCGGCTGCCGCAGGCGCACGAAAGCTCTTGCTCCGTAACCTCAAAGCTGGGTACCGGAACAAACAAGAGCATCGCGCCCGGCGCGCAGATACATGCGGCAAAGCCGCGCGGGGCTTGCTAGCATCCTCCCGACCGGCAAGCGGCCGGTGAGCTTCGACGTAGAAGGAGATGCGCATGAGCGTTCCACCCGAGTCCGTCATTCCGCCCCCGCCGAGCGAGCCGCCGATGGCCGGGGCCCCTTCCGCCGAAGAGCGTCAGTGGGCGATGTTCGCGCACCTGTCGGCGCTGGTCGGCGTGATCATTCCGCTGGGCAGCATCATTGGCCCGCTGGTGATCTGGCTGATCAAGAAGGACACCATGCCGTTCGTCAACGACCAGGGCAAGGAGGCGCTGAACTTCAACATCACCGTGGGCATTGCCGCCGTGGTGAGCTGGATCCTGTGTTTCATCCTGATCGGCTTCCTGCTGCTCGCGGTGCTGGCGGTCGGCTGGGTGGTGTTCGTGATCATCGCCACGATCAAGGCGAACGAGGGCACCACCTATCGCTATCCGTTCACGCTGCGGCTGGTCAGCTGAGCCAGCTGGCCGGTGCATGATGACGAGGGGCGGCGCAAGCCGCCCTTTTTCATGGCGCGCGGTGCGTTCAGTAGCGACGGTGGGCGGCGTACCGCGCCAGTTCTTCCAGCAGTGCCGCACGCTCGCCCAGCGGGGCGACCGCGGCCAGTGCCGTGGCGGTGAATTCGGCCAGCCGCGCGCGCGAGGCCTCGAGGCCGATGATCGAGGGGAAGGTGGGCTTGGCGGCGGCGGCGTCCTTGCCGGCGGTCTTGCCGATCACCGCCGATTCGCCTTCCACGTCGAGGATGTCGTCGCGCACCTGGAACGCCAGGCCGACCGCGTGGGCGTAGCGGTCCAGCGCCTGCAGCGTAGTGGCGTCGGCGCCGGCGGCGAGTGCGCCCAGGCGCACCGAGGCGCGGATCAGTGCGCCGGTCTTGCAGGCGTGCATGTGCTCCAGCTCGGCCAGCGTGAGCGCCCGGCCGACCGCCGCCAGGTCCAGCGCCTGGCCGCCGGCCATGCCCTCGGCGCCGCAGGCCTGGCCCAGCGCGCGCAGCATGGCGATGCCGGTGGCGGCGTCGGGACGGCGCGCGGCGTCCTCGGCGAGGATGCCGAACGCCAGCGCCTGCAGCGCGTCGCCGGCGAGGATCGCCATCGCCTCGCCGAACACGACATGGCAGGTGGGACGGCCGCGGCGCAGCGCGTCGTCGTCCATCGCCGGCAGGTCGTCGTGCACCAGCGAGTAGGCGTGGATCAGCTCCACCGCGCAGGCGGCGACGTCCAGCGACGGCCCGTCTTCGCCCAGCGCGTGCGCGCTGGCGTAGACCAGCAGCGGGCGCAGCCGCTTGCCGCCGCCCAGCACGGCGTAGCGCATCGCGCGATGCAGTTCGGTAGGGGACTGCCCCTCGGGCGGCAGCTGGCGATCGAGCGCCTGTTCGGCGCGAGCGATCAGCGACTGCAGCGCGGGACCCAGCTCAGAGTTCGGGTTCAAACGGTTCGGCGCTGTCGGGGGCTTCGGGGTCGAGCAGCAAGCGCACGCGCAGTTCGGCCTGCTCCAGCGACTGCTGGCAGTGGCGGAACAACCCGATGCCGCGCTCGAACGAGGCCAGCGATTCGTCCAGGCTCATTTCGCCGGTTTCCATCTTCGCGACCAGTTGTTCCAGCTCGTCGAGGGAGTGTTCGAAATCGGCGACGGGTGGGGTCTTGCCGGGGGCGGGAACGGTCTTGGCCATGGCCGGCAACGCTAGCGCAGCGGCCGTCCGGAATCAATCTGCGCGGGCCGTGGAGCGCCGCTGGCGTGACCTGGATCAGCGCCCCGCGCGCCAGCGCGGCAGCGCACCGGCCTGGCGGAAAATCGCCGCGCCGCGGGCGCTGGCCCAGCGGTCGGCCACCGCGACCAGCTCGTCGCCGGCGTACAGCAGCGGGCAGGCCTGGCGCTGCCACGGCGGCAGCTGCGACTGCTGGAACAGGTCGCGCAGTTCGCGCGTATGCGCGTCGCCCGCGGGCCTGATGCGTTCGCCGCCGCGGCGCAGACCCAGCTGCAGCGGCGCGCCGAGACGGGCGTCGAGGGGATCGAGCGCAAGCTCGCCGCCATCGGGCAGCGCCAGCGGCTCGCCCTGCCACGGCGTGTGCCAGTCGACGTCGATGGCCGGCGCCGGCGGCAAGGCCCACAGCCGGCCCTTCCAGATATGCAGTTCGGCGCCGGCCCAGCGCACGCACGGCAACTGACCTGCACGCGCGCCGCACTGGCGTTCGATCTGCCGGCGTTGCGCGGTGGTGGGGGCGGGCAGGCCGCACGCGTGCAGCCAGTGATCGAGCAGCGGTTCGCGCAGCGCCGGCAACAGCGCCAGCCAGCCGGCTGCGTCGAGGCTGCCGCTGGCCGGGTCGTGCAGCGCGTCGAAGGCGGCCAGCCATTGCAGGCGCAGCGCGTCGGCAGCAGCGCGGCAGAGCGCGGCGCTGTGCAGGATCGACTCCAGCGCCTGCGGCCAGTGCTGCGCCAGCCGCGGCAGGATCTCGTGGCGCAGCTGGTTGCGGGCGAGGCGGGTGTCGGCGTTGGACGGGTCGTCGATGCATTCCAACCGGTGTGCCGCCACGTAGTCGCGCAACTGCTGCCGCGACAGCGTCAGCAGCGGCCGCCACAGCTGGCCGCGGCTGAACGGGCGCAGCACGCGCATGCCGCCCAAGCCTTCCGGCCCGGCGCCGCGCAGCAGCTTCAGCAGCACGGTCTCGGCCTGGTCGTCGCGATGGTGGCCGAGCAGGAGGTATTCGCCCGCGCGCAGTCGCGTGGCCAGCGCGGCGTAGCGCGCGTGGCGGGCGGCAGCTTCCACGCCCGTGCCCCGGTCGCCGTCGACCTGCACGCGCAGCACCTCGCACGGCACCTCCAGCGCAGCGCAGAAACGTTCGGCGTGCCGCGCCCATGCCGCGCTGGCCGGATGCAGGCCGTGGTCGACGTGCAGCGCGCGCAGCCCGCGCCGGCGCGCCTCGGGCAACTGCGCCAGCGCGTGCAGCAGGGCGGTGGAATCCGGCCCGCCGCTGAACGCCACGCACAGCGGCACCAGCGCCGTGGACGCCAGCGCGTCGCGCAGATGACGGGACAGCGGCCCGCTCACTTCCGGCTTTCGCGGGCGCGCACGTAGAGGTGCTTGCCGCTGCCGATCTGGCGCTCCTCGGTGTCGAACAGGCCGATGCCCTTGATCAGACCGCTGAGCTTGGCATAGCCGTAGTTGCGCGAGTCGAAGTCGGGCGACTGCTTGCTGATGATGCTGCCGACGGTGCCCAGGCTGGCCCAGCCGGTGTCGTCCGAGGCGGCTTCCAGCGCGCCGCGCAGCAGGTTCATCAGGCGCGTGTCGCCGCGCAGCTCCTTCGCCGAGCGCGGTTTGGCCGCCGCCGCGGTCTCGGTCTCGGTCGTACCGGCCAGTACCTCGGTATAGATGAACTTGTCGCAGGCGGTGCGGAACGGCTCGGGCGTCTTTTGCTCGCCGAAGCCATACACGGTCTGGCCCGATTCGCGGATGCGCGAGGCGAGCCGGGTGAAGTCGCTGTCGCTGGAAACGATGCAGAAGCCGTCGAAGCGCCCGGCGTAGAGCAGATCCATCGCGTCGATGATCATCGCCGAGTCGGTGGCGTTCTTGCCCACGGTGTAGCGGAATTGCTGGATCGGCTGGATCGAATGGCGCAGCAGCGCTTCCTTCCAGCCGCCCAGATCGGGCTTGGTCCAGTCGCCGTAGATGCGCTTGACGTGCGCGGTGCCGTACTTGGCCACCTCGGCCAGCAGGCCCTCGACGATTGCCGGGCGGGCGTTGTCGGCGTCGATCAGTACGGCGAGCTTGTCGTGGGCCATGGCGGGACATCCGTCGGGAGGGATGGACCGATGGTAACGCCTGACCGCGCACCTGTTGTTGCCGCAGGAGCCCGCTGGCGGGCTCCTGCAACGGCGGCGGGTTATTCCTGGTAGGCGCCGTAGCTGCGCAGGCGCTGGTAGCGCTGGGCGAGCAGGTCAGCGACGGGCATGGCCTGCAGTTCGTCGAGTTGGTTCAGCAGCACCGCCTTCAGGCGGATCGCCATCGAGCGCGGGTTGCGGTGGGCGCCGCCCAGCGGCTCGCGGATGACCTTGTCGACCAGGCCCAGCTCCAGCAGGCGCGGCGCGGTCATGCCCAGCGCCTCGGCGGCATCCTTCACCTTGTCGGCGCTCTTCCACAGGATCGAGGCGCAGCCTTCCGGCGAGATCACCGAATAGGTCGAGTACTGCAGCATGTTGGTGCGGTCGCCTACGCCGATGGCCAGCGCACCGCCGGAGCCGCCCTCGCCGATCACCGTGCACACGATCGGCACTTTCAGTTCGGCCATCTCCAGCAGGTTGCGCGCGATCGCCTCGCTCTGGCCGCGCTCCTCGGCGCCGACGCCGGGGTAGGCGCCGGGAGTGTCGATCAGGGTCAGCAGGGGCAGGCCGAAGCGCTCGGCCATCTTCATCAGGCGCAGCGCCTTGCGATAGCCCTCCGGACGCGGCATGCCGAAGTTGCGGCGCACCTTGTCCCTGGTGTTGCGGCCCTTCTGGTGGCCGATGATCATCACCTGGCGACCGTTGATGCGGCCCAGCCCGCCGACGATGGCGGCGTCCTCGGCGTACATGCGGTCGCCGGCCAGCTCGTGGAACTCCTCGCAGATCACGCCGATGTAGTCCAGCGTGTACGGTCGCGCCGGGTGGCGCGAGAGCTGGGTGGTCTGCCACGAGTTGAGGTTGCGGAAGATCTCGGCGGTCTTGATCTTGAGCTTCTCGCGCAGGCGGCCGACCTCCTCGTCGATGTTGAACGCCTGGCCGCTGCTGGCGTGTCGAAGCTCTTCGATCTTCGCGTCCAGTTCGGCAATCGGTTGTTCGAAATCGAGGAAGTTGGGGTTCATTCGTTGCTTTTCATGGCACGGAAGCGGCCCAGTATACCGTTCCGCAGGAAACCGCGAGAACGCCGCCGTATGGGCCGTGACGGAGTCGACAGCTGCCTGCCGCAGGCCGTGCGGTTGCGCTATCGTCCGCCCATCGGACCCCGCTGCCGGATCGTCGCCATGCCCAGCAAGCCCATCGACAACGCGAAACTCGACCGCATTGTGGCCGAGGCCCGGCGCGCCGCCGAACAGCGCGAGCTGGGCTATCGCGAGCGTGCTTTGAAGATGTACCCGTGGGTGTGCGGCCGCTGCGCGCGCGAGTTCACCCGCGCGAACCTGCAGGAGCTGACCGTGCACCACCGCAACCACGACCACGACTTCAACCCGCCCGACGGCAGCAACTGGGAATTGCTGTGCGTGTACTGCCACGACAACGAGCACGCGCGCTACATCGACCACGTGCGCGGCGGGGTGATGGCGGTGGAGAGTGCGCCGCCGGCCACCGGCAATCCGTTTGCCGACCTGAAGGCGATGCTGGAGCGGGGCAAGTCGTAGATACCGTCTTGGCTCTCGTCAGGCAAGTGCGGTTTTGGGATCAAAAAGTTTGCCGGAACGGATGACGCCCCAGGCGATGTGGAGCAGCTTGCGCATGGCCGCGCCCAAGGCGAGCTTGCGTGGCTTGCCGCGGGCTACCAGCCGATCGAACAAGGCACGCACGGCCACGTTGTGGCGGATGGCGGTCATCGCCGGCATGTAGAGCTTGGCGCGTAGCAGTGCATGACCCAGCTTGGACAGGCGACTTTGTCCCGCCCATTTGCCCGACTCGCGGATGGCGGGGTTCATGCCGGCAAAGGCATCGAGCTTGC
>Ga0209916_1002289_pt1 | contig 9869 bp, 10 predicted proteins | sample ThiBio_1000_plan_FD_183956 | JGI IMG/M metagenome (GOLD analysis project Ga0209916, IMG submission 183956) | Wastewater bioreactor microbial communities from Cape Town, South Africa - Thiocy_solids_2 (SPAdes) | ecosystem: Engineered > Bioreactor > Thiocyanate-remediating > Anaerobic-Aerobic ... | reverse complement strand
CCGCGTCCCGAGCCGCCGCGACGCTCGACGACCTGTACCGCGTCGAGGGGAAGGCGGAGTTGATCGCCGGGAGGATCGTTCGTCTCATGCCGACGGGATTCCGACCAGGCGTCATCGGCGGGCGAATCTATCGGAGCCTGGACGATCACGCCGCGGCGGTCGGCCGGGGCGTCGCGCTTCCCGACGGCGTGGGGTTCGTCGTGTCCGAGTTGGCATCCGGCCGTCGGTCGTTCTCGCCCGACGCGGCGTACTTCCTCGGCCCGCTCCCGAACGACGAGATGGAATTCCTCGACGGCCCGCCGACCCTGGCCGTCGAGGTCCGAAGCAAAAGCGATTACGGTCCCGCCGCCGAGGCCGAGATGGCGGCCAAACGCGCCGACTACTTCGAGGCCGGGACGCGGGTCGTCTGGGACGTCGATCCGAAGGCCGAGGAGGTTCGCGTCCATCGAGCCGACTCGCCCGACGAACCATCGACGTTTACACTTGGACAAGTAGCCGACGCCGAGCCCGCCGTCACCGGTTGGAGGATGGCGGTGGATCGGATCTTCGCCTGACTGGGGGATGAAATGTCGACCGCATCCCGAACGCTCGCGACGCTCGACGACCTGTACCGCGAGAAGGGGAAGGCGGAGTTGATCGCCGGGAGGATCGTGCGTCTCATGCCGACGGGTCGCAAGCCGAGTCGAGCGGCGTTTCGGATCGCTCGGAGCCTGGACGACCACGCGACGATGACCGGCCGCGGCGAGGCGTTCGCGGACAACACCAGCTACGTCGTCCCCCAACTCGCCTCCGGCCGGCGCTCGTTCGCGCCCGACGCCTCGTTCTACATCGGGCCTCCGAGCGACGACGAGATGCGGTTCATCGACGGCCCGCCCACCTTCGCCGTGGAGGTCCGAAGCGAACACGACTACGGCTCCGCCGCCGAGGCCGAGATGGCGGCCAAGCGCGCCGACTACTTCGAGGCCGGGACGTTGGTCGTCTGGGACGTCGATCTGCTCGCGGGCGTCGTCCGCAAGTATCGATCCGACGCCCCCGACGTCCCGACCGTGTATGATGAAAGCGCCCATGCCGACGCCGAGCCCGCCGTTACGGACTGGAGCATGGCGGTGAAGCGAATCCTCGGCTGAGAAGGGGGGCGCGATGCCGGAGTACGGTCATGATTCCCGCTCGGCGGTCGAGCCGCCCCAAGCGAGGGTCTATCGCCATCGGAAGTGCGGAGAGCTGACGCAGGTCGGCGGGGCTGATTTCGTCGCCCTGGCCAACCCGTTCGTGTCGGTGTCCGGGACGATCTGTTGCACCTGCCGGCGGGGCGTGCCGCTTCGTCAGGTCGAATGGGTCGAGACCGGGGAGGACGTGGCATCCTACCGCAAGCGCCTTCGCGCCGCCACGCCGACGGGGCGGCGATGGCTGTTTCGATGCCTGGGCCCGGTCGTCGGCGTGGTCGTCGGACTGATCGTCGGCTTCCCCTGCGGCCTGTTGATGATCGGCCGGGTGGGCAACGGCCCGTGGTGGTCCCAGACGTCGGGCCTCGTCTTCGCCGGCGTGAGCGCCTTCGGAGGAGTCATGCTCGGATCCCAGTTCGTCACCGCGCCCTTGATGAGGCACTTGTGGGGGCTCGACTACCGCGGGGAGCGCTGAGCATGGCGGGGGGCGGGAATCGACGTCCAGGGCCAGACCGATCGAAACGCCGCTCGCCCCGGCGATGACGGCCGCGGGCCAGGTGAAGCGGATCCTCGGCTGAAAGGGGGGACGCGATGACCGATGACGGTCTGACTCCGGGACTGGCGACCGCTCGCGCCGGCGTTGGGTCGGTCGTCGCCAGGGAGTATCGCCATCGCGAATGTGGGGGGTTGACGCGGATCGAGGGGTATGCATTCCTCGTGCTGGCGAACCCGTTTAGTTGTGTGACGCCGACGTGGTGTCGCGAGTGCCGCCGGTTCGCGCCCCTGGACGAGTTGGAATGGGCCGACACCGGGGAGGATCTGGCGTCGTATCGCGATCGGTTGCTTGTCGCCGCGCCGTTCGGGCGGCGGTGCTTGCTCGCGTTCTCCGGCGTCCTCGCCGGCGCGCTGGCGGGTCTGGTCGTCGGCCTCCCGCTCGGCTTGCTGGCGTGGGACGCCTCTTGGTGGCCCTGGGCGCGGGACTTCGTGAACGTCTTCTTCGTCATGACGGGAGGAATCGTGGGGGGCGAGCGAGCCTTCACGTTGTTTCGCCCGTGGCGGGCCCGGTGGTTGTTTCATCTCCTGGGCGTGATCGCCGGCTGCTCGGTCGGTTGGCTGACGTGGATGAACCTGTACTGGGCCCCGGCCGGGGTCGCCGCTCCCGTAGCCCTCGCCTTCTGCGGAGGCTGGATGGGAGCATCATTCACCGCGCCGTTGATGAAGCTCGCATGGGGGAGCGACTATCGCGGCGAGCGCTGAGCATGACGGAATACGGGAATCGACGTCCAGGGACACGCCGATCGAAACGACGCACGCCCCTGTGATGAAGGCCGGGGGCTAGATGAAGATGAAACGGATCCTCGGCTGAAAGGGAGCGGGAGATGTCCGACGAAAGCCTGGTCGCCCGTCCCATGATCGAGCGAGTCGAACCGCCCGCCGCGCGGTCCTATCGCCATCGCGAATGCGGAGCGCTCACGAAGGTCGGCGGCGACCGGTTCCGCGAGCTAGCCAACCCGTTCTGCTTGATGCAGTCCATCGACTGCAAGGCTTGTCAATTCACATCAATACCCTTGCGCCTGATCGAATGGGCCGATACCGGCGAAGACCTCGCCTCGTACCGCAAGCGCCTGCGCGCCGCCGCGCCTGTCGGCCGGCGATGGTTCTTCTTCTGCCTGGGTCCACTGGTCGGCGCGCTTTTAGGCATGCTTTCAACGGCGCTTATCAGCTTCCTGATGTTCGGAAGGTCGAACTTGCTAGGCCCCGTCCTCCTCGGCGGTTTTCTCTGGGCCTTGCTGGGGGGCCGAATGCTCACGGAACGATTGATGAGATCCGTGTGGGGGCTCGACTACCGCGGGGAGCGCTGAGGGCCGCCCGGAAACGCGAACGGCCGGCGCGTCCTCGAGGAACGCGCCGGCCGGCGTCTTCGGTCGTTCATCCGACGTCACGGGGCGACGTGGGCGGTGGCGGTCAGGTCGAGGGGGGGCTCGCCGGGGATGTCGGTGGCGACTCGGAAGACGTGTTGCAGGTCGCCGCGGGTGGTCCCTTGCTCGGCGTCGTAGGAGACCGTCAGGATGTGCATCGTCTTCCTGGAGCCGTCGTAGGGGGCGATCGAGAAGCCGTCGCCGACGCCCTCGACGCCCGTGATGGCGAACGGTTGCGAGGCTCGGACGATGAACTTGCCCTGCTTGGGCTCGGCCGAGACGACCTCGCCCAGCGACAGGAGCGACGGCGAGGCCGACAGGTCGCCGCGGATCCAGCCGGTGACGGGGACGGGGACGCCGCGGGTCTCCGGGTCGTTGCTGATGAGCTGGATCTCGGCGCGGAGCGGGCCGGAGGGGGCGTCGGGCTTGACGCCGACGTCGAGGCGGTACGACACCGCGCCGGAGGCGTCGCGCTTCGTCTCCACCAGTTGCGCCGTGATCGCCCGGCTGGCCGAGACCATCCGCGTGAACCGCCAGTCGGGGGCGTTGATCCGATCGACGGTCAAGGTGAGCGTCGGGGCCTGGCCCTTCACGACGGTCCCGAAGTCGATGGAGCCGGGATTCAACACGACGTCGGCGAGGATGGTCGAGGTGACGTGCAGCCGGACCTCGGCCTCCTTGCCGCCGGCGGTGACGACCGAGACGAACAGGATCGTCGACTTCTCGCCCACGAAGTTGCGGGTGTCCATCTGGGCCTCGACCACGGCCGATTGGCCGGGTCCGACCACGGAGGCGTTCGCCTGGCCGCTGGTGCAGCCGCACGAGGGCCGCAGGCCGACGATGGTGATCGCCTCCCGCAGTCGGTTGACCAGAACGAAATCGTGCTTGACCTTGGCCCCGCGGGGGACCGGCCCGAAGTGGTGGTTCCGCTCGGCGAAGAGGGAATCCGCCCAGTTCGCCGCGCTGGCCGTGGTCGCGCACACCGTAAGCGCCAGGCAGCCCGCGAGGGCCGCCGTCATCCTTCGCCGCGTCATCATCGCCTCCGCGATCAACCCAGGGCGCGTCGTCCTTGCCCGCGAGGGGCGCTCCCGCCCCTCCACGCCATCCTGTATCGACCGCTTCCGGGGCCGGAGTCGCGATCCGAAGCGCCCCGATTCCGCCGCTCGGACGCGACGCCCGAGTCGTAGCGGGCGCGCGGCTCGCGACGATGATTCGGGTCAGAGGAACTCTTCCTCGAAATCGGGCTTTGCGTCGATCTTCTCGCCCGGCTCCCGGCTCGCCTCCCAGAAGATGAGGAAGAGCACGATCGTGTTGTAAACGGCCAGGACGTCGAAGACGGTGATGAGCAGGCCGCGGGCCATCGGGTCGTCCAGCAGGTCGACGCCTTCGGCCCACCGGCCGACGAGTTGGGCGAGGAACAGCAGCAGCACCAGCGAGCCGAACCCGCCGCCGATCACCTGCCAGACCCGCCCCAGGACCACGTCGGAACTTTGGCGGCGGGAATCCAGGATCGGCGCGTGGTCCAAAACCACGACCTCGTCGACCAGCGCGTAACGGATGACCAGGAAGAGCATCGGGATCAGGAAGAGGATCCGAAACGGGCCGAATTCGGGGATGAACGCGCCGAAGCCGACGACCAGGATGGTCAATTGCTTGATCACGCGCGCCGCCAGGAGCCACCACCAGAAGTCCAGCCCGCCGCGCAAGGCGGCGCGGAACGGCATGGCGACGCCGGACATCCGCTGGGCCAGGACGATCAGGACGGCGGCCGTGACGATCGGGTCGAAGAAGATCTCGACCACGAACTTGAGCATGAGCGGCGCGAGCGGGTGCGCCGCGGCCCCGCGACGCTCGATGAGGACCTCGATGCCCGCGTTGGCCGGCAGCTTGAACAGGAAGACGAGGGCGGCGACCAGCGGCAGCCGCTCGACCAGCAGCCGCGCGGCGATCGCCAGCTTGCCGCCGACCGTCGCCGGGACGACGATCGGGGCGGGCCCGCGCGGTTCGTCGAAGTCGAGCGGAGGGGCGTCGGGGTCGGCGAACTCGGAGGGAGGGCCGACGCGGGCGTCGCAATAGGGGCAGACGCCCCCGGCGGCCTCCAGCCGCTCGCGGGTCAAGAGCGCCCGACAGTTCGGGCACTCCCAGTAGCGGGGCATGGCGAATGATCCCAACTCGGGGCAGGATCCCCAAGACGTCGATCCAGAGGAACGTCCTTCCCCCCTCGCGGGGGAAGGTGGCCCGAAGGGCCGGATGAGGGGGAGGACGAGTCAGAAGGCCGCTGCCGTCCAGGGCTCGCCGGACGGGCTTTCGCGAAATCCGACGGCCTTTTGGCTCGTCGTCCCCCTCATCTGACCGCTTCGCGGTCTGTCTTCCCCCGCGAGGGGGGAAGACGTCGGAAAAACGCCCTTCCCCCCTCGCGGGGGAAGGTGGCCCGAAGGGCCGGATGAGGGGAAGGACGAGTCAGAAGGCCGCTGCCGTCCAGGGCTCGCCGGACGGGCTTTCGCGAAATCCGACGGCCTTTTGGCTCGTCGTCCCCCTCATCTGACCGCTTCGCGGTCTGTCTTCCCCCGCGAGGGGGGAAGACGTCGGAAAAACGCCCTTCCCCCCTCGCGGGGGAAGGTGGCCCGCAGGGCCGGATGAGGGGGAGGGCGAGCAGAAGCGTCATCGACGTTCAAGGCTTCCCGGATGGGCTTCCGCGATCCCGACGGCCGTCTCGCGCGTCGTCCCCCTCATCTGACCGCTTCGCGGTCTGTCTTCCCCCGCGAGGGGGGAAGACGTCGGAAATCATCGCTCAGTCGACCGTCTTGGCCTTGATCCAGGGCATCAGCGCCCGCAGCCGCTTGCCGACCCGCTCCACGGGGTGCGCCCGATTCTCGCGGCGGAGCGCCTGGAACATCGGCTTGCCGGCCTTGTTCTCCAGGATGAAGTCGCGGGCGAACTGGCCCGACTTGATCTCGCCGAGGATCTTGCGCATCTCGGCGCGGGTCTCTTCGTTGACGATCCGGGGGCCGCGGGTGTAGTCGCCGTATTCGGCGGTGTTGGAGATGCTGTAGCGCATGTAGTCGAGGCCGCCCTGATAGATCAGGTCGACGATCAGCTTGACCTCGTGGACGCACTCGAAGTAGGCGCTCTCCTCCTGGTAGCCGGCCTCCACGAGCGTCTCGAAACCCATCTTCATCAGGGCCGCGAGGCCGCCGCAGAGGACGACCTGCTCGCCGAAGAGGTCGGTCTCGGTCTCCTCGGCGAAGGTGGTGCGCAAGACGCCGGCGCGGGCGCCGCCGATCCCCTTGGCGTAGGCCAACGCCAGCTTCTCGCCCTGCTCGGAACAGCCGTCGGCGGTGGCGATCAAACAGGGGACGCCGCCGCCGAGGACGTACTCGCTGCGGACCAGGTGGCCGGGGCCCTTGGGCGCCACCAGGGCGCTGTCGACCCCCTTGGGGGGGACGACCTGGCCGAAGTGGATGTTGAAGCCGTGGGAGCAGAGCAGGACGTTCCCCGGCTTGAGGTTCGGCTTGATGTCCTTGTTGTAGACGTCGGCCTGGAGTTCGTCGGGGATGAGGATGTTGACCAGGTCGCCGGCGGCGGCGGCCTCGGCGGCGGAGACCGGCTTGAAGCCGTGCTCGACGGCCAGCTCGTGGTTGGGCGAGCCCGGCCGTTGGCCCACGACCACGTTGCAGCCGGAGTCGCGCAGGTTCTGGGCGTGCGCGTGCCCCTGGCTGCCGTAGCCGATGATCGCCACCGTCTTACCCTTCAGCAGCGAAAGGTCGGCGTCCTGGTCGTAGTAGATCTGGGCGGGCATTCGCGGTCTCCTCGGAGGCGTCTTTCGTCAGGTCGTGGGGGAAAGATCGACCGTCTCGGATTTTGGGAGTGGGTGGACGTAACGGCCTTCTCCCCTTGAGGGAGAAGGTGGCCCGAAGGGCCGGATGAGGGGTGGGCGAGCCGGAAGGCCGTTGGAACTCCAGGCCGGTCAAAGCGGCTTGTGAACGAGAACGGCCCTCTCGCGTGTCATCCCCCTCATCTGACCGCTTCGCGGTCTGTCTTCCCCCTCCAGGGGGGAAGACTTTTCGCGAAAGGCCCGGTTCGAGGCGTCGACGACGCCCCGGCCGGGCCCGGTTCGGTTCGGATCAAAGGTGGGAGTGGCCGATCACCGCCGCGGCCTTGGGCGCGGGGACCGGCGCCGGCGCGGCGTCGTCGGGATCGTCGAAGTGGGGGAGGCCGCGGACCAGGGCGATTCGGCCGGTGCGAGCCAGTTCGAGGATCCCGTACTCGCGGACGGCCTCGATGAAGGCGTCGACCTTCTTCTCCTGGCCGGAGATCTCGATCATCACGGCGTCGGGGGTGACGTCGACGATCCGGCCGCGGAAGATCGAGACCAACGACTGGACCTGGATCCGGTCGTCGGCGGTCGCCTTGATCTTCACCAGCATCAAGTCGCGCTCGACGTAATCCTCGCGGGAGATGTCGTGGACCTTGACCACGGTCACGATCTTGGCGAGCTGCTTGCGGACCTGCTCCAGGGTGCGTTCGTCGCCGTTGACGACGACGGTGATCCGCGAGAGCAGCGGGTTCTCGGTCTCGCCGACGGCGAGGCTCTCGATGTTGTAGCCGCGGGAGGCGAACATCCCCGAGACGTGCGCCAGCACGCCGGGCTTGTTCTGGACCAGGGCCGAGAGGACGTGGCGCTCGGGCCTCGTCCGCGAGGAGCCGTTGGAAGCGGTCGAAGAGTTCGAATCGTTGGCCATCACCACGTCCCCCGCCCGTCGGCGCGCCGCGTCGACGGGTCGCGTCGTCCGATCGCCGGCGACGCATCACAAGAAACACCCAGACGCCCGATCGTCCCCGGTCGGACGGAAGATTGTACCACAACCCGCGTCGCCGTCGACACGCCCGCCGGGGCCGAAAAACCAGAGCCGCCCCACGGGCGCGGGGTTCGCCCCCGGCCCCCGGCCGTCGCGGGTTTGCCACGCAGCGGTCGACGCCCTATCCTGGGCGCGATCCGCCCGTCTCCGTCGGGAGTCCCGCCATGAATCGCCGAAATCTGCTCAAGGCCGCGTCCGTCGCGACCGCGTTCCCCTTCCCGTTCGTCGCCCGCGCCTCGGGGACGAGGCCGAGGATCCTCCTGCGGTCCTCCTGGCAGACCGTGAACATCGGCGACGTCGCCCATACTCCGGGGATGCTGCGGCTGCTGGAACGAGACCTGCCCGAATGCGACGTCACCCTCTGGCCCAACTCCGTGGGCGACGGCGTTCGGGAGATCCTGCTGGCGCGGTTCCCCCGCCTCGCCATCCTGGAGCCGTCCCGCGCGGCCGAGGCCGAGGCCGTCCGGACCCACGACTTCTTCCTCCACGGCTCCGGCCCCGGTCTGACGGGGGCGAAAAGCCTGGCGGAGTGGCGACTCACCGGCAAGCCCCACGGCGTCGGCGGGATCACCTGGAGCTATTCCGCCGAGCAGATGAAGCTCATCGACTCCGCCCGGTTCGCGTTCTTCCGCGACTCGGTCTCGCTGGGGGTCGCCAGGGACCGCGGCTCGACCTGCCCGATCCTGGAGTTCGGCCCCGACGCCACCTTCGCCTGCGACCTCGTCGACGACGCCGCCGCCGCCTGGCTGGCCGGGAACGGGCTGGAGGAAGGCCGGTTCGTCTGCTGCGTTCCCAGGCTGCGCTACACGCCCTACTGGGAGATCAAGAAGGGAGTCGCGTTCGACCCCCGCAAGCACGAGGTCAACGAGAGGATGAAGGAGCACGACATCGGCCCCTTGCGCGAGACCGTCATCGCCGTGGCCCGCCGGACCCCGATGAAGGTCCTCCTCTGCCCGGAGGACGCCAGCCAGATGAAACTGAACCGGGAGATGATCCTGGACCGGCTCCCCGACGACGTCAAACCCCGCGTCGTCTGGCGCGAGGACTACTGGCTGACCGGCTTCGCCCGATCCGTCCACGGCCGCGGCGCGGGTCTCTTCGGCAACGAGCAGCATAGCCCGATCCTGTGCATCGGCCAGGGGGTCCCGGCGGTCGTCTGCCGGTTCCGCGAGCAAACCTCCAAGGGGTTCATGTGGAGGGACATCGGCCTGGACGACTGGCTGCTCGACCACGACCTCGACGAGCCGGCCCGGCGGCTGACCGACACGGTCCTCGCCATCATCGCCGATCCGGCCGCCGCCCGCGCGAAGGCGCTGGCGGCCCGGGAAGTCGCCCAGGCGCGAATGAAGCGCATGACGGACGCGCTCCGCGCCGAACTGGGGATCTGAACGATAAGAATGGGAGGACCAGGCGATGAACGTCGGCAACGAACGACTGACCGGAGACCTGAAGGACGCCGTCGGCGAGACGATCGCGGCGGGCCTGACGGCGGAACTGGACGTGGAGGGGATGGTCCACGTCGTGGTCTTCCGACTCCCGCGCGACCGGATCGGCGACCGCGAGGCTCTGACCCTGGAGGTCGCCGGCGGCCGGACGATCGACCTCTGCCTGCTCCCCGACGGCTTCCACCCCGACGGCTCCGTCCACGCCGCCGTCGTCGCCGACACCGGCCGCCCCGGCTACTCCCTGGGGCTGGAACCCCTGGACGAGGAGTGACGCGGGGCCGCTCCCGACGAGCGATCGAGCCGACCGCGACGTTATATGTGGGACTCGGCGACGATCGATTCCGTCCCCTCTCCCGCCGGGCTGACGACCCGACACTTTTTCGGAGGCCGCGGCGATCATCGCCTTCTCCCCTTGAGGGAGAAGGTGGCCCGAAGGGCCGGATGAGGGGTCGACCGGCGTCGCGTTTCGGCGCAAGCCATGGG
>Ga0209916_1002288_pt1 | contig 9875 bp, 9 predicted proteins | sample ThiBio_1000_plan_FD_183956 | JGI IMG/M metagenome (GOLD analysis project Ga0209916, IMG submission 183956) | Wastewater bioreactor microbial communities from Cape Town, South Africa - Thiocy_solids_2 (SPAdes) | ecosystem: Engineered > Bioreactor > Thiocyanate-remediating > Anaerobic-Aerobic ... | reverse complement strand
CTCCCGCCCACACTTCCGTTTACTATCTTCTTGCGCGGTTGGAGCATACAGGTCCGCCGGCGAGACCTCGCCTGGTTGTTTGCAGCTTCGCTTCAGATGATCGCGTTCTTTGCGGCAGACGGCAGTGCGGATGAGGTGCTTACACTCGCGTTGGGGCTCTTAGCCTTTAAGGGCGGACAGGCGCTCGCCGTGGCCTGGGTTAGGGAGAAGAGGCAATGGCGCCTTGGGTGGGCTTTCGGCCTCGCGCTCGCCGGATTGCTCACCTTCGAGGTTCTGCAAGTTGCCGTTGGCCACGGCGAGCGGGTGTCAGGGCCAAGTTGGTTCATACACCCCAACTTCTTCGGCCCTGTCATGCTCGTGATAGGGTTCACCGCCGCAAGCTACGTGGAAGAGCGGTGGCGTTGGCTCCTGCTCACTGGAGCATTTATGGGAGTATTGCTGACGGGAAGCAGATCGGCTCTGCTCGCCTCTTTCGTTGTCTTGGCACTCGCTGCCCTCCTGGACCGGCGTTGGAGGCGCACGGCACTGATCTCTATGCTGTTCGGGACCGCGCTCTTGGTTACCGTTTCCGTCATGTTGCCCGCGGCAACATGGGCGCAGAGGCTACTGTCGCCGATCTACGTCGTCGTAGGCGCCGAGCGGTCGGCCAAGAACATTCTCGTCTGGACCGAAGACCTGAGCGACCGCACGCAATGGAACGCGCTTGGGGTAACGACGGTTCGACGTTCGGCACATGGGTGGGAACCCGCGATCTGGAGCGTTGAGAGGGTCGAACCCGTGGCGTGGGCAAGGCCGCAGCAAGCCGCTGAGGTCGCACGGGGTGAGACATACACCTTGAGCGCCGCCTTCCGGACTGCGGACGGCGCGCCCCCTGGCTTCATCGGCTGGACGGACCGTCCAGGATTACGTGTGAGCTTCGAAGTAGCGCTTACAGAGAATGGACCTGAAGTATTGCGTGCAATTGGCTTGGATGCGGTGACCGCACGTGCGAGCGCTGTCGCTGATGGCTGGCGCAGACTCGAGTTTACGTTCAGCGTGCCAGGAACCGGTTCGACGGCGTTGGGCCTGGGAGTCAGCCCGGGTTTGGCGTCCGAAAGGGTGGGCGACACGGTGGAGGTCTCCGAGTTGCAGCTGGAACGCGGAGGAGCGGCGACTTCGTACGCGCCAGCTATCCAGCGGACGACGGGAGTAGGGGAAGCGGCAGCGAGGGGCAGAATCCTCAAGGTCGCTTGGCAAGGCGTTCTTGACGCTCCTGTATTCGGCCACGGCCGCCAATCGTTCGCCGAATACTACTTGAGCAAGGGTGGGGCCGGTCTCCCTCCGAACCATGCTCACAACGCTTTTCTGCAAGTCCTTTTCACATCGGGTGTGGTGGGGCTGATCGCGTTCGTAGGGGTACTGGGCCTTATGTTCTCATCGGTGGGTAGATTGCAGCAGGCTCTCATAGTCGGGGTTGGCGTCGCAAACCTCTTCGATAGCACCCTTACCTCGGGCCTGGTTCTCTACTCATTAGCGTTCGCGGCAGCGGCGGGAACGGGGAACTGCGTTGGGCGGCGCGTGCCTCTCCGAGCATCGGCCCCGCTCAAGGCATAAGCTCAAATACGTCGATATGCGCGAAGCCTGGTACGGATTGCCAGCGGCTCATACAGATGCCGCCCTGGAGATCCTCGGTGATGAGTTCCCTCACCAGCTGCGAACTGCGCCCGTCGTAGACCGTGCCGACGGTTGCACAGTATGCCTTGAGTGCACTGGCAACCTCCACCGAACTACGTCGCGGATCCAGCAGTTCTAATGCGGCAGCCGGTGTTTCGGCCCGCTCACAGAGCCCTCGCCTTACGAAGCCGTAGTGGTCGCGTCCCAGCTTGCCGAAATCCACGAAGACCGATCGCACGCCAACAAGGGCCGCTTCGAGGGCGATGTTGGACGGACCGGTCACGATTGCATCGACCCGGTCGAGGAAGTCGAAGGATGGTTCTTCTTTGGAGTCGGAGACCTCGACCCCAGGCAGCCGAGATCTCCAAGGCCGTCTGTCGGAAGGGTGAGGTCGTAACACGAGCTCGACTTCTGGTGCTAGCAAGCGCATTTCGTTCGCGAAATCTCTCACCGGCTCCATCGGGTCAAGCACGTTGACGCAAATGCCAAGACGCGCGAGGGCCGTGCGTGGACGGGCCCGCGATCGCGCCTCGTCGGCCTTAGGTATGCCACTTAGGAACACCAATGGCCGCCCTGGTCCAGGGACGTCATACTTCTCGGCGGCATCGCGGCCGTCGAGAAACGCGATGTCGAACGCTAGCGGGGGGAAGCCCGCTGATACGGAGGCGTGCTGAACGTAGGCCGCGCGGATCCCAAGGTGAGCAGCGGCTTTTACGAACGTTCTCGTCTCCATGATGTGGTCGTTGGAGACGAGCACGAGCTTGGGCCGTAAGCGCCTCAGCAAGCGCACCGACGTAATGAAGTAGCCATAGGTAAGTAAGTACCTATCTAGATCATGCATCAGCCCGATCCGGCGATAACCGGCAGCTCTGGACTTGAGGTCGAGAAGACGACCTAAGAATCGCAGACTTCGACCATAGGCCATGAACTCCGGGAACCTAGGCCCGGCGATGTCGCGGTGGAGGGACAGGACACCGGCTTTGGCGAACCCAGTCGTGACCGGCGCCACGGACCTCAGTTGATTGAGCGACGTGATAGGGACGATCACGTCCTTGCCCTGTAGGCTCGACCAAGGCTCGCTTTTCGTGGCCACGGCCGTCGCCCGTAACCACTTTGCAGAGAACGTGGCCATGTTCACCCATATGCCACGCTTCCACCTGCTCGGCGGCTTGTACTTGTAGATGCCGAGGGATTCGGACGAGGAGACGAAGTTCAGATCCTCGACATCCAGCTGGTCGGCAGCGTCGCGGATGGGAGTCTTCTGAAGATTCATGGTCGCAACGCAGTGCGCTTGAGCGCAAGGTCCCCGAGAACGACTCGGAGGATAGCCAGCGAACCGAACGCGGCGAGCGTTCCAAGAGCAACGCCAGTGAGCCCGAGCGGCCCCACGAGCAAGAGGCTCACGCAAACGTTCAAGGCAGCCGCGAAGAGGATCGCTCCCATGTACCAGTACTGCCGATTGAGAACATGGAGGACGCCGCCGTAGCCTTCGCCTACAGTCGAGACGAGCGGAACCAACGATGTCACTAGAATCGCGGGAACGCCGGGAGTGTAATGCGGCAGTACTGCCCGGACAATTGGAGGCGCGATGAGCATAGTGACCCCGACGATGGGCACGACAGCAGCGAGAGTGAAGAACCGCTGACGGGTCGCTAAACTCCGTAGTCCGTCGACGTCCCGGTGTGCGGACCAAGCGAACGCCATGCGCGGATAGAACTGCTGGGATATCACCTGCGGGAAGAGGGCAACGGCCGTGAGTGCCATGATTGCCAAAGAATAATGGCCGAGCGCCTCGGAACCGAGGTTAGCAGCTACGACCCACCTGTCCACGGTAGCGAACAGCGTGTGGATGAGGCCCACCAACATGATCGGGAAGCCGACCGAGATCAGGCTCCGGCCGACCCTTAGATCAAACCTGGGCACCCAGCTCACATTGCGAGCACCGGACGCAGTCACGCTTACGATGAGCAAGGCGAGGGTCTGCCCGACGATGTAGCCCGCCAGGCCCAGCCATGCGGCGCCACCGATGGACAGCAGCGGAAACGTGATCGCTTGCAGGTACTGGATCCGGGATAGTTCGGTGAAATGGGTCGTGGAACGGAGGCTCGTAGTGGCGTAGGTATAGATCTGAGTGGCGAAGAGAAGCAGGATCGTAAGCAGGAACTCGGTCGACAGGCCAATCGAGGGAACCGCGATTCCTGCCGCGAAGAGGGTAAGGGTGACTGCGCCGGTGGACAGCAGGACAACCCCAAGCGCTGTGCGGCGCAGCGTAAGCGCTGCAGCGGCCTCGCCGCGCCCTAGAGAGGCCGGGACCTCGCGGTTCATGCCGTTGAGCGCCCCTAATTGTGTGAGCGCTCCGTACGCGACGATGAGGTTGAGCAGATACCAATGGCCCCAAGCGGAGGGTTCGACGAGCGCGGCCACGGCAAGGCCGCTGGCCATCCTCGAAACCTGGACAAAAGCTGTGGAAGAACCGAAGCGCAGGAATTCGCGCAGGAAGGGCATCTCGTTGGGACTACGGGCCTTTGCGATCAGCGCACTCAGGCGACACAGCACGTGGCAAAGGTACCACAAAGGCCGGAACCGCCCTGGATGGCGATCTGTCAACAGGTGGTCACCGGAGGATTCCGGTGACCACCTGTCGTAAACTAAGTCGCATATGAGCCCGAGCGCACGGAGACTGCTGAAGTACCCCTATCATTTCATGCGTAAGCTTCAGCGCCGGTACTATAGGGCCGTAGCCATGTTGACGCTGGGTTCTTACCAAGCGCCGCCGAAAGTGAATGGCCCAACGCGCCTCACGAAACGCACCAGCCTTGGGGCCAACACGAACTTCAATGGAATGATAGTTTCTGGCACCGGCAATGTGAGGATCGGCAACAACTTTCACTCGGGGCCGGAATGCTTGATAATCACCAGCTTCCACGATTATGACCATGGCGAAGCAGTTCCCTATGGTTCCGCGTCCATCCAGAGGGATGTGGACATCGGTGACAACGTGTGGCTGGGTTCAAGGGTGACGATAATCGGCGGGGTGACCCTAGGAGAAGGATGTATAGTCCAGGCAGGCGCCGTAGTGGTGTCGGATGTCCCGATTGGGGCAATAGTCGGGGGCAGCCCCGCCAAGGTGTTCAAACACCGAGACATGGACCATTACGAGCGGTTGAAAGCGGCAGGAAAGTTCTTCTGAACGCGATACACACGAGTACTCTCCCTGGCGCCTGCCGCAGGGTGAAAGTCAAGTCCGTAAGTGTCTGTAAATTCCTCCAGAGCCAGTCATCGCTAGGCTGCCAAGCCAACCTCCTCACTGCTGGTCGGGGTTGAAGCTACGGCGCCGTCGAGCAGTTCCATATCCAAGTACTTCCGGCCCGAGAGCCACTCCTCGCTCTGCTCCACGCACAATGCCGTCACCAACCTTAGGCATGCTTCTCGGTTCGGGAAGATCCTAACCACCCGCGTCCGGCGCTTCAGCTCCTGGTTGAAGCGCTCCAGGCCGTTCGCGGAGCGGATGCGCCGGCGGTGGGGTTCGGGGAACGCGAAGCACACCAGCGTGGCCTCGATTCCCTCCTCGAGCCACGCCGCCACCGCCGGGTGGGAGGCGCTCCAGCGCTCCACCACGCCCCGGGCGGCGTCCAGCGCCCACTCCCTATCCGGTGCGGCGTAGATCGCCTTCAGGTCACTGGTGAGCGGCGCCTGATGCTTGCGGGCCACCTTGCCACGCGCGTTCCTCAGGAAGTGCACCTGGCAACGCTGCCAGGCTGCGCCCTGGAAGTGGCGCTGGATGGCGGCCACCAAGCCCTTGTGGTCGTCGCTGGTCACGAGCTGCACGCCGTGCAGGCCGCGCTCCTTCAGCTTGCGGAAGAGCGCGTCGTAGGTCGCCTCGTTCTCGCTGTCGGCCACGTCCACCGCTAAGAGCTCCCGCTGCCCGTCCTCCCTCACGCCCTTCACAACCAGCACGCCCTGACTCACCACCCGCCCGTCAACCCTGACGTGTTCGTACCTGGCGTCCACCACCAGGTAGGGGTAGGCGACGTCGCCCAAGCGCCGCTCCCGCCAGGCGCTCAGCTCCTCATCGAGTTGACCGGTGAGGCGGCTCACGGTGCTCTTGCTGAAATTGGTGCCGCACAGCACCTCGGTGATGTCCTTGACCTTCCTCGTGCTCACGCCCTCCAGTTACATCTCCATCAGCGACAGCACCAGCGCCTTCTCACTGCGCTGGTTCCGGTCGAAGAGCTCCGTCTTGAAGGTGCCCTCGCGGTCCATCGGCACCAGCAGGTGCAGGGTCCCAACGCGCGTCTTGAGCTGCCTGGGGCGGTAGCCGTTGCGGTACCCGCGCCGCTCCTCGGTTCTCTCGTGCGGGTCGGCGTTCAGGTGCAGGGTGATCTCCTCGTCCAGCAGCCGCTGCAGCGTTGACTGCACGATGTCGCGCAGGAAATCGGGTTGATCAATGAGCGCCTCACGCAGGCGCGTCGTCAAAGCACTATCCTTCGGTTGAGCCATCGTTCACTCCGTTCCAGGGTTGTGTCCACTTCCCATTCTGGAGGAGCGATGGCTCCTTTCTCTCACGAGAAAGTCGCAGAGCCACCTAATTTACAGAGCTTACGGGGCGCTATCAGCCCAGCCCGCGTCTTCAAGATGAGGGACTGGCAACACTACGAGTCGTTGAAGTCCAAGGGGAAGTTCCACTGACTTGCTTACCGGCTGGCGGCGCGGCCCACACCGAAGGTGGTTATCGGTACTGTGATCTCGTCGAGGTTGTCCCTTAGTGCATACACCAATGGCCGCATCTTTGTGTTGATAGCAGGCCCACCCGTGAGCACGAGAGCTTCGCTTCCGTTCACTATGTCTAGCGCCTCGTCGGATAGCGGCTCCCAGCCGTTCATGTCTACAAACTCCCGATCCGGGCGCCACGCACTCAACAGGTCCTTTGCTCTGCTCTTGATCAGGTAATCGCCGGCGTTGTTCTTGCTTCCGGTCAGTAGGACGTAATACTTGCTCACTCTAAGTGTTCCCAGCTCAGGGCAGTATCGGCTGCGATCAGGCTGGAAGCGCGGCGCCCCAGCACCTCATCTATCCGAGATGGACTTATGCCATTGCCAGGGCGCTTCGCTATGAGATGCCGTTCCCCTATGACCGAACCAGCTGGAATATCGACCGCCGCAACCAAACTCCGCCGTGCATGCTGCCGGCTGGCCTCTTCGCTCTCCAAGTAGCCCATGTCGAAGCGGCCGGTCAGCAGGACCGCCCGCTCCAACCGTTCCACTTGTCTCTTCAGGGTGCCCTCGTCCAAGGCGTGGTAGTGGTCGTTCCCCGGGAGACTCGTGTCGTAGGTGAAGTGCTTCTCCAGGACCACCGCCCCGAGGCCCGCCGCTATCACGAGAGGTTCCAGGTCGCCCGGTAGCGTATGGTCGGAGTAGCCGATCGGGTTATTCGGGAACTCTTCTCTAAGCGTGACGATGCGACCCAGGTTGGCGTCTTCGTCGGCCGTCGGATAGTTGAGAACACAGTGGAGAAGTGCGACGGGGGCGCCGGCTGCGTCGATCCAGCTCACCGCCTGCTTCACTTCTGCGTGGTCACTCGCACCGGTGGAGAGAAGGATGGGTTTGCCGAACGACGCTATCAGTTCGATGAGTGGCCGGTTGGTAATGTCGCTCGAGGAGACCTTGTGAACGTCGACTAGTTCGTTGATGGCCTTCGCGGCGTCAAGATCGAACGGGGTGCTCATGAATTCTATGCCGGCGTGGTCGCAGTACTCCTTCAACTCCTCGTACTGCTCGGCGCCGAAGGCATCGTACTTCTTGAATAGCTCGAACTGCGAAGCGGTGCTCTCTTGCGTTAGGTCCCAATACGCAGGAGAGTGGCGCATGGCTAAAGACTCAGCCTTGTAGGTCTGGAACTTGATGGCGTCGGCTCCGCCCGCTGTGGCTTCGTCGACCAGGCGGCGCGCCAAGTCCATGGAGCCGCCGTGGTTAACGCCAGCTTCTGCTATCAGGTAGGGTCTTACTGCTAACGGCCGACGGTCGAACCCGGCGGCGAAGATGTCGCTAATTCGGCGTGTCATGACTGGGTGGCTATCTCCTCGACCAAACGGGCCACGTTCCTGCGGCCCTGCCTCAAGTCTACCGACAGCATGCGTTCACGAAGGTCCAAGCGCCGATCCGTGTTCGACACGAGGTCTCTTAGGGCCGCCAGAACCGTGTCATCAGATACCTGTGCTCCTAGGCCAAGATGGATGAACCCGTACTCCTCAGAAGCGAAGGTGTGCGTGAGTTCCCGCTCGTTCTGCGCGAGGACTATGGCTGGTGTTCCCAATGAGGCGAGCTCGAAAAGGGTCCTGCCAGCGGACGTGAACGCGATGTCGGCGTCGTTCATCAGCGTGGAGATAGCTCTTACGTCCTTATGGAGGGTTACGTTCGCTCCCATCGTCAGCGAGTCCGCGGCATCGAAACCGAGACCCGTAACGATGTCGATAGCGATTCCGTTAGCTTCACACCACGGCTGAATCGCATTGAGCACCTTAGCGGTCAGCCCACTTGGATCGGTCCCGCCGAAAGTCAGCAGCATGCGTTCTACACGCGAACGTGGTTCCGCGGAAGACGTGAGGATGAACTCGTCCCGCAATGTTGCTACCTCAGGTCCGAACACCGCTCTCGTCTTGGCGCCGATGTCGGCATCGGGGTAAAGGGCGTTGACCACTAGATCGGCCATGCGGGCTCCCGGCCCAAGGTCCTCCACGTTGATCAGCCTTCGCCAAGGGTGAGCGATCGCTCGCATGTACTCCTCACTGGTATCGAGGTGGTCGTTAATGACAACGTCGGGCGCTAAGCGATTTACGTCGTCAGCCAGGTTGGCGCTGGATTGCATGTGTACCGGGTAGTTGCGAAGGCTGATGGCATCGAAGGCTAACTGACTCCGGTCGTCCACCAGGAACTCCACGGCGTGATGTGCCAGGTCGTTGGCGATAAGGAGCGAGTTGTAGACATGGCCCATGCCCACCTGCCGGTGCCCGGTGACCACGAAGAGGAACTTCTTCCGGCGCAAGTAGTGGGTGGCTATTCCCCAGTCTGCGTGGCTGTCGATGTCGATGGACTCCGGCATCTTCAGTTCGAAGAGCTGCACGTTCGGTCCTATCCGCGACGTTGCGGTTAGCACGTCTCGGCGACAGATAAGGAACCCTCCGGTCTCGCGATAAGTGGGTGGGAGATACTGCCGATTCACCCTCTTCTCGTAGTTCGGAACGAAGCGGTTCCCTTCTCGGCGCCATGACAAATGCGTGTCGTTGGTGGCCGAGATGGTCGTGTCGAGGGTGGGGTCCGCGAGCATGCGGGAAAGTGCTGTGTCCAGAGATTCAGTTGTTAGTAGAGGAGAAGTTGGTTGAACGGTTGCTACAAGGTCGGATCTGATTCCTGACTGCTGTTCCAGGCTTGTGACGGCGTCGTAGATGACCGGGTCCAGAGTCGTTGCATCGACCGCTAGGTTTCGGCTGCGACGGTGGACCTTAGCACCTTCCTTCTCGGCGATGACTACGATCTCTTCATCATCCGTGCTGACTACAACAAGGGGGCGATGTTGTGAGGCGAGCGCGGTACGAATGGAGTAGGCGATAAGAGGGACGCCGTTCAGAGAGCGGAGGTTCTTTCTTGGAATGCCCTTTGAACCTCCGCGGGCAGGAATCACTACAAGGATTGATGGTTCATCGGACTGTGACGGTGCTTGGCGCATTTGTCTCGCAATGTTACCTGCTTAGAGCGTCAGATTGCGTATGGGGCCGAGAGAGCGATATGACCCAGGCCTCGACCGTGGACTTCGCTTGGCCACTCTTTCCACCTGCGACCGTAACCTCACCAACCGCAGGAACGGCTAGGACGGGAACGTCGCCGCGGGTGTGAACAGCGCGACGAAGCTCGGGTTAGACAGTACGTCACGGTCATACCGTAAAGCACCCCCGCTTTCACCGGTTACGACCATCTCCCCCCCTGCCGCCATCAACACCGCCTGCGCCGCAGCAGTATCCCACCACATCGTTGGCCCAAGCCGCGGGTAGAAATGCGCGGTGCCGTCTGCCACCAGGCAGCTCTTGATGGCGGAGCCTCGAGCGATGGTCTCGACGGCGCCATACTCCTGCCTAAGCTTCTCGATGAAGGCTTGCGTGGCTTCGTTGGAGTGCGAGCGGCTGACCATCACGCGCACCACGCCGTTCTCGGGTGGGCGCGTGTGGATGG
>Ga0209916_1002287_pt1 | contig 9875 bp, 8 predicted proteins | sample ThiBio_1000_plan_FD_183956 | JGI IMG/M metagenome (GOLD analysis project Ga0209916, IMG submission 183956) | Wastewater bioreactor microbial communities from Cape Town, South Africa - Thiocy_solids_2 (SPAdes) | ecosystem: Engineered > Bioreactor > Thiocyanate-remediating > Anaerobic-Aerobic ... | reverse complement strand
AGACGTTCATCCGGACCCATTGGCTATTGCCCTACCCAGATAAAAGATCCTTGTGGTCTCGATCTTCCCTGCAAGATGGCGATTCTCTACTGAGAACATGGTGCAGCACCCATCGTGGTGTAGTAGCCTACTTTCAACATAGGAGTTCCAACCCAGCGCTCGCAGTACAGCAAGACATTCGGCCGGAGCAAGTTTGCCTCCTACCGGTCAGCGGATGGATACGTGGCAGTACGCCCTTACTATTCAAGGTCATCTTGCCTCTGATCCCAACCGATCTGGACGAGTTTCTTACGATGGCACGATCGTCGAGTACCCGCTACGGTCGATCACCGACCCAGTCCGGATCTGACCTTCCCTATCGGGCTATCGGCACCTTGGACAGCCCGCTGATTCGCTATATTAGAGAAAATACGCCGGAGCAGAGAAAGCTACGATCACAGACCCAAGCTGATCGGGGATCACGGTCCACTCTAGACGATCAGTGGCTAACAATACACCTTCCAAACATGCTAGACGGCCTGACCAGAGCATTTAAGCAGGAAGGGTCGTCTCTTGACCTTCCAACCCAGATCCGTTCATGGCAGCAGCAGCAGTTTGAGCAATCAACCCAGGATCTACTGCAGCTTAACAGATCCTTGGCACTAGAGGATCTAGAGGAGGACTCTGAGGGCGATAGCCTAGCAGCAAAGCAGCGGTATACTATTGACCAGTGCAACCGGACACGGTATCTCGCGCGGTATGCTGCAAAACATGTCAAGGGGCTTAAAACCGCCAAGGCCGACTTAGCCGAGCTGGAAAATCATCCTCAGAACGGTATGACCCAAGAGCAGTGGAATGCTCTTGTCAGGCAGAAATACCGTCCTACCAGGGCAGCTCTGAACAAGGAACGACAGAAGCTGGTAAGAGTGTGGGAAGAGTTGGAACAGGCAATATTGCCAGTTCAATTAGATCGACAGTATCCAGTGACGGGTGCTTCACATAATGAGGGAATTAACTTAAAGCTAGACGGATTTTAATAATACAATTATCATTCCGTCTAAGTACCATACCATAGTGCTGATAATTACTATTAGAGGGATCGTGCCCAAGCTAGTAGGGACATCCTCATGATGGCGTGCACGAGCGGCAATGAGATGCGCATAATAAATCGCAGGATGCAGAGACACCGAAGTGGTCGACCTAATATACTGGTAGCAGTGATCGTACATCATATTTTCCAGTTCGTGCGCCTTGTGGCCGACCTGATCCAGAATCACATGGTAGTGCACCGGGCGAGTGGTACCCTGAAGGGCAATGTGCGAATAGAGTAGGAAGTCCTAATCATGAGGAGAGGTAACATCGCGTTTGATGATAGTGCCAGGCAGCGAGTTGCCATTGCGATCGGCCGAGTTGCGATCGCCAGGCTTAGGGAAAGCCCAGAGGTGGTGGCGCTTGTTTACAATCACCACCGTAAACTTTCCAGTCCACCGCTCCTGCGTGAGCTTGATGAAGATAGATTTTATGTTGTATATCTCTTGCTCCAACACATGGTCAAATTGTCCCTGAGACACTCCGTCGCGGAAGTAGTAGACGTGGTCAAGCGCGCGCCCTCCACCAACAGTCAACATCCATTCGCGGATCAAGGGAGTCAGCATGATTTTAATGTTTGCACGGTTAATAATCTCAATACGATCGCTATTGCATTCGCGTGCTCCTCAGTAGCCAGATCCATACTGGTCAGCCGAGACTGACATTGCTGCAAGCGAAGGAGTATTTACTCCCACTGTTAGATAGGTCACATCGGCTCTAATGATCATGGACTGAGGACGGAGTGCCGCTCCGTTGACCTTAGAGATTGCGCGAGCCGTGGCGCCTCCAAGCTTCGCGTTAACCTTCATTAGGACGTTGGACAGATACTATGGATTGCTCTTGACAACATGGCCCGATTGCAAAACCTGCGAAGGCACGCCCTAGCGGTAGTCGCAGGACTTCTTGATGCGCAAGTATGTGAAAGAGTTCTTGTCAGGGATAATGATCACAAGCGGCTGAGGATCCTTCTGGAATTTGAGGCCGATGTCGTTGTAGAGCCTCTTGATGGCCTTGGCGACGTCCTCCTTGAGTTCCAAAATCAGAGGGCGCCGCACGACGTTGCCGCCATGGCCGGCGTAACCCTTCATGAATGCGTCGCAGAAATTCTCCACCTGGTTGCGGTTGATGACGTTGCGCTTGTCGGGATAAAACCAATGGCCCACACGTCGAGTGGCTTGCGGTTCGGCTGAAAAAACTTCTTGCCGCGCAGATCCCAGCGGTCATTGGTGCCAGGGTTGTGACGTTGATTTCCGCCGAACTGAATCTCGGGGTTGGAAGCAAGCGGGCCTTGGTGCGGATCATGTTCTCGTCAACCTCGAGGCCAAAAGTGCGGAGGACGGGATCTTCATGATGTGCAAGCATGGACTTGGAAGACCGGATGGTTGCGAGACGCTCGTTGGGGCGATCAGCAGGATACTTGATCATCGCACTAGTCTGATATTCGGTGAACTTGTATGGATACTTCTGAAGGCCGTAGATGTTCAGAACTTCTATAGGGTAGACGACGCCTTTCTTGGTCATCTCAACCATCGGGAGATCGTAATAATCAAGAATCAAGTTGCACTTGTTCTTGAAATACGTGCTAACTGGGGTTTTGGTCGTTTTACCAGTGGCCTTGTCGGTAATATCCAACAGGTACTGTTTGGCATTTGCATTGATCAAGCCCTTGACGGTGAAAGTCGTCTCTTGGCAAGGGTAGCCGCGGTAGAACGGGCGCAACTAAAGCTTCCTAAGACGCTTGTGCGCCTCATAGAACGCATGGGGCTCGGTGGTTCCCACTACACCGTCGGAGACAGGGTCCAAAGTTGCCATGAGATGCTGATGATCACGGTAGTCAAGAGCGGCCATGGCGGCACCCATGAAGGAAGTGCGGGACCAGAAATATATATTGGAAACGTCGATGTTAACGATAAGGCCGCAGGCCTGAAGAGCAAGGAACGGGCTGAAATCCTATCGTCCTTGTAATAGGATTTCGGCCCCACCTCTGGGGAGTGCCCAATCGGAGTAATAAGCAAGCAGTCGAAAGCTACTAGGCATAGGTAACCCCGACCCCTTTTCCTATTGTCCCACGCCTGTAGTAGTAGATCTATCGCGCCCTCATATAAACAACGCGTCCTTCTCTACCCAGGTTTTAACACCGTCTGCTCAGACTTACCACTGAAGTGCTATTACCCTACTCACTTTATCAACCTCTTTTCTATACAGTCCACGATATCTCCCATCGTGATAGAATGGCGCCAAGTCCTATGGTAGCCCAGCCGACCCTGCGTCAAGGCAGTCTGTGTATTGAGCTTCCTCCCTGTCCAAGAACCGTCAGGCGATCGTCGCCCAGTACCGACTGTAGTACGATCTCCTATTCAGACTCGATGTTTGATTCGAGCGTTCAGCTAGTACAGGGCACGCCATCAGATAGGGCAAAACCGTAAAGGCCTTCCTATTATCGATGTCTAAACGGAAAGTTGATGATATATATAGACAGAAGCGGCCGGTACAAAGAAGCTCGCAAGAGAATGGAAATAGCGAACAGAACAACCCTCCAGCAGACGATGAGCCCCCCGCTGGTCAAGGCAGTCCGTGTATTGACCTTCCTCCTTGTCTTCCAGCCATCAGGCAGTCGCCGCCCAGTACCAACTTCAGTCTGAGCACCCATCCGGACTCGGTGTTTGATTCGAGTGTCCAGCCAGTACAGAGCACACCGTCAGATAGGGCAAACAGTCAGAGCGTTAGCATAGCAGGCGACACGGAGCCTTGTACCAGCATAGCGAACGAGGATCGAAGCCCGCAGGCGAATGACGCAGCAGCCGGCCAGGAATCTAGAGGACCCCAATCTCTGCCGGTCCCGGTGGAAGACGGGATAAGCCCTGGATATAACGGAAGAGGGTCACGTCCCCGATATCAGCGGAAGGGAATTGCGCGTCCGATACGCCAGAGCCCAACTACACGTCTTAAGAAGTGTCAGACAAAGGACCAATCCTCGAGCTCTACCTCTCAGGATGATACGCGTCGACAAACGGGTGAAGAGGACACTGAGCACCCTGATAATCGCTATGGGCGGGGGAATTCCAGTGACCGGTCCAGATCATCTGGTAATGAGGAACGCAGTCAGACAGGTAGTAGCCATGGCCAGGCGGGGTCTAGTAGGACGTCGAGTCCTCATGGTGAAACGGAAAATGCTGAACCTGAGAGCGGTAAGTAGATGATCTACTATAGGCTGGTGGCTGCTAATATAGACAGGCGATATCCATCGGAAGTCAGTGGGCGAGGAGCTTGATAAATTGACGGAGGATGAGCGGCTACTCTACCAGACACCGTCTTTGGCAACGGTCTCGATGGGGTACTGGGGTCTGCCCTCGGCAGCCGGCGCTCCCATGACGGGAGAGCAGGCTCACGACTTTGACCAGGCTATTGAGGACTTTATATCGCACGTCGAAGGAACCGAGGACATAGAGACTAAATATAAGATATGCCTCGACTACGGAATCATGATCGAGACGGCCATTGAACGTGCCGACGAGTGTGTTAGTCGATTCTGGGAGGCAGTAAGTGTGGTGCCAGGGTTTAAGGAGCGGAGAGTCAGGGATCGTGAAGTCTGGGATACAATCGAGCGCAAGCACAAAAGACAACGACCTAGTATGGAGATGGAAAGGGTCAAATGCCTTAGCAGAATCTCAGACACCTGGGGCGACACGATCGCCAAACGACTGCAGGTGTATGGTATCACGATCCTTCGGCTATGCGCCGCGCAGCGGAGAACCTGGCCGGCCGCTCGGGTGAAGGTGCAAAGAGCAGCCATTATGAGACTAGAATCCCCAGCGCGTGGGAAGCCTCAGTACAAAAGATTCTTGTCTTGCGATTTTAGGAGAGGATTGGACCCTAAGTGCGATCTAAGTCCCCCCTCACCCGCAGAGATCGCAGCAGTTGGATGCCAGACTGACGAGGATGGTTTTTTCGTGGAAAATAGCAGCGGGTCTAACAGAGACGGAACGGTGAGCAAGAGCGTGGGCTCTCGGAAGAGGCGTCAAAACCTAGACTCGACATGTCAGGGTCCCGACCCAGGTCGTAAGCGTCGGCGGGCTGAAGCGGCGGCGAACCGGGAGAGGATGATCCGCTTTGACGCAATCAGAAAGGCTGCTGAGGCCATCGAGGAGCCGGAATCGTCGGAGAATTTCAGCCAGGTTGCCGCTATCGTCAGGAGCCTGAAGGAAGTCAGACCGCAAGGTCAGGACACGCCGCAGACAATGACAGATGCAGACACGGTGGCGAACCCTTGCGGGTTGGACAGGGCGCAGGAGGGGCGGGAGGGCTCGGTAGGGGAGGAGGAGCCGCAGGCTCTCACCTGTAGCTGTGATCTTGGTACCGGCGCCCTTGACAAAGTCAAGCAAGCAAGCAAGGACGGCGTGGGGAGAGGAGACATACATGCAGTACTAAGTACGCTAAAGGAGAATCGCCTCCCGCAGCTCTGCCCCAATCACGCTCTCCAGGTCGCGCAAGCCATCGGTCTAGCGGATAATGCCAACCCGAAAGAGTTGCAGTATCGGGTTAACTGGTGCGTGCAGCACCATAATGACCTTGACTCGATTAAAAAGAGCCCTGGCAGGTATATATGGTTCACCGACGGGATCGCGCCGACATGGAACCAAGGATGGGGGCCGTCGCGGATACAGCCCAGGAGAGGGATTACATTTAACCCGCAGACAATTACTCCCGAGACGCTTCAGAGGCTACTCGCACCGTTCTGCAATCTTGATGAGGTTCTCCATTCGTACGATACGAGAGGATTCCTAACCATCCCTGACCTCTTCCCGTCACAGTTATTCCAGGCGCAGGCAGGCGGCCACGCCAGTCGATCAGAGTCTGTCGCCCGGACGGCGTTAAAGGAGGCAAGCATATACGATCGCCATGTATCCCGGGATGAGCACGAGCGGCTCCTGCCAAATCTGCAGTTTGGAGTGGTCCAGCAAGCGCTACGCTCGAACGTCCTGATCTACCTGCTACATCTGGCCATCCGCCGTGACGGAGAACACCGCCTCTATGCGTACCCTAGCCCGGCGGAATATCTCAACGCACCCGGACCAGGAGCGGTGGTGACCGTGTCGGAGAACCCAGAGTGGCACTACCCCATCCAGGGCGGCGAGAGCGATCGGGTCACCTACGCTGAATTCGTCGTCCAGGCCCCTTCCGCTGTCGACGAGCGGGCGGGAGTACTGCCGTGCGCCTTTGGGCGCGACGAGTCTACTAGCTGGTGGAAGGACCTTCGCGCCGCGGGTATCGCCAAGGACGGTATGTCGCGGGAGTTTCCTGCGGAGGAAGCGCTTGCGGCGGCCAAATGGGACCGGGACGAATTCACGCCCACTGAGTCGGACGAGAAGCCTTGCTCAATCTCGTTCATCCACCCCTGCGCACCTCGGATCCGACCAAGACCCTCCCGCGCCACCCTGCGCATCCCGCTAACCATGGCCGCGGCCTCACGTGTATCTGACAAGAGGTGTCTTGAGAGAGACTCCCTCGGCACTATAGACGAGGTTCGAGAGGCGAACCGGGAACTAGTATCAGTCACAGCCCTGCCAGATGGCCGGCCATTGCCACACCGGATCATGCATGCGTGGGGGCCGACCAGCAGGTTTCGGCCAGATTCTCGGATTGGGTGCGCCATCCTCGGCGATATTGAATGGGATGACCCATCAGTCATACGCGAGCTTCGCAGGCTCTTTGACAGTGTAGAAAACCTTGGCGAGCGTTTTGTGAGGGAGAATCTTGAGCACACAATCGAAGCGATCAAGCGTGACTCGGACTTTTTCTTTAACACCGAGGCTGACATATATGGAGAGGCTCCCGAGACAATCGACTACGAGGAGACTGTAGGAGATGCAGCTAGAGGGGATAGATAGTTATTCTACAAGACTTTGACGAGCGGCAGAGCTTGGTACGGTGGGAAACGATCAGCATAGAGAACTAGATTAATGCTATAGGAAACTGTCTATCCTCTAGAGCTATATAGGCGATTGTGCGGTTTTAGCGGGATAAGTAGTTAATTAGGCCATATAGCACTGTATTTATGCTAGGTTCTGTTTTACTTCCCAGTAAATACGTGTTTTATAGATATCATGCCTGTCATGGCTGAGGTATCGGTCATATTTAGAGGCTTTCTGAGTTCTTTAAATGCAGCGCCTAGCAGGGGTCTGGTCTGGTCGTTTGTAGGTTCTCCCCTCCAGGAATTCGACGGAGGTCAATGAGGCCCTTCTTGATGGTGTCTTTGATGAATGTCACGGTGCGAGACCGTGACCTGTTAATAGCCTAACCTGCACCTGTCTACCTACCTGCCTGTAACGTCAACTCCTAATACTATTCTGTTCCGTACTATATCTTGAGCCTGCATCTTGACAATGAAGTTGAACTTTACATCAAGCCATTTGGAGGCACCTTTCGAATCAGAGGAGTAGACGGCCTTCAATGCATTAGAGTGGAGCAAAGAGGATAAAAATAGATAAGATACCGATTTGGTAGTCTCCTTTTCTTAGTAATAAAGACGCTATTATATTGCTAGTAAGTTAGCCATTTCCTTGTCTACACGAGGGACCTATGTTCGGCCAAGTCTTTATATCAACAAAGCAAGTGGAGGTAACCGTAAGTTGGCCTTTGTCTGTCTACATAACAGGCCTACGTTCGGGCAAGTCTTTATATCAACCTAGTAAGTCAAGATAGTCTGGATATATATTCTATCTTCCCTTCTATGTAAGATCTCGAGCTATACTATTACCAAACCTCTCTCTATTATTGTTATCCCTACAATGGACCCCTCACAGCCGGCCTTCTCTTCAAATAATCGGGTTCTTCCGAATGAAATAGTGTTTACGGTCTTCGACCAACTACTGTCTAGTGATGGTAGCACGACACACGACGGGCTGTGTACTATCCGCAAATTTGCACTCCTCAGCCGACGACGCCGAGGCCTAGCTAAGGGCTATATGGGAGGATCTGGGGGCGTCTATATACGGAGGGCACTTAATGGTCTTCCACTATGTCCAGACTATTCGACGGCTTTTGCTAGTAACCCAAGCCACCCGCCAGGCTCCTGCCATTTTGACCTCGTGTCTAAGGTTATAGATGCGGACTGTGGGGGGTGCCTCCAGATACTTATCGACTGTGGACTGAATCCTAGGGCATATAGGGATGGGGAGTCTCTTCTTTGCCGGGCCCTGCTTCATAAAAGCGTATGGGCCGACCTAACACCACTTATGTGCGCAGCCAAGGATAGCTCTGAGCGTTGTGCGGTATGGTTACTTAAACATGGCGCAGATCCTAATTATATGTCTCCTGCTGGAGAGACCGCTGCGTGGTGGGCCGCCGCTCGTATATCCTCGACTGGGTTGGTAATCCTCCGTTCTTTGGTGCCTGAGATGACGGATATTAACGTAGGCAGCGGTATTTTAGCTGGTACTCTACTCTTTGCAGTTATTGAGGGAGTTCAGACTCACGACCTGATAAACACGCGGGAGGACTTCGACACAGAGTCGGAATATTGGAGAGATCGCAGAAAGAGGAGAGCAATTGCTAACGAGATGATCGACACTATCCTGGCTAAGAGTCCGGATCTTCTAGCATAGAACAGTGCTGGAATAACTGCGAGGGATTTCGCGCGATATGCTAACCACGACAGATCGCAGGAAGGTTGAGTATACTATATAACCGTTACCCTCGGCGAAACCGTCGGAAGCCAGATCGGTTTACACCCTATTAACCTGGCACTGCAGAACACTACGAAGCATCGCTAACCATCGTAGAACATCGCAGGACAATATACCAGGAAAGGCAAGGTGCTTGACGAAGGAAGAAGACAAAGAACTCGGTTTAGCATAAGTATGGGAGGATATAGTAATATTTGTACTGTTTGCATTATTTAGTTACGGCGTTTAACGACTTAGTCATTTACCTACGCATTATCAGGGGCTCGATCTAAATAGATGCATTCATGGTACAAAGCTCTAAAAAGGTAGCTATTGAACGAAAATAACAAGCATGAGGGAGGAAGGTGCCGCCAAGGGTCCGTGGGTGAAGCAGGCCCTGGCCGATGACTCATCCTACACCCTGATTGGTCGGGCACTTCAGTCACCGCCTCGCCTGGCCCGCCAACCAGAAGCCACCATATCGTACTGCCGCATGCCCAGTCCCTGTCACGCATAGTTAACTAGGTAGTTATTAGACGACCGTCCTCGCCTCGTCAACCAATCAAAGGCCATTGCGATATACTCTCACGTGATCAGTACGTGCTCAGGCCCTGTCAGGTGTCGGCGGTAGTGGGGATTCCCTGCAACCTTCATCGTCCGCGTCCCTGTGTTCCAGATCTGATGCGCGGCCAGAGGAGATACGAGGATAAAGTCCCCTGGCTTCTGCTCAACAACGTAAGTCTTGAACGGCGCTGCCTTCCAGGCATTAATCTGGGCGAAATGGTCTTCGATATCGATGTGCTGGCAGAGTATTGATGTCCAGAAGTCGGAGACTATATGGCGATCTTTAGTCTCTGTCATGAACCAGATAGATGACCCTGGACTAGTGCGCTTTCCATGCTCTGTAGACCCGTCGGATGCCTCTACCATGATATTGTGACCGAGACCCCCGCACATTTCCTGGTGTGATGGCGTGTAAGTTCCCTCATGGCCGATGTAGCACATTAAATTCTCCGCTCGCATGTTAGAAGGAAGGGAACTCATTAAATCTCTAGCCCTGGCAGTAGGCGTCTCTGTCCCCTTTTTGCGTGACGAGGCCGCCGATGCTGCTCGACGACCCTTAAAATCCTGGGGACCGTCATT
>Ga0209916_1002284_pt1 | contig 9925 bp, 4 predicted proteins | sample ThiBio_1000_plan_FD_183956 | JGI IMG/M metagenome (GOLD analysis project Ga0209916, IMG submission 183956) | Wastewater bioreactor microbial communities from Cape Town, South Africa - Thiocy_solids_2 (SPAdes) | ecosystem: Engineered > Bioreactor > Thiocyanate-remediating > Anaerobic-Aerobic ... | reverse complement strand
CGCAACCCGCCATTCCCAGCAGCAGTCCGCCCAGCCATGTGGCCCTTGCGCCGCCGCGGGCGGCCACTCCGGTCACGCCACCCCCGGCAGCAAGGGGACGAACTTCACGCCTTCGAGCAGACGTTCGGTGAACTGATCGCCCTGGCGCTCGAGCACGCACAGCGTCTGCGTGGCATTGCCGAGCGGCATCACCAGACGTCCGCCATCGCCCAACTGGGCCAGCAGACCGTGTGGCACCTCGGCAAACGCGGCCGCAATCACGATGGCGTCGAACGGCGCAAAATCCTTCGCCCCCGCCATGCCGTCGCCGTGCTTGGGCTTGACGTTGTTGACCCGCAGTTCGCGCAGGCGCTGGCGGGTTTTGCCGACCAGCGCGGCGATGCGCTCCAGCGACACCACTTCGCGCGCCAGCTTGCCCAGCACGGCTGCCTGATAGCCGCAGCCCAGCCCGATTTCCAGCACACGGCCCAGTTCGCGGCCCTGGCTCGCCTCGCCGTGACGCGCCAGTTCGGCCATGCGCGCCACGATGTAGGGATTGGAAATGGTCTGCCCGAAGCCGATCGGCAGCGCCGTGTCCTCGTAGGCGCGCGACTCCAGCGCCTGATCGACGAACAGATGGCGCGGCACCGTGCCCATCGCCGCCAGCACGATCTCGTCCTTGATGCCCTGTTCGCGCAGGCGCTCGACCATGCGGCCGCGCGTGCGTGCCGAAGTCATGCCGATGCCGGCGCGCAGGTTCAGGGATTCAGCCATACGCTTACGCTGTCCATCTGGCCGAAACGGGTCAGGTCCATTTGCAGCGGGGTGATCGAAACGAAGCCATTGGCGACGGCATGAAAATCGGTGCCCTCGCCCGCATCCTGCGCGCCTCCCGATGCCCCCACCCAGTACACGGTCTGTCCGCGCGGGTTGGTGGTTTTCACCACCGGTTCGGCCTTGTGGCGCTTGCCCAGCCGGGTCACGCGGATGCCGCCGAGATCGGCCCAGGCGCAATCCGGCACATTGACGTTGAGCAGCATCGGCTCGGTCGGCGGCTGCGCCTGGATACGCTGCACCAGTTCGACCACCACGCGCGCGGCGGTGTCGAAGTGCTGCGCGTTGTGGTTGGCGAGCGATACCGCAATCGACGGGACGCCGAGCAGATAGCCTTCGGTGGCGGCGGCGACGGTGCCCGAATAGATCGTGTCGTCGCCCATGTTGGCGCCGTGGTTGATGCCGGAGATCACCATGTCCGGCGTATGGTCGAGCATGCCGGTGACGGCCAGGTGAACGCAGTCGGTCGGGGTACCGTTGACGTAGTAAAAACCGCCGGGCTCCTGCCGCAACATCAGCGGGCGATCGAGCGTCAGCGAATTGGACGCGCCGCTGCGGTCGCGTTCGGGTGCCACCACGGTGATGTCGGCCAGGGGGGCGAGCGCCCTTGCCAGCGCGGCAAGGCCGGGGGCGAAGTAACCGTCATCGTTGGAAAGCAGGATGCGCATCAGCGGCCCCCATTACTATCAATCGTCGAAAACACGGGCTGCATGAGAACAAGCAGGGGATGAAACATGCCCGGGATTCTAACATCGCCGCCCGATGGATTCAGTCGTATTCCAGGCTGTAAAACGCGTCGAAGCTGCTTTGCTGGCCGGCCTGCGCTTCCAGCCGCACGCGCGGCGTCAGCTGGTACAGCACCTTGACCACCTGGCTCAGCCCGTCCAGGCTCTGCTCGTAGCTCAGCATGGCGCGCGACGAGAGACGCTTGCCGACGCTGACCACGCTGCTCGCGAGGGCTTCGCCGCTGCCGGCGCGCACGTCGAAGCTGTCGATGCCCAGCGTGTCGGCCAGTTTCGCCTGAAAGTTCACCGACTCGGCCTGGCTCAGCAGCGCACCGGCCGCGACCTGCAGCAGCACGAATTCCTGCTGCCCGCTGTTTTCCAGACCATGCCCCAGCACCAGCCAGGCGAGCTTCTCGGTGTCGGGCAGAACCGGATCGGAATACAGCTTCACCACCGGGCGCTGCACCGTGCCGCTGACCTGCACGCCGGCCTTGACGCTCGGGTTTTTGCGCACCGCCAGCACGTCCAGCGCGGGATTGTCGATCGGCCCGGCAAAGCGCAGCACCCCGCGCTCGATCTCCAGCGTCTGCGCATAGGCCGCGTAGCGCCCTTCTTCCACCTGGATCGTGCCTTCGCCGCGCAGCGCCTGTGCGGGGTAGGCCGCCTGACGCTCGCCCTGCGGGCGATCCTGGATCGGTTTCTGGCTTACGGTGAACACGCGCAGCTGGCCGCCCAGCCGCGCATCGAGCCCGCCACCCTTGAACAGGAAGTCGTCGCCCAGCCTGAGCGTCAGATCGAGCGCCAGCGGGAAACGCTGCGCCACCGGCTTTTCGCGCGGCGGCTGGCCGATGACGACGACATCGGCCGACAACGCGGGCCGGCTCGCTGCCGGCATTTCCAGCCGGGCACGGTCGGCGGTGAGTTCGCCGGTGAGGTGCAGGCGCTGCGGGTCGAGATTGAGACGGGTCGTGCCGGACACGCTCACGCGGCGGTCGCTGCGATTGATGGCGGCAAATTTCTCGAAGACCAGCGTGAGCCCCGCCTGGGGATTTTTCAGTTGCGCTTCGCCGCTCACCGCGATGCGTCCGCTCTGGCCTTTCAGTTCGCCCTGCTGCACCCGCATCCGGTCGTCGGCCAGCAGCAGTTGCAGCGTGCCGTCGGCGATGGCGATGCCTTCTTCCGGCATCGCAAAGCGGATCGCGCTGGCGTCGATCTGGCCGTCGACGCGCGGCGCCGCCAGACTGCCGCTGCCCGCAAGCTGCGCGGCAAGGCGCGAATCGAGCCGGATGCCGACGGGCAGGAAGGGCTTGGCCAGGCGCAGGTCGGGCACGTTGAGCGTGGCCGTCCATGCCAGCGGCGCGCTGCGCGGCAAGCCGAAGGCGGCGCCCGCGCGCGCCAGCGTGGCGCGCCCTTCGGCACGCACCTGCCCGGCCTCGCGGGTGTCGGCTTCGAGGCGGGCGGTGACGCGGCTGGCGTCGGCGCGAAAATTCAACGCGAGCGCGGTCAGTCCCAGATTCATCGCCGGATCGGCCAGGCGCACGTCGCCGCTCTGGCGCAGCAGGCGCGCCTGGCCGTCGAGCGTCTCGCCCAGGCGCAGGTTCCAGTCGCCGTTCATCCGCAGGTCGGTGGTGAGCGGCAACGGCTTCTCCAGCAGGCCGAGTGCGGGCGCCAACGGCAGGTTGGCCAGGCTGCCGCGCGTGGCCAGTTGCGCGCCCTGACGCTCGAACTGCGCCACGTTGACCTGGCCGCCCGCCAGCGTCAGCGCCAGATCGTTCACCTGTTGCCGCTCGCGCGACAGCAGCAGCGCGGCGGGCGCGCTCAGCCGCATCGGCCAGGCGCCCTCCACCTCGGCCCGGCTCAACTGCCCGCGCCACGACATCCGCGTGGCGTCCAGTCCACCGGCGAGACTCGCCGTCACCCGCCAGGCGGGCAGGTGGGCGTCGAGCGACAGCGTGTGCGCGTTGCGGCGGCCTTGCAGGTCCGCGCGGATGGCGCTCAGGCGCTGCCCGGCCAGGCGCACCCCGCGTGCGTCGAGCTGGCCGTTGAACGCGCCGGCCGCCGTCGCCTGCAGTTCGAGTTGCAGATCCAGGCTGTCGGCGGCGATGTCGCCGGGCAGGCGCAGGCCGCTGGCCGCCACCTTCGCTTCGATCTGCGGCCGGGCAGGATCGCCGCCGGCGCTGCCCGTGCTGCTCAGCCGCCCGGCCAGCCCCAGATTCAGCCGCGCCAGCGCGGGCGCGTCGACGTCCCACCGCAGGCGGTCGCCGCCGCGGCCATAGGCACCCGCCAGCTGCGCCCGGTTGCCAGCGATATCGAGGTCGATGGCGGCCTCGGCCAGATGCCGGTTTTCGTAGCGCAAGCGCCCCTGCCCGCGGACCGGGCGGCCCTCGAGTTCGCCCGGCGGCAGGGTGAATTGCGTCTGCATCCGCAGGCCGGGCAGCAGCGCGCCGCTCACTTCGCCGCGCGCGTTGAGCCGCGCGCGCGGAAAATTTCCGAAACGCGCCGGATTGATCTGCGAGGCGTCGAATTCGGCGGAAAACGCGCGGCCGGCATCGAGCTGCAGCATGCCTTTCGCCGTCAGCCGGCCGGCCTGGCCGCTGAAATTCGCCGCCTCCAGCCGCAGGGCCGAGTCGGCATGACTCAGCGTGAAGCGCCCCCGTCCCCAGGTTTCATCCACCTCGGCGTCGAGCGTCTGGCGCGCCGCATCGCCGGCCAGCCGCAGCGTCGTGCGCAGGCGCGTGGCATGGAGGTCGCGGTGCAGGCCGGCCAGATCGAGGCGCAGACTGGCGAGATCGAGCGCAAAGCGGCCGTCGCGCCACTGGCCTGTTCCGGTGAGCTGCCCGGCTGCGCCCAGATCGACCGCCAGCGCGCTGAAGTCCGCCTGGCTCAGGTCGCCCGCCACCACCCCGGTCAGGTTGGCCAGCGGCAGCCTGCGCTGGTCGAGCCGGCCGGCCAGCCGGTTGGCCAGGCTGAAACTGCCGAGCAGGCGCTCGCCGGCACGCCCCTCGAACACCCCGGAAAACGCCAGATCGGCGGCCGGCGCATCCGCCACGAACAGCCGCGGGTCGATCCCCTGCCCGCTCACCAGCAAACTGGGCAGGCGCACGCGTGCGAACGGCGCGGCTTCGCCGCGGGCCATCATGCGCATGCTTTGCGCCTCGGCGTCGAGCCTGAATTGCAATGCCGCCAGGGTGCCGGTCAGGCCGAGCCGGGCCGCTATCGGCACCGGTTCGTTGCGCGCGGCGTCGATGCGCCCCTGCAAGACGAACGGCGCGTCCTTGCCGATCTCGAATTGTCCCTGCAGCCCGGCCCACGGCGAGCTTGCGCTTGCCTGGGTCAGGCGGTAGCGCTGACCGTCGTCGTCGAGCCGCCCGCGCAGCGAGCCGAAACTCAATCTGGCACCGGCATCGACGATCTCCAGCTGCGCCAGGTCGAGTGTGCGCACCCGCACATCGAGCGGCAGGCGCAGGCTGCGCGGCAACTGCAGCGGCGCGAGATCGGGCTTCAGGGTCGTCACCCGCGCACTGCGCGCAGCCAGCAGGTCGACGTCGAGCCGGCGCTGCCACAGCGCGCGCGGCTGCCATTCGAGGCGGATGCCCTCGACTTCGATACGCCGGGTGGCGGTGGCGATGGTCAATTTGCGGATGCCAAGCGGCACGCCAAGATGGCCGTCGGTGCCTTCGACCAGTACACGGCCGCCGCTCAAGGCCGCCGCCGCGCTGGTCAGCCAGCGGAACCCGGTGGCCGTGCCTGTCAGGAAGGTACCCGCCGCGACCAGCAATCCCAGCAGCGCAAGCAGGCCTAGCAGCCACCGGACAGTGCGCTTCAAAACGATACTCCGAGCGAGAAATGCAGGCGGAATTTGGCGGTGGCCTCGCCGTAGGCGAGGTCGAGGTTCACCGGCCCGACCGGAGAGCGGTAACGCGCGCCCACGCCGTAGCCGAATACCGGCGACAGGGCGCCCGGGCTGTCGGCCGCATCGCCCGCATCGACGAACAGCGCCATGCCCCAGTCGCGGCCGAAAAAATAGTTGTATTCGACGCTGCCGGTGGCGAGATAGCGCACCGATGCCACCCCGCCGGTGAGCGTGCGCCCCAGGCTCTGATAGGCATAGCCGCGCACCGAGTTGTCGCCGCCGGCGCGGAACAGGAAATCGGTGGGAATGCCGTCGCGCGATTCCGCCAGCACGCTGCCTAATTCGCCGCGCAGCACCAGCCGCCCGTTGTCGCCGGCCTGGAAATACTGGGTATGACGGCCATACAGGCGAACGAAGCTGGTATCCGACAGCAAGGCCTCGGCCGCGCCGCCGCCCTGCAGGGTCAGCACATGGCCGCGCCGCGGATAGAATGCGCGCCCCACCGTGCGCTGGGTCCAGGCGTAGTTGGCGGTCAGCGCCTGGTTGCGCACGTCCAGCACGTCTGCAATGCTCTGCTGTTCGGTCTGGTATTGCAGCGACAGGGTCGATTCGATCTGCCCGCGCGTGCGGCTGCGCTTGGCCGCGAATACCGTGGAGCGGGTTTCCTGCCCCTTGATGTCTTCCTGCTTCAACTGCACGCCGAGGCTGTGTTCGTAGCCCTTGGCCGTGCGCGGCCAGGCCAGTTCCGCCGCCCCGGTCTGGCGCGCGGTTTCCAGGCGCGCATCGAGCTTGAGGCGCATGCCGCGGTCCAGGATGTCGCGATCCAGCCACGACGCCTGCACCCGTGCGCCGGTGTCGGTGCTGATGCCGGCGCCGACGCTGAAGCGCTTCTCCGGCCGCTCCACCACCTCGACCTGGAGCGGCACCGCCGCCGCCAGCGCCGGGTCGGCTTCGATGCGCACCGCGGCCTGCGCGTAATAGCCACTGGATTCGAGCGCCGTCTGATAGTCCAGCAAATCCTGCTGGCGCACCGGCTTGCCGGGGCTGACCGGGTTGAGGTTGCGGATGATCGACTCGGGATAGCGGCGGCTGCCGCTGATGGCCGGCTGGCCATAAAAGAAGGCAGGACCGCTGTCGAGCGTCAGGGTCAGGTCCGCCGCCTGCGCGGCGGGATCGATGCGCGCCTCGCTCGTCTCGATCCGCGCCGCCGGATAGGCGCCCGCCAGCAGAGGCCGCAGCACCGCCAGCTTGGCCGCCTCCCAGTCCGCTTGGCGAAACGGCATGCCCTGCTTCAGCGTAAAGCTGCGTTCGACGCGCCCTCGCAGGCTGGCCGCATCGGCCCGCGTTTGCAAGGTGCCGCCGAAGGCCAGCTTCACGCTGCGCACCCGCGTGCGCGCACCGGGGTCGACCCGGTAGGTCACCCGCCAGTCGCCGCCCGAACGTTCCACCACGCTGTCCACCTGCGGCGAAAAATAGCCTTCGGTCGCCAGGAGGTCGCGCGCCGTCAGCTCGCTCTGCCGCTGCAGCCGCGCGACTTCCTCGGTATCTGGCTTTACGCCCGAGCGTGCCGCCCGCGCCGTTTCCAGATGCTGCGTCAGAAGAGCCTTGAGCTCATCGGGAGCCTGCACCTCCACCGTCAGCGCGTAAGCCGGCATCGCGGCGAGCGCGGCAAGGAAGAGCACGGTTTTGCAAAGACGAGCAGGCAAGACGATCCACGCGGAAGAAGAGGTCGGTCCATTCTAGGGGGTGTGTCCGGGATCGGGCAAAACTGCGGACGCAGGATGGCGCAGATTGTGACAACGCCGCCCGGCGCGATGATCGCGAAACCATTGCGTCAATGATTGGCCTGACGGACGTGATGCTCATAGGGGCAACCAATGGCCCCGATGCGCTGGAATCTGCGGGCAGCGCCGCGCCTTCCCATGCGAATCCCGTGGCCAGACGTGCAATAAAAAGAGGGCGGAATCCCGCCCTCTCTCAGCTTCACTTACCCGCCACCGGTCACGCCTTCTCGAAGCTGAAAACCCCGTTTTGCACGTCGACGCGTATGGTGTCGTTGGGCGCGAAGTGGCCGCCGAGGATTTCCTTCGCCAGCGGGTTTTCCAGCTCGCTCTGGATGGCGCGCTTGAGCGGCCGCGCGCCGTAAATCGGGTCGAAGCCGGCCTTGGCGATTTCGGCCAGCGCGGCGTCGCTGACGTCGAGTTTCATTTCCATCTGCGCCAGGCGCTGCTCCAGTGCCTGCAGCTGGATCTTCGCAATACTCGCGATATGCTTCTCGTCCAGCGCATGGAAGACGACGACCTCGTCGATGCGGTTGATGAACTCGGGGCGGAAGTAGGACTTCACCTCGCCCAGCACGGCGAGCTTCACCACCTGGTAGTCGTCGCCCGCCATCTGCTGGATCATCTGGCTGCCGAGGTTGGACGTCATCACGATCACGGTGTTGCGGAAGTCGACGGTACGGCCCTGGCCGTCGGTCAGCCGGCCGTCGTCGAGCACCTGCAAGAGCACGTTGAAGACGTCCGGGTGCGCCTTTTCCACCTCGTCCATCAGGATGACGGAATACGGCTTCCTGCGCACCGCTTCGGTCAGATAGCCGCCTTCCTCGTAGCCGACGTAGCCGGGCGGCGCACCGATCAGGCGCGCGACCGAATGCTTCTCCATGAATTCGCTCATGTCGATGCGGATCATGTGATCAGCGGAATCGAACAGGTATTCGGCCAGGGTCTTGCACAACTCGGTCTTGCCGACGCCGGTGGGGCCGAGGAACAGGAAGGAGCCGAGCGGCCGGTTGGGATCGGACAGGCCGGCGCGCGAACGACGGATCGCATCCGACACCACGCTCACCGCCTCGTCCTGGCCGACCACGCGCGCATGCAGCTTGTCTTCCATGTGCAGCAGCTTGTCGCGCTCGCCCTGCAGCATCTTGGCCACCGGGATGCCGGTGGCGCGCGACACCACCTCGGCAATTTCCTCGGCGCCGACTTCGGTGCGCAGGAGCTTGAACGCCGGCCTGGTATCGGCGGCTTCGGCATGTTTCAGCTGGGCTTCCAGCTGCGGCAGCTTGCCGTACTGGATCTCGGCCACTTTATCCAGCTTGCCCTGACGCTGCAGTTCGACCATCTCGCCGCGCAGTTTGTCGATTTCTTCCTTGATGTGCGCGCTGCCCTGCACCTGGGCCTTTTCCGATTTCCACACTTCCTCGAGATCGGCGTATTCGCGGCCGAGTTTCTCGATTTCCTCTTCCAGCAGCCCCAGGCGTTTCTTCGAGGCCTCGTCGGTTTCGCGCTTGACGGCCTCGCGCTCGATCTTCAGCTGGATGATGCGGCGGTCGAGCTTGTCCATCACCTCCGGCTTGGAGTCGATTTCCATCTTGATGCGCGCGGCCGCCTCGTCGATCAGGTCGATTGCCTTGTCGGGCAGGAAGCGGTCGGTGATGTAGCGGTGCGAGAGTTCCGCGGCGGCGACGATCGCCGGGTCGGTGATGTCGACGCCGTGGTGCAGCTCGTAGCGTTCCTGCAGGCCGCGCAGGATGGCGATGGTCGACTCGACCGAGGGCTCGTCGACCAGCACCTTCTGGAAGCGGCGCTCCAATGCCGCGTCCTTCTCGATGTACTTTCTGTATTCATCCAGCGTGGTCGCGCCGATCAGGTGCAGCTCGCCGCGCGCCAGCGCCGGCTTCAGCATGTTGCCGGCGTCGATCGCGCCTTCGGCCTTGCCGGCGCCGACCAGGGTATGCAGCTCGTCGAGGAACACGATGTAGCGGCCGGCGTCCATCGCCAGCTCCTTCAGCACGGCTTTCAGGCGTTCCTCGAATTCGCCGCGATACTTGGCGCCGGCGAGCAGCGCGGCCAGATCGAGCACCAGCACTTTCTTGCCCTTGAGCGTCTCCGGCACCTCGTCATTGACGATCCGCTGCGCCAAACCCTCGACAATTGCAGTTTTGCCGACGCCGGGCTCGCCGATCAGCACCGGGTTGTTCTTGGTGCGGCGCTGCAGGATCTGAATCGAACGGCGGATTTCGTCGTCGCGCCCGATCACCGGATCCAGCTTGCCTTCGCGCGCCCGCGCGGTGAGGTCGAGCGTGTATTTGGCGAGCGCCTCGCGCTGGCCCTCGGCTTCCTGCGACTGCACGTTCTCGCCGCCGCGCACCGCCTGGATCGCCTGTTCCAGCGCGGTCTTCTGGGCGCCGTGCTGCTTCAGCAGGCGGCCGGTTTCGCCCTTGTCGTCGAGCGCCGCCAGCAGGAACAGTTCGGACGCGATGAAAGCGTCGTTGCGCTTCATCGCCTCCTTGTCGGTGAGGTTCAAGAGGTTGTTGAGTTCGCGCGAGATGCTCACTTCGCCGCCCTGGCCTGCCACCTTCGGCAGGCGATCCAGCGCCTGGGTCAGCGAGGCCTTCAACGCCGCCACCTGCACCCCGGCGCGCGACAGGATGGCCGCCGCGCCGCCGCCTTCCTGGTTCAGCAGCGCCAGCAGCAGGTGCTGCGGCTCGATGTAGGCGTGGTCGCCGCCGACGGCGAGGCTTTGCGCGTCG
>Ga0209916_1002283_pt1 | contig 9947 bp, 4 predicted proteins | sample ThiBio_1000_plan_FD_183956 | JGI IMG/M metagenome (GOLD analysis project Ga0209916, IMG submission 183956) | Wastewater bioreactor microbial communities from Cape Town, South Africa - Thiocy_solids_2 (SPAdes) | ecosystem: Engineered > Bioreactor > Thiocyanate-remediating > Anaerobic-Aerobic ... | reverse complement strand
CGGCCCGACGGGGCCGACGCCATGGCCCATCTCCGCGCCTTGCTCATCGGCGAACGCGGCCAATGGGCCGCCTACTGGGACCAACCGGCCCGCGCCGCCTGATTACCTACTTACGTGACGCACACCCATTTTACAACGAGGTCGGCGATAATCGCTGGACTGACCGGTCAGTCCGCCTTAAAATCGATTCATCATGAATACGCAATCCCCCCCCAGGACGAAGGGTCGGAGCCCGGCGCGGGACGACGAGTCGCGGCGCGAGGAGATTCTCGCGACGGCGACGCGGTTGTTCGCGGAGCAAGGGTTCAACGACGCGATGACGCAGGAGTTGGCCGACCGGCTGGGGGTCGGCAAGGGGACGATCTACCGTCATTTCCCGAGCAAGCGGGAGTTGTTTCTGGCGGCGGCGGATCGGGTGATGCGATTACTTTCAGCCGAGGTCGAGACGAACATCGCTGGAGTAGAGGACGGGATCGAGCGGTTGGCTCGGGGGGTGACGGCGTTCCTGGCGTTTTTCGCGAGGCGGCCGGATTACGTGGAGTTGTTGATCCAGGAGCGGGCGCACTTCAAGGACCGGACGCGGCCGACGTACATCGAGCATCGCGAGGTCCGGGGTCGGAAGTGGCGGCAGTTGTATGCGGAGATGAAGGAGGCGGGGCGGATACGGGACCTGGATCCGGAGCAGATCAGCGACGTGGTCGGGAATTTGATTTACGGCACGATGTTCACCAATTACTTCGCGGGGCCGGGCAAGCCGGTGGCCGAGCAGGCGCGGGACATCCTGGAGGTGGTCTTCCGGGGGATCCTGTCCGACGCCGAGCGGGCGCGGCTGGCCGACGTGGTCGCGATGGTCGGCCCGGCGGCCTGACCGAGCGACGGCCCGCGGATCGATCTTCAAAAGGGGTTTCGAGTATGGACCGTCACGCCTTGTTCGGCCTGGCGATGCTCGCGTGCGGGGCGGTGGCGGGTTGCGGCAGCGCCTCGTCGTCGACGTCGCCGGCGGCCAAGCCGCCGGACCTGGTCCTGTACCAGCGGCCGACGACGCGCGAGGTCCTGGACTTCGAGACGTTCCCCGGCCGGACCGAGGCGGTGATGTCGGTGGAGATCCGGGCGCGGGTCTCGGGCTACTTGAACAAGGTGTACTTCCAGGACGGTCAGAACGTCGAGAAGGACACGGTCCTCTTCGAGGTCGACGCGCGGCCGTTCCAGGCGGAGGTCGACCGGACCCGGGCGGCCCTGGACCAGGCCGAGGCCCACGCCAAGCGGCTCAACAACGAGTTCCAACGGGCCAAGGCGCTTTACGACCGGGGCATGTCCATCAGCCGCGAGGAGTTGGACCTTTACACGTTCAACTACGCCGAGGCGATGGCGGCGATCGGCACGGCCAAGGCCGAGCACGACATGGCGATGCTGAACCTTCAGTTCACGCGCGTCACCTCGCCGATCGCCGGCCGGCTGGGGCGGCGGCTGGTCGATCCCGGCAACCTGGTGCAGGCCGACGTCACGCCGCTGACCAGCGTGGTCAGCCAGGACCCGATCCACGTCTATTTCGACGTCCACGAGGCGGCCATGCTCCGGATCCGCCGGTTGATCGACGAGGGGAGGATCAAGGCCCACGACGAGCGCGAGGTCCCCGTCCGGATCGGCCTGTCCGACGAGCCGGAGTTCAACCACGACGGCATCGTCGACTTCACCGACAACCGGGTCGACCTGAACACCGGCACGCTTCGGTTCCGCGCCCGGCTGGAGAATCCCAAGGGGTTGTTCACCCCCGGCCTGTTCGTCCGGGTGAAGCTCCCCATCGGCGAGCCGCACCCGGCGGTGATGGTCCCGGAGGAGGCGCTCACCTCCGACCAGGGGCGGAAGAAGGTCTACGTCCTGAAGCGGGCGGCGAAGGGGGGCGTGGCGGAGTTCTTCGAGGACAAGCAAGGCAAGCCGCTTCTGGACCGCAACGGCGAGAAGATCCCCAAGTACACCCACGCGCTGGTCGACCTGGGCCGCATCGGCGTCCTGGACGACGGCTGGCGCGAGGTCGAGAAGGGGGTCACGGCCGACGACCTGGTCGTCGTCGGCGGCATGCAGAAGCTCCGCAAGGACGTCCCGGTGACCGCCCGGTCCTACGCCGAGGAGGTCGATCCCACGCCCCGCGGCGCCAAGCCCGCCGCGGCCGAGGCGGCGCGCTGAGGCGGCGAGGAATTGGTCTTCTCCCGCTCCGTCGAAAACCTTGAGAAAAGAGCGCGGGCGATCATCGCCTTCTCCCCTTGAGGGAGAAGGTGGCCGAAGGCCGGATGAGGGGTGGGGTCGACCGAAAGCCATCGGATTCGAGGGTGCCTTTTCCCCCATTGCCAACGCCGAGGAGCGACGCCGGTCGACCCCTCATCCGGCCCTTCGGGCCACCTTCTCCCTCAAGGGGAGAAGGCGTCGCGCTCGCCCGCGACGGTTTTCGAGAGAGCGTCCTCCCCAGTAATTCGCGACAACCGGCGTCCTCCAAGCCCGGCACCGGCGAGACCCACCCTTGTTCACGCGATTCTTCATCGACCGGCCGATCTTCGCGTCCGTGATCTCGATCGTGATCACGCTGGCGGGGGCGGTGTCGCTTTACAGCCTGCCGGTGGCGATGTTCCCGCGGATCGCGCCGCCGACGGTCATGGTGATGTGCCAGTACCCCGGCGCCGACGCGCGGGTGGTCGCCGACACGGTCGCCGCGCCGATCGAGCAGAAGGTCAACGGGGTCGACGACATGATGTACATGTCGTCGCAGTCGACCAACAGCGGCAACTACACGTTGACGGTCACCTTCAAGCCGGGCGTCGATTTGAACCTGGCGCAGGTCTTGGTGCAGAACCGGGTGGCGTTGGCCATGCCGCTGTTGCCGGACGTCATCAAGGCGACCGGCGTCATCACCCGCAAGCGGTCGCCGGACATCCTGCTGTCGATCGGGATTTACTCCCCCGACGGCCGCTACGACAAGGTCTACCTGACCAACTACGCGCAGTTGCACGTGCGGGAGGAACTGGCGAGGGTGCCGGGGGTCAGCGACGTCGGCTTCCGGGGCGGGCCCGACTACAGCATGCGGATCTGGCTGGATCCGGACAAGATGGCGATCCGGGGGCTCAACGCAGGCGACGTGGTGGCGGCGCTTCGCGAGCAGAACGTGCAGGTGGCCGCCGGATCGGTGGGGCGGTCGCCGACCGTCGGCGGCCAGCGCACCCAGTACACGCTCGACGCCCTGGGCCGGCTCAAGGAGGCCGGGCAGTTCGGCGAGATCATCGTCCGCCGAACCGACGACGGCCGGGTCGTCCGGATCCGAGACCTTGGCGAGGTCGAGATGGGCCCGCGGAGCCTGGACACCGACAGCGAGGTCAACGGCTCCATCCCCGTGGCCAACATGGCCGTCTTCCTGCTCCCCGACGCCAACGCCCTGGAATGCGCCGACCTGATCCGCGCCAAGATCGACGAACTCCGGGAGGACTTCCCCGAGGGCGTCGACTACATGATCCGCTACGACACCACGCCGTCGATCCGGGAGTCGATCCACGAGGTCTTCAAGACCCTGTTGGACGCGGTGGCGCTGGTGGCGCTGGTGGTGCTTTTGTTCCTCCAGAACTGGCGGTCGGCCCTGATCCCGTTGGTGGCGGTGCCGGTGGGGATCGTGGGGACGTTCGCGATCATGCTGGCCCTGGGGTTCAGCCTCAACAACCTGACGCTGTTCGGGCTGGTGCTGGCGATCGGGATCGTGGTCGACGACGCGATCGTGGTGGTGGAGTCGGTGGAGCACCACATCGAGCGCGGGATGACCCCGCGGGACGCGACGATCCGGGCGATGGAGGAGGTTTCCTCGCCGATCATCGCGGTGGGGCTGGTGCTGACCGCGGTGTTCATCCCCTGCGCGTTCATCTCGGGGATCACCGGGCAGTTCTTCCGCCAGTTCGCGTTGACGATCGCGGCGTCGACGGTGCTCTCGACGATCAACTCCCTGACGCTCAGCCCGGCGTTGGCGGCGATGCTCTTGAAGCCCAGGGGGGAGGGGGGCGGCGAGGTGCTGCCGCGGTTGGCGCTGGCGGCGATCGGGGGCTGGATCGGCCACGCGGCCCTGGCGCCTCGGATCGCGCCCTTCCTGACGCCGGCCGTCGACGGGGAGGCGCGCCGCGCGGCGATCCACGAGGTGGCGCTGGGCGCCCTGGACCGACTGGGGGCGAGCCCCGGCCAGGTCGCCGAGGTCCTGGCGATCATCGCCGGGTTCGTCGTGCTCTGGGCGTTCGCCGGCGGGGTCAACCGATTCCTGTCGGCGTCGTTCGGGCTGTTCAACCGTGGGTTCGTGGCCGCGTCGAGCGCGTACGCGCGGTTGGTCGGCGGGCTGTTGCGGGTCTTCGTGCTGGTCTTCGCGGTCTACGCGGGGCTTTTGTTTTTGACCTACGACCTGTTCGTGAAGACGCCGCGGGGGTTCGTGCCGTCGCAGGACATGGGCTACATCATGGTCAACGTCCAGCTTCCGGACTCGGCGTCGCTGGAGCGGACGCGCGAGGCCTTGCGGAAGATCGCGACGACGGCGCTCAAGGAGCCGGGGGTGGCGGCGACGATCGGGATCTCGGGGCAGTCGCTGCTGTTGAGCGCCTACGGGTCGAACTTCGGGACGATGTTCCTGACGCTGGCGCCGTTCAGCGAGCGGCTGGACGAGGAGCTGTACTACGCGGTGATCCTGGGCAAGCTCCGGGGCAAGCTGGCGGAAGAGGCGCCGGAGGCCAACATCACGCTGCTGGGGCCGCCGCCGATCCGGGGCGCCGGCCGGGCCGGCGGCTGGATGATGCTGGTCGAGGACCGCGGCGATTTGGGCCCGAAGGTGCTTCAGCGCGAGGTCGAGCGCCTGGTGGCCGCGGGGAACGGCGGGGTCGACGCCGACGGCGCGTTGATCGATCCGGGCGCGACCGGCCCCGACGCGCCCCGGCCGGTGGTGGAGGGATTGGCCTCGGTCTTCCGCGCCAACGTCCCGCAGATCTTTTTGGACGTCGACCGCGACGCCGTGCTCACCAAGGGTCTGGCCCTTCGCGACGTGTTCCAGAGCTTGCAGGCGTACCTGGGGTCGCTGTACGTCAACGACTTCAACCGCTTCGGCAGGACCTGGCAGGTGGTGGTGCAGGCGATGTCGCGCTATCGCGACCAGAAGGACGACGTCGCGCGGATCCAGGTCCGCAACGACCGCGGGACGATGGTCCCGCTGGGGGCGGTGGCCAAGGTCGAGGAGATCAACGGCCCCTTGATCCTGACCCGCTACAACATGTACCCGGCGGCGTCGATCAACGGGACGGCCGCGCCCGGCGTCAGTTCGGGGACGGCCATCGCCGCGATGGAGAAGCTCGCCGCCCATCAGCTCCCCCCGAGCATGAGCGTCGAGTGGACCGAGCTGGCCTACCTGGAGCAGCAGGCGGGCAACACGGCGATCTACGTCTTCGCGTTCTCGATCGTGATGGTCTTCCTGGTCCTGGCCGCCCAGTTCGAAAGCTGGTCGATGCCCCTGGCGGTGATCCTGGCGGTCCCCCTGTGCATGCTCAGCGCCGTGGTCGGGGTGCGCAACGGCGCGCTTCTGGGGATGCGCAACGTGGGAGGCGACATCAACATCTTCACCCAGGTCGGGTTGGTGGTGCTGGTGGGGCTGGCGAGCAAGAACGCGATCCTGATCGTGCAGTTCGCCAAGCTGATCCGCGGCGATCGGGGGCGGTCGATCCGGGAGGCGACCCTGGAGGCGTGTCGGCTGCGGCTGCGGCCGATCATCATGACGTCGCTGGCGTTCATCCTGGGGGTCGTGCCGCTTCTGTACTCGCACGGGGCGGGCTCGGAGATGCGGAAGTCGCTGGGGGTGGCGGTCTTCAGCGGCATGCTGGGCGTGACCCTCTTCGGCGTGGTGCTGACGCCGGTGTTCTTTTACGTGATCGAGCGCGTCGGCGAGTCCCGGCTGTTCTCCTCGCGCGGGATGCGGCTTCTGGGCGGGGCGGCCCTGGACGTGTTGACGCTCCGCTTCCTCTGGCGGCCGTTGCGGACGCTGACGACCCGAACGGCCGGGAAGGACGACGCCAAGCCCCCGGCCGCGACCGACGACTTCGACTGATCGTTCTGGATTGCGAAACGGTTTCAACACGAACGGTCTTCCCCCCTCGCGGGGGAAGACAGACCGCGAAGCGGTCAGATGAGGGGGACGACGAGCAAGAGGACTGTTGGAACTCGCGGAAGCCCGTTCGGAAAGCCTCTGACCGTCGAAGGTGTCTTGTCGCGTCCTCCCCCTCATCCGGCCCTTCGGGCCACCTTCCCCCGCGAGGGGGGAAGGACGTTACGACGCCCGCCCCGCGATTCGGGACGGTCGGGATTTCGACGAGATTTGAGGCCCGCGTGTTCTCCCGATTCTTCATCGACCGACCGATCTTCGCCTCGGTGCTCTCGATCGTGATCACGCTCGCCGGCGGGATCACGCTTTGGACCCTGCCGGTGGCGCAGTACCCGGACATCACGCCGCCGACCGTGGAGGTCGCCGCGTACTACCCCGGGGCCAACGCCCAGGTGGTCGCCGACACCGTCGCCGCGCCGATCGAGCAGCAGGTCAACGGCGTCGAGAACATGATGTACATGTCGTCGCAATGCACCAACGACGGCGAGTACAAGCTGACCGTCACGTTCAAGCCGGGCGTCGATTTGAACATGGCCCAGGTGCTGGTGCAGAACCGCGAGTCGCTGGCCGAGCCGATCCTGCCGGAGTTGGTCAAGCGTCGCGGCGTCTCGGTGATGAAGAAGTCGCCGAGCATCCTGATGATCATCAACGTCTACTCGCCCGACGGCTCGCGCGACAACCTCTACCTGAGCAACTACGCCACCATCCAGCTTCGCGACGAGCTGGCCCGGCTCGACGGCATCGGCGACATCACCTACCTCGGCCAGCGCAACTACAGCATGCGGGTCTGGCTGGACCCCCAGAAGATGACCTTCCGCGGCCTGAGCGCCTCGGACGTGACGCGGGCGATCGAGCAGCAGAACATCCAGGTGGCCGCCGGCCAACTCGGCCAGCCGCCGGTCGACTCCGGCCAGGCGTTCCAGTTCACCATCACCACCCTGGGCCGCCTCACCGACGCCGAGCAGTTCGCCGACATGATCCTCAAGGCCGATCCCATGGGAGGCGTCGTCCGGCTCCGCGACGTCGCCGAGGTCGAGCTGGGCGCGCAGGGCTACGACCAGATCTGCACCCTCGACGGCCGCCCCACCGTGGCGCTTTCGGTCTACCAGCGGCCGGGATCCAACGCGCTGGACGTCGCCGGGGCCGTCCGCGACAAGATGGAGGAACTCAAGGAGCGGTTCCCCGAGGGGCTCGACTACGCCATCGCCTACGACACCACCCCGTTCATCACCGAGTCGGTCAACGAGGTCTTCAAGACCCTTCGCGACGCCGTGATCCTGGTGGCGATCGTGGTCTTGCTGTTCCTTCAGAACTGGCGGTCGGCCTTGATCCCGTTGATCGCGGTCCCGGTGGCGGTGATCGGCACGTTCACGGTGATGTCGGCGATGGGGTTCAGCCTCAACAACCTGACGCTGTTCGGGCTGGTGCTGGCGATCGGGATCGTGGTCGACGACGCGATCGTGGTGGTGGAGGCGGTGGAGCACCACATCGAACACGGCATGGCGCCGCGGGACGCGACGATCCGGGCGATGAACGAGGTCTCCTCGCCGGTGATCGCCGTCGGCTTGGTGCTGACCGCCGTGTTCATCCCCTGCGCGTTCATCACCGGGATCACCGGCCAGTTCTTCCGCCAGTTCGCGCTGACGATCGCGACCTCGACGATCATCTCGGCGTTCAACTCGCTGACCCTGAGCCCCGCGCTTTCGGCGTTGCTCCTGAAGCCGCGGGTGAAGGGGGTGTTCGACGGCCTGCCGGCGTGGGCCTACGCGATGATCGGGGCCTGGGCGGGGGCGTCGTGGCTGGGGCCGTCGGCGGCCGGGGTCGCCGCGCCGTCGTTCCTGGCCGATTCGGCGTTCTGGACCCCCGACCGCCTGGGGATGGTCCTGACGGGGCTGTTCGGGGCCCTCGCCGGAGCGCTCCTGACCTATCCGCTCAACCGGCTGATGGGAGGCGGCTTCGCGCTGTTCAATCGCGGCTTCGACGCCGCGGAGACCGGCTACACGCGGGCCGTCGGCGGGTTGTTGCGGGTCAGCCTGCTGGTGCTTCTGGTCTACGGCGGACTGCTGGGGGCGACCTGGTGGGGCTTCACCCGGACGCCGACCGGCTTCATCCCGTCGCAGGACAAGGGGTATCTGCTGGCCAACGTGCAACTGCCGGATTCGTCGTCGCTGGAGCGCACCGGCGCGGTGATGAAGCAGGTGGAGGCGGTGGCGCGGCGGATTCCGGGGGTCAAGCACAGCCTGGCGATCGCCGGGCAGTCGATCCTGATGAACGCCAACGCGCCGAACTTCGGCGCGATGTACGTGATGCTCGACGACTTCCACCGCCGCGCCGCGGAGGGCCTCTCCGGGCCGGTGCTGGCCGCCCGGCTGCAAGAGGCGATGCGCGAGCAGATCCACGAGGGGGACGTGAACGTCTTCGACGCGCCTCCGGTCGACGGTCTGGGGACCGCCGGCGGGTTCAAGATCGTGATCGAGGACCGCGGCGATCTGGGCCCCAAGGAGTTGGAGACGGTCGCCCGCGGGGTCGTCGCCGCCGGGACGGCCTCGCCGATGCTGGAGGGCCTCTTCACCAGCTTCCGGGCCGACACCCCCTGGCTATTCCTGGACGTCGACCGCGAGAAAGCCAAGCTCCTGGGCGTCTCCATCTCCGAGTTGTTCAACACGCTGCAAGTGTATCTGGGCTCGCTCTACGTCAACGACTTCAACCGCTTCGGTCGAACCTGGCAGGTCAACGTCCAGGGCCAGGCCGACTTCCGCCGCCAGCGCGACGACCTCTCCGGCCTCCGCGTCCGCAACGACAAGGGCGGAATGGTCCCCCTCGGCTCGCTGGCTCGGATGCGCGACGTCAGCGGGCCGATTTTGATCCTCCGCTACAACCTCTACCCCGCCGCCGCGATCAACCTCCGACCCGCCCCCGGCGTCTCCTCCGGCCAGGCCCTCGACGAGATGCAGCGGGTCGTCGCCGATCAACTCCCCCACGCCATGCGCTCCGACTGGACCGAGCTGGCCCTGCTGCAACGTCAGACGGGGAACACGGCGATGTTCGCCTTCGCGCTGGCGGTGGTGCTGGTGTTCCTGGTGCTGGCCGCGCAGTACGAAAGCTGGGCCTTGCCTTTGGCGGTGATCCTGGTGGTGCCGATGTGCCTGCTCTGCTCGACCGTCGGCGTGAACATGGCGCGCATGGACGTGAACATCTTCACGCAGGTCGGCTTCATCGTGCTGGTGGGGCTGGCGTGCAAGAACGCGATCCTGATCGTCGAGTTCGCCAAGATGCGGAGCGAGGCGGGGGCGTCGGCGGTCGACGCCACGTTGGAGGCGTGCGCCTTGCGGCTGCGACCGATCATCATGACGTCGATGGCCTTCGTCCTGGGCGTGGTCCCCTTGATGCTCGCCACCGGCGCCGGCGCCGAGATGCGCCGGACGTTGGGCGTGGCCGTCTTCAGCGGCATGCTGGGCGTGACCATCTTCGGCGTCTTCCTCACGCCGGTCTTCTTCTACGTCATTCAGCGCCTCGGCGAGCGTCGCCGGGCCGCGGTCGGGCTAAAGGACGACCATGGGGACGACCCGTCGTGAGCGCGACCGGCGCGCCTGGATCGACGCTCGCGAAGAAAGACAAGGACGGTTAACCCATCCTGTATTGGCGCGCCGAAGAATTATCCCCGGGTGTGCGTCACGTAAGTAGGTAATCAGGCGGCGCGGGCCGGTTGGTCCCAGTAGGCGGCCCATTGGCCGCGTTCGCCGATGAGCAAGGCGCGGAGATGGGCCATGGCGTCGGCCCCGTCGGGCCG
>Ga0209916_1002281_pt1 | contig 9975 bp, 10 predicted proteins | sample ThiBio_1000_plan_FD_183956 | JGI IMG/M metagenome (GOLD analysis project Ga0209916, IMG submission 183956) | Wastewater bioreactor microbial communities from Cape Town, South Africa - Thiocy_solids_2 (SPAdes) | ecosystem: Engineered > Bioreactor > Thiocyanate-remediating > Anaerobic-Aerobic ... | reverse complement strand
CTATACTTCCTGATATTGGTTTCCCTCACAGATAAGTCAGTTGATGACAGGCAATTTGGAACACTTGCCTGATACCTTGCTACGGGTACATTTGTCAAAGAACCTTTACGGGCGCACCTTTAAACTCGATGGACTTGTTAATGCCTTTGTTGATTTGATATACACTGTTGCTCATACACTTCCTTTGTCTCACTTCAGGAGAGAAAACAGCTGCAAAAAAATAACCAAATGCGAAATGTAATGGGGTAATTGGGGTAGGACAACCCGGCTAATTAAATTGACAACTAAAGAAGTAGTTGCACAAATTAATCAAAAAACTAGTCTTTCCTAACCGTTGAAGTCTGGTATTATTTGTACATTTATTCATTGATAATCAACTCAAAACTTTACAAGAATATTTGCCAATTGGCGAGTTATGCATCATGCCAGGCCTTCAACTTTAAAAATTCATCACATGAATTGGGTTTTTCAGACAACAGGAATTATTAATCACTACAACGACAAAACCCATATCGGAACACAGCCCATAAGGGTTCTACATCACGTAAACGTTTATTGGTTTCAAAACCTCCATCCCGACTTTATAGATGAATTGACAACTGCTTTTGACAAACACGGATTAGCAAAGACCCTTGACATCAAATTCGGAGAACATCCTATCCAATTTGGTCCGCATATAACTGTTGTTGACAAGACAATAACGTTAGACGAAACTTTTCTTTCGTATTTATGGTGTATTTGTCATTCAGTTTACACACTTTACATTCAAACCATTGACTACCCCAGACTGAATGCTAAATTAGGTCATGAACGGTACAAAATCTCTGACAAACTAATTGCGAACGCAAAAGCATTGTTTAACTACGGCAAGTCCTTAATTGTTGACTTTACTAAGTGGGACATAGATAATATGCCAAACCCTGAAAAATATTTAGCTGAAGAACGAGATTTCATTGAACAACCCAATATCTTTTATACTCAAGCTGTCAATTTCATATTGGCCCATGAATACACACACGCCATCAAACATATTGACGAGATAAGAAAAGGTGCATACGAAAAATCGAGTTTTATTACTTATGAGAAAGAAGCAGACTCTGAAGCAGTAGAACTTATGAAAAAAGGAATTTTTCCTAATCAAATAAACTTGTTGGGTATTCATATTGGAATAACAATCGGTATTTTGTCAATGTTATACTTTAACTCAAGCACCAAAGGTGTTAAACATCCAAATGTTGAAGACCGTATAGTTGATGCGTTAAAGCAATTAGATTTAGAGGACGATTCACCATGTTGGGGTATTGCGCTAATTGGTATTGAATTATGGGCAGAACAATTCGGACTAACTTATAAATGGGACAAAACTCTTACAGATAAACAAGCGTTTGACAAAGTCATCGCAGAGATAAAAAGTACGAATGCCTAACAAGAGCAAGGCTCATGACACAATCTATTAAGTCTAAAAATAAAAATCATGGACATTATCCAAAAACATACGCAGATAAGGCAGATGCTGATTGAAAAAATTATCGGCATTAATTTTCTTGCAAAGAAGCCTTCTAAAACTACTTTAAGTAAAATGTCAGATAGCGACTTGGTAAACTGCCTTTTTGTAACTTCCGTTATATCTGAAAAAGAGTTTTGGAAAGAAGATATTTGCAAAGAAATTTTAAAGTTGAATTCAAAAGCAAAAATAAAAGAGTTAAAAAATAATACTCCAGTAGCTTTGATCTTGAAGTTAATTAAAACCGCCGAGAATCTTAATGACTAATGATTTTCGAAACAAGCCGACTTACATGAATTGGTTTTTTTGCTACTGGAATAGAAACCGTGGTCTGGCAGTTGCAGTTTCACTTGTCATTTATTGGAGCAGGACATCAGCATTGAGGTAAGTGTTAAACATCACTCTTATTTTTATGATCAGTTAGCGAGGCTTGGCGGAAGACTATTTCCCCATCAGCACAAAAGCTCTGTTGCTTGCATTCAGTCCGATAGGTACCTGTACTAATTTTAACCGATAGGCAAGAACGATCTTTGTACATGCCAGGAGAAGCTTTGTTTGTTATTTTTCGCACCCCGACATCGTCTAGTAAGGCAATATTACCCTATACCCGACCTAATATAACCCTACATTGACTGACAAATAGCCACTATCTTGAGAAGGCACATGTTTTGACAGGATAACCAAAATTAGTAGAAATGAAGAATATTAAATCTTTCTTTGCCCTAACAACGGTGCTTTCAGTAGTTGTTCTTTCCTCATGCAACAACAACAAAGACAACAAACAAAAGACAGTTAGAATGGCAACTTTTTTTAATGCAGTTGACTATGGTCCATATATAATTGCAAAAAAGAAAGGCTGGTTTGACCAAGCGCTTAAAGAGAAAGGAATTACTGTAGAATATTCTCAATTCCAAGATTTGCCAGCCCTGAACGAATCGTTTGCTACTAACAAAATAGATATTGTTTTTGAAGCAGAACCACCCGCAATTATTGGAAAAACTGCCGGGAATGATATAAAAATTAGGGATATTTCATGCACTTTGAATCAAGAAATTGTAGTAAGAAGCGACTCAAAAATAAATAGTGTTAAAGATTTGCAAGGTAAGAAAATCGCAGTTCTAGCCGGAACAAGTTCTCATTATGGTGTTTATGAATTATTAAAACGAAATGGTATTACTCCTGATGACAAATTAATTTTTGATATGGCTCCGCCGGATGCAAAAATAGCTTTAGCAAAGGGTGAAGTTGACGCATGGGCCATATGGCCGCCTAATGTTGAAGAAGAAGAAGTCGCAGGTACTGGAAAATCATTTTCAGGAGATGAAGTTTTTATTTCAAGTGTGATGGTAACTAATGAGAAGTTTGTTAAAAATAATCCTGAGACATTTCAGATAATCAAAGAAACTTTTGACAAAGCCAAAAAATGGATTGCGGAGAATCCTGATGAAGCTATAAAAATTATTGCTGAAGAAATGAAAGAACCGGTTGCAGTAATAAAATTAGCTTTCCCAAAACATAATTGGAGCGCAACCATTAATGATAAAATAATTGCAGACATACAAGCAAAAGCAGACTTCTTATTGAAGTTAGGGAAAATCAAAAACAGTATTACCGTTAAAGGCGATTTAATCCCAGCTCAATAATGGTTTCTGTCTCAAAAAAAATCAACGTACAAACAATTATTAAGGGGGCGATAGTACCCTTAATAATTGTTTTCTTATGGCAGATAGGAACTACTACTGGATTTCTACCCACTTCAATTATTTCTCCGCCTCTCCCAGCATTTGCAAATTTTTTTAAACTACTTTTTAACGGAGAATTTTTGTCGCATTTTTTTAATAGTAGCAAAAGGCTATTCGGGGGATTTATCATTGGTAGTTCAATCGGGACATTAATAGGCCTAATCATTGGCTATAAAAAGAAAGTTGCTCATTATTTTGAACCTCTACTTTTAATCTTAGTACCAGTACCACCTTTGGCCTGGATACCACTTCTAATAATTCTTTTTGGAACAGGTGATGGAGTTAAAATTTCTCTGATCTCATGTGGCTGCTTTGCAACAATGTTTTTATCTACTTCATTAGGGGTAAAAGGAATCGATAAACGATTTCTCGATGTCTGTAAAATTTACAAGAAAAGTGACTATGAAATAATAAAAAAGGTTGTACTCCCATTTAGTTTGCCAATTATTTTTTCAAGCTTGAGAGTTGCAATGGCACTTTCATGGACCTTGCTTATGGCAAGTGAAATGATAAAATCATCTTCCGGGCTTGGCTGGTTCATAAACGATTCAAGAAATTTTTCAAGAGCAGATGATTTGGTTGCAGGAATTATGATTGTAGGTTTATTAGGAAAGCTAACAGACTTTGCCGTTGTAAAAATTGGAAAGTATTTCACAAGATGGCAAGACAAACGAATAGAGAATGACTGAATTGCTCAATATAAAAGTAAACAACAAAAATTTCCATTCTAAAAATGGAACCATTGAAGTTTTAAGCGGCATCAACTTTTCGGTTGGAGAAGGAGAATTTGTGAGTATCATCGGACAAAGTGGATGTGGAAAATCCACCTTGCTTAGAATAATCTCCGGCTTAGAAAAAGAATTTGAAGGTTCAATCTCGCTACACAGAAAAAATAATTCAATCTCTTTCATCTTTCAAGATTTAGGACTTTTTCCTTGGATGACAGTATCGCAGAATTTGGAATTTACAAACGCAAACGAAGCTGAAATAGAGACAGCTTTGAAAAATGTTTCTCTTTATGACAAGAAAGATTCCTGGATAAAAGAATTGTCAGGAGGAATGAAACAACGCCTTGCAGTTGCAAGGGGTTTAATAAACAAACCAAAGATTCTCTTAATGGATGAACCTTTAAGAGAATTAGACATGATTACAAAAGAGAAATTACAGGCGGAAATTAAAGAACTTCTAAAAAAAAGCAACGCTACCACATTACTTGTAACACATGACATTGAAGAAGCAATTTACTTTAGTAATCGTATTGTTGTGCTAAGTGAAAAACCTGCCATTGTAAAAAAAATATTTTCTGTGAACATCAATACTGATGATAGATATACCTCATCATTTCAAAATTTAAAGGCGGAAATAAAGAATGAACTCATTTGAAAGAATGCAAAGCAAGTATATTGATATTGATTTTTTTGACTTAACTGCGATTTACAAAATCGGTAGGCTACATCCATACGACCAAAGTAAACCAATTGATATTTTTAGTATCCCTGAAAAAGACCAAGAAAAATTAGAGCCATTTCTTACTGAACTGGTCAAATTTATAAGGGAGACAGCTTCGCAAAAGTTTATACCTTTCTTTATTGAACTTTCACTCTACGAACCTTCTGACCCTGAAGGCAAAACATTCTATTCACTTTTGCTTTCAAATTCTAAAGATGCTTTTGAATGCTAAGAAGAGCAAATGAAGCAGAATATTGAAGCAAGGCTTCAAGACGAAGCGGATTCTGAAAGAGGAATTATTATTCCCAATCCTCATTTGTATAATTCAACATATTTCTATTTCCCACTTGAAAGTAAAGTAATTGTTGCTGATGATATTCCCGATAAACTACAAGCAAGGTTTGGATATTTCAAAGATCCTGAAAACAAAAAACATTACCAAGATTATGAGGATTTGAAAGTTTCGGTTGGCTCATTTTTCAGTGAGGTAGTTTCTTCTTTTGAAACGATTAAAACAAAAACGAAAAAGGGTTCAATGCTGAACACTGCTTTGCTTATCCCTTTGTATAGGCCAGCTTCAACCTTTGATAACAAATCTGTAAATATGTTCAAAGGCGGAGGCATTTTTATGTATGGTGCAACTGATGAAAAGTTTAATCAACATGAATTTATTATTGAACTGAAAACCCTTCTATTGAAATCAATTTTCAAGCAAAGCTTTTCTCAACTAGAAGGTGAGAAAATTAGCGATAGACTTACAACAGTTGAGCTAAATACTTTTCATCACCTGCGGAACAACCTGCAACACCTGCCCGAATATTTACGGAAAGTAAAACAAACAGCAAGAAGAGTTTCGATTGAAAGTATTGAAAATTCAATTTTGAAAGTTGAAACATACATAACACACTTACTTAGCAACACACTCTCAATTCTAAAATCTTACCGGAATGTAATTTCACAAAGTTCACCGCAGGAGGAATTTAAAGTATCGGAATTGCAGAGACTATTTGATAAACTTAAAGACCACCAATGGATTTATCTGACAGCAGAAAATGATGAAAGCATTTCTGAAAAAATAAAAATTGAATCCCCGAAAATCAGAACCAAATCTCTTTCTAAAACCCTGCCAGTTGAACCGGATAGCCTTTTCGGAATAATTGCCAACTATATTCAAAATGTAATTCAGGCATATCTTAAAGAAAATGCAAACCTGAAAGACCTTGAAATTATTCTTTCAATTCAGGAAAGAGAATTAGCTGAATACACAGTCATAGATTTTTCAATCCTAAACACAGGAACAACAATTCCAGATGATAAAATTGAAAGCCTTGGCATTCTTCCTAACTCATCTGAAAGTTCATCAGGGCTGGGTTTTTATTTTATAAACTCAATGCTCAATTTTATTGGAGCAATTAGGCAAGTAAAAGAGAATAGATATTTCCGTTTATCCAATGTAACAGAAGGAGTAAGATTTTCCTTTGAAATAAAAATAGCGAAATGAAAAAAGTAACTGTAATAACAAACTCTGATCATGATTCGATTCTTGAAGAATTTAATTCAAAATTAAAAGACGAAGTCAATATTCTTGAAAAAGAATTATATGAATCAAAAACACTTGTTTTTGAAAACATTAAGAACTTAGAAAAAATTGAAATTTCATCATGCGATGTTTTCATTATTGAAGATGATATAAATGTTGTTCTTAAATATCTTGAAGTTTTAAAAGATGCATCGCTTGTAAATAATATCATTGTTACAACAAAACCAAAACCTACTTTGACCGTTTTTAATTTCCTTACTCAAAAAGGAATATTGCAAAACATCTCTGCAATATTTCTTGATTTTGACTTAGCGGAAGTTCCTTCCAACCATATAGCAAATCAGCAGAATGCTGAAACACTTTACCAGATGATTGATGATAAATTTATTCATGGTGCTTTTCCAGCACGCTTAATTGCTGTTACAGCATACGAAGGAACTGAAGACAAATACGCAGCACTTCAAAAAAGCATGAGAGAGAATGGAGATTATGTTCTTAATAAAAGGATTTTGCGTGACGAAGAAAGTCGTGCTGATTTCAAAACCTTGCTAAAAAGTATTCCGGGGATTTATTGGAAAGAAAAAAAGGCATTAGTAAAAGCAGAAACAGGGGGTTCTGTAATTGATAATTCAATTATGGATTACGAGAAAAAAAGCCCTGAACCCAAAAATATAGATTATGCAAAAAAGCTTTTGGAAAATATTGAATCGGCAATGCCTGAAATATCAGCAAAGACGAGATTTGAAATTTCAAAGCAAGCAAATACAATAAAGAAACCAAGTAATGAAGAAAAGTTTAGTAGCCAACAAACATTAGGAGAGTGCATTGAAGGTGCTGCAATAAGAATCGTTTGGGTACTTAGCCATCCAGCCTATAAAAACAGTTTTCCAAAGTTTCGCCACCAATATGACACTCACGGTGTTTTCAAGACCCAAATTGCTAAGGGAATATCGAATAAAAAGTAACCCTACATAATGTGATATCAGACTACTTTCTCTAACGCTGTCGCCTTATCTATCCCTACTCAATATCGCATCAACTTCTTTTCAAAAAAAAATTATAAACTCCCAAAGCGATTATCAGTCAATAGCTTTATTGTATAGCCGATATTTTCTAACCAACCCTACATTGAGCTGCGGCGGAACGATGGACTCAGATTTGAATCTTCTCTATTAAAAAGGAGAGACAAATGAATAATCTACTATCGCCAATAATCTTCTACCTGTTTATTCTGTTTTATGTGATCAGCCTTTACAGAAACGGAGGATTCAAAATTCTTTTTAGCAACTTTGATTCCCTGAAATACTATATCGGAGTATCCTTGTTTTTTTTCGTGAACATCAATGTCCTTTTCTTCTGTACATTCTGCGGCCATTGCCATGGCATGTGCATTCCATTAACTATGTCTGCTGTTTGTATTGGTGTACTTGTTTACCTCATTCATTTAGGAAAACAAACTGTAAATGCAATCAGGCAGATCATTGCAGGTAATGAATTTGACCTAATGGCTCCATTTTTTAGCATCCCATATTTCTTTTTAATCAATGACATAGTTTCCGCCACCTTATATTCAGGACTAGAATCGTTACATGCTTACGAAAGCAAAATGCTTATCGTCCTGCTGTACCCTTTCTCCGCGGTGATAGGTGAGCAGACAAGCAGAATCAAAAAAACAAAGTCTGATTCTGAAAATAAATCTAAAGGATAAAGTCTTCGTATAAAAACATACCCTTGCAGGCCGCTACTAGCCAGTCGTAAAAACTAAAGTTTGCAGGAGAATCTTTTCTATCGTGCAATGAACTGTGTGAAACGCCTTTAAATACTCAATCCCTTTATTTTTCTATTGCCGATATTTTTTTTGGGCAGCAATGTTTTTCCTATTTTTACGACAGGAGTTTCTATCTTTTCAATTTTGCTTTCATCTTTCCCGTTATGCTGCTTCATCTGATTCTCCTGAATCTTTATAGAAATTTCCCTTTCTAATTTTGATACATCCTTTTTCAGTTTCGCCAATTCATTTTCCTTTTCAAAAGGCTTAACCACTAACTGCTGCAGCATAGGAATATTTTGTTCTAAGTCTTTCAAAGTTCTCTGATATTTTTCCTTCAGGGAATCCACCCGGTCAATGGCATTTAAAAAATACCTGGCTGCAATTTTTGGATTGTCAATATTGATATGCCCCTGGTTCCAGGAGTATTTTATCCCAGTTTCTTTTCCTTCTGCATAAAAAATATTTTGATAACGGTATTCAAACATTGCATTGTCTTCATAAGTTTCTTTCTGCCTTCGGATATACAAATCAAATCCATAGAGATTGCCAATTTTCATTGCACCATCTTCACCCATGTTTGGTTTCCAGTTGGAAGATAGACGAATAAGATAGATACCAATAACTTCTGCATCCGCAGAATTAAAACTATCCAGTTGTATAGGGTTAAGTTTTGTTCTATCTTTATCAAACAGCAATTCCCTTTTATAGTTGCTTTCGTCCATCGTTAGTTTACCCAATGTTTGTACTGTTTTTTCTTTATCAGTCTGCAAGTTTTCCAATTGAAACCTGGAACGTATTACTTCCTTGTGATGAGCATTTCGCAAGCTTTCCAAAATAGCGATCTTCTTTTCCATCTTAGATTTTTCCAATAACGTTGTATCGCCTGAAAGGATGGCGATGTATTCGGAAAAATTCATTCCGCTTTTTTCATCCATTGAACCTTCATCAAGTGTTCTCACATTCAACTCGCAATTTTTCATCTGGCTGATGAAGGTTTGTTTATTCTTCAATAGGTTGAATTTGTAATTGTCCAATGATTGCTCAACAGCATAGATATAGTTCTTTACTTTGTTGTCGTATTCTTGCTTCGCCAATATATTCCCTTGCCTTGCTCCACGGCCATTACGTTGTTCCAGTTCAGATGGCTTCCAGGGAATATCTAAATGATGCATTCCAACAACGTTTCGTTGAACATTTAAACCGGTACCAGCTTTATCTGTACTGCCTAACAAAATCCTTATCTCGCCATTATTCATTTTACGGAACAACTCTGGCTTCTGCCGATCAGTCCAGTCGTGTATAAAAGTTATGTGATTAGCAGGTATCGAAAAATCAGTGATTAACTTTTCCTTTAAAGCATCATAAATGTTAAATGAATCTGGCTTAGGTGTGCCAATATCACTAAAGATAATTTGTGTACCTTTCTGTTCTTTGCTTAGCTGATACAACTCAGCAACTTTTCTTGCGCAAACATTTACTTTGTTATTGGGATGATCTTCGTAATTAGAAGGGTTTATCAACCGCATATCTGCCGCCATCTTCTTAGCGTAATTCGTTGCAATCAACATCCTTCCCTTATCTTCTTCTTTTGTCAATGGTTGCCTGCCTACTAATGCACCATCACCTGTTTTCGCAAAGGCCATTAACTTTTTAATAAATTCCTGCTGGTCTGGCGTTGGTGGAATGTTTACTAATTGTTCATCTAACTCAGGCTTGTCTAAGTTGATATGTTTCGCAGTTTTGTAGTCGGTGATTTCATTATAGAACAATGCCAGTTCGGGTACTTTAATAAAATGGCGAAACCGTTCTTTGGCAATGATTTCATTGGTAACAGAAAATTCAAAATCATTGCTGTCCGGTAAAAATAGAATAATTCTTTTTTCAAACGGCTGGTTGCGGTTTTGCGGTTAAGATTTGGCTGTTTAGTATTTTCCAAGCCCCTATGTTGGAAATAAGGAAGGATTAAAAA
>Ga0209916_1002278_pt1 | contig 10004 bp, 7 predicted proteins | sample ThiBio_1000_plan_FD_183956 | JGI IMG/M metagenome (GOLD analysis project Ga0209916, IMG submission 183956) | Wastewater bioreactor microbial communities from Cape Town, South Africa - Thiocy_solids_2 (SPAdes) | ecosystem: Engineered > Bioreactor > Thiocyanate-remediating > Anaerobic-Aerobic ... | reverse complement strand
CTGGTTGCTCGCGCAGGGTGCCCGGCCGGTGGCGTTCGACGTGTCCTCGGGCATGTTGCGTCACGCGCGAGTCGCGAATGAACGAACCGGTATGACGCTGCCCCTGGTGCAGGCGGACGTGTGCGCCCTCCCCTTTCGGGACGAAAGTTACGACTGTGCGTTCTCCGCGTTCGGCGCGATCCCGTTCGTGGCGGACTCGGCGCTGGCGATGCGCGAGGTCGCGCGGGTACTGCAGCCTGGCGGACGGTGGGTCTTCTCGGTGAACCACCCGATGCGATGGATCTTCCGCGACGACCCGGGTCCGGAGGGACTCGTCGCAATCCAGAGCTATTTCGACCGTTCTCCGTATGTCGAAGTCGATGCGGACGACGTCCCCATGTACGCGGAGCATCACCGGACGATGGGCGATCGGATCCGCGAGCTGGTAGGGGCGGGGTTCGCCGTGCTGGACGTGGTCGAGCCGGAGTGGCCGGAAGGTTTCGACGGCGTGTGGGGTCAGTGGTCGAAGCTGCGAGGCGAGATCTTCCCGGGCACCGCGATCTTCGTCGCGGAGAAACGCCGGTGAGCGGCAGGGGTGGCCGGGCGCGGAGCCGCCTGCGCGGCACTGTTGCTATGCAGCACATTCGGGATCGCCCCACGCAGGTCGATAGGAATCGACGCGCAGATCCCAGCTGACTGCGGCGTCCGCGCGATCCGCAGGATTCTGCGACGCGCCGTCGCCGGAACGCCCAGGGCTTCGCACGGGCCGCCTGCGTACGCCGGCTCCCACGGGTTCTGGGGGTCTCCGCTCGATGTCCGACGGCTCACCTCGACATTGATCTGCATCCCTGCCGGCCCGCGGGTTCACGGCGCCACCCCTGGGTTGGGTGACATACCCAGCGAGGTGATCACGGTGGACGACGGTGTGGTGACGCCCGCACAGTAGTGCGGCGTTGTCCAGGTCGGTCGCGCCGCCGTCGATCCAATGCACGAGATGGTGGGCATCGCACCAGGCAGCCGGCACGTCGCAGCCGGGGAAGGTGCAGTGCCGGTCACGCCGCCACAGGGCACGAACCTGACCGGTAGTGAAGCAGCGTTCCATCGTGCCCTGGTCCAGGACCTCACCTCGGCCGCCTATCACGACCGGGATGATCCCTGCGTCACAGGCAATGCGGCGCACCATGTCCGGGCTGATCGGCTCTCCTGCCGCACGGCTGCCCAGCACCACGCCCGGCCCATGCGCCGTACCGACCTGGCCGGTGGGCACCGTGCGATTCCTACCGACGTCCCCGCGCCCGGTTCTCGACCGGACAGTCGACGCGAGCGACAACGAAATCGCAGCGGTGTCGCCGATGCGGGCGACCAAGTCGGCGTAGTCCATGGTGATCATGAGGATGGCCTTGGGTGAGGTCGGCACGTGCCGAGTAGCGGTCACCGACCGACGCAGCGCGGCGATCAGGGCTTCGCCGCGGCGTCTACCGACTGGACGCGTGTCCCGCGCCGTCGCGGACTGCCCCGCTCCGCCATCCGCCGTGGATCCACCCGGCGACGGGGAATCGCCGCCGCTGCCAACAGGTTTCGGAGCCGAGTCCGGGCCGATCACCGCTTCCAGCACGGCTCGCCCCTCACCGTCCACGAGGAGCCGGTAGTCCCACATTCCGGCTTCCGTCTGCCGGCCCGACGACAGTTCGATATGTCGCCGACGCCGTTCGCACTGCTCCTCGAACTCGCCGTCTTCGCCGTAACGGGCCAGGATCTCGTCTTTCAGGCGGCGCACGCCGACCGGACCGTGCTCGCAGGCGATATCCACCAGGCGCTCCAATACCAGCGGCTTCGCCGCCTCGGCCAGGTCGGGTACGAGCTTCGCGAACTCCTGCCCACAGGCCACGGCCGAGGCAAGATCGAGATCACCGTCGCACAGCGCTTCTGCCACCGGGGCGTATTCGTCGCGGGTGAACAGGCCTGCCGCCTTCGCGACCGTCGCCGATTCGCGCCGTGAGTGCCAGGCAGCGTCCGCGACCCAGTCCGCGGTCGAGGCGCACTGCGACGCGGCGATCACACCGCGCTGCTCGGCCTCGGCACTCACGGCCACCAAGCCGGCGCCTGCCAAGGCACGGACTTCGGCCAACTCAGCCGCCAGCGATGGGAGGTCTCGATCGCCGCACGCCACCAAGACCTCCCGGAGTCCCGCCAACGCACTCCGGCATGCACCGAAAGCGGCGCGACGAGCCTCGAGCGACACCAACGCTCCACCCGGGGCAGCAGCCTGCACACCTGTGGCCGCGGTGTGCCCCACCATCGACGTCGTTGTGCTCATCGAATCCATGTCAGCGACACTACGACACACGTCCGACATAGTTCCTGTGACATGGTCGGACAGGCGACTTCCGCTGACACGACCGCCCGATCCCGGCCCCATACTCCCTTCGACGTCGCCCCGAATCCGCCTGCAGCGGTCCCGGCCGCAGGACCGAGCTGCGCGACTGACCGGCTCCGAGTACATTCACGGCGATTGCGTCATACCCGCGCTTGTCGCTGCCTGGGGCCGGCGGTCCCGGCGACCGACGACCAGCGACCGCATTCCAGGCGCCTGCGTGCGCACTCGACGACAGCGCACCAGCTCGTGCGCTGCGAAGCGCCGTGTTCAGGAGCTATCGCCGCAGCCGGACCGGAGGCACAGCCGGTTACAGTCCGTCACCGAGCCGAGCGAGCGAACGCCGTCATATCGGCAAACCGACCTCGTCATATTTGACGGTGCGGCGCCGACGATAAGTGCGACAGGGTTGGAAAGCGGGCACCGACGTCCGAAGTGCCGCGTCCCCGGACGCGCACTCACAACGATCGCGGCGCATGTGCCTCCCGCCGCCGACGCAGGCGGCGGGACGGGCTCGGGGCATCGGCAGGATGCCGGAGGGGGAACGTCATCAGGCGGGGAACGAAGGTCGGGTCCTTCACCGCGGTCGCAGTGTTCGCACTCGCGGCCGGCGGGATCTCCGCTGCGTTACTAATTCCCGACGGCAGCGGCTACCCCGGAAACGTCATCATCGCCGGGCACCTGCAGGTCGAGATCAACCATTCCGACGGCACCGATTTGTCGCTGCAGAATCTGGCCCCCGGGGAGCATCGCGTCGCATATCAGCTGGTCACCGGGGACATGCGTGGCGTCGCATCAGCTGATCTGGGTATGACGCTGTTCTCGGCTGACGCCCACGGTGCGCCCGGTGCTGAGGACACCTGGCGTCTGTTCGCAGAGAATGCTTCCCTCGCGGTCTCCGTCAGCAGCCCCGAACCAGCGAACGGGATCGATTGGGCGGATGGGGTGTGCACGCCGACTCTGCCGTTCGTCGCACTGCCGGCGGCCACATTCACCCACATCGCAGATATGGCGGCAACCCGATCCGATGCGACATCGATTCCGCTCGGCTCCTTCACCGGCGTCGCGCTGGCAGGCGGTGTGCCCCTTGCTGGGAACGATGCCATCTGCATCAAGTTCGATATCGGTCTCGACGCATCCGCCGGAAACGATGTGCAGGCCGCGGCAGGTGGCTTCTCCATGAGCTATGCGCTCACGCAGACGGCGGCGACCTCATGACGGCGCTCGGGGCGCATGTCCGGTCGGTGAAGCCGAGCCGACCTCCGCGCAGCACCAGAATGCGTCGGCTCGGCGGTATCGCAGTCACCATGGCGCTGATCGTGCTGGGCCTGGGTGCGGGCCTCTGGCTGGGGAGCCCGGCGGGCGCGGCCACGCCGCCGATCAGGGTTGATATGGGCGACGGCGCGGGCTTCGTGGCGAGTACTAGTGCCACACTGCTGGACGTCTCGGCACTCGCCCCCGGCGGCATTGCGTCCGGCTCCATGAATGTGCTGGACAATTCGGATCACGATCCCGGGTCGGCGACGACGGACACCATCACACTGCTCATGACCGACGTTGCGACGGCCGGCGGACCGACCAATCCGGGCGCCGGCGTCGCGCTGAAAAATGCGCTGCGCTTCACCGTCACGGTGACGGGGCCCGCGGGATCGATGCCCGTGCACGGCGCGCTCACGACCGCCGACCTGCAGACGGGCATCGTCCTGGCCTCCGGCCTCGCCCGGGGTGACATCCTCGCGGTTGCGGCAACGGCGTCGTTGCCATCGAGCGTGGGCAATGAGGTGCAATACGGGCGGTTCGGATTCGATCTGGCGCTCGATCTCACCAGCGCTGCGCCCGGTGGCGCCAGCGACTCCGTCGGATCCAACGGTGCCTCGGCCGGCAGCGTCGATGACGCCGGCGCGGTGGGGAAACAGGTCAACGAGGGTACCCCCGAGGTCGCGGCCGAACACCAGGAGCTTCCGCCGGGCGAGGTGGAGAACGGCTCCCCGGACGACCACAACGTCCTGGTGCTGGGCGAAAACAAGTCGTCCTTGCCCAATACCGGTGTGCCTGTCGTCTCGCTCATCGCTGTCGGAGGCGTGGTCCTGCTGATCGGTATCGGACTGCTCCGGGCGTCCCGCCACCGCAACGTATAGCCACATCCTGCGGTTCACAGCCCGGGTGAATACCCGCCGAAGGCACCCGTTCACCCTCGGTGATCACTGACGCACAAGCTTCCCCTCTCGGGTCATCGAAACTTGGCCGAATGGTCAAAATTGTCGATGCCGTAACCATTCGTAACTATCAAGCTCACTTGTATAGCCCGTTCGGGGGTACGGGCCGGCAATTCTAGGGGGCCTGATGACAATTGGGAGCGACGTGGGCGCTCATTCGCTGCGGCCCGAGGAGCAGCCCGGCCACGTGGCTGCGCCAACGGGTGCAGCGCGGCGTCGATGGAGCGCGGTTCTGGGCACGGTGCTCCTCATGTTGATCGCAGTGGCTGTTGTCGGAGCAGCCGCGGTCGTGTTCGTCTTCCACCCACGGTTCGACACCGTGCTGTCCGGATCCATGCGGCCCGGGATACAGCCCGGCGACGTCGTGATGGTGCGCGCGGTGCCCACCGACGAGTTGAAGGTCGGCGACGTCATCGCCTACCTGCCGCCGAGTCACACGACGCCGGTGCTCCACCGCATCGTCAGCATCGACTCGACCGGCCTGGTCACCAAAGGCGACGCGAACAACGTCAGCGATCCCTGGGGCAAGGTCTCGACGGATTCGGTGACCACCCTCCGACTGGTCTGGGTGATTCCCAAGATCGGGCTGATCGCGCATAACCGCAGCACCGTCCTCATCGGCGCCGGAGCGCTCCTGGTTGCCGCGACGGCACTCACAGTCCTGACCCACCAGCGCGGCCGGAAGGACCACGCCCGTGGCGCGGATGAGGCCGCCAGCGGCCCGTTCGAGACAGACGACAGCAGCCCGTCGGAAGGAGGCAGCGGCGCTGTACCCAACGGCGTAGACGACGCCGGCACCTGGTCGCGCAATGCGATTCAGGACGGCGGGATCAGTTCAAGCACGGCAAGCACACTCACCACCACAGAAAGGGAACTCTCGTGAGACTCTCAACCAAACTAACCGGCATCGTCGCCGTGGGCGGCGTGGCCGCACTCGGGGCGGGATTGATTTCCAGCGGCGGGATCGGGGCCGCGTTCACGGATTCGGCGACGGCGACCGCGAACATCAACGTGGGCGATTTCGGCTGTTCCATTGACGTTCTTGGCGATGGGCAAGCCGCAGGCGATTCGGTAACGGTAGACCTTGGCAGGATCGACGGCTCACTACCGGGTCAAAAAACTGCGACAGTCAATGTCACGAATGATGGAACCATTCCTATGGTTGTTGTGTGGAGCGCCAAAGCGACCGGGGACTTCTTCGCCTCCGGCGCCGTAAATTCTTCTGTTATTCCGATTACCAACTATCAGAATTGGTCACTGACCGCTGGCGCCACTGGCACCTACACAATTGGCGCGAAATGGGGCGAGCTTGACAACAATGCGCTCACGCGCACGGGATCTGTAACGTACACCGCAGACTGCGTTGAGGCATCGGCCGCGACACATAACCTGTTCGTGGCAACGAAACTGCAAGCGGATGCGTCGTGGACGGACGGCGGTTTGAACTACGATCTGAGCGCCGACCCGAACTACACGGCCGTAAATACATCCCTGACGGACGTCAACGGCACCAACCTTCCGGCTGTTGAGCCATCAATCCACGCAAATAACGGCTCGGTCAAGATGCCGAAGTGGGTAATCACTCTTCCTGATGGAACGACATTCGGCGGTAACGCTGGGCCCGTGGGCTCCGGGACCGACGGTCGATGGTTTGTCAATCCCGGAACAGGCCCTGCTCCTGTTGGGATCAGCCTAAATGCTCAGAAGACCGCGTACATATCGCCGACCAACAGCATCTACTGGACCTGGCAACAGATTACAGATACATGGGGCGACCCACAGGTTGCCACCGCAGAACTCGTGGCGTTTGGCACATCAGGCATGAATGTCACGATTGACTGCGCTAGCTACCAAGGCTTCGATTACATCAGCAATACCGCCGGGACCTGCAATTGGAGTTGACGCGAAATGGAACGCTTGGCAATTGATCGACTATGCTGAGCGATCCCTGAAGGGCTTGTATCTGGCGCTTCCGGTGCGGCCGCAGACTTTTTCTTGCGGCCGCACCGGAGCGAAGTCGTATAGCTTTCTCCTGCCTTAGACGACTGTGAACGAAAGTGAAGCAACGCCCATGAACCGCATCCGCAGCATCGCCACCGCCGGCATCGTCGCCGGCTCGGTGACGCTCGCGGGTGCGCTCCTCACCTCCGGCGGCGTCGGCGCCTCGTTCGTCGACGCCGCCGAGGTAGGTGCTTCGATCTCCGTTGCCGATCAATTCGATGACATGGAGCCCTTGAGCCTCCTGGCAACCGGCTGCGTGGTCGCCATCGACCCAACCTCCGATGGACTTGCCTTCACCTCGGGTGCCGCCGATTCCGGCGCGGAATCCTTCAATCTCGCCGCTCTCGACCGGGACCAGACGCGCTCGGCGACGATCAGCTTCACCATCTCTGCGCCGGACGCGCCGAGCTTCGTGTCCACCTGGTCCGTACAGACGGCCGGCGACCTGCAAGTATCTTCATCAGGAGACGCCGCCAGCGCGACCGGGTCGGCCACCTTCACGTGGCCCGCCCCAACAGAGGACCAGGCTGCACAGGGCACCGGGATGATCACCGTCACCTGCACCCCGCAGCCGCCGACGCCATCCGGCCCCGATAGCGACTCCGATGTCGGCACGCCCGCTTTGGCCAGCGATGGCGGCACGACATCCGGTCCAGGTACCGCGCCCATCACGTACACCTACACACTCACCGTCGGGATCGACATTCCGGCCGCAGAGCCCGCCGAGACAAAGAACTCAGACGGCAGCGGCTCCGGTTCCGATCCCGTGCTCTGCGATCCGGACGGCGAGCCCGTCGCCGGGTCACCCGACTGCTCCACGCCCGGGCAGCAGACCGAACCGGACTGCGCACCCGGCGGCGCCGACGCCGAAGACCCCGAGAAGTGTCCGCCGACAGATCCGCTTCCCGCGGGCGCACCGCTCAGGCCCGAATCCTGAGGCGCGAGGGGCGCAGAGTCATTCCACGCCCGTGCGGCACCCGCCTTGTCCTGCAGACTCGTGCCGCGTCCAGTACTGAATCGACACAAAAGTCAACCCCGCAATTTGCACGCCTCAATGCCGTGATAACTCGGTCGGCGGTTGCCATGGGCCGATGACGCGTCACATACTGTGACCGTCCGGTGGCCAAGCCTGCGAGGGTTCACACGTATGACGGCTTAGTCGCGCACGCCGGCGCAGATGAGCGGGGTGGTCAGATGGCAGCACCGCGCGAAAGTGTGGCCGGCCTCCATGCGCCGCGGCGGGTGATCACACAAAGCTATGCGGGTCCCGACCGCCGGAAGCCGGTCGCAGGCACTGACACCAGGAGCTACATCTGGCGCATCCTGGGCGGCGCCACGATCGCGATGGCTCTCTGGATCACAACGGCTGGTTTCGCCATGCGTTCTCCTGCCAGCACGTCCCTGGCGATCTCGCTGTCGCACGGCGTCACCGGCGCCCTCCTACTCGCCTCTGCGGCACTCGCCCTGGCCATCTGGCGCATCACCGGTACTACCCGTGCCGCCTGCGCAGTCATCGGCCTGTCGCTCGCAGGGCTGTCCTCCCCCGTCCAAGGAATTCTGAGTCGCGCCGTCAACGACGGTTCGGTGCGCCGAGACGTCGTCGACCTTCTCGCCGCCTCAACGGAACTCGTGCTCATCATCTGCGTCGCGGCTGCCCTGCTGCTGCCGTCGGTGACCACATGGCTACGGCCGCTGCGGTTCGCCGCGCCTGTTGCGGTCGCTTCTCTTCTGTCGGTTGCCGCGATTCTCGCCGCCGACGCGGGCGTCGGCCCCTCGCCGACGCTGACCACTGTCGCGCTCACAATGCGTCTCGTCAATTTCGGCGCGTGGCTCGCCATTGCGGCCGGTTTCGTCACCCAGGGTTGGCGGCGCCAGCGGCGCGGCGACATCACCTTGGGCGTCGTCGTGTTGCTGCCTGCGGCGGGAGCCGCAAGCAGACTCCTGATCGGCCCTGTCGCGTTCCAGACCAGGCTCGCCCCCACCGGGTTCGCGCTCGCCGCCGCATGTCTCATCGCCGGGGTCGCCACTGTCGGGCTGTGGCGACTGCATACTTTGCACGGGAATCGCCTGATGGAGGTCGCCGGAAGGCTGCGCCTCACGCGCACGGAGATCGCCGACCTCGAATCGGATCAGGCACGCCGGCTGCACGACGCCCGCAACGCCATCTTCGCCATCGCCGGTGCCACCGAACTCCTCACCCACCCGGCGACTCACGGAGAATTGGCGCCGGAGCATTTGCAGCGACTCGTCGCCGCCGAGCTCGACCGGCTGGGCCACCTGCTCGACCCCGCCTTTCGCGGCCACGACCGCACGTTCACCGCCGTGGAGATCATCGCCCCACTGGTGGCCGCCTACCGAGCGTGCGGGCTCCGCATCGATACGGACATCGACGCGGTGTGCCTGCATGGCAGGCGCGAGCTCTTGGTCGGTGTGATCACCAACGTCCTCACCAACGCGCGGGTGCACGCGCCGGGCGCGCACATCTGGGTCAGTGTTCACGGCACCGGGTATGACGACACCCTCGAGCCGGCCGCAATCCGGATCGTCGTCGCCGACGACGGTCCCGGCATCCCCGCGGATCAACGGTCCGTCGTCCTGCTGCCCGGCGTACGTGGGACAGCCGCGGACGGCACTCCCGGATCAGGACTGGGCCTCGCATCCGCAGTACAGGCATTGTCGGAGGTCGGTGGCACACTTCGCCTATCCGAAAGGGAAGGCGGCGGCACCATGGTCACAGTCACTGTTCCGACCAGGACACGGTCGCAGGCGGGCGGCCCACCGGACGCGGCGACAGAGCCGTCGAGGGCGCTGCGGTGAGTCACACCACGATTGCGCTGGTGGACGATCACCCGCTCGTGTCGTACTCGATCGTCACCGCGCTCGGCGCCGTCGATATCAGGTGTGTCCCGATCGAGCCGGGGCCGCCCGCATCGGTGCACCAGGCGATCGTCGATGTCGCGCCGGACCTGGTGCTACTGGACCTGGATCTCGGCCCGTTCGGCGACTCCCTGCCACTCATCGCACCGCTGGCCGCAGCGAACATGCGGGTGGCGGTGCTGACGGCGGAGACCGACCGCCTGCGGCTGGCAGAGGCCGTGGAACACGGCGCGCTGTGCATCGTGCCGAAGACATCCGCGTTCCCCGAGCTGATCGCCGCCATTCGGTCCATCGCGGTCGGCCCGCCGCGCAACCAGGATGCCCCCGCATCCCAGCTTCTGGCCGAGCTCGCCGATCACCGACGCCGTACGGCCGAAGCGCGCGCCCCGTTCAACGCATTGACCACCCGCGAGCAGGAAGTCCTGACGGCGCTGGCCGACGGTGACACGGTGCGGGACATCGCCCACCACTGGGTGGTCTCGGAGACCACGGTGCGCAGCCACGTGCGCGCCATTCTGCTCAAGCTCGACGTCCAGTCCCAGCTCCAAGCCGTGGTG
>Ga0209916_1002274_pt1 | contig 10031 bp, 8 predicted proteins | sample ThiBio_1000_plan_FD_183956 | JGI IMG/M metagenome (GOLD analysis project Ga0209916, IMG submission 183956) | Wastewater bioreactor microbial communities from Cape Town, South Africa - Thiocy_solids_2 (SPAdes) | ecosystem: Engineered > Bioreactor > Thiocyanate-remediating > Anaerobic-Aerobic ... | reverse complement strand
GATTGGTCCGACCGAGGAGCCGACAAGCCATGACCGCCCCGCGAACCGCCGCCTTGCTCCTCGCCGTCCTGCTCGCCGCTCCCGCGGCGCTGGCCGACGACCCCCGGATCCTGGTCTACACCCGGAATCACACGCCCGACGGCAAGGGATACGTTCACGACAACATCCCCAAGTGCGTCGAGTCGCTCAAGGAGATCGGCGCCGAGCTGGGCCGCGGGGTCGACGTCTCCGACGACCCGGCCGTCTTCTCCCCGAAGAACCTGGCCCGCTACGGCGTCGTGGTCTTCGCCAACAGCAACAACGAGGCGTTCGCGACCGAGGACCAAAGGCGGGCGTTCCAGGACTACATGAAGCGCGGCGGCGGCATGGCGGGGATCCACTCGGCGTCGGGGAGCGAGCGGGACTGGCCGTTCTTCTGGTCGGCGCTGGGGGGCAGGTTCCGGCGGCACCCCAGGTTCCAGAAGTTCGTCGTCAGGGTCGCCGACGCCGGCGACCCGATCGTCGCCGGACTCCCCGAGACGTTCGAGTGGGAGGACGAGTTCTATTACGTCGACTTCCTCAACCCCGACGTCCACCCGCTTCTGGTCGTCGATCCGACCACGCTGGACGATCCCAAGGCCCCCAAGGATCCCGGCTCGCTGCTGGGGGACGCCGCCCCCGTGGCCTGGCGGCTGGAGGCCGGCGGCGGACGGACGTTTTACACGTCGCTGGGACACAAGGCCGAAAGCTACGCCCATCCCCTGATGCGCTCGCTTCTGAAGGGTGGGATTCAATGGACGATGGGAGGAGAGAAGCCATGAACGCGCGAGAATCTTCGCAAGGGACGACGCGGCGCGACGTCCTGAAGGCCGCGGTCGGTTTCGGGGCCCTCGGGTTCCCGACGATCGTACCGGCGCGGGTGTTCGGCCGCTCGGCGCCGAGCAACGTCATCCAGGTGGCCCAGATCGGCTGCGGCCGGATCGCCCGGGGCTCGGAGTTCCCCGGCGTCCTGCGGCACCCCGACCGCGCCCGGTTCGTCGCCGCCTGCGACTTCGACTCCGTCCGCCTGTCGGACGCCAAGGAACTCCTGGAACGCGCCCAGGCGAACCGCGGCGGCGGCGAGGTCAAGACCTACCGCGACTACAAGGAGATGCTCAAGGATCCGACCATCGACGCGGTCTGCATCAGCACGCCGGACCACTGGCACGCCCAGCCCGCCATCGAGGCGGTCCTGGCCGGCAAGGACGTCTACCTTCAGAAGCCGACCTCGCTGACCATCCACGAGGGCCGTCAACTGGCCGACGCCGTCGCCAGGACCGGCCGGATCCTCCAGATCGGCAGCCAGCAGCGCTCCGAGCGCCAGTTCATCCGGGCCTGCGAGCTGGTCCGCAACGGCAAGATCGGCAAGATCACGAGGGTCGAGGTGGGCCTCCCCACCGACCCGCCGGGCGGCGACCCAACCCCCCAGACGGCCCCATCGAACCTCGACTACGACGCCTGGCTGGGCTCAACCCCCTCGGTCCCCTACACGCTGGATCGGGTCCATATCCAGACCGACGACCCCAGGAAGCGGTACGGCCGCCCCGGCTGGCTCCGCTGCGAACAGTTCGGCGCCGGCATGATCACCGGCTGGGGGGCGCACCACCTGGACATCGCCCACTGGGGCCTGGGCGTGGAGCACTCCGGCCCGGTCGAGATCCAGGCGACCGCCGAGTTCCCCAAGCCGGGCTCGGGCCTCTGGGACGTCCACGGCCCGTTCCACGTCGAGGCCAAGTACGCCGACGGCGCGCTTCTGGTCGTCAGCGACAAGTTCCCCAACGGCATCAAGTTCATCGGCGAGGACGGCTGGATCTGGGTGACCCGCGGCGCGTACCCCCGCAAGCCCGACGCCAAGGGGACCAAGGCCCTGGACGCCTCCGACCAGCGGCTGGTCGATCCCGACGAGCCCGTCGGCCCGCTCCGGCTCCACGCCAGCCCGAAAAACGACCACCACCTCGACTGGCTGACCAGCGTCAAGACCCGCGAGGCCCCCGCCGCCCCCGCCGAGGTCGGCCACCGCTCGACCTCGGCGTGCCTCCTCGCCCACCTGGCGATGAAGGCCGGCCGCCCCCTGCGCTGGGATCCCGCCCGCGAGCGGTTCATCGACGACCCCGAATACGACGCCCTGCTAAGCCGCCCCCAGCGCGCCCCCTACGGCACCGACGCCCTGCCGACGGGGTGACGGTCCAAGCGACCGCCGCGTCCGGAAGTCCGGCGGATGGACGCGGGCGAAAATGATGACGGACGTCCCTTCTCCCCTTGTGGGAGAAGGTGCCCCGAAGGGGCGGATGAGGGGTGGCGCGACCGAAAGCCTCTGGATGCGCCCCCCCCTCATCCGGCCTTCGGCCACCTTCTCCCACGAGGGGAGAAGGGATTATGCTTGTTCGCGATGGTTTTCGACAGGGTAGCGGACGAGGGGGTCGGCGGCGGCATGTGCGGGATCGTGGGGTTCGTCAACGGCGGCGGCCGGCAAGCCGATCGCGATACGGTCGAGGCCATGACCGCCGTCCTCGCCCACCGCGGGCCCGACGGCTCCGGCGCGTTCGTCGCCGGGCCCGTCGCGCTGGGGCACCGCCGACTCTCCATCATCGACGTCGCGGGAGGCGCGCAACCGCTCGCCAACGAGGACGACTCGATCTGGATCACCTACAACGGCGAACTCTACAACGAGCCCGACCTCAAGCCGGCGCTCGAGGCGAAGGGCCACCGCTACCGGACCCGCTGCGACACCGAGACCCTCGTCCATCTCTACGAGGAGGACGGCGAGGCGTTCGTCGAGCGACTGAACGGCATGTTCGCCCTGGCGATCTGGGACGGCCCCCACCGCCTCCTGCTCCTGGCTCGCGACCGCATGGGCCAGAAGCCGCTCTATTACGCCCAGCTTCCCGGCGGCGGCCTGGCCTTCGGCTCCGAGCCCAAGGCCCTCTTGAAACACCCCGACGTTCCCCGCGAACTCGACCGCGACGGCCTCGCCCGCTATCTGTTCTATGAATACGCGCCCGCGCCTTACTCCATCTGGCGAGGGGTCCGCAAGCTGCCGCGCGGGCACGTCCTGGTCTGGGAGGACGGTCGCGTCCGCGTCTCCCGCTACTTTCCGAAGCCGGGCGACCCCCGCGACCCCTCGCCGCCGCCGTTCGAGGCGGCCGCGACCCGCTTTTGGGGATCGTTCCGCGACGCCGTCGCCCGCCACCGCCGCTCCGACGTCCCCCTGGGCGTCTTCCTCTCCGGCGGCGTCGACTCGTCGAGCGTCGCCGCGGCGCTTTGCGAGATCGAGCCGGCCGCGGCCGTCCACACCTTCTCCATCGGCTTCGAGGACCCCAGCTTCGACGAAAGCGGCCACGCGCGGGCCGTCGCCGAATATCTCGGGACGAACCACCACGAGCGGACCTTCTCCGTCGCGAGCGTCCTGGACCTGCTGCCCGAGGTCGCCTGCTGGCTCGACGAGCCGTTCGGCGACGCCTCCATCCTGCCGACGCACCTGTTGAGCCGGTTCGCCCGCGAGCACGTCGCCGTCGCCCTGGGAGGCGACGGCGCCGACGAACTCATGGCCGGCTACCCCACCTTCGAGGCCGAACGCGCCGCGACGTTCTTCCGCCGCCTCCCCCGCCCCGCCCGCGCGCTGGCCGGGGCCGTCGCCGGCCGGCTGCCGGTCGACCACCGCAACTTCTCGTTCGACTTCAAGCTCAAGCAGTTCCTCCGCGGCGCCGCCGAACCCCCCGCCCTCGCCCATCAGCGCTGGCTGGGCTCGTTCTCCGGCGTCGAACTGACGCGACTGCTGGTCGACCCGCCTCCGGACGTCGAGGCCGAACACCTCGCCCTGGCCGAACGCCTGGCCGCCGCGATCCCCGCCGACCCCCTCGGCCGATCGCTGGAGTTGTATCAAGAAACCTACTTGTCTGAAGATATTCTCGCAAAAGTGGATCGCGCCAGCATGGCCTGTTCCCTGGAGGTCCGCGCCCCGTTCCTGGACGCTTGCCTGGTCGACGAGGTCCGGGGATTGCCGTCATGTTACAAATACGGCGGGGGGACGACCAAGCGGCTGCTGAAGCGGGCCGCGGCCGACAAGCTTCCCGCGGCGATCCTCAAGCGGTCGAAGAAGGGGTTCGGCATCCCCGTCGCCCGCTGGCTCCGCGGCCCGCTTTCGCCATGGCTCGACCGCCTCCTCGCCCCCGACCGCCTCCGCGCCCAGGGCTTCTTCCGCCCCGAGGAAGTCGCCCGGCTGGTCCGAGAACACCGCGAGGGGGTCCGCGACCGCCGCAAGCCCTTGTGGACGCTCTTGATGTTCCAGTTATGGCATGAACGGTGGAACGAGGGTTGATCGACGTCCCTTAAATGGAAAGGCATGCCATGGCGAGCCGCGTCGTCTTCGTTTGCCATGAGAACGGGGAGGAGTGGAGCCCCGGGATTTACCTCCACCTGGGCGGGGAGCGCGCCTTCGACCTGCTCCGCGAGGCGGCCCCCCGGATGTGCATGTACGACGCGGCGGCGGCGGCCGCCCAGTTGTGCGGCTTCCTCTGCGAACGAATCAACGACGTTCACGGCGTCGCTTTGTGCCCGCCCCCGACGCCGGACGCGGACGGCGGCGTCGACTGGGAGGCGTACGGCCCGGGCGACTGGGGCGTCGTCGCCGTCGACGTCCTCGACGCCGGGGCCGAGGGCTTCGCGGGAGGACTGGCCGGCCGGGTCGTCGGCGGCCTCCCCCTCGATCAAAGCTGCCTTTGACGCCCGCGACCGCGCCTGGCCGCGGGCGTCGTACGCGCTCTTCCCCCCTCGCGGGGGAAGACGGACCGCTCGGCGGTCAGATGAGGGGGGCGACAAGCAAAAGCGCCGTTGGAAATCACGAAAGCCCGTCCGGCCGGCTCGATCTCGGAGACCTCCTCGTTCGTTCCCCCTCATCCGGCCCTTCGGGCCACCTTCCCCCGCGAGGGGGGAAGGCCGTTTCGACCGCCATCCCATGATGATTGGAAAACGGCGATGGATTTTATACGACGACAAGGGATGACATGAGGATACTCGTCGTCTCCGACATCCACGGCAACCGCGCGGCGATCGAGGCGATCGACGAGCCGCGCGACGTCTGCTTCTGCCTGGGCGACCTGGTCGACTACGGCCCGGAACCCGCGGCGTGCGTCCGCTGGGCCATGGCGAACGCCGACCACGCCGTCCGCGGCAACCACGACCACGGGGTCGCCCAGGAGGTCCCCGTCACCGGCGAGGCCGGCTTCCGCTACCTCACCCGCGTCACCCGCCCCGACATGTGGGAGGTCCTAAGCGCCGAGGAACGCCACTACCTGGTGCGCCTCCCCGTGACCAAGCGCGTCACCGTCGGCGACGTCCGCTTCCTGTTGGTCCACGCCACCCCTCGCGACCCGCTGGACGAATACCTCCTGCGCGACGAGGCCGCCTGGGCGCGACGTCTGGAGCACGTCGATGCCGACGTCGTCTGCGTCGGCCACAGCCACATGCAGTTCAAGCTGAAGGTCGGCGAGAAGACCGTGCTCAACCCCGGCAGCGTCGGCCTCCCCCGCGACGGCGACCCCCGCGCCGCCTACGCGGTCATCGAGGACGGCCTCATCGAACTGAAGCGCGTCGAATACCCGATCGACCAGACCGTCGCCGCGGTCCAGGCCGCCCCCTGGCCCGACCGCGCCAAGTCCATGCTGACCCACGTCCTCCATCACGGCCGCCTTCCCCGAGAGGCGGACTCTTCGGAGGCGGCGGCGGACGACGTCGACGACGGGCCCAAGATCCACGAGGATGGGACCGAAGCGCGAGGGTGAGCGCGTCACCCGCCCGCGACGGTTCGCGAGGAGATCGGAACGATGGGGACTTCGGTGCAAGCGATCGCGGTGGACCTCGAACGCCTCCAGGCGGCCCGGGACTTGAAGGACCAGGCGTTGATCGACCGCGTGGTCGAGCGCTTCGCCGAGGAGATCGAGGAACTCGACGAGGTCGCCGAGGAGCGGCTGGAAGACGGGGAGACCGAGGAACTGCTGCTGATGCCCGAGGTGGTCCGTCGAGTCGTCGCGGGTGGCGATTACACCACCGGCGGCAACCACCTCTATGGTTTCGCCCTGGAATTCCTATGCAAGGAACTCGGCGAACCCCTGCCGAGCGACGACTGGTGTTCCCTGCGAAGGGCCTCGGCATGGTTCGCGAAGGTCGATCGCGCGCTCGGTGAATCGGGAGTGCCGGGCGATCTCTTCGCGATCGAGCGCGTCCTCGGAGGGCCGCCCCCGCTCGCGATCCCCGAGCTTGATCCCGGGAACTATCCAAGGTTCGGGGTCGTGCCGCGGTCTCGGGTCGTCGCCGTGGCCGCGATCCTCGCCGACGAAACCGTGGCTCGCCTGACGTCGGGATTCGAGGAATACGAGCTCTCGGCCATGAACGAGTTGGTCGCCTGGTTCCGCGGTTGCGCGGAGACGGCTCGTGACCTGGTCCTCGTCCACTCCTGACGCGGCCGCGACGGATCGCGCGGGGGAGCCTCGAAAAAACCTGACCGTCACGGATTTTGGGTGCCTGAACGAATCTTCCCCCCTTGCGGGGGAAGACAGACCGCGAAGCGGTCAGATGAGGGGGACGACGCGCGAGGCGACCGTCGCGATTCGCGAAAACCCGTCCGGGAGGCCCTGGACGTCGATGGCGTTTTGTCTCGCCCCCCCTCATCCGGCCCTTCGGGCCACCTTCCCTCGCGAGGGGGGAAGGCCGTTGATCCGACGTCTTCCCCCCTCGCGGGGGAAGACAGACGCCGAAGGCGTCAGATGAGGGGGACGACGCGCGAGACGACCGTCGCGATTCGCGGAAGCCCGTCCGGGAAGCCCTGGACGTCGACGGCGTTTTGGCTCGCCCCCCCTCATCCGGCCCTTCGGGCCACCTTCCCCCGCGAGGGGGGAAGGCCGTTATGTCCACCACCCCCAAAATCCGTGACGGTCAGGAAAAAACGGGCGTCGGGTGCTCCGTCGAAAGCCCGGTCCCGATCGGAAGACGACGAACCATGGAGCCGCGGAGGACACGGAGAGGGAGGAGTCCAAAAGAAATAATCTGATTTTTGTTTTTGAATTTACGATTGCATTTATAAAAGAATTTATTCACCTCCGAGACCCCTCCGCGCCTTCCGTCTCTTCGTGGTTCCCATTGCCCCGGCCGTCGGGTTTTCGACGGGGCGATGATTGAACGTTTTTGGCGAGGGCCCTTGCGGGGCCCGCTCGCCGCGGCTACGATCGCGCGAGCTTCAAGGAGAGTCTCCAAGAGGGTTTGACATCTCGTAGCCGTGGAGCCACCGATGAGCGACGCGCGGCAAGACTTCTCGCGATCGGGTCTCGTGAAGGCGTTCGTCCTCCCCGCGACCCTCGTCTTCCTCGTCCCGGTCGTCTCGCTCCTGTTCTTCCGCCACGCCCAAGCCCGGTTCAACGCCGAGGCCCTGGCGTCGATCGGCGCGGAGCTTGACGCGGACGACTCGGTCACGCCCGAGCAGCGGGCGCGGGTGATCCAGCGGTTCACCGAGCACCCGTATTCGGAGGCCATCCAGCACGAGCCGTTCGCCTCCGAGGCCGATGCGACCGTCCGTTTCCACTACGCGACGTTCCGCTGGATGATCCGCCTCGCCGTCGCGTCGATCGCCGCGTCCGTCGCCGTGTTCGCCCTGGCGGCCCTGGGACTGGCGCTTTCGCGACGCTCCCAGCGCGCGCAATACCTGACCCTCGCGGCCGGCTGGCAGGTCCTTCGCCTCTTCGGCGGCTTCCAGGTGGCGGTCCAGGGGGCGATGGTGGTCGCGCTTTCGTTCTGGGTCACGGCGCTCTGGATGCACGTCTACTCGATCAAGCTGATCGCCATAGCCGGCTTTCTGGCGATCGGCGGGGCGTTCGCCGTCCTCAAGGCGATCCTCCACCGGCCGAGCGACGTCCTGGAGATCGACGGCAAGCTCCTCGACCCCGCCGGCTCCCCCGGACTTTGGCGCGATCTGAAGACGATCTGCGAGAAAGTCGGCACCCGCGGGCCCGACCACGTCGTCGTCGGCGTCGACGACAACTTCTTCGTCACCGAGGCCCCCGTCCAGGTGGACGGGACGATCCGCAAGGGCCGCGGCCTGTTCGTCGGCCTCGGCCTTTTGAAGCAGATGTCCGGCGCGGAGGCCGACGCCGTGTTGGCGCACGAGATGGCCCACTTCAGCGGCGACGACACCCTCTACTCGCGCAAGACCGCCCCCCTGCTCGCCCGGTTCGACAACTACCTGGCCGCGATGGCCGCCAATCCCCTGGCGGCGCCGGTCGCCGCGCTGCCGCGCGGCTTCCGCGTCCTCTTCGAGCTGGCCCGCGGCGAACGGAGCCGCGAGCGCGAGTTCCGCGCCGACCGGATCGCCGCCGAGACCGCCTCGCCCCGCGACCTGGCGTCCGCCCTGATGCGGATCACGGCCTACTCGGAATTCCGCTCGAAGATCCAGCAAGACCTGTTCGATCGCGAGCGGACGCTGGAGGCCGCCGACGTCTCGGCGCGGTTGGAGGCCGGGTTCCAGGAATACGCCCGCAACTTCGCGTCCAGGACGGACCTGGAGGGGCTGGCGACGTCCCACCCGTTCGACAGCCACCCCAGCCTGGCGAGCCGCCTGGAAGCCCTGGGCGCGCCGCCGCGGTCGGCGGAGGCCGCCGGCCCCCTCGCCGAACCCGGCGACGGCCGCTGGTACGCCGCCATCGACGACGCCGCCGAAATCGAACGCGCCCTCTGGTCGAAATTCGAGACCGCCTTCCGAGACATTCACGAAGCGACGCTCCCCTACCGCCTCCTCCCCGCGACCGACGAGGAACGCGCGATCGTCGAGCGGACGTTCCCCGACGTCGTCTTCGAGGGGAAGAAAGGCGCGATGACTCTTCGCTGCGACTCGATCCACTTCGCCGACTGGCCCGCCCCGATCGCCTTCGCCGACGTCCTCGGGCTCAGCCTGGACGGACACAAGCTCGTGATCAGTTACGACGGCGGCGCCAGGACGACCTCCATCCCCACCAGGCCCTTCGGCGCGCGCGAGGGCGAGGCGATCCAGACGGTCGGCAATTACCACGGCCGCTACATGACCGCGAAGCTCAACCGCGACGACGAGAAACCCGAGCCCGAGGCCGAACGAGAACCCGACGCGACCGACCCGGAAACCGCCGGCGCCGATTTCGTCGGCAATCCGAGGGAAAACGACCGAGAGGCGGGTTGACGCGGCGCGGGGCCGGCTTTACACTCCTACATTCCAACGAGATTGGCGTGCTGGCGGGGCGGACCCGCCGTCGGATCGGAAGCGACCTGGGAAGGACGGGTTTTCGGTGGCGGGAAGCAACGAGCGGATTCGAATCCGGATGGAGGCTTACGACCACACCATCCTGGACCAGTCGGCCAAGGACATCGTCGACACGGCGAAGCGGACCGAGGCGATCGTCCACGGGCCGATCCCCCTGCCCACGCGGATCGAGCGGTACACCGTGCTGCGGAGCCCGCACATCGACAAGAAATCGCGGGAGCAGTTCGAGATCCGGACGCACAAGCGGCTGATCGACATCGTGCAGCCGACGAACAAGACGATCGACGCCTTGAACAAGCTAAGCCTCCCCGCCGGGGTGGACATCAAGATCAAGGCCACGCAGTCGGGCGCCTGAGCCCGGCCGCCGCGAGCGGACGAGGAAACGAGAAAATCCTTGCAAGCCCCGGCGGCGGCTGGTAAAGTCGTCGCCTTGGGAATGATCGGCTTCCCGGATCGCGTGCGACTGGCGCGTGTACATCCGGAAGCGTCGGACGCCTCAATCGGCCGGGACGCGGTCGTGAGAAAGCCCCGACGCCGGGAGTTGGGTTCGCCGAAAAGCCTGGCCGCGACCCCCCCGCCGAAGCCCGCCCCCCTCCCCAGGTTGACCGAGACACGCCTCGCCGCGAGGCCCGCCGGCGTTCCGGGAGCAACCGCTTCCGGCCCCCGGCAACGGCCGGCGGTAGCGCCGCCACCGGTTGCACACGGAGTTCGACGATGCGAGTGGGACTGCTGGGAC
>Ga0209916_1002273_pt1 | contig 10033 bp, 9 predicted proteins | sample ThiBio_1000_plan_FD_183956 | JGI IMG/M metagenome (GOLD analysis project Ga0209916, IMG submission 183956) | Wastewater bioreactor microbial communities from Cape Town, South Africa - Thiocy_solids_2 (SPAdes) | ecosystem: Engineered > Bioreactor > Thiocyanate-remediating > Anaerobic-Aerobic ... | reverse complement strand
TGGTTTTGTTCTCCAGTATTTTTTGCAATTGCTTTTCATTATATCCTGTCAGCCAGAAAATGATTTCGTCCACCTCAGCTTTGGTGCGTCCTTTTCTTTCAGCTTTGGCGATGTAATGCGGATACACGCTTGCAAATGCCATTTTGTAAATACGGGAGTTGTTTGCTTTCATTTGGTTCCAAATTTTTTCACGAATTCATTTTCCATTTTTTGCCAGAAAAAAACAGGTATTCAGGCAGGGCAGCGAACCCATATCAGGTAATGATATAATAATCCGGGAACAGGTTTTTGGACTCAGACTGGTACAGACTCTTTCAAAGGAAAACATGCGAATGGTTAGGCGTTTGGATAAATCCCGTGGCTTTGGTTGTTTTTTGATCGTGATATATTTTAAACATTAAATCGAGGATTGTCAACCTGAATTGAAAGTTGTGCCAATTTCCGCGCCGTACTTTTCTTTTGAAGTAACTCTCCTGTTATTAAAGAATGTGCGGGATGTGGTAGGCCATTGTTTATACAATCTAAATCCAAAGTTCTGACATCTCCGGCTACAAGTGCAAATAATCGAAACCTTTCTTCGTCCTGAATTGAGTCTTCATAAGTAGTCAATCGTTCTAAATCCACTGAAAGTCCATCCTCGAATTCACCGTTAATTTTTTTTAAAGTAAAATTTGACGAAGCTGGCTTACCGTCTTCTTTAATCTGAAAATCAGGGTTCCGAAAATCGATTCTGCGCCACAATCTGTCATTATCCTCAATTCTTTCCATTAGTCTTTGAAAAATATTTTTTCAGTAAATCCAGATTGAAATCCCCCTCGTATAAATAATTATCTCCTTTGAATATAAGAAGTTCTTTAGTTGAATCCGGATTGAAATATACTTCTGCTCCAAGTTTATCTTCGCCTTTGAGTTCCACCAATACTTCACCATTTTTTCCGGGAGAAACAAAATAAACTTTCCATGATTCTGAATCTGAGTCTCTGATAAACCGCGCGGCATTTTCTATTGCAGTTTTTGAAGTAGGACTTGCTCCGTAACTATCCCAATTTGGTTCAAGTTCTTCAAAGCCTGACATTTTTGATATTTGCCTTAGTGCGGAATTTGATAAAGGCCTGGGGTAGCTAACCACCCAAACCCTGCTACTAATTCCCCAATCGGGGCCTTTGTCAAAATCTGTAATAGTACCTACGGAAGATTCATGAAACTGTGGATCTTCAATTAAGATATCATTTGAAGCTGTCATAAAGTTTTCCTTTAGTCATTTTTTTAAATAACGGTGAAATAATTGAATGGGCCGATTGACACCATTCAACAATTTCTTCTTTATTAAAAATTTTCTTTTTTGTGATTCCGGTTTGCCAAACCAGTGTCGCTTCCCGAGTCTTCTGGTGTACACCGTTGGTTACAAGAATATTTAATTCCGATTCGTCAGACAACTGAAAAAACTGATTAATGTTGAAGCTGCGCTGATTACCATCTAATTCAAAATTATTCTTTAAGTCTATTTTCAAATTATCCCTGACAAATGAAAGCATGTCAATTGTTTTGTTTTCTGGGTATTGGTTTAGTCTGACCGCATCGATATAACGCAAATTGCAAAGCGAAACGTTTATTTTTTCTTCATAGGCCGAGAAGAGTTTCCCGATGGACGACTGGATAAGCGGATAAAAGCGATCTTTCCAAATATAATTTTTTTCAGTATCATTTACTGAAAATATCCCAGGCCCCAATTGAATAACAGGCCACTCACCGCTGGATTTCCAGAACTGATGAATTATTGAATAATTAAGCATGTTTATACCCGGAAATTCCAACGGAAACTTTCTAATATAAAATGGAAATTCATCTTTTATAAGATTTTGAAATTTCCCTTGTGCCAATTCAAAACCTTTATCATACTGCATGCTATTCCGGGGATTGATATCTAAATCCCAACGTATTTCGAAAATGACTTCCTGTAATGGGGCTTTGGATAATTTCTCCTCTTGCATTCGTAAATGTACAATTATATCGTTTACAAAAATGAACAAATACCTGCCGGGAAATGCTTTTTAGTAAATGTTTATTTGGTGTTTTTAAAAAAATGTTGTTTCTCTAAACTGATTGTTTCCGGAAGAACAATGATTAAAGTTATAAGACTTTCGTACTCTCTTCCCCAAACTGACTGACGATTCTTACTGCAATCTTTTGGTCTTTTTTCTTCATTTCTATCGGGTGGGAGATGTGGCCATATAAACGATCGAAAGCATCATCATCAATTTCAATTTTCAATGTTTTCTCTACTTTCTTTTTGGTGCTGTCTTTGGCTAAATTGTCCAGGCCTTTTTTCCATTTATTAAATTCTGATTTATCACCGCCACAAAAGAAAACCTGCTTCACTACAAAATTGCTTCCGTCGTAATCATCATCTACCATCCAGTAAGCTATATCATGAACATCTCTTGGCTTTACAATGTCTTTGATCGGATCGTAAATATCCAAACCTTTTATTTCTACCTGTACTAATTTGCTCTTTAGTGAGACCCCTTTGTTCCCCTCAGTGACAGGAATAACTGCTACATCCGGCTCACCAATAGTAACAAAACTGGCTGCAGATTTTGCCGGTTTCTTTTTTAAGCCTTCTTGCAACAGATCATCATGGATGCGGCATTTGGTAACTTCAAAAGTGCCGAGACTGGTGGTTTGACTGCTTCCTGAAATATCGCTCTCAAAACTAAAACCTAATATCACCAGCCAATTGGCATCGCCACGGATGCGGCATTCCTTGATGGCATCGTTTACTAATTTTTTACTTACCGTTCCGAATTTTGGGCCAATGTGGAAATATGCTTTGGCCTCTCCCCCCGCCCTCCCCGAAGGGGAGGGAGCTGTTTGATAGAACCCTTCTGCATGTAATGCTTCTCCGGCTAATAATTCAACGCTGCGGAAAACAACCATCTCATCTTTGCGGCCGTTCTTGATTCCTGCACTTACCAGGTGTTGCCTGATCACTTCTTCAAAAGTGCCTGCTTCTTCCGCTTCTCTTATTTCATTATCCAGATCTTCGGGATTGAGCGGCTCATAATTTTGTAAGGTTTCTACCGTGAAAGGGCCGCTGACGCGCAATTTCTTTTTATCTTCTTCCGGCTGGTCGTAGAGGGTTTCGGTAGCGGGCGGTTCATCGTTTGCCAACGATTTTAAAGTAATGTGCGGTACTGTTTTGTAAATAAATCCCTGTCGGATATCCTCGCCCCGTTCATCATACATTTTGTAGTAAGGATACACAGCCGTCATCAATCTTTGCTTCGCAATGTTGAGGGCAATTCTGCTGGTATCAATGGTAATCCATCTTCTGCCCCACTGTTCGGCAACGAAAGCGGTTGTGCCGCTGCCACAGGTTGGATCAAGAACTAAATCACCGGGGTCGGTGGTCATTAGGATGCAACGTTGGATAACCTTAGAAGCAGTTTGAACAACATACGTCTTTTCATGAACTAAAGCTCCACCACCAGTATCACCCCAATAATTTGATATCTGTTCAATGGGAAAGTCATTAAATTTCCTCTTGTAATTCAAGCTATTTCCCTCAACAACTAATAGATTTTGTTTCTTCAATTTGTCAATACCTTCCTTGGTGGTACTCCAACCTCTAGAGCCGCCTGGCTTAAATGTTTTGTTTTCATGAACATATTCAAACCTAGTGCTTTCGCTACCTGTTTGACTTGACAAACTAGTTATTCTATACCTATTTTCTAATGGATAAAGCTGATAATTTTCAATCTCTATTTTTGGAATTCTAAATGCCTTTTTATTTTTATCATCTACAAAAATATATCGTTCGTTTACCGATTCTCTATTCCTTTCAACAAACAGTTGTCTATATTTTACAACTTCTTTATTCTTTGAATACCAAATTATATAATCAGAAACTTCTGATAGAAGTTTGTCTGTTTGGCCAGCCGTCTTTTTAAACGCAATCAGTTTACAAAAATTCTCGCTTCCAAAAACTTCATCCATCACACTTCTTACAAGATGCACATTTTCATCACCAATTTGCACAAAGCAACTTCCGCTTTCAGTAAGTAATTCTTTTGCAATTAACAACCGATCGCGCAGATAAGAGAGATAAGAATGAATACCTAATTCCCATGTATCACGAAAGGCTTTGATCTGTTCCGGTTCGCCGGTAAGGGCTTCATCGCTGCCGTCTTTTACATCGCGGTTGTTCAGTCTTATCTGCCAGTTGCCGCCATATTTTATTCCGTAAGGCGGATCAAAATAAATGGTTTGTACCTGCCCGGCCATCCCTTCGCGTTCTAATAAACTGGCCATTACCAAATGGCTATCGCCCTGTATCAATCTGTTTGTCCAGCCGTCCTGGTGCTGGTAATATTCGCTTACTTTTTCTATCTCATCTTTGTCCAATGCGTTTCCAAAAAGTTCGTTTACAGTAAACAAATCTAATTGCTGAGCCTGTCCCCTCGCCCTCTCCGAAGAAGAGGATGCCATCCTGTACAGGTTTTCAATCAAAGTTTCCGGCGCTATGTGTTCATGCCGGTAAAGGCTGCGGATATCCACGCGCAGCAAATCGTCGCGGTCATCATTTCCGTATTTATTCAGCCAAAATAATTCAGGATCCTGCCCACGATGCACCACAGGGTTTTTTGGAAGTTCCAAAGTTTTCGGGCCTGTTTGTACTTTATCACTTGCGTCCTCATATCCTGCCTCTTCCTTGCTGGGAATATGGGTGCGTGTGTCTTTGCTGAATTTTATGGATGTAATTTTTTTAGGCATTTGTCAGAACACGATTTTTAAATTGTCAGAACACGATTTTAAGGATTATATGATTGGCAGGATACACTATGCTGCCGTTCAACTTTTAGTCTTATTAATCATGCCCTCACCTGGTTTTATTAATTTCTTGTTGTAAAGTCTTTTGAATTCAAGGCTTAAACCACCTAAGTTGATAAGCAAGCCATCTGCAATGTGATAAGCTTCCAGGTAATTTATTGCCTGGGCTTTATGTACATCTTCAATCTTTTCCATTGCTTTTAGTTCCACCATTACACAACTTTCCATAAAAAAGTCCACTCGTCTTGTACCTATTTGCTCGTCCCTATAAAATATCGGCATTTCCATCTCTCTTTCAAATGGTAGATTAGCCATTCGCATCTCTATTGCTAAAGCTCTTTGGTAAATCACTTCCTGAAAGCCATTCCCTAAAGTGGAATGCACCTGCATAGCACAACCGATTATTTTATGAGTAATCTCGTTTACTACCATCTTGTATATCTTTCAATCCTTTTAATCGTGTTCAGATACTTGCTATTTTTTCAATCAACTGGTTTTTGATATTCCTGATATCGTTTGCTATTTCAATAAAAGCCCATTCCGGGTAATCATATTTTTCCCTCAATGCATTTACCGCCGGAATCCAGCGGTTTTCCACATACCATTTTTTTTCTGCCTTATCCTTATTCATGCCGGTAATCTCTATTATCAGGTTTTTAAAAGAGCCGTCTTTACCTTTTATGACAGCAATAAAATCAGGAAAATATTCCCTGTCTCTTCCTTCCTTCACATAAGGGATGGCAAATCCCAGGAACTGATTCTTTACATAAGACTGTACCGATGCAATCTCCTCTAATGTCTTTGCGCAGATACCTTCCCAATCGCTGTCCATAACCACGTAGTTGATATGGCTTTTTTCAGTGGGATAGACATCTTTGACCGTATTACCGTTTACATATTTGGTACTGTCAAATCTGTTGTAGTAGTTGAAAACCGGGCGAATATGTTCTGTATCGTTGAGATGCGGGTTGATGCCGCGTGCAATATGATCCACGATCTTTCGGGGTTCATGGAAGTAAAGAAGCTTTTTATATTTTTCATCGCTTTCGCCGATCAGTGCTACTTTATAGTCATACCAGTATTCCACGATTTTTTTTAATCCGGCAAAATATTGAAACCTTGGATTCCTGTCCTCATCGCTGAAATGGTATTTGATGAGTTCTTTGGTGAGCAGAAAAATAATTTCCTGCCTTCTTTTTTCAAAAACACTTTGAACCCTCATCTCTTCTTCTTTCGGAGAAAAGGCAGAACGCATGGTGGTTTGCAAAGGAAAGTCGGAGCAGACAATTTCAAAATTCTCAATTTTTGAAAAATCATAGTCCAATTCATCATTTGTATTCTCAACCCGGTATCCGGTGATATTGGGAAAAATAATTTCCATTTTTTCCTGCCGTTCGGGAACCGGCGCTATGTGCGTCAGGTCAACCGGACGCGGGGGCGGCTCCGTTTTTCCGCCTTTGAACATCTTGAAGGGAACGCCGATGATATGAGCATACTCGGGCGGAAATTTTTCTATAACGATTTTTCGTTTGTCATCTGTCGGGTTTCCTTCTTTATCATATCCCTGCAGAAAATAGTTCATTCTGCGCAAAGCCCTGCCTGCCACCTGTTCGCACAGCAACTGAGAGCCAAAGGCGCGCAGCCCCATGATATGCGTGACCGTATTGGCATCCCAGCCTTCGGTAAGCATGGAAACCGAAATGACACACCGGATATGTGCGCCCAATCTGCCCGGCTTGCCAACGGTATTCACTACTTCGCGAAGGATTTCTGCGTCCGTTATTTTTTCAATGCTTCCCTGTCCGTGGATCCTTGCATAATCTTTTTTGAATTCTTCAATTTCAGAAGAAAATATTTTTTTGAAGTCGTCATTTATCTGTTCACTGTTTTCCAGTGCGTCACTGTCAATGAGGAGAGTGGGCGGTCGTCTCAGCGGCCTGTTAGTGGACATATCATAATTGGAAAAGAGTTCCTTTACGCCATGCACTACCACCGTTCTTTCTTCCGAGTCTGAATATTCATATCCTGCGATGTATTTGTACATCTCTTTGGATACCGATGTGTTGTTGCAAACAATAATAAAAACCGGTGGAGATGAAAACAAATTCGTTTTTTCTTCATGGTATTTTCTGATGCCGTTGTAATATTCAAGGTAGTGGTTATAGAACTGATCCAGAGCTCCCTTGACCAGCGGAGGTAAATCGGGTAGTTGTTCGCTGACTTTTTCTCCTTTTCCGGCGGCATCTTTTCTTCTTTTCCTCTGGCCTTTTTTGGGCAAGTCATCCCTTACATGATCGTACAGATTGCGGAGAACCGGCATGGCCAGTTCCTGCGTATTATCACTCTCAGGCAAAAAAGGAATTTTGACTAACCCGCTTTCAATGGCTTCGATCAATCCGAAATCGGCAACCACCCAGGGAAATAAACTGTAAGGTGTATAGCCTGAACCGCTAAGATAATACGGTGTTGCGGAAAGATCATACACAGCCTGCAGCTTGAATTTTTTTGATATTTCCCTGATGCCGCTAAACCAGACTGCGGCTCTGGCGTTTTCGTCGGATTCTTCATTATCCGTTGTTTTGCTTTTGGACCTCGGAAGATAACAGTGATGAGCTTCATCGTTGAGAATTAGTAACCGGCTGCCTTGTTTAAATTTACCCAGAGATCTTTTTACAATTTGAGAGACATCTTCCTTATTATCGGTATCAATCTTATTGCCTTCCAAATCAACTTTTCCATCAAAAGGACTCCGCTTGTTTCCCTGAAGTATTTTGGGTTCAAAGGTGTGGTAGTTGGTAATGACCAGTCGTGCGTTCAGGTTTTCAAGACGCGAAATGTAATTTTGCGGAATCAACCCCCGAATGCGATAATAGTCTTCAATATCATTGGGATTCTTATTCTTTGTGTCAACAAACAAAACTTCTAACCTGGTTTTAATGGTGATGCCGGGAGCCACTACTAAAAAGTAATCTGCAAATCTTGTATCGTTTCTGTATTCCTGACGGTTGAAATAATGGTAGCAAATCAGGCAGGCCATTACCACCGTCTTTCCGGTACCTGTTGCCATTTTAAATGCAATGCGTGGCAGTTGGTCATCCGGATTATCACTTACTGATTGCTGGCCTTCCCGAAGTAAGTTCAGAATATGTTGACCCGGATTTGATTTATCCGCTACTTCATTCAGCCATATCCCAGTTTCAACCGATTCCTGCTGGGCAAAAAAAAGTTTTTTTACAGAGTTGCGTTCGGGGTTCTTAAACCAGAAGGTCAGCAATTCTCTTGTAACCCTTGTGGTATTGGGATAGTTTTCATTTCGCCATTTCCCTACCTCTTTTCTGCACAGGTTTATGATGTGTGTGCCATATTGGTCGGCAAGATCATTTAATTCAAATATTTCGCCTTGTGGATTTGTCTTTCTTGTTGGAATAGCGCCTTCAGAATAAGGATCAAAGACTCGTCTCCCATTTACGATATTATTATAATCCAATGCACCTCTTTCTTCGCCTGATGCAACGGTAGCGTAGTGCAACGACGGTTCCAGGTAAGGGCTGTTTAAGATCGGATTGTCAGTGTTTTGAGTAGTGCCCATCTTGATTAATTGTAACGAATTTACTTTATTAAATTATTTGAATTTTAATTACCACAAAAAATAATAAGATTGAATTCTTGTCGAACGAAAAAGGTGGTTAACAGAAAAAGAAGGACTTATAAACAATCTGGGTGTTAAATTTTGCCTTCATTGCAAAATGGAAATCCATTTTCAATGGTCATACACCTCCTGGCTTGCTCCGCAAAAAGAGCATTTACTATCCACCCATGTATGCTGCATTTTTTCAAAACAGATATTGCCCTGTTCGTCGTTGAAGGTTTCACAGAAAGAGTACTTGCCATTGGCGCTCTTGCTGCCATACACACTTCGCCGCGACAATAGAGAGGTCAGTTCTGTAATAGCAATACCATATAATTGATTTTTGAAAATATGATTAATGCGCTGTTGCTTGTCAGGTATTTTGTCCTGCAATCCCAGCATCAGCCTCTTTGCAATTTCTCTTAAAAAGACACCCGTTTTGGAAACAGGATCTAAAAAGGTAACATCCGGGTCTCTCCATAATTTAGCGGGCAATAAATCTAAGATGTCATTGACCAATTTGGGAGGCGTGAATACTCCGTCGTTGCTCAGGTTGGCCAGGCAGGAGAGCACATCGGGGTTATAAAGTGTCTTTATCATCTTAGGAATATTTTTCCACGCAAAGAGAGCAGAGAATTTTCACGCAAAGAGCGCAAAGAACTTCCACGCAAAGGGCGCAAAGAATTGACCTTCGCGTTCTCTGCGTACACCTCTGCGTTCTTTGCGTGAAAATTTGCATGCTCCTCGTGAAGACTCCTATAAATTATTGACAATCCTGTGTATTCCATCCTTTAATAATTGGGTATTAAAATTTATTAGCAAGGCTAATCTTTTATCTGCCAGCTTTAGATAAGTTAATGTCTGCGCGAAATGAACCGGCGCCAGATTTTCCACCGATTTAATTTCAACAATCACTTTATCATCCACCAGCAAATCCAATCTGTATCCTACATCCTGTTTCACCTCTTTGTAAATTAACGGCATGGGCAATTGAGTTTTTATGTCAAAACCCATTTCTCTCAAATCAAAGGAAAGGGCAGCTTCATAAGCAGATTCCAGTAATCCGGGGCCTAACGTTTTATGTATTTCCATTGCAGCCCCTATTATTTTGTATGAGAGTTCATTCTCCGTCATTGCTGCCTAATTTTAAAAAGTCAACAGGTTTGTATTCCTTTATGAAATTATCAAAAAACTGAGGCCAGTCGTTCTCATCAAAAAGAGTGGTTTGATAAGAGCCTTTTGCTAAAGATTCAAAGACGTAATCTTTTCGCTGAATTTTTTTCCAATAGGTGTCCATTCCGAAAAAATGATGGGCTTAGTTGTTCCCGGGATACAATAATTGGTGGCATCACCATTGATAACCTGAGTTCGGGTTAAGCTGCGATTAGTTTGGGTTGATTATGTCGTTGGATCAGTATAGGGTTGGTTTCTTCAATATCTTCTTTGATAGATGGTTTTTTAGGGAAGAAGGAGTAAGCAGCAATGGCTCCAAGGATGTTAAGAATAAACCCTGCTACACTACGATGTCTGGTATGCTCTACCTGGCAAATATTTTTCAGTTCATCATTGACTGTT
>Ga0209916_1002272_pt1 | contig 10036 bp, 9 predicted proteins | sample ThiBio_1000_plan_FD_183956 | JGI IMG/M metagenome (GOLD analysis project Ga0209916, IMG submission 183956) | Wastewater bioreactor microbial communities from Cape Town, South Africa - Thiocy_solids_2 (SPAdes) | ecosystem: Engineered > Bioreactor > Thiocyanate-remediating > Anaerobic-Aerobic ... | reverse complement strand
GACGCCTTCATCCAGCACGTCGAAGACAAACTCAACAGCAGGCCGCGGAAGCGGTTAGGCTATCGCACGCCGCAAGAAGTGTTCGAGCGGTCGTTCAAACGCGCTGCACTTCGGAGTTGAATCCGCCCCTTGAGTTGCTTGATTGCCGGTGCAGAGGTGAGTATCTGCATCTGGCGAATGGCGATTTCGTTGAGGCGTTTGAGGCGGTCCCGCTGCGACAGTCCCATGTGAATGAGCTCGGCGTTCATGCCCTCGATATTGGCGAGCACCAGCAGTTGCTCGACGGTGCTGTATTCGCGCATGTTGCCGTCCAGCTCGGGGTTTGCATCGCGCCATTGCCGGGCGGTCTGCCCGAACAGGGCAACATTGAGCAGATCCGCCTCGTTGGCGTAAGTGAAGGCAGCCTGGGCAGGCGTGACTGCGGACGGAATGAGGTGCGCTTTGATGGCGTCTGTGTGGATGCGGTAATTGAGTTTGGACAGTGTGCGGTTCAGGTTCCAGGCGAGCGACAGGCGGCGGTTTTCGTCCTCCTTGAGGCGCTGGAACTCCTTGATCAGGTAGACCTTGAATTCGGGGCTGATCCACATGCCGAATTCAAAGGCAATGTCCTTGTGGGCGTAGGTGCCGCCGTATCTTCCCGCTGTGGCCCGCAGGCCGACGGCATGGGTCTTGGCGACCCATTCCTTGACGCTGATCTTGTAGCTGTTCAACCCGGCCTGGCTTCTAATTAGGGCGAATTCGCCATAATTGAAATCGGGGTTGTGCACGCGCTCCCAGATACCGAGAAACTCGACGGTGTTGCGGTTCCGCAACCAGTCCGCGATGAAGAAGTCGCCGTCTTTTGCTTTGAGCATGTCGGTCAGCGAGATGTAGTCTTCATCCCGTTGCGACAGGACGGTGACGGTGGTGCCCATGACGTCGATGGTCAGCTTGCTCGCCTTGCTCATGCATCCCTCCTAGATAGCGAACTGGTTCAGTGATACGTAATCCTTGACGTACTCGGGGATCAACGCGCGGTACTTTTCCGGCACCGCACGGAAATCGCTGGCGGTGAATGCGGGGTGTGTGTTGAGGTAGGCAAAGTCGCGGTTGTCGATGATGTGGCGTAGCTGATTGCTGGTGGCGTAGGCCTTGAAGAAGTTCTTGATCGCCAGCACGGCGCGCACCTCGTCCGGTTTGCGGTCGGCGATGAACTTGGCGAACTCCTCTTCCAGCAGTTCATCTTTCGATTTGAAGCGCGGGATCAGGCCGAAGATCTTCTCCAGAATCTCACGCAGTGTCAGCCGACGATCCACTGCCGCGGCCTGGCGCAGCTTGTCCAGCGTGTAGTACTCCTCCGGCTTGTCGAACACTTCGCGGTTGACGTAGTCGATCACTCGATCCCACTGGCCGGCCTCGACGGCGGCGGCAATGGTAGCGTCGTCGCGAACGGCTTCTTCGAAGCGGGCGAAGAACATGCGATCGACCTTCATGCCTTCGGGGCTGACGGTTTCCTCCTTGATGCCATCGAGCGTGTCCTGGCCGAGATGTGCGTAGCCATCCGGGCTGCCGCCACCGCCGCCGTTGCCATTGCCGTTGCCTTCGCCCGGCTGCGGCAGCTTCAGAACCTGGTCGTAATTGAATTTCTCCTCGAAGTATTCGCAGTTGGCGAAGAAGTCGAACAGTTTGTAGGCGGTCTTTTGTGCGCTGACGATGGATGCCTTGAGTGCGCTGTCGGACAACTCTTCGAGGAAGTCGTGCTTGCGCGTGCCGCGGCCCTTGATCTGGATGAAGTCGGTGGGCGAGAAGATCGGGCGGAACAGGCCGAGATTGAGCAGGTCGGGGCAGTCATAGCCGGTGGTCATCATGCCCACGGTGACGCATACGCGGGCCTTGCTGGTCTTGTAGCCCGGCAGGAAATTGGCCGAGCCAAGCAGGTTGTTGTTGGTGAAGTTGATGGTGAACTGCTGGGCATCCGGGATCAGCGAGGTCACTTGCACGGCAAAGTCCGACTGGTACTTGCCGGGATACATGCGATCGGCGATCTCGTTGAGGACCTGCGTGAGACGTGCGGCATGGTCCTGGCTGACCGCGAAGACGATGGACTTGCCGATCTCGCCGCTGACGGGGTCGCGCAGGGCATGTTCCAGGAAAGTTCTGCAGAACAGTTCGTTGGTGGCTTTGGAAAAGAAGCTCTTCTCGAACTGGCGCTGCTTGTACGTCTGCTTCTGGTTCTCGCCGTTCTCGTCGACCTGTTCGATGACGAAGCCCTTGTCCGAGAGCAACTGGGTGGTGACGCCGGTGCGTGCGTCCACTACGGTGGGGTTGACCAGATAGCCGTCTCTCACACCGTCGATCAGTGAATAGCGGAAGGTCGGCTGGCTGTTTTCGCAACCAAAGGTGCGGTACGTGTCGAGCAGCAGCCGGCGCTCGGCCTCGCGCGGGTCGCGAGTGCCGGACTTGGTCTGGTCGAACCGCTTGAGGTAGTCGCGCGGGGTGGCGGTCAGGCCCAGTTTGTAGCCGATGAAGTAGTCGAACACGGCACGCGCATTGCCGCCGATCGAGCGATGGGCCTCGTCGGAAATGACCAGGTCGAAATCGGTGGGCGAGAACAGCCGCTGATACTTGTTGTTGAACAGCAGCGACTGCACCGTGGTGACGACAATTTCCGCGCGCCTCCAATCGTCGCGTTTCTCCTTGTAGATCACGGTCTGGAAGTCGGCAGACAGTCGCGCGACGAAGGCCTTGCGCGCCTGGTCCTCCAGCTCCAGTCGATCCACCAGAAACAGCACGCGGCGCGCGTTGCCCGAGCGCAGGAACAGCTTGATAACCGCGGCGGCAGTGAGCGTCTTGCCGGTGCCGGTGGCCATTTCGAACAGGAAACGGTCGTGGCCATCCTTCACGGCGTGCTGCAGGGCGTGCACCGCCCGCAATTGGTAGGGGCGCAGAAAGTGCAGCTTGTTTGTCTTGATGTAGGCGGGGCGTTCCGCCTCGTTGCGCCAGCCGGCGTCTGAGCGATAGTTCGGGTGCTGGGTCAGCGCGATGTAGTCGTCGCCGATGGATTCGTCGATCAGTCGTTGCGGGTCGGGCTTGACCTTCTGGTAGCCGACCACGGACTCCGGCGTGGGAAACGACGTGATGACATAGGGGTTGCCGCGTTCCAGGTCCCAGAAGTAGTGCAGGTTGCCGTTGGATAGAATGACGAAGCGGCAATTCTTGCCGCGGGCGTAGCGACGCGCCTGTTCCTTGCCGACCAGTGGATTCTTGCCCTCCGACTTCGCTTCGAGCACGAGCAGCGGGAAGCCACGGGCGTCGAGCAGCAGGAAATCGACGAATCCTTTCGCGGTTTTTTCGAAGTTGGTGCCGAAGGCATCGAGTTCGGTCTGGGTGATGGTGACGTTGGATTCCAGACGGATGTTGGCCGGACCGTGCGGGTCGGCGAAGAACCGCCAACCGGCGCGCTCCAGCAGTTTGTTGATCTTTACCCGCGCCGTGGCTTCCTTGTCGGACACCCGGATTCCCCTTGTACGTTGCTCATCAGGCGTTATAGCACCTCGATCTCACCGCGCCACCTCCCACCCGGGCGCCGCAAACGCTTCCACCAGAAAATCCACCAGCCGCCGCGTCTTGATCGGCAGATGCTTGCGCGAGGGATACACCGCGTGGATGCCGAGGGTCATCGCGCGCCAGCCTGGCAGCAGTTCCACCAGGGCGCCGCGGCGCAGGTCGTCGGCGACGATGAAATCCGGTTGCAGGATGATGCCCTGGTGTTCGAGCGCGGCGGCGCGGCAGGTGTCGCCGTTGTTGGCGTGGATGCGGGCGTGGGTGCGCACCACGACGGTGCTGTCGTCGGGGGCGGTGAAGGTCCATTCGTCGCGGGCGGCGAAGTAGCTGTAGGAAATCACTTCCTGCTGCGCCAGGTCGTCGGGGTGCGCGGGGGTGCCGTGTTGCGCCAGGTAGGCCGGGGAGGCGCAGCAGATCATGCGGGTCGTCGCGAGCTGCCGGCTGACCAGTTGCGAGTTGGCCAGGTTGGTGATGCGCACGGCCAGGTCATAACCCTCCTCGACCAGGTCGACCACGCGATCGCTGAGGTCGATCTCCAGCGACACTTTCGGGTACAACTGCGCGAAGCGTGGCCACAGCGGGGCCAACTGCAACACGCCGAAGCTGAGCGGCGCGTTGATGCGCAATCGCCCACTGGGTTCGCCGCTGCGCGAGCTGATCTCCGACTCCGCCTCGTCGACCGCGGCCAGCGTTTCCTTGGCGCGGGCGTAGAACAGCTGGCCGTCGTCGGTCAGCGACAGCCGCCGCGTGGTCCGCTGCAGCAGGCGGGCGCCGAGGCGCTGTTCGAGCTCGGCGACGTGGCGCGACAGCGCCGCCTTCGACAGCCCGAGCGCATCGGCGGCGCCGACGAAGCTGCCGGCCTCGACCACGGCGACGAAGCTGGCCATTTCCTGGAATTTGTCCATGGTGGCGTTCTTTTGTTTCGAAATACGAGACAGTCAGTCACTCGGATGCGAGTTTATCTGCATTCCATTGGTCAATAGAGTACTGCCCATGCCCCGGATGTCCCGGGCAACAGACGGAGACCACGCATGAACATCACCCTGATCGGCACCGGCAACATGGGCTCGGCGCTCGCCAAGCAACTCACTCGCGCCGGCCACGCCGTGCGCATCACTGCGCGCGACCTGGTCAAGGCGCAGGCGCTGGCCGCCGCCAACCCCGGCGCGGTCGCTGCCGCTGCCGCCGACGCGCTGGCCGGTTCGGACGTCGTCATCGTCGCCACCGGCTATGCCGATGCGGCGTCGGCGCTGCGTTCGCTGGGTTCGCTGGCAGGCAAGGTCGTCATCGACATCACCAATCCGCTGACCGCCGACTACATGGGCCTCACCCTCGGCTTCGACACCTCGGCCGCCGAGGAGATCGCCAAGGCCGTGCCCGAAGCGGAGGTGGTCAAGGCGTTCAACACGCTGTTCGCGCAGGTGCTGGCCGACGGCCCGCAATTTGCCGACGGCCAGGTGGCCCCGGCGTTTTTCGCCGGCGACAGCGAACGGGCGAAGCAGACCGCGAAGGCGCTGATCGAAAGCCTCGGCTTTACGCCGGTCGACGCCGGCCCGCTGAAGAACGCGCGCTACCTCGAACCGCTGGCCGGATTGAACATCTACCTCGGCTACGGCGCTGGCCTCGGCACCGCGATCGCGCCGACCTGGATCCACAAGGCCTGACGCATCCCGCGTCGGCCGCCCCTCACTCTCTCTCATCCAAGGAATTCCCATGAACGCTCCGCTCACGTTGGCCGGCCGCGTCGGCCTCTCGCTCATCTTCATCATCTCCGGCTGGGGCAAGATCGCCGCGTATGCCGGCACCCAGCAGTACATGGAATCCGCCGGCCTGCCGGGTGGCCTGCTGCCGCTGGTGATCGCGCTGGAACTCGGCGGTGGCCTGGCCATCCTCACCGGCACGTTCACCCGCTGGATCGCGCTGGCACTCGCGGCGTTCTCGCTGGCCAGTGCGGCGGTGTTCCACGCCAACCTCGCCGACGCCGCGCAGGCGATCAACTTCTGGAAGAACGTGGCGATGGCCGGCGGCTTCCTGATGCTCGCCGCGCAGGGTGCCGGCGCGCTCAGCCTGGATCATCTGTGGGCCAGGCGCCGCAACGCCTGACTCCCGACCTGCCGTCCCACGCAACGGGCGCATCGGCGCCCGTTGCCTTTTTCAAGGAATTGCCATGACCGCTCCCTCGCTTTTCATCTCCCACGGCTCGCCGATGTTCGCGCTGGAGCCGGGCCTGCTCGGCCCGAACCTGCGCGCGATCGGCCAATCGCTGCGCGGCATCGCCGCCGTGCTGGTGGTGTCGCCGCACTGGCAGACGCGGGGCGTGCGCGTCGGTGTCAGTGCCGCGCCGGAAACGATCCACGACTTCGGCGGCTTCCCGCCGCCGCTGTACCAGTTGCAGTACCCCGCGCCGGGTGCGCCGGGCATGGCGCAGGACGCCGCGCGCCTGCTGACGCTGGCCGGCTTCCCGGTGACGTTCGACGAGCGCCGCGGGCTCGACCACGGCGCCTGGGTGCCGTTGCGCTACCTGTTTCCGGACGCCGGCGTGCCGGTGTTCCAGGTGTCGCTGCCGCACGACATCGACGCCGCTGGCGCGCTGCGCCTGGGCCAGGCGCTGGCGCCGCTGCGCGAGCGCGGCGTGCTGGTGGTCGGCTCCGGCAGCCTCACCCACAACCTGTACGAATTCCGCCAGCACATCCGCGATCCGGAGTACGCGCAGCAATTCGTCGACTGGATTCGTGCGGCGGTGGCTGCGCGCGACGTCGAGGCGCTGGTCGACTACCGCCGCCGCGCGCCGCACGCACAACGTGCGCATCCGACCGAGGAGCACTACCTGCCGTTGCTGGTGGCCGTCGGTGCAAGCGCCGACACGGACCCGGCGCGGCTGGTCGAAGGCGGCATGACCTACGGCGTGCTGTCGATGGATTCGTTCGCCTTCGGTCTGCCATAAGGAGGCCCGGGCTGAGCACGGCCGGCGCATGCCTTGGCTCGTCCTGGTACGTTGCGCCAAACTGATGATGGACTCCATCACCGACTCGCCATGCGCATCTTTTCCCACACCTGCTCCAACACCGAGATCGTCTGCGCGCTCGGCTGCGCCGACCGGCTGGTCGGCGTGGATGCCGATTCCGACTACCCGCCCGACGTGGTGGCGCAGTTGCCCAGCACCGGGCGCGATCTGGATCTGGACGTGGGGGCAGTGCAAGCGCTGGAGCCGGATCTGGTGCTGACTTCGCTGACCGTGCCCGGGCATGAGCAGGTGGTCGACGCACTGCACTCGGCGGGACTGGCCACCCTGGTGTGCGATCCGCAGTCGCTGGAGGACGTGTACGCGGATATCCGGCGCATCGCCAGCGCGCTGGGCGTGGCCGAGCGCGGCGCGGCGCTGGTGGCGTCGATGCGCGCGGCGATGCCGGCAGTGGAGCCGGCGTCCGCGCGTCCGCGCGTACTGGTGGAGTGGTGGCCCAAGCCGGTGATCGCGGTGGCCCGGCATTCCTGGGTGAACGACATCATCCAACTGGCCGGCGGCATCAATCCGTGGGGCGAAGTGGACGCCAAGAGCGTGCCGCTGGAGTACGCCGACGCGGCGGCCGAGCGCCCCGACATCGTGGCGATGAGCTGGTGCGGCGTGAAGGTCGAGAACTATCGCGCCGACAAGGTGCGCGCGCGCCCGGACTGGGCCGACGTGCCGGCGGTGCGCCGCGACCGCATCCACGCGATCAGCGAGGCCTACCTCGGCCGGCCCGGGCCAAGGCTGGTCGAGGGTTATCGGCAGTTGCGCGCCGCCATCGCGGCGGCCGGTTCCCCGGCGATGCCATGACTCGGCCCGTTTCCGGCCCGCCATCGCCCGCGGCAAGGCCGCATGCACTGGTGTGATCGACGCTCCGCCAACGGGGAGCGAATGCGATGGGCAAGTGGACACAGACGGTGACCGCCAAGGTGCTGGGGGTCGGGTTGCTGGCGTTGCTGATGACGATACCGCTGCTGCAGGTGCGCGGCCTGGTCGGCGAGCGCCAGCAACTGCGGCAGCAGGCGATCACGCAGATCGCGCAGGGCTGGGGCGGCAAGCAGGTGCTGGGCGGGCCGCTGCTGGTGGTGCCGACGCAGCGCGAGGTGATGCCGGCCGGCGCGACCGTGCCGCAGTGGCAGGCCGGCAGCGAGAGCATCCTGGCCGACACCCTGGCGATGGACGTGGCGATGACGGTGGAGAAACGCAGCTACGGCATCTACAGCGCGCCGGTGTATGTGGCCACGGTGAAGCTGGCCGCGCAGTTCCGCGCGCAGGATCTCGCCCAGTTCCGTCGCGCCAGCGATGCTCCGTGGCAGGCCGGCAAGGCCGAGCTGCGGTTGGCGCTGGGCGACCTGCGCGGGCTGCAGGAGGTGAGCGATCTGCGCATCAACGGCCAGCCGGCACGCTTCGAGTCGTCGGCCGAACGGCTCGGCCCGTGGCCGAACGTGGTGGTGCCGATCGACCTGGATGCGCTGGGCGGCCAGCCGATCGACGTGCAGGCCACGCTCAAGCTCGCCGGTACCGAAGCATTGCAGCTGTTGCCGCTGGCACGCAGCACCGACGTGAAGATGCGCGCGCCGTGGAACGATCCCAGCTTCATTGGTGCGGCGCTGCCGCTGGAGCATGCGATCGACGCGCACGGTTTCAGCGCGCGCTGGCACCTGCTCGACCTCAACCGCAGCTACGGCCAGCACTGGACCGATCGCGAGGACATCGACGCCGCGCTGGCAGCATCGACCTTCGGCGTGCAGCTGTACCAGCCGGTCGACGTGTACCAGCGCAACGTGCGCGCGGGGAAGTACGGGCTGCTGTTCATCGCGATGACCTTCGTGGCGTTCTTCCTGTTCGAGGTGCTCAAGCGGCTGCGCGTGCATCCGGTGCAATACCTGCTGGTCGGCGCGGCGCTGGCCACGTTCTACGTGGTGCTGCTGGCGCTGTCCGAGCAGATCGGCTTCGGTCCGGCCTATGCGCTGGCTGCCGCGGCGGTGGTGGTGCTGGTGGGCGGCTATGCGATGGCGGTGCTGCGCGCGCGGCGCGCCGGCGTGCTGCTGGGCGGCGTGCTCGGCCTGATCTACGCGATGCTGTACGGGCTGATCGCGGCCGAGCAATACGCGCTGCTGGTCGGCGCGCTGGTGCTGCTGGCGGTGGTCGGCCTGATGATGTTCCTGACCCGGCGCATCGACTGGTATGCCTATGGCCCTGCGTCGGGCGAAGCGCCAGCCGCTATCATGGGCAAATCATGAATCTGCTCGCGATCGAAACCGCCACCGAAGCCTGCTCCGTCGCCCTGATCCACGGCGAGGAACTGATCGCCCGCAGCGAAATCGCGCCGCGCCGACACACCGACCTGGTGCTGCCGATGGCCGACGCCCTGCTGGCCGAAGCCGGCCTCGGCCGCCACGCACTGGACGCGATCGCGGTGGGCCGCGGCCCCGGCGCGTTCACCGGCGTGCGCCTGGCGGTATCGCTGGCGCAGGGCATGGCGCTGGCGCTGGACCTGCCGGTGATCACCATTTCCTCGCTGGCCGCGCTGGCGCTGGAGGCGACGGAGGAAGAGGGCACCGCGATCCTCGCCGTGATCGACGCGCGCATGGGCGAGATCTATGCCGCCAGCTATCGTCGCGACGACAACGGCGGTTTGCTCGCACTGGACGACGAACGCATCTGCACCGCCGAAACGCTGGTGTTGCCGGAAGCTGCCGCCTGGCAGGTGGTCGGCAGTGGCTGGGCCACCTACGCGCCGGTGATCAGCCAGCGCCTCAGCGGTGCATTGCATTCGGCCGATGGCCTGCGCTACCCGCAGGCCGCGCATGTCGCCGAACTGGCGCTGCGCGAGTTCCGCGCCGGCCACGTGCTGGCGCCGGAGCAGGCCCTGCCGGTGTACCTGCGCGACAAGGTCGCGCTGACCCTGGTGGAGCAGGGGCGGGCCTGAAGGCTCCCGCGGTGGCGACCATCGCCGCATAGCACGTTCCGCGCCAGCGACGCGGGGCAAGGCCCCCGTTTCCCGAAATTTATTTTCTGCCGAGGGCCCACCGGCGGCCCAACCGCGCGCGCATACTCGCGCGGTTGGGCTGCCGCCACAGGCGTGGCGGCGGAGACCCGACACCATGCGGGCAGGATCTTCGATCCTGCGGGGAGGACTCATGAAAGGCATTGCACTGAGTGTGTTGTCTGCGGGTTTGCTGTTGGCAATGGGCGGCGCAGCCGCGGCCGACGCGCCCGCGAAAGTCTCGCGCATCTACACCGACACCGTGGCACCGGCGAGCCAGCAGGCTTATCTCGCCGGCATCAAGAGCTACAACAAGTGCCTGGCCGAGCACGGCTTCAAGTTCACCTGGACGGCGCTGACGCATGAGACTGGAGATGTCTACGCCTATTCGTACGTCTCCGACCCCGTCAGCTGGGCGGATTTCGACGCGATGCGCACGCAGGGCAAAGCCTGCGACGCGACGTTCCAGCAGCAGGTGAACCCGCACCTCAAGAGCGAGT
>Ga0209916_1002266_pt1 | contig 10078 bp, 9 predicted proteins | sample ThiBio_1000_plan_FD_183956 | JGI IMG/M metagenome (GOLD analysis project Ga0209916, IMG submission 183956) | Wastewater bioreactor microbial communities from Cape Town, South Africa - Thiocy_solids_2 (SPAdes) | ecosystem: Engineered > Bioreactor > Thiocyanate-remediating > Anaerobic-Aerobic ... | reverse complement strand
CCGGCGGCCGGTTCCACTCGACGTTCACCATCAACGACGACGACTCGTTCAGCTACACCTCGGACCTGCAGCTCACCCTGGCGGCGATCGGCCAGACGATGCACCACACCGACCGGAACACCTGCCGGCGCGTGTCGACCGACGTCCCGTGGCCGCACAAGCTCTGACCCACCGGCCCGCTCAGGCGAGGGAAGCAGCGGTCGGCATGGCGTCCGGATGTTGCGACATCCACTGCCGCAGCGTGTAGGTCGCCCGCACGTCGTCCTCGTTGTAGTCCAGGATCCGCTGCCGGTGATGCATGACGACGTCCTCCGCTGCGCCGGTCCCGTCCGCACGGCCGGATGCCAGAGCGGCCGCGTATTCCGCCGACTTCGGCATCACCCCGCTCGGCGGCGCGACTCCGTCGCGACGCATCGTGCCCGCTCCGCCAACGGCAGTGCCGTCTGCCGCCTCTGGCGTCGCTCCCCACGGCGCTGCGACTCCGTCGCGACGCACCGTGCCCGCTCCGCCTACGGCGGCGCGGTACCAGGCCATGGAGTTCTCGCCGCCGGGCTCCGGGTCGCGCCACGCGAACCCGGCAACGGGCGCGATCGCCTTGAGCCGCAGCGACCCGGGGACGATGAACAGCCGCCTCACCTCCTGGTACAGGTCCACCCATTGCGGTGAGCCGCAGAACGCGGCGATGTCAGAGCGTGTGGGCATGCCGGGAGCGTCGGGGAACCGTGCGGGGGTGCCGTAGAGCCAGCGCTCCTCGGCCTTGTGCGAATAGCAGTAGGCGGCGAACGTGGCGCCTTGCTCCGCGCAGGCCTCCCGTACGCCGGCGAGGTAGCTCCAGAACGCGACGAAATTCGTTGCGGCCCCGGCACTGTCGAGCGGTGCCCAGGTGGCGAACGGACGATAGCCCTGCTCGAATCCGGGTACCTGCCGGCCGGTGAGCAGCGTGCCCCACAGGTAGGCGCCGTCGTCCAGATACGACTCCATGTCCACGTCGAGCTCCACGTCGGCACGCACCACATCGACCGTCTCGGAGCGTCGCACCATCGGCAACGCTTGCTGCATGGCGCGTGCCCGGATGCGCGCCTCCCCCGCCGGTATCCCGGTGAGGGGCAGCCCGGCCGCCACGGCCGGGTCCATCGCGGCCACGTCGTCATAGGTGGCGGCACCTGCACTGCGCAGGATGTCCACGTCGCCGCCGGCGACCAACAGTGAGATGTCGTGCGCGGCTTCGAGTTCCGGTCCGCAGACCGTCCACCACGGGCAGAGCCGGCACTCCGAGATGCGCGACGGCTGGGCGAGCGCGGGCCGTCGGGCCGCCGCCGCCTGCGCCACGGCGAGCCGGTCGGCGAAGCGCGCGTCGTATTCCGCCAGCGGGCTGCCGTTCCCGTTCGCCGCGTCGAGATCGTGCCAGGCGATCACCGCGCCGTCGTCCCAGGCTGCGTCGCCGGACGGTCCGCCGAAACCGATGATGCCACCGCGCCTCTCGCCGGACGCCAGACCCAGCTCATCCAGGAGCCGGTGCACATGCGCCAACGCCAACGCGTCGCGGGCATGGGAGCGGAGCTTCTTGCGCGGATCGGCCCGACCGACGGACCCCGCGTCCGGCAGCTCCCCGAGATCCGTCAGCCGGGCGCCGCCGCCCGGGTCGGTGGTGCGGTGTCCGCGGATCAGCACCGGGGCGTATCCGCCGTCCGGCAGGCGCAGGAGAAGATCGACCACGGCGAACCGGTTGCCGGAGGCGAGCCGCACGCCCCACAGTGCGCCCGGACGGTTCGGGTCGGTAGGGCGCCAGCCCTCGGAGAGCGTCATACTCGCCGCCAGCCGATCGTGCACGGCCAAGCGGTGGGCGGCGAGCGTGTCGAGCCGCAGCTGCGGACCCGCATCGGGGACTCGCTGCCGACTCCGGTCCGCATCCGGGTCGTGATCCAGATGGACGCGACGACGGCACCGGCCGGCCGCGGCCATGCCGAGCCGCACCGTCGCGGACGGGGCGGCTGCATCCGGCGGCGCGACGAGGCCGTCAGTCGATCGGTACGGGGCGCTCACCTCTTCACCCTAGAGCCCTCGCCCGGCCTCGACGGCGCTTTCGGGGGCACGATGCTGCGCCGATGGCGCGCGTTGCCTAGGCTGGATCCGTGGGACACCGACCTGACGATGCTGCGGCGCACGCCGACGGCAAAGCCGCACGCACATCCGCGCAGGCCAGCGATTCCGCGGCCAAGGCGTCCGCCGCGGCTGCCGCTGCCGCCGCTACCAAACCCGCGCGGCTGGTGACGAAGCTGTCCGATCCGAAGACCGCGAAGCGAGCGGTGGCGATCGGCAAGGTCTTGGCGCCCGCGCTGGCGCCGGTGCTGCTCAAGGCCGCCGCCGGGGCGCGCGGGTTCCTCGACGAGCGCCGCGCGCGGGCGCTCGGCGTGCCGGTGGACGAACTGGGCGCCTACCGCGGGCCGACCGGAGCCGCCGGCGCACGGATCACCGGGCTGTCCGACTCCGTCCGGGAGCTGGCCTCGCGCAAGGGCAACGACTTGCAGGTCACCCGGTTCGCGGAGGTCGCGACGACCCGGTTGCGCGATCTGACGGCAGCGGTCCAGGCCAGCGCCACGATGCCCCGGGCGAAGCGGGGCGAGGTGCTGCACGCCGTGGCCCGCGAACTCGACCAGATCGATGCGGACCTGGTGTCCCATCTGATGAGTCCGCGTCACTGACCGCGTGTCGCGGGCCCGACGCATCCGCCTCCGTGCAGAGCAAGCGGGCCTGGAACGGCCGGTGACCGGTGCCATAACCGGGGTGCCCGGATCGTGGCTATGGTGGCCAGGTGACCTTATTCGCCTCGTCCAGTCCGGGCACATCACGGCATGCCACCCCGCACACGAGGAAGGCATCGGCCGACCCGCCGCGCCGCCGGAGGTGGGCACGCATCGGCATCATCGGCGTGCTCACAGGGGCACTGCTGGGCCTCGGCGCCGGTGTCGCCTCCGCGCACGTCACCGTGAATCCGTCGGACGCCGCGGCGGGCTCCTACGCGAAGCTCACGTTCCGGGTTCCGACCGAGTCCGACACCGCCAGCACCGTATCGGTGCAGGTGTCGCTGCCCACCGACCACCCGTTCGCCTCGGTGTCGCTGCAGCCGGTGCCGGGCTGGACCGCCACCACCAAGACCACGACGTTCGATCCACCGCTGAAGACCGGGAAGTTCAACCTCACCGATGCGGTCTCCTCGATCACGTGGACCGCCGACGATGGCGTCGGCGTGAAACCCGGCCAGTTCCAAGAGTTCTCGATCTCGGTCGGCCCGGTGCCCGATGTGACGTCGTTGACCTTCCCGGCGACGCAGACCTATTCGGACGGCTCCGTCGTCAACTGGGACGAGGTGGCGAAGGAAGGTCAGGACCGGCACGACCTGGACCATCCGGCGCCGGTGCTCACCATCGCGGCGGCGGGGGCGCCCGAGGTGGCGTCAGCGGGCTCCGCGCCCACGGCGTCGGACAGCGCGGCGCAGATCCTCGCGGCCGTGGCCCTGGTGATCGCCGCCGTCGCGCTCGTGGTGGCCGCCCTGGGCTGGCGCCGTCGCGGCCCGAAGGCCGCGCAGGCTTCCACCCCGCGCGATGCCGTCACCGCCGCGAGCGTCGCCGGGCCGGGTCCGAACGATCAGGAGCTGCCTTGATGCGCCGCGTCGGCGCGGCACTGGTCGCGGCGCTGCTGGCGCTGCTCACCGCCGTCGCGGGCGCCACGCCGGCCCTGGCGCACAACGTGCTGGTGTCGTCCGGCCCCGCCGACGGCGCCACGCTGGACACTGCGCCCGATCAGGTCTCATTCACATTCGACCAGCCGATCCAGAACTTCGATCCGGCACTGAAGGTCTTCGGGCCCAATGGAAATGACTTCACGACCGCGGCACCGACCGTCGAGGGCACCACGATCTCGGCGCCCCTGGCCGCCGGCCCGGCCGGTGACTACCGCGCCGCCTTCCGGATCGTGTCGGCCGACGGCCACCCGGTCACCGGGGAGATCACGTTCACGCTGACGGACGCCGCTGCCGGCACGGCGACCGGCACCCCGACGTCGGCGGCCGGCGGCGAGGCCGCCACCACCACCGACGGAAGCGGCTCGCAGGGCGGCCTGGGCGTCTGGCTCTGGGTGATCGTCGGTGTCGCGGCGGTGCTGGTGGTCCTCGCCATCGTGATCGCGCTGCGCAAGCCGCGCGACGAGCGCGACTGACACCTAGCGGGCCACCAGGCCGGTCTTGGACGCGGTGGCCGTGCCCACGAAGGTGAGGGCTGCCCACGCGTCGCTGGTGTAGGCGGCGAAGGCGCGCAGTTCCACGGCGTCCGGCGGGACAGGACTGTCGGTGGTGTTGCGCAACGCCTGCGCCGCCATAACATGCCCCAGCCGGATGCACGTCTCGCCCGGATCGCCATCCAGGAATCCCGCCAGATAGCCGGCGGCGAAGGCGTCGCCGGCGCCGATCGGCTCGACCACCTCGACGACCGGCGCTGGCACGAAAACCTCTGTGCCGCCACGGAACTCGGTCGCGCCGATCTCGGAGTCCTTGACCACCAGCGCTTCCGCATCCGGGAACAGCCGTCGGATCTCGGCGGGCGTCGCGGCGCCCCACAGCACCTCTGCCTCGTCACGCCCGGTGAGCACGATGCGCGCCCGGCGAGCCAGGGCGAGAATGCGCGGCGCCGCCACATCGACCGGCCACAGCTTCGCCCGGTAGTTCACGTCGAAGCTCACGGAGCTGCGACCCACCCGGCCCAGCAGCGCGTCCACGAACGCGTCGCAGGCCGGAGACAGCGCGGGAGTGATGCCGCTGACGTGCACCAGCCGCCGCTCGCCCAGCGCCAGCCGGTCGAGGTCGTCCAACGACGGCGCGCTGGCGGCCGATCCGGCGCGGTAGTAGTGCATGGTGCTGGCGGCGCCGTCACGGTCCTTGAAGTAGAGGCCGGTCGGCCGGGTGGGATCGACGATGACGCCATCCACCCCAACGCCGCGTTTCTGCAGCGCCGCACGGATCCGCTCGCCGAACGGATCGTCGCCGACGCGGCCGAACCACTCCACGGGCTGGCCGAGGTGCGCGAGTCCGGCGGCGACGTTCGCCTCGGCACCGGCCACGAACGGCAGGATGTGGTCACTGGCGCGCAGCGGGCCGTCGACCGGTGAGAATCCGACCATGGCCTCGCCGATGCACAGCGCCGCGGGAACAGTCGAGGGTTCCGTCATGGGCATGGGTCCATCTTGGCGCAGTGGCCGGTCGCGCCCGGCAGGCAGGGTCCCGGCCGCCGCTCCATCTTCCGCCGCGTGTTACTGACGCAGGCACATACGCCGGCCCCACTCACACGCGGCGGAATGAGGGAGGCAGGGGTCAGGCGGCGTCCTGGCGGGGCAGCACGACCTCGCGCACGATGAGCTGCACAGCCGCCGCCACCGGCACGGCCAGCACGGCGCCCACCACGCCCAGCAGCGCGGCGCCCACGATGATGGCGACAATCACTGCGGCAGAGGAGATGTGGACGGACCGGCGCATCACTCTGGGGTAGAGCCAGTAGGCCTCGAACAGGTGCTGACCGGTGTAGAACGCGGCGGCCACGATGCCGATCACCAGCGACTGCGTAAAGCCGAGCAGGGCCATGGACACGCCGATGATCACCGGTCCGACCACCGGCACGAAGTCGAGCACGAACGCGCCTGCGGCGATCGCCAGCGGGTACGGCAGACCCACGATCCAGGCGAAGACGCCGGCCACCAGCCCGGCCTGCAAGGCGATGGTGGTGGCGCCGCCGAGGTAGCCGCCCATCTGCAGCACCACCTTGTCGCCGATCTCGCGCACCCGCGTTCGCCGGGACACCGGCACCAGGCGGTATGCGGAGTCGGTGATCCGCGGCAGCCCGGACAGGAAGTACAGCGTCAGCACCAGCACCACCAGTAGGTCCACCGCGATCCCGGCAGCGGTGAATACGCCGTTCGCGGCGCCCGGCCCGATTCCGGCGATCGTGGACTTGACCCGCTCGATCAGCCCGAACCGGTCGTCCAGAGCGCGCACGGTCGGATCGTTCATCAGGTTGTCCAACCGGTCCGGCAGCACCGTGATCAGCGCGGCCACCTGCGAGACGATCGGCGGGATGATCGCATAGATGGCGCCGCCCAGGAGAGCCAGCAACCCCAGGAACGTGATCGCCACCGCAGCGCCGCGCCGCAGGCCCACCCGCACCAGCAGCCGCACCACCGGGTCGAGGCCGATCGCCAGCACCACCGAGATGCCCAGGATCACGAGGGTGCTCAAGATGGTGGACAGCGACAGATAGAGCGCATACGCCAGCAGTAAACCGAGCCCGGCCAGCAGTCCGGTGCGGAACGGCGCGAGAAGCATCCGGCGCGGCGTCACGTCCGCTGCCCGGGCCGCCATCGGGACCGTCGGCGGCGCCTGCGTCGCCACCGGCTCCGTCGGCCCGGGTGCCAGCTGAGACGCCGCTCCCGGCGCGGAACCGACCGTCGGCTCCGGCGCCGGATCGGGTATGACGGACGTCGCGCCGGAGGCGTCATCGGATGCGCCCGCTGCGAGGCCGGCGTCATGGTCGACGGCATCGAATCCGCTCGCGGCACTGCCGCTGTCGCTGTCCATGCCCACCCTCCGTCACTCGCCCGGGATCGTCACTATAGGCCGCCGGCGCAGGCCGCCGCGTCCCAGCCAAACACACAGATCCAGCTCACGACAGGCGGCGCGCACGACCTATGATCGAGAGGCATCGCGTCCGCCCCTGCCGTCCCGGCGACCGCCTCCATCGTCGCCGCCGCCCGTGAGGAAGATCCATGGCACTGCGTCGTTCCGCCCGCCTCGCCGCCGCCGGGGCAGCCGCCCTGCTGCTGGCCACCACCGTCCTGGCCGGCTGCGGGTCCAGCAGCGACAGCGCCTCCAGCCAGACCTCGACGGCAAGCAGCACGGCGGAAAGCAGCACGGCGGCCGACGAGTCGAGCGGCGAATCGGCAGCCGAGTTCAGCTCGCAGCAATCCTCCGCCGAGTCGAGCACCGCCGACACGTCGTGCGACGCGGCGACTCTCGCAACGAAGACGCCGGGCACGCTCACCATCGCCACCGACGAGCCGGTGTACGAGCCGTGGTTCGTGGACAACGACCCGAGCAACGGGAAGGGCTTCGAGTCCGCCGTCGCGTACGCCGTGGCGCAGCAGCTCGGATTCGCCAAGGACAAGGTCACCTGGGTGCGCGCCGGGTTCGACGCGGTGATCTCGCCGGCACCGAAGAACTTCGACTTCGACATCAACGAGTTCTCCATCACGCCGGACCGCGCCAAGGTCGTGGACTTCTCAACCGGCTACTACGACGTCGCCCAGGCCATCGTCACCACCGCCGACTCGACAATCGCCGGCGCGACCGGCCTCGCCGAGCTGAAGGGCGCGACACTCGGCGCCATGATCGGCACCACGAGCTTGGCGGCGATCGACGCATCGATCCAGCCGACCAACAAGCCGGCCGTGTTCAACACCAACGACGACGCGGTGAAGGCGCTGCAGAACGGCCAGATCGACGGCGTCGTCACCGATCTGCCCACGGCGTTCTACATGGCCGGGGCGCAGCTCGACAACGGCAAGGTCATCGGCCAGCTGCCCGTCACCACCGGCGGCGACGTGGAACAGTTCGGCCTGCTGCTGGAGAAGGATTCGCCGATCACCGGCTGCGTCTCGTCCGCGGTGGACGCGCTGCGCGCCGACGGAACGCTGGGCGACCTCGCCACGCAGTGGCTGGCCGAAGCCGGCGCCCCCGAACTGAAGTAAGCGCGCGCCGATGGCCGACCGTCCCGGGGCCGACAGCGCCGGTCCGGCCGCGGCCGATCGGCTCGATTCGTGGACCCCGTCGGCGGTGCAGCTGGACCGGCTCGCCTACCGGCGGCGGCGATCGCGCCGCTCGGCGCTGGCGGCGGCCGTCTCGACGGCGGTGCTGATCGCGGTCGGCATTCTCGTCGTCACGAACACGCCCGGCTGGCCGCAGTTCCGCGAGTCGTTCTTCGACCTGTCCTACGGCTGGCAGGTACTGCCGCAGATCGCCGAGGGGCTGTGGCTCAACGTCCGGCTGATGCTGATCTGCGAGGCCGTGATCCTGGTCGTGGCGCTGGCGATCGCGCTGGCCCGGACGCTGCGCGGCCCCGTGTTCTTCCCGGTGCGGGCGGCGGCCATCGGCTACACGGACCTGTTCCGCGGGCTGCCACTGATCCTGGTGCTGTACATGCTGGGCTTCGGCATGCCGTCGCTGCGCGTGTCGTGGCTGCCGTCCTCGGCGCTGTTCTGGGGTTGTGTGGCGTTGGTGCTCACCTATTCCGCGTACGTGGCCGAGGTGTTCCGCGCGGGCATCGAGTCGGTGCATCCGTCGCAGCGCGCCGCCGCCCGGTCGCTGGGGCTCACGCACGCGCAGACCATGCGGCATGTGGTGGTGCCGCAGGCCGTGCGCCGGGTGATGCCGCCGCTGCTCAACGATCTGGTGTCGCTTCAGAAGGACACCGGCCTGATCTCGGTGCTCGGCGTCATCTATGACGCCGTGCTCAATGCACGCATCGAGACGGCCGCCACCTTCAACTACACCCCGTTCGTGGTGGCCGGGCTGCTGTTCGTGGTGCTGACGATCCCCATGACGCGGCTGACGGACTGGGTGGCGCGGCGCCAGGGCTGGGCCGGGACCGGGGGCGCTCTCTAATGACCATGCCGGTGCAGCCGCTGCTGCGAATCTCCCACCTGCGCAAGGCCTACGGGTCGAACGTGGTGCTGCGGGACCTGTCACTGGACGTTCCGGCGCATCAATGCGTGACGCTGATCGGAGCCTCCGGCTCGGGGAAGTCGACACTGCTGCGCTGCATCAATCTGCTGGAGGTGGTCGACGACGGGCAGGTATTCCTGCAGGGGCGGGACATCACCGACCCGCGCATCGACGGCGACAAGGTCCGCACGCAGGTGGGCATCGTCTTCCAGGCGTTCAACCTGTTCCCGCACATGAGCGTGCTGGACAACGTGACGCTGGCGCCGCGCCGGGTGCACCGCATCGCCCGCGCCGAGGCCGAAGAAACGGCCATGACGATGCTCGCGCGAGTGGGCCTGGCCGACAAGGCGAAGGCCCGCCCCGATGAGCTGTCCGGCGGTCAGCAGCAGCGGGTGGCCATCGCCCGGGCGCTGGTGGCCAAGCCGGTGCTGATGCTGTTCGACGAGGTGACCAGCGCCCTCGACCCGGAACTGGTCGGCGAGGTGCTGGAACTGCTGGCGGAGCTCCGCGACGACGGCATGACGATGCTGGTGGCCACGCACGAGATGGGCTTCGCCCGGCAGGTGGCGGACACGGTGGTGTTCCTGGACGGCGGCGAGATCGCCGAGGCGGGCCCGCCGGCGCAGATCCTGGAGCACCCGCAGGACGAGCGGACCCAGCGCTTCCTGCGCCGCATCCTGGACGCCGGTCGACGGTAGGAACTGTAAGGACTCCGTCCAGTACGCTGCAGGCAGTCCCACCTGTGCTGTCCGACGTGTGCGACCCGGCGGCGCGCCCGCCCCGTCGTGGAAAGTTGGTCCCGCGATGCTGCTCCCCCGCCCCCATACCGTCACCGCCGGAGCCGGCCGCCTCATCCTGACGCCGACCACCACGATCGCCGCCCCGGAAGCGCTGACGGCCGAGGCGATCTGGCTGGGTTCCGCGCTGCGTCCGGCGACGGGCCTGCCGCTGCCGCACTGCGTCATCCCCGAGGGCGGCGTCATACCCGGCGCGCCCGCACGCGATGCGGCGGGCGCGATCACGCTCGACCTCGACTCGTCACTGGGCGCCGAGGGGTATCGACTCACCGTCGCCGAGCGCGGCGCCACGATCGAGGGCGGAGACGCGGCCGGCGTGTTCTACGGTTGCCAGTCGCTGATGCAAATGCTGCCGCCCGAGATCTACCGCAGGGCAACGGTTCCCGGCATTTCCTGGTCGATACCCGCTGTGGCAGTGCAGGATTCGCCCCGGTTCGGCTGGCGGGGCGCGATGCTGGACGTCGCCCGCCATTTCATGCCGAAGCACGACGTGCTGCGCTTCATCGACCTGATGGCGATG
>Ga0209916_1002265_pt1 | contig 10083 bp, 10 predicted proteins | sample ThiBio_1000_plan_FD_183956 | JGI IMG/M metagenome (GOLD analysis project Ga0209916, IMG submission 183956) | Wastewater bioreactor microbial communities from Cape Town, South Africa - Thiocy_solids_2 (SPAdes) | ecosystem: Engineered > Bioreactor > Thiocyanate-remediating > Anaerobic-Aerobic ... | reverse complement strand
CGCGGCGCGAAAGCGACCGACATCGTGGTGCTGGTGGTGGCGGCGGACGACGGCGTGATGCCGCAAACCATCGAAGCCATCCATCACGCCAAGGCGGCCAATGTGCCGCTGGTGGTGGCGGTGAACAAGATCGACAAGCCCGAAGCCAATCCCGAGCGCATCCGCCAGGAACTCGTCGCACAGGGCGTCACGCCCGAGGAATGGGGGGGCGACACCCAGTTCGTCGAAGTATCGGCCAAGGCCAACACCAATATCGACGGCCTGCTCGACGCCATTCTGCTGCAGGCCGAAGTGCTGGAACTGACGGCCGCCGCCGATGGCCCTGCCAGGGGTCTCGTCATCGAGGCGCGCCTCGACAAGGGCAAGGGCCCGGTCGCCACGCTGCTGGTGCAATCCGGCACCCTCCGCCGCGGCGACATGGTGCTGGCCGGCCAGGTATTCGGCCGCGTGCGCGCCATGCTCGACGAGGCAGGCAAGCCCATCAATGAAGCCGGGCCTTCGATCCCGGTAGAAGTTCAGGGCCTGTCCGACGTCCCGCAGGCGGGCGAAGACGTGATGGTGCTGCCGGACGAACGCAAGGCGCGGGAGATTGCGCTGTTCCGCCAGGGCAAGTTCCGCGACGTGCAGCTGGCCAAGAAGCAGGCCGCCAAGCTGGAATCGATGTTCGACCAGATGGGCCAGGGCGAAGTGCAGCACCTGCCCATCATCCTCAAATCCGATACCCAGGGGTCTTACGAAGGTCTGGCGCATGCCTTGGGCAAACTGTCGACCGACGAAGTCAAGGTCAACATCATCCACAGCGGCGTCGGCGCCATCACCGAATCCGACGTCAACCTGGCGATCGCCTCCAAGGCCGTGCTGATCGGCTTCAATGTGCGTGCCGACACGTCGGCCCGCAAGCTGGCCGAAGCCAGCGGCGTGGACCTGCGCTACTACAACATCATCTACGAAGCGGTGGATGAGGTGAAATCCGCGCTCTCCGGCATGCTGGCGCCGGAGAAGAAAGAAACCGTCATCGGTACCGTGGAAGTCCGCCAGGTCTTCCACATTTCCAAGATCGGCACCATTGCCGGCTGCTACGTGCAGGATGGCGTGGTCAAGCGCGGCGCCGGCATACGCGTGCTGCGCAATAACGTGGTGGTGCACCAGGGCGAACTCGATTCGCTCAAGCGCTTCAAGGACGATGTCAAGGAAGTCAAGGCCAACTTCGAATGCGGTCTCTCGCTGAAGAACTACAACGACATTCAGGAAGGCGACATCCTCGAAGTGTTTGAAGTGGTGGAAGTGGCGCGTACCTTGTGAGGAACCAGGGGTCAGGATTCAGGGGTCAGGGACAGTGCGCGGCTGCGCCGCGCGCTTGATTCAATGGCCCAGCCTTGCTCCCTGAATCCTGATCCCCGAATCCTGACCCCTCTAATATGCCCAAAGATTTCCCCCGTGCCCGCCGCGTCGCCGACCAGATCCAGCGCGAACTGCCGGAACTGATCCGGCAGGAAGTGAAGGATCCGCGCGTCGGCATGCTGACCATCACCGAGGTCGAGGTCAACCGCGACATGGAGTTCGCCAAGGTCTACTTCACCACGCTCGGCGGCCAGGCCGAGCACGATGCCTGCCTGCAGGGCCTGCAGCGCGCCAGCGGCTTTCTGCGTTCGCAGTTGTCGCACCGCATGCAGTTGCGTGTGGTGCCCAAGCTCACTTTTGTCTACGATCGCTCGGTCGAGCGCGGCATCGAACTCACCCAGCTGATCGAAACCGCCGTCGCCGAGGACGCCAGGCATCCCAAAGACGCGTGAAGCAGGCCCGCCAGCCCCTCTCCCCGAGGGCGAGGGGGTACACGTAATGCGCGAACCGAGGCCCTCTCCCCAACCCTCTCCCCTCGGGGGAGAGGGGGCGAACGCCAAGCCCAAACCGATTAACGGCGTGCTGCTGCTGAACAAGCCGGTCGGCATCACTTCCAACGCCGCGCTGCAGAAAGCCAAGTGGCTGCTCAACGCGAAAAAGGCGGGCCACACCGGCACCCTCGATCCCTTCGCCGACGGCCTGTTGCCGCTGTGTTTCGGCGAAGCCACCAAGTTCTCGGCCTACCTGCTGGATGCGGACAAACACTATCGCGCGGTGCTGCAACTCGGTACTACCACCGCCACCGGCGACCCGGAAGGCGAAGTGCTCGACACCCGCGAGGTGGCGCTCGACCGTGACGATATTACCGCCGTGCTGCCGCGCTTCATGGGCGAAATCGAGCAGATCCCGCCGATGCATTCCGCGCTCAAGCACCAGGGGCGTCCACTCTACGAATATGCGCGCGCCGGGATCGAGATCGAGCGCCCGCCCCGCAAGGTCACGATCCGCGCACTCGAACTGATCGAATGCGCCCCGCCGCGCGTGGTGCTGGATGTGCAATGCAGCGCCGGCACCTATATCCGCACCCTGGCGCAGGACATCGGCGCCGCGCTCGGCTGCGGCGCCCACCTCACCGCGCTGCAACGCACGGCAGCGGGCGGATTCAGCCTGGAGCAGGCGCATACGCCGGCCGAACTGGAAACGCTCGACCCCGCCCGGCGCGCCGCGCTCCTGCGGCCGGCGGACTGCCTGGTGTCCCACCTGCCGGCGCTGCATCTCGACGACGCCAGCACAACAGCGCTGTGTCAGGGGCGCAGCGTGCCGTATTCCGGCGATCATGCGGGGCTGGTGCGGCTGTATACCATCGCAAACCGCTTTCTCGGTCTGGCCCAGGCCGACGCCGGCCAGCTGGCCCCCCGCCGTCTGCTCGCCACACAACAAGCTTGAGTCGCCCCACCCTTTCCGCGTAAAATGCGCGGTTTCCCCCGAACGTGTCCCGCACAGCCGCAGGCCACGCGATTCAGAAGGAGTACACCATGGCTGTTACCGTCGCCCAAAAGGCTGAAATCGTCCAGAGTTACCAACGCGCCGCCGCCGACACCGGCTCGCCCGAAGTGCAGGTGGCCCTGCTGACGGCGCGCATCAACGACCTGACCGGCCACTTCAAGGCCAACATGAAGGATCACCACTCGCGCCGTGGTCTGCTGAAGATGGTGAGCCGCCGCCGCAAGCTGCTCGACTACCTGAAGCGCACCAACCTCGAAGGCTACAAGACCCTGATCGATCGCCTCGGTCTGCGCAAGTAATCCCGACAGGGCCACTGTGATGATCCGGCACCCTGCTGCACCGGCGCTGTCCGTATCAGAGCTGTGGATGGGGCGTCTTGCCCCCTGAATTTCCCACGCCCCGCCCACGCGGGGCGTTTTTGCTTTGAAAGGAACTCGTGTGAGCGCTATCAAGAAAACGTTTACCTTCGGCCGTCATCAGGTCACCCTGGAAACCGGTGAAATCGCCCGCCAGGCTGCCGGCGCCGTCATCGTCAACATGGACGACACCGTGGTGCTGGTCACCGTGGTCGCCAAGAACGAAGTCAAGCCGGGCCAGGATTTCTTCCCGCTGACCGTCGACTATCAGGAAAAGACCTACGCCGCCGGCCGCATCCCCGGCGGTTTCCTCAAGCGCGAAAGCCGCCCGTCGGAAGGCGAAACCCTGATTTCGCGTCTGATCGACCGCCCGATCCGCCCGCTCTTCCCCGAAGGCTTCTTCAACGAAGTGCAGGTCATCGCCACGGTGATGTCGTCCAACCCCGAAGTCAGCGCCGACATCCCCGCGCTGATCGGGGCGTCGGCCGCGCTGTCGCTGTCCGGTCTGCCGTTCGACGGCCCGGTGGGCGCGGCGCGCGTAGGCTTCCTCAACGGCGAATATGTGCTCAACCCGACCCATTCGGAGCTGAAGGATTCGGCGCTCGACCTGGTCGTCGCCGGCACCGAGACCGCCGTGCTGATGGTCGAGTCCGAAGCCATGGAACTGCCCGAAGACATCATGCTGGGCGCGGTCGTGTTCGGCCACACCCAGATGCAGGCCGCGATCACCGCGATCAACGAACTGGCCGACGAAGCCGGCGCCGACGCCTGGGACTGGGAGCCGCTGGCCGAGGACACCGCGATGGTCGAGCGCCTCAAGGCGCTGGCCGAGGACGGCCTGCAGGCCGCCTACAACATCAAGCAGAAGCAGGCGCGCATGAGCGCGGTCGATGAAGTGCGCAGCAAGGCCTTCGCCGAACTGATCAGCGCCGACATGGACACGGTCGCCGCCAACCACGTCAAGGACGCGTTCCACCGCCTCGAAGCCGGCGTGGTGCGCCACCGCATCCTCTCCGGCCAGCCGCGCATCGATGGCCGCGACACCCGCACCGTGCGCCCGATCACCATCCGCACCGGCGTGCTGCCGCGCACCCACGGCTCCGCCCTGTTCACCCGCGGCGAAACCCAGGCGCTGGTAGTCACCACGCTCGGCACCGGCCGCGACGAACAGACCATCGACGCGCTCGAAGGCTCCTACTCCGACCGTTTCATGCTGCACTACAACATGCCGCCCTACGCCACCGGCGAAACCGGCCGCGTCGGCTCGCCGAAACGCCGCGAAATCGGCCACGGCCGGCTGGCCAAGCGCGCGCTGATGGCGGTGCTGCCGACCAAGGAAGAGTTCGGCTACACCATGCGCGTGGTGTCGGAAATCACCGAGTCCAACGGCTCGTCGTCGATGGCCTCGGTGTGCGGCGGCTGCCTGTCGCTGATGGACGCCGGCGCGCCGCTGAAGGCGCACGTCGCCGGCATCGCCATGGGTCTGATCAAGGAAGGCAACCGCTTTGCCGTGCTGACCGACATCCTCGGCGACGAGGATCATCTGGGCGACATGGACTTCAAGGTCGCCGGCACCGACAAGGGCGTGACCGCGCTGCAGATGGACATCAAGATCACCGGCATCACCAAGGAAATCATGCAGGCCGCGCTGACGCAGGCGAAGGAAGGCCGCCTGCACATCCTCGGCATCATGAAGGCCTCGGTCTCCGAAACGCATGAAATGTCGGCCTACGCGCCGCGCATCATCGCGATGAAGATCAACCCGGAAAAAATCCGCGACGTCATCGGCAAGGGCGGCGCCGTGATCCGCGCGCTGACCGAGGAAACCGGCACCCAGATCGACATCCAGGAAGACGGCAGCGTGAAGATCGCCTGCACCAGCATGGAAGCCGGCGAACTGGCGAAGAAGCGCATCGAGGAAATCACCGCCGAAGTCGAAGTCGGCAAGGTCTACGAAGGCCCGGTCATCAAGCTGCTGGACTTCGGCGCGATCGTCAATGTGCTGCCGGGCCGCGACGGCCTGCTGCACATCTCGCAGATCGCCCACGAGCGCGTCAACACCATCGGCGACTACCTGAAGGAAGGCCAGGTCGTGAAGGTGAAAATCCTCGAAGCCGACGAAAAAGGCCGCCTGCGCCTGTCGATGAAGGCCCTGCTGGACGCGCCCGCACCGGCAGCCGACAATAGCGAAACGCCAGGCACGGCAAGCTAGAGGCCATCCACGCCATCACAATCAACCGCGCCCAAGTGCGCGGTTGATTTTTTATGCCGGCCCTGGCGCCGGCACTGCCGGAAACACAACATTCACAGCCAGGCCTGCGCCGCCTTCTCCCGCTTCCAGGCTGACTTTCGCGTCATGTAAATGCGCGATGCGCTGGACAATGGTCAGACCGAGGCCGGCACCCTCCACGCTACCGGACATCCGATGGAATGGAGCAAATACGGCAGCGCGTTGTGCCGCCGGAATGCCCGGGCCATCGTCTGTCACCTGCCATACCACGCTCTGTCCGGAACGACGGACCGTCAGGGTGATGCGCGTGCCTCCATAGCGGAGGGCATTGTCGATCAGATTGGCGAGCATCTCTCGCAGCAATTGCGCATCGCCCATGACCCAGACCTCGCTGTCCTGCATGTCGAAACCGATTTCCACGCCTTTTGCCAAGGCTGGCGGCACCCATTCCCGCGCCACTTCACGCACCACGTCCGCACTGTCTAAACGGTTCAGGCGAAGGGTGTTTTCCGCCGCATCGACGCGCGCCAGCATGAGCAGTTTCTGCACCAGATCGCCCATGGTCTGCGCCGACTGCGCAATGCGCGCCAGCGCATGCCGGGCATCATCATGTCGCGTGCCGGACAGGGCTGCTTCGGCCTGTGCGCGGATGCCCGCGATCGGCGTGCGGAGCTGATGCGCGGCATCCGCGACAAAACGCGATTGCGACTCCACGGCCTCGGACAGACGTTGCAGCAAGGAATTGATTTCATCCAGGAATGGCCGCAACTCGGCGGGCGTTCCCTCCAGCAGAACCGGGCTCAGGTCGAACGCCTGTCGTGCCGACAGCCGGTCGCGCTGCCGGCTCAGCGGTTCGAGGCCTTTTCTCACGCCATAGGCAATGGCAATCGCCGCGGTCAGCGTCATCAGCAGCATCGGAATCACGATTGCCAGGGTGGCGCGCCCGGCCATGGCCGATCGGTGCGACAGCGTTTCGCCTACCTGGACCAGGACGGTTCCGTGCGCACTCGTGCCCTTGAGCGAGAGCCCGAAAGCCGCCACCCTGACTTTCTCACCGTCCTTGACCCCGTCATAGACGATCAGCTGGCCCGGCCGGATGCTCTGGTTGTCGGGAAGGCGGGGCATGTCCAGTTCCCCATCAATGACGCGTCCGGCCGGATTGACGATGCTGTGGAACAGCAGATCCTCCTGGTCGAACACCAGCAGTTCGCGTGCGGCAACCGGCAAATCCACCTCTACCTGCCCGCGCATGACCTCGACCCGGTCGGCCAGCGCGAACGTGCGCCGTATCAACGAGCGGTCAAAGGCTGCATTGATGAAATACTGGCTGGAGAAATAGGCGATCACCCACAGCAGGATGAACAGCGGCAGCATCATCGACAGCATGCGGACGATCAGTTGTCGCCGCAGGCTGGTCTGATTGTCCCCGCTCAAGCTTTGGCTTCCAGCAGATAGCCCAGGCCGCGCAGCGTGCGGATCGCCACGCCAGACCCCTCGAGCTTGCGTCGCAGGCGGTGAATGTAGACCTCCACCGCATTGTCGCCCACGCCCTCGTCCCATCCCGTCAGGCGATCGGCGATCGCTTCCTTGGCCGTGACGCGCCCGACGTGGCTGAGCAGGATTTCAAGCACTTCCACTTCGCGGGCGGACAGCGCCAGCGGCGTCTCGTCCACGCTGGCCTGCCGCTTCACGCTGTCGAAGCCGAAGCGTCCCAGGCGAATCCGGGTATCGGCCACGCCATGCGCCCGCCGCAGCAAGGCGCGCAGCCGCGCCAGCAATTCGTCCAGCGCGAACGGCTTCAACAGGTAGTCGTCCGCACCGGCGTCAAGGCCGCGCACGCGATCCTCCACGGTATCGCGCGCGGTGAGAACCATCACCGGCAGGGCCGCACCGCGTTTGCGCGCATTGCGCAAGACTTCCAGGCCCTCGCGCCGCGGCAGTCCCAGATCGAGCAGCATGGCGTCGTAGGCGTACCCCGCCAGCGCGTTTTCCGCCTGCACGCCATCACGGCTCCAGTCGACCGCGAAGCCCGCCTGCCTGAGCGCCAGCATCACGGCATCGCCCAGGGTGGGGTCATCTTCCACAAGCAGGATTTTCATGATCAAAGTCTGACACAAAGTCAGGCTGTCCGGCCTGCCGAAGTCGAGAATATCGGGACACGGTTCCCGAATGATTCGCAGGATTCCTCAGCATGACGTTTCAAGTTTTTGTGTGCCGTGCTGGCTTCACCGTCTCCGTACGGCATGCCTTTCGCGCCTCACGCACAAAAAAAGACGGCTGGCCGGTCTTCGTAAGGTTCGTGTAAGTATGGTGTCGCATAGTGCCGTCCATGCCGTTGCAATCCGCGACCGCATACCCCTCTCACTTGATCTATGGAGAAATTGATGAACAAACTGATCTCTTCCCTGCTTGCTGCAACCATTGCCGGCGCATTCAGCCTGACTGCCATGGCCGCCGATATGCCCGCCGACTCGTCCGCTTCCGCCTCGACCGCTGCCGAGAAGCCTGCCGCCGCCCCCAAGGCCAAGCATGCCAAAAAGCACACCAGGAAGCATGTCGCCAAGAAAACCGAAGCGAAAAAAACTGACGCTGCGGCCACCCCTGCCGAGCCTGCCAAGTAAGGCTTCAAGACGTGGAAACCGCGCTCACGGGCGCGGTTTTTTTATGCCGACCCGGAAAGAAACGATTGCCACCAGCGCTTGCGCTGGCCTGTCACCACGCCGTGCATTTCGAGTTCGCGTGGCGGTGTCCGGCTCATCAGCCAGCCGGGAAGGATCGACGACTTGGTCGCGCTCGATCCGCAGGAGCTTCCCAGGTGATTGGGATCGTAGATCTTGACGAAGTTGGGCGCATCCAGATTGTCCGCATAGACAATCGCGCAGTAATCCTCGTGGTGCTCGCGCCGCAGCAATTCATCCAGTTCGCGCATGAACTGCTGCACCTGGCCGGCAGTTGAAGGTTCGACCGGCACAGCCTGCCCCACGGCATACAGATACCAGCCCGCTCCGTCATCCACCTTCTGCCAGAACGACGTCAACTGGTCCCATTTCATCACGCTGTACAGCAGCCCGTTGTAATAACGATCGAATTCGCTGGTGTCTGCCATGGTGTCGGTCCGCAGTGCGTCAGGAGAGAGGAGAAAGCGCGCCGGTTTGCTTCGTCCACCGGGCGTGCCGCCCTTACTTGGCGAGCTGGCGCTCGCGGATTTCTTCGAGTGTCTTGCAGTCGATGCACAGCGTCGCCGTCGGTCGTGCCTGCAGACGCTCCAGCCCGATTTCGACCCCGCAGGATTCGCAGTAGCCGTAATCGCCGACGTCGATCCTGGCGATGGTCTCGTTGATCTTCTTGATCAGCTTGCGCTCGCGGTCGCGGTTGCGCAATTCCAGCGCCATGTCGGACTCCTGGGTGGCACGGTCGTTGGGGTCGGCGAAAACCGTCTGCTCGTCCTGCATGGACAGCAGGGTGGTATCGATATCCTGCGACAACTCGGTTTTCCAGGCCTCGAGCACTTTGCGAAAATGCGCGAGCTGTTTCGCATTCATGTATTCTTCGCCTTTTCTTGCCTTGTAAGGCTCGAAGCGCATCAAGGTTTCAGCCATTCCGTTTCCTGCCTTCTTTGAAAACCCCGGTCCAACCCGGATCAAACCCGACCCGACTTAATATCAGAATAGCCTAAGCGCCGCAACCCATATGACACTACACGCCCTGCTCTTCGACGTGGATGGCACGCTTGCCGATACCGAGCGCGACGGCCATCGGCCAGCCTTCAACCAGGCCTTTGCCGACGCCGGCCTCGACTGGCACTGGGACGTCGCCCTTTACGGCAAACTCCTTGCGGTCACCGGCGGCAAGGAGCGGATGAAATACTATATCGACCACTATCGACCGGACTATATAAAGCCGGGCAATTTTGATGAACTGGTAGCGGGCCTTCACAAGGCCAAGACCCGGCACTATATCGCGCTTGCCGCACGCGGCGAAATTCCCATGCGCCCCGGGGTCGGACGTTTGCTGGCCGAGGCGCGTGCCGCCGGTCTGCGTCTGGCGATCGCCACCACCACCACACCGGAAAATGTGACGGCATTGCTGGAGCACAGTCTCGATCCAGACTCCCCGGACTGGTTCGAAGTAATTGCCGCGGGCGACATCGTGCCGGATAAAAAACCCGCTCCCGACATCTATCATTACGCGCTGGAGAAGATGGGCCTCGACCCCGCCGACTGCCTGGCATTCGAGGATTCGCAAAACGGCCTGCGCGCGAGCCTGGGCGCCGACCTGAAAACACTGGTCACGGTGAACGACTACACGCTGGATCACGATTTCACCGGCGCGGCCGTGGTGCTGTCCGATCTCGGCGAGCCCGACGCGCCGAACCGTATAGTCGCCGGCCCAGATTTTGGCCAGCCCTTCGTCGACGTCGCCTATCTCAGGGCGCTGCATCGGGGCTAAAGAGAAGGATTTAGGATTCAGGGGCTAGGATTTAGGGAATGAGCGGCCAAAGGCCGCGAAATTTATGAAGCCCCTAGATAATGTCGTCACAAGATATGTCATAATGCCTTCTTCGCAACAAATCCCATGACCGAATGCCGGAAACCCTTCATCGACATGACATATCAGACAAACACTGGGAGTTGCTCGAACCGCATTTAC
>Ga0209916_1002263_pt1 | contig 10088 bp, 8 predicted proteins | sample ThiBio_1000_plan_FD_183956 | JGI IMG/M metagenome (GOLD analysis project Ga0209916, IMG submission 183956) | Wastewater bioreactor microbial communities from Cape Town, South Africa - Thiocy_solids_2 (SPAdes) | ecosystem: Engineered > Bioreactor > Thiocyanate-remediating > Anaerobic-Aerobic ... | reverse complement strand
GGTGATCCAGTTCGACCGCCACGACGTGGCCGAGGTCAACAAGTCGCTGCTGGCCCACGGAATATTCGGTGGCGTCGACATATCACGACAGTTTCCCGACCTGGGCAACGCGCTGTTGATCTGCGTCACCGAAGTACATGGCGTTGACGATATCGAACGCCTTGCCGTCGCGCTGGAAGGAATCTGTCGATGAGGGCCACCAGCCCGGCAACGGTGCATCAAGAAGACGATCGGCATGTGGCGGTCCCGGCTGCCCGCGACATCATCGATGATGACGCCCGTGCCGCCCTGCCCTACCAGGCACCGCGCTGGAACGAGCCGTTGATCTTCGCGCTGCACAGCGACGGCGCTCGCGGTGTCATCCCGGCGCGCGCCGATCCACGGGAATTGGCTCGAATCCCCGAGTCTCCGGAGGCGCGCGTGCAGCGGCAGCAGGCGATCGCACTACCGGAGATTTCGCAACCCCAGGTGCTTCGCCACTTTCTTCGGCTGTCGCAAGAGACCCTGGGCGCAGACCTGAATGTCGATATAGGGCAGGGCACCTGCACCATCAAGTACAGCCCGAAGATCAACGAGACCTTCGTTCGGTCGCCACGAGCGGCCGCGACACATCCGCTTCAGGATCCCTCAACGGTCCAGGGAACACTGCGCATCATTGCCGAACTGGAGCAGTATCTGGCGGTGATCTCGGGGATGGACGCGGTCAGCGTCCAGGCACCGGCTGGATCCGCCGCAATCTGGGGCAACGTGCAGATCGTCCGCGCCTACCACCGCTCCCGGGGAGAGGGGGATCGGCGTGACGAGGTGATCACGACGATCTTCTCGCACCCCTCGAACGCCGCAACCGCACACACGGCTGGCTACCGAGTCATCACGCTGTACCCGGACGCCGACGGGTTGGTCAGCGAGGCGGCGGTGCGCGCCGCACTCTCACCGCGTACCGCAGCCTTGATGATCACCAATCCGGAGGACACCGGGATCTTCAACCCGGCGATCGACAGACTCGTTCGGGCCGCACACGAGGTGGGGGCGTTGTGCGTCTACGATCAGGCCAACGCCAACGGCCTGCTGGGGATCACCACTGCGCGAGCCGCGGGCTTTGATCTATGCCATTTCAATCTTCACAAGACCTTCTCCACGCCACATGCTTGTGGCGGGCCCGCGGCGGGCGCGATCTGTGCCACGGCGGCGCTTGCGCCGTTTCTGCCCGGCACTCGCATTCGCGAGGAGGACGGCGTCTATACGGTCCAGCCACCCGGACCACAGGCAACGGCGTCGCTGCGTCCGTTCTACGGAGTCATCCCCAACATCATTCGCGCCTACGCCTGGATCCGGGCGCTGGGAGCGGATGGGCTGCGCGAGGTTGCCGAAGGAGCGGTGCTGAGCAACAACTACGTCATGTCGCGAATCCTGCGGATCCCGGGCGTCACCGCTGCGTATCTGGACAACGAACGGCGGCCCATCGAACAAGTTCGATACAGCTGGCAAAAGCTCACCCAGGAAACTGGTGTGACGTCGAGCGAGATCGGCCAGCGCATGGCCGACTTCGGAATGCACTACTGGACCAGTCACCATCCATACGTGATTCCCGAACCGGCGACCATCGAGCCGACCGAGTCGTACTCTCGCCGGGAGCTCGACGACTACGTGCGGGCCCTCGCCGCCGTCGCCAGCGAAGCACGCACCGATCCCGAGCGCACGAAGGCCGCGCCGCACCACAGCAGCATCCATCAGGTTGATCCCACCGGTGTGAACGACCCGACGACGTGGGCCACCTCCTGGCGAGCATTCCGTCGCAAATACCTGGGTGCGGACATGCCGGTACCGCGGCATTGGGAGCCGGCGGCGGATGCGCCCGCCCCGATCCGGCCCGCCAAGGCATTCCATCGGTGACCGAGCGCAGGATCGGCTTCCTGGTCAATCCGGTGGCCGGACTCGGGGGGGCCCGCGGGCTGCACGGCACCGATCGGCTGGCCGATATCGAGCCGTCGATGACGGACCTGCAGTGGTGCACCGCGACCTCGGCCGGTCCGGCGCCCCATCGCGCGCGGCGGGCCGCGCGTGCCCTGGCTCGCGCCGGCAACCTGCGGCTGGTGACCGTCGGTGGCTCCATGGGCGAGGTGATAGCAACAGAAGCGGGACTGCGGCACGAGGTGGTCTATCAACCCTCGACGGCGCGGACCACTGCTGACGACACCCGACGAGGAGCCGCGGCCATCGCGCGCCGCGGTGTCGACGCGCTGCTGTTCGTCGGCGGCGACGGCACCGCGCGAGACGTCTGTGCTTCGGTGGGGACCACGCTCGCAACGGTCGGGGTGCCGAGCGGCGTGAAAATGCACTCCGGTGTGTTCGCGTTCACCCCGGAGGAAGCGGCAACCGCCGCCCTGGCCGTGGGCGCAGGCGGGGCGCGGATGGACGAGGTCGACGTGGTCGATCTCGACGAGGACGCGCGCGCCCGGGGGGACCTTGCCACCCGGGCCTTTGGAAAGTTGTTGCTACCCGTCGTGCCGGAAATTCAACGCGGCAAGTCCGGCGGGCCTACCAGCGCCGGCGTGCTGGAGTCGATCGCCCGGGAGCTGGCGGCTCGGCTGCGGCCCGATGCCAGCCATGTCTTTGGCCCCGGAACCACGGTGCAAGCGGTCGGGAAGCATCTGGGCCTCGAGCTCAGCCTGCTGGGTGTCGACGTCGAGCGAGCGCACCGCGTCCATCCCGATGTGTCGGCCGACGAGCTGATCGCGCTGACGGCGGATCACGCCGTCCAGGTGGTCGTCTCTCCAATCGGAGGGCAAGGGCTCATCCTGGGCCGCGGCAACCAACAGATCGCCGGTTCCGTGCTGGAACACCTCGATCCGGCCGATCTCCTCATCATTGGTGCCCCGCAGAAACTGGCGGCACTGGGCGGAACCCTACGTTTGGACACTCCGTCGGTCGATCTCAACCGCCGCTTTTCGGGGTTGCGACGAGTCATCACGGGATACCGGCAGGAGAGCCTGATCTCCGTGCGGTAACGCGCTGGCAGAAGGCGCGCTCGGGCGGTGCGTTCACCGGCCGTGCGGCCCGCCCGGAGGGTCAGCCCGCACGGGTCCGGACAGCACCCTGGTGCTGGGGAGCGGCGCCGGTCATACCTGCGCCGGTCAGCCGCGCTGCCGGCCGCCCGCGGTGCTGAAGTCTCGACGGCCCAACCGCTGCATGGCCTGCAGGGACGACTCCGCCGGCGGCGCGGTCTGCGCGGCCGGGGCGGCGAAGTTCCCGCGCGCCAGCTGCGCCAGCGCCCGTGCTGCCGGGCTGCTCAGGTCCGGCGCGCCACCCGCCTTCGCGGCTGCGCCGGCGGGCGCTGTCTTGGATGGGCTAGCCGGCCGCGGGATCTGCTTGAGATGCACCACCTTCCACGCCGTGGCCGGCGGCGTGCCCACTTCCTTGACCGTGTCGTCCTCGATCGAGGTGATGGCGAACGTGGTGCCCGGTAGCAGGACCCACTCCTCCTCGACCGCGACCTCGGACAGTTTTCGAACGTCACGGGCATCCTGCACCTCGAAGATGCACTTGACGCTGATCGTCTGATCGGGCCGGGGCTTCTTGGCTCCGCCACCCCGGGCATAGACGTCGGAGGCGACAGATTTGAAGGCGGAACTCACGAACGAGTCGTAGGTGAGCTGGCTCTTGCCGCCGTATGCCTCGGCGAATTCCTCGGCGTTCATCCTGGCGCCGCGGTAGACCTCGCCCTTCTCGGGCGGCAATTTCATCAGTGCCTGCATCAGAATCCCGCCGTGCGTCACGCCTTCCTGGTGCAGTTGTACCTGGTCGAGTTTGCGCGGCCCGGCAAATCTCTCCGACGACGCCATCGCGGCCGAGACATCCTTCATCTGGCCCTGCATCCACTCGGGGTTATTGGCCACCGTGGGGTTGATGTACAGGAAGTCATTGGCGGTGAAGATCTTGATGGCCGCGATTTCCGCCTCGGACAGGCCCGCGCTTCGGATCAGGTCCGCAACCGGCTTGCGGCGGTCACCGTCGTCCCACTGCTGGCCCGTCAGGGCCATGGTGCGGGAGGCCTTCGACGCCATTTCCGCCGTCAGTTGCTGCGTGAAGGGGGTCTTGGTGGGCTGATGTTCCAGCCGCCGCTTGCCGTTCGGCATCAGCTCACCGGCGCGCAAGTCGTTGAGATAGCGCTGCTGCGCCCGGGCCTGCCCAAGGTCGCGCGATGCCTCCGCCTTGATGTCTTCCAGCAGCGAGACCATGCCCCGATCCTTCTCATCGGAGTGGGTGTTCAGCCACTTGTCGATCAAGGTCACGATGGCGGCCAGGCTGGTGATCTGTGCCTGCTGGTCGGTCAGCGCGGCATGCCCATCCAACAGCTTGCCGATCTTGTCCAGGCTGTCCTTGCTGCCAGTCAGCTTCGCCAGCTTTCCCTTCTTCCGTCGGTTCGCGGCAATGTCCGCGGAGGTCGCCGTGATGCGGCGCCGCAGCACGGATCCCGGCGCCGCAGGACCCGGCGAACCGTGCGTCGACTCGGTGGACGAGGGCACGGTTCCGGCCGTGCGTCGCAACCGTGCCAGCACCGGGGCCGGTATCGAGGCAATGGCTGGCTGGTCGACGGCCCCCGGCATCGCGGCGGCGGTGCGCCGCAGCGGGTTCTGCCCGGCGGTGACGGGAGCGTGCGCATCACCGGTTCCGCTCCAGCCGGGCCCGTCGAGGCCCGGCCCATCGGGGCTGGGCCCGTCGAGGTGTGCCGTGGGAACCATCCAGGCCTCGGGCTCCACCGGGTCGACGCTCATCGCCCGGACCAGCCGCTGACGGTGCGCGCGGGCGTTGCGGGCCACCATTCGCCCCGCAGTCGAGGACATGCCGCCTCCGCACCATCGAACGACGGACCGCAGGATGCGCTCCGTCGACGCCATGGTGACCTCTCGATCGACCGGGCGCCATGGACCTGGGTCCTGTCTTGGAAGCACCGGCGGCGCAGCCCCGACGGCGACCTGCGTCCGCGTCCGAGGTGGTGGCATGCTGCATCCCATGCCTGGATCTCCGCCGGGTCGGGCCCCGATCGTTCGATCACCCGGCTGGCCGCCGGCCCTGCGGGGCGTGGCGGTGGCGCCGCTCACAGTCGTCGAGGTCGCGGTGCCGGCCGCGACACCCGAGGCGGGTACCCGATCCGGCGACCGGCCGCGCATCGGTCGAGGTCGGCGGTGTGACCGACCGGACGGACGCGCTGGACGGAGGCATGCTGGTGGACGGCCCTCCGGTCGGGCCGCCCGGTTGCGAGCGGAGCTGCCATGCGCGTTCTGATCGGCGAGGACGAGGCGTTGCTGCGGGACGGGCTCTCCCTGGTGTTGGAACGCGGCGGGTTCGAGGTGGTCGACGCAGTGGGCACCGCGCGGGAACTCGTCGACCTGGTCCGGCAACAGCCGCCGGACCTGGTGGTCACCGATATCAGGATGCCGCCCGGGTTCACCGACGAGGGCCTGCGCGCGGCACTGGAGATCCGTCGGACACAGCCGGGGGTGCCGCTGGTGGTGTTGTCGCAGCACCTGCAGCGCCGCTACGCACTGGAACTGCTGGCCCACCCGACCGCGGGAACCGGCTACCTGCTCAAGCAGCGGATCGCCGACACACGCACGTTCTGTCAGGACCTGCGCCGGGTGAGCAAAGGCGGCACGGTGCTGGATCCCGAGGTCGTGCAGTTGATGGTGACCCGGGCTCGCAGCCAGCATGACGTCATGGGCCGACTGACCGAACGCCAACGTGAGGTGCTCGCGCTGATGGCCCAGGGCCGCAGCAATGCCTGGATCGCGCGCAGCCTATCGATCGCGGAAAAGTCCGTGGTACAGCATGTTTCCCACATCTACGACGAGCTGGGCCTGCATCCGGATACCGACGACCACCGTCGAGTGCTGGCCGTGGTGCAGTACCTGTCGCGGTAGTGGCCACGCTTGCCTGCCGCGGCTCCCGACGGTCCACCTGCTACACCTGCTGGGGTTCGGCAGGGTGGTTCGACGGGGGTGCCAGCAAGTAGTAGATGCCCAGCGCGACGCACACCCCCAGCGTCAGGTACGACGTCACCAACCCCACCGCCCCGGCCATCAGGTACCCCGGGGGCGCGAGCGCGGCCCGTATCAGGATCGCTCGTCGGTCGCGGTCGGTGTGCGGTTCGCGCAGCAAGTGCGGGCGCCGCACCAGGATGTGGCACTGCATCGCGAAGAAGACCGACGACGTCACCAGGAATGATCCGGCATAGACCATGGCGGCCAGCCGGCCATCGCCCGGCGAGTCGAGGTAGGTCGCCAGCAGCGAGGTGGTGAACGGCAGCACCACGATGCACAGCAGGAGCAGCAGGTTCAACACCAGCACGGAATGGTCGATCAGGGCCAAGCGCCGCAGCATGGTGTGGTGGCCCAACCACATGATGCCGATCGCCACGAAGGAGATGACGTAGGCGAGGTAGTTGGGCCACAACTCCAGCAACCGGTGCCCCAGCGTGCCGGCGCCGTCCGGCTGCGGTACCCGCAGGTCCAGAACCAGCAGTGTGATGGCAACGGCGATCACGCCGTCGGAGAACGCCTCGATCCTGCGCGGGGCGAAGGCGTCGGAGCGCCCGGACCTGGCCGGGCGGTGGGTGCGCATGACGTATTCAGCCACATTCCCGAGCAGACGTCACCACGAGCGGCACGTGCGCGGGACGGAGTCAGAAGGTGACCCACTGCGTCCCGAACCAGCGGCGGGCGCGGGTGCTGCCGAACGCGGCCTTGTCCTGCAGCAGCGCCGCCGACGGATCATCGAAGCTGCCGGTCGGCCGCTCGCCGCTGCGAAAGGTCACCTCGACACGTGCGACGCTGCGGTGGCCGAATTCGATGTAGCAGACCCCGGTGCCGTCATAGGTCGACGTCACCGGCTGGCTGCGGTGACGAGCGATCAACCGATCGGCCACGACGCCGGCCTGGCGCTCGGCGAACACTCCCGCCTTCGGGGTTCCGACACTGGTCACGTCACCGACGGCATATACGTCGGGGAAGCGGGTCTCGAGCGTCAGCGGGTCCACCGGGATCCAGCCGTCAACGCACATTCCGGACTCCGCGACGACCGTCGGCACGCGATGCGCCGGAACACCCAGGAACAGGTCGAACGGCAGCTCGTCACCGTCGGCGAGCATTGCGACCCGCCGTCGCGGGTCCAGGCCGCACACGACACGGTCGGGGTACCAGCGGATCCCACGTTCGTCGAACGCCGTCAGCAGTGCCGCCGAGGCCTCCGGGGAGGGTGGGATCGGGCTGCCCAGCGGCATCACCAGACAGATGTCGCTGGCCTCGCGCAGCCCGCGACGCACCAGGAAGTCGTGCATCATCAACGCGGTCTCGCTCGGCGCCGGCGGGCACTTGAACGGCGTGGACGTCACCCCGACGATGACCCGGCCGCCGCCGAAGGAGTCCAGCACATCCCGGGCGGCGAACGCGCCGGCCGCCGTGTAGTAGTCAATTCCCGCCTCGACGAGGCCGGGTGTCGCGGCGGGGTCGAGGTCCGCACCCAGCGCAACCACCAGCACGTCGGCGGCGAAGCGGCCCGCGTCGGTCTCGACGCTGCGACCCACGGGATCGATGGAGCGGATCGTGCTCTGCACGAACCTGACCCCGGGCTTGACGATGTCCGCGTAGGAATGGCGTACCGCGTCGGCCGTGGTGCGCCCGAACATCACATCAAGCTTCGAGAAGCCCATGACGAACCCATCGGACTGGTCGATCAACACGACGTCGGCCTCGTCACCGAGTTGCTCGGACAGTCTGGTGGTCAATTCCAGGCCGCCGAACCCCGCGCCCAACACCAGCACTCGCATGGTTCCTCCTTCACTTGTTCACCACGGGGCATGACGTCTCGCGGTCCAGCATCGCACCGTCGGCTGCGAGAAATACACACCGCACCCTTCAAGACGGAGTTGTCCTTGAGCCGGATGGGATGCGGGGTACGAGCAACCGGGCGGGCCGGGCCGGTCCCCAGTGCAGGGTGCACCGACCAGACGGAGTGTGGCGGTACCGCGCGGGGAAGTTTCCGGTGAGCGGGTTGGTCGGCCAGAGCCACCGCCCGGCGACGACAAGGCGCAGGGACTCGCCCGATCGGAACAGGGTTGCGGACGGGCCGAGGGCGATATCGACGGGGACGATCTCGCCGGGCCCCAGCGGCTGGCGGGTCAGATAGGTGTGCACGGGTTCGGCTGCGGTGCTGGTTTGCTCGTCCAATTGACGCAGCGAGGCCTTCTGCCAGCCGGTCGCCACCCGGTCGCGTCCGAATCCGTATGAACCCTCGAATCCGATGTACCGCTTGCCGCGCCACTTCTCGACTCCGACGACCAGGTCGACGTCGTCTGCTCCGTCGACGGAGAGCCAGAGCCGTAGCGCCATCGGCCCGGTGAGCTCCATCTCGCCGGGGACGGAGAATGTGAACGCCGCGGCCCGGCGGGTGGGCCGGAACGTGATCCGGCCGGGCTGATCGGCCGGCGCGTCGCGGAGCCGGCCGGCGTCCGACAAGTACAGCGCCGTCCACTCGGTGCGAGCCAATGGCCACTCATTCTCGTCACGAATGTCGACCACCTCATCGCGGGACACCCGCACCTCCAGCCGGACTGGCGCCGGTTCCGGGATGTCGGCGCCACGCAGGTAGCGGTCGAGGAAGTCCAGTTGCGCGCGTCGTGCCGGCTCGCCATAGAAGGTCGCCCACTTGCCACCGCGGTGGGTGTAAGCGAACCGCTGCGGTGAGGCGACCCGCTGGAATGCGCGGAATGAGCCGCGGGAGTGCAGATCGTTGTCGGAGAAGCTGGCGCAAACCAGCATCGGCAACTCGATCTTCGTCAAGTCCGGCGTATGCGCCTGCCACCACTCGTCGCGCAACGGGCGGGCCCTCTGCTCCCGGGCGATGTCGGTGTCGAGCCGGCTAAGGCGTCTGGTCCCGGCAGCCCAGACGGTGGTGAACCCGCGCTCGTACAGTCCGCCGGGTCGCATGAGGTCGCGATAGGGATCCGTCATCCCCTCCCACGGGCAGATCGCCTTCAGTGAGGGCGGTGCCAGCCCGGCGACCGTGTATTGGGACATCGCCAGGTAGGACACGCCCAGCATCCCGACGTTGCCGCTGGACCACCGCTGGTGGCCGGCCCACTCGATCAGGTCGTAGATGTCCTCGGCCTCGCCGCCGGACATCAGCGAGCCGACCCCGTCGGACGTGCCCGAGCCCCGCAGGTCGGCGTTAACGACGGCGTAGCCGTGTCCGGTCCACCAGGCCGGGTCCGGTGCCTCCCAGCTGGTCAGGGTCGAGAAGGACACCGGGGCAGGCTGCCGCATGATCCGGTACTGCACGGAGAACCTGGACCGACGACCCCGGCGGCTCGGAAGCCTGTCCTTGCCGTACGGATGCGCGGACAGGATCACCGGAAACGGGCCCTCGCCAGGTGGGCGATAGACGTTGACCCGCAACAGGATGCCGTCTCGCATCGGCACTTCGACGTCGAGATCGGTGACGATGCTGCCGGGCTCGGGCTGGTAGACGGTGACGGGTGGGCGGGCGATGCCGCCCATTCGTGCGAGCGCGTACCGCAGCGCGCCGGGTCGGTGCCAGGGACGGTCCAGACCGGCAGTACGCAGGAGGTGCGCCATGGGTTACCTCGGTGACTTGAGTGGAACTCAATTCTGATTTAGTTGCACTCTAACGTTTCGTATAGGATCCGTCCATGGCCACCTCCGGTTCTCGCAACACGACGCGCCGGCGGGAGGCCGGTGCCGCCTCCCGCGCGGAGACCCGGCGCCGGCTGCTGCGGGCCGCGGGCGAGGAATTCGCCGAGCGCGGGTACCACGCCGCTACCGTCACCCGCATTGCCGAGCGGGCCGGCGTGACCGTGCAAACCCTGTATCTGGCGTGGGGAAGCAAGCGGGCGCTACTGCGCGCATTCATGGAGGCGTCGCTGTCGGGCGACCCCGATCGGCCTCGGAGCCTGTCAAGCTTTTTGAGACACGGTCTTGCTGGGTTTAGTGAGTCGGATCCTCCTTCGGCTGGTCGGGTTTGTTGATCCAGGCAGTGGTGGGCAGTGTCGGCGGTTGCGGCGGTTTGTGCAC
>Ga0209916_1002250_pt1 | contig 10243 bp, 9 predicted proteins | sample ThiBio_1000_plan_FD_183956 | JGI IMG/M metagenome (GOLD analysis project Ga0209916, IMG submission 183956) | Wastewater bioreactor microbial communities from Cape Town, South Africa - Thiocy_solids_2 (SPAdes) | ecosystem: Engineered > Bioreactor > Thiocyanate-remediating > Anaerobic-Aerobic ... | reverse complement strand
CTTCCTGTCGCGCCCACCCCTCATCCGGCCTTCGGCCACCTTCTCCCTCAAGGGGAGAAGGCCGTTCGGCGTCGGCTCGCGTGAGTGTCGCATGCGAGATCCGATAAGTGTCGGGTCGTCAGCCCGGTGGGAGAGGGGACGTCATGCGCCTCATCACGCTCCAAGAATCCCGGTCAACTCTTGATGGTGTCGCGGACGGTGCCGCCGGCGGGGATCATGGGGAGGACGTGTTCCTGGTAGGGGACCAGGACGTCCAGGACGTAGGGGCCCTTGTGGGCGATCATCTCCTTGAGGGCGTCGACGACCTCGGACTTGTCGCGGATCTGGCGGGCGGGGATGCCGAAACCCCTGGCGAGGGTCACGAAGTCCGGGTAGGGGACCTCGGGCAAGGCGCCGAGGCCCTGGCCGATGGCCTCGGGGTGGTCGACGGGGCCCAGGTAGGTATGAGCGCGGTTGCCGGCGTGGAAGCGGTCCTCCCACTGCATGACCATTCCCAGGTGCTGGTTGTTCAGCACGATCATCTTGACGGGCAGGTTCTCGCAGTAGACGGTGGCCAGTTCCTGGACGTTCATCACGAAGCTGCCGTCGCCGTCGATGTCGACGACCAGGGCGTCGGGGAAGGCCGCCTGCGCGCCCATCGCCGCGGGGAGGCCGTAGCCCATCGACCCCAGGCCGCCGGAGGTGATCCAGGTCCGCGGCCGCTTGAAGTTCGTCCACTGGGCGGCCCACATCTGATGCTGGCCGACCCCCGTGGTCATGTAGAACTCGCCGTCGGTGAGCCTGGAGAACTGATCGATGACGTATTGCGGCACGATCGCGTCGTCGCGCTGGTCGTAGGTCATCGGGTCGGCCGCGCGCCACTCGTCGACCTGCTTGTGCCAGGCGCGGTAGTCGCCGGCGGGGGCGATGGGGAGCAGCTCGCGGAGGAACGACTTGAGGTCGGAGTTGACGGCCACGTGGGCGAACTTGTTCTTGTTGATCTCCGAGGCGTCGATGTCGACGTGGACGATCCGGCCGTGCTTGGCGAACTCGGAGAGCTTGCCGGTGACGCGGTCGTCGAACCGGACCCCCAGGGCCAGGAGCAAATCGGCGTTGGCGACGGCCGTGTTGGAGTAGATCGTGCCGTGCATGCCGAGCATGCCCAGCGACAGGTAATGGTCGCGGGGCATCGCGCCCAGGCCGTGGACGGTCATCGCCACCGGGATGCCGGTCTTGGCGGCGAATTCGCGCAACTCGTCGGCCGCGCCGGAGGCCAGCACGCCGCCGCCGCAGTAGATGACCGGCCGCTCGGCGGCCTTGAGCGCCTCGACGACTTCGCGGACCTTCGCCTGCGAAGGGGGGGAGGGGAGGCGGTAGCCGGGCAGGTCCATCGCCGCGTCGTAGTCGGGATTCTCGACGACGGTGTTCTGGATGTCCTTGGGCATGTCGATGAGGACGGGCCCCTGGCGGCCGGTGGTGGCCAGGTGGAACGCCTCCTTCATCACCCGGGCGATGTCCCGGGCGTCTTGCACCAGGTAGGCGTGCTTGCAGATCGCCCGGCACACCTCGACCGTCGGCGTCTCCTGGAAGGCGTCGGTGCCGATGACGTGGGTGGGGACCTGGCCGGTGATCGCGATCAACGGGATCGAGTCCATCTTGGCGTCGGCCAACCCGGTCGTCAGATTCAACGCCCCGGGGCCCGACGTGGTCATCACCACCCCCGGCTTGCCGCTGGCCCGCGCGTACCCCTCAGCGGCGAAAACGCCCCCCTGCTCATGGCGGGGCAGGATCACCCGGATCCGGTCGCGGTAACGGGTCAGCGCCTGATGCATGGGCATGCTGGCGCCGCCCGGATACGCGAAGATCGCCTCGACCCCGTGCCTGGCCAGCGACTCGACCACGACGTCGGCGCCGGTCGTCGGTTGGGTGGCGGGGGTGGTTTTACAAGCGTCGGTGGCGGCCACTGGCGTACCTCGTCTCTCGTAACGGCGTGCTGGCGAATCCGCTCGCCCATAAGCGGTTGATTCTATCGAATCGCGGCCCCGGGCCACAACCCGGCGCGAACCGACCGGCGGCGCCCTCGAGGCGCTTGCAAGCTAGGAGCCCCGGGCGGGTCGGCGGGTTCGCGCGGGGGGCGGTCAGTCGGAGGAGGACGTTCCGGCGGAGTCGAACGGCTGCTTGACGGAGCGGACGAAGTGCGTCCCCTTCCCCCTGGCCTTCAACTCGGCGGCCCTGGCCTCGGCGGCGGCCTTGTCGGCGTAGTCGAACGTGGCGACGGCGCGGCCGCCGACGTCGCAGACCTCCCAGACGACCCGCATCCGAGTCGAAGGCCCCGGCCTGGGTCTGCCACTCGGTTCCGATCGCGGTCGCGACCTGGAGGGCTCGGGGCCCAGCGGAATCCCCCGCGCCTCGGCGGCCTCCGCCGCGGCCCTCAGATCCCGTCGATTCAAGGGGCGTCTCCCCATCCCCGTTCGCTCCCGCTTTACGACCGTCGCGCCAAGGGCGGCGCGATCGTCGCCCGCCGTCGGCAATCATACCCGGCCGTCAATCGCGCGCCGCCCCCGCGCGAAGCCAACGAGTCAAATCCCAATGCGGCTTAATAAGATTCAAAATGAAATTGCCGTATCAACGTCGAACTGGACGCGACGGCGGGTTCCCGGCGACTTGTCTCCGAATTTCATCGGGCTTGCCGGAGAAGACGGACGGGGCCGCCGCCGCGATCGCGAATAAATTCGGAGTAAGGTGCGGAATTCCAGGGGCGACGGCTTGGCGTTCGCCTATAATATTAGGAGTTAAGGCGCGGGTCTTGATCGCAAGGATCCTAGCCGTCATCGACTTACGTCGCCAAATCCTGTCTTGGCGGCGATCCTTCTCTTATGGGAGACGTGACGGATGCGTGATTCGCATCGAATGCGCAGGGTGGGCTTCACGCTCATCGAACTGCTGGTGGTGATCGCCATCATCGCGGTTTTGATCGCGCTGCTTCTGCCGGCGGTGCAGGCGGCGCGAGAGGCGGCCCGCCGCGCCCAGTGCGTGAACAACTTGAAGCAGATCGGCCTGGGCCTGCACAACTATATCTCGGAGCAGAACTGCCTGCCGCCGTTGGCGGGCAACATGTGGAGCACCGGCTCCGCCACCCCGAACGCGAGTACGGGGCCGTGGCCGCTGGGCTGGGCGGTGGCGCTGATGCCGATGATGGAGCAGCAGCAGTTGGCCAACGCGGCCAACTACTCGTTCGGCGCCAACGCGGTGCAGAACTCGTTAACGGTCAGCCGGGCCAAGGTGGCCACGTTCATCTGTCCGTCGGAGAGCATCAGCCAGGGGCCGTGGGTGTCGACGTCGTGGACGAACTACCGCGGCAACGCCGGAGGCCCGGCGTCGATGGCGACCTGGGACGGCGTGATCGTGATGATGCAGGGCGACGGCAACACGACGCCGAACGTCGGCACCTACACCGCCGGCACCGGCACGGTCGGCTTGCAGAGCCTGACCGACGGCACCTCCAACACCGTCGCGTTCAGCGAGGCGCTCGTCGGCATCGGCCCGGGCGACCAGACGATCCTGATCAGTTCGTCGAACGCCAAGCGGGTCGCCTTCGGCCCGGTGGGGGCGGTCTCGGCCAACATGGGCCCCGGCGGCAACGCCAACGCCTTGCAGTTCGTCCAGGCGTGCCGGAACCTGCCGGGCACGACCAGCACCGCGGGGCAAACGAATAACAGTTGGATCGCCGGCGCGGTCTGGGCGGGGTCGCACGGCGGCACGCTGCGGTTCAACGCCTACACTCACGTCAACACGCCCAACGGCATGTCCTGCCAGGCCACGGCCTATCCGCCGGGGCAGATCATCGACGCCATCACGGCCAGCAGCAACCATTCCGGCGGGGTCAACGCCTGCATGGCCGACGGCTCCGTGCGGTTCATCAAGGACAGCATCTCGATCCCGACCTGGTGGGCGCTCGGCACCCGCGCCGGCGGCGAGGTCGTCAGTTCCGACTCGTATTGATCCTCGGCTCGACCGGGCGGCGGTCGTCGTGGCCGCCCGCCCGGTCCCACCGACCCGAACCACCCCGAGGGAGGGATCGTTTCATGAAGTTCGCGCGTAACGCGACGCTCGGCCTGGCGATGGCCGCGGCATGCGTCCTCGTCGGCTGCGGCGAGGGGACCGACGTGGCGCCTCCGAGCGACTCCGAGGTTGAGTCCGCCCAGGCGGCCTCCAAGAGCCTTCACGAGATGGGACCGCCGCCGGCCGCCCCCGGCGACCAAGGCAAAAAGGGCCGGCGTCGCTGAGTCGCCGGCGGTGTTCGATCATCGCGAACCCTTGATCGCCCGGCCCTCCGTCCCGACGGACGGGGCCGGGCGTCCTCGTTTTCGGCGCGGGAGTTGCTGATGGCGCGGGTGGGACCGTTCCACCCGAGAGACGACGCGATGCGCTACCACGTCCTCGCCGCCGATTACGACGGCACCCTGGCCACCCGCGGCCTCGTCGATCCGCCGACCGTCGAGGCCATGAAGCGGCTTCGCGAGTCGGGCCGCAAGCTGGTGATGGTCACCGGCCGCGTGCTGGGCGAACTGCTGGAGTTGCTGGAGGAGCCGACGCTCTTCGACCGGATCGTCGCCGAGAACGGGGCGCTTTTGTATCGGCCGGAGACGAAGGAGGAGGTGACGCTGGCCGAGCCGCCGCCCCCGGAGTTCGTCGCCCGGTTGAAGCTCCAGGGGGTTGGGCCGATCTCGGAGGGGCGGGTGATCGTGGCGACCTGGGAGCCGCATCAAGTCGCGGTCCTGGAGGTCGTCCGCGAGATGGGGCTGGAGTTGCAAGTCATCTTCAACAAGGGGGCGGTGATGGTCCTCCCCTCCGGCGTCAACAAGGCGACCGGATTGCAGTCGGCCCTGCGCGACCTGGGGCTCTCGGCGCATAACGTCGTGGCCGTGGGCGACGCCGAGAACGACCACGCCCTGCTCGCCGCCGCCGAGGCGGGCGTCGCCGTCGCCAACGCGGTCCCCACGCTCATGGAACGCGCCGACTGGACCACGACCGGCGACCACGGCCGCGGCGTGGTCCAACTCGTCGAGCGACTGCTCGACGACGACCTCGCCGGCCTGGAGCCGGAACTCGCGCGCCATCACGTCCTGCTGGGCGAGGACGACGAGGGTCGGGAGGTCCGGATCCCGCCCTACGGGCTCAACGTGCTGGTCGCCGGCGCCTCCGGCGGCGGCAAGTCCACGCTGACGTCCGGCCTGCTCGAACGGCTGGCCGAGGCGCGCTACCAGTTCGTCATCATCGATCCGGAGGGGGATTACGACGAGTTCGAGCCGACGATGAAGCTCGGCGATCCCCACAACCCGCCGACGGTCGACGAGGTGGAGGAACTGCTGGAGCGCCCCGACGCGCCCAACGCCTCGGTGAACATGCTGGGGATCGACCTGAAGGACCGCCCCGGCTTCTCCGACCAGCTCATCCCCAGGCTTCAGGACCTGCGCGCCCACGCCGGCCGCCCGCACTGGATCGTCATCGACGAGGTCCATCACCTGATGCCCGCCGCCTGGCAGCCCGCGCCGATGGTGATCCCGAAACGGATCGCCGGAATGCTCTACATCACCGTGAGCCCCGACGCCGTCGCCCCCGCGGTCCTGGAGACGGTCGACGTCGTGCTGGCCATCGGGCCGGAGGCGGAGGCGACGATCCGCCTGTTCTGCCAGGCCGCCGCGATCCCCGCGCCTCGCGGCCTGGAGGGGATCGAATTGAAGCCCGGCGAGACGCTGGCGTGGTTCGTCAAGAAAGGTCGGGCGCCGGTTCGCGTGAAGACCGTCCCGCCAACCCTCCACCGTCGCCGCCACGGCCGCAAATACGCCGAGGGGAACCTGGGGCCGGATCGCAGCTTCTACTTCAAGGGGCCGGAGGGGAAGTTGAACCTGCGCGCTCAGAACCTCGTCGCCTTCCTGCAACTGGCCGAGGGGGTGGACGACGCCACCTGGGAATTCCATCTCCGGCAAGGAGATTACTCGACCTGGTTCCGCGAGGGGATCAAGGACGAGGAGTTGGCCGCCGCCGCCGAGGACGTCGCCGCGACGCGCGGCCTTTCCGCCGGGGAGAGCCGCGCCCGGATCAAGGCGGCCGTCGAGGAGCGCTTCACGCTCCCGGCGGAGCGGACGACGTCCGCCTAGCGCCTTGTCGCGATTCAAGGAACCGCCGAGACGCCGAGGACGCCGAGAGGGAATCAAGGAAGGAACAAGCCGACGGACGGCTCGGTCCCTCGATGAATCCTTTCGACTCTGCTTTGTCGAAAACCATTGATGAGGGGCTTACATCCCCCTTCTCCCCTTGTGGGAGAAGGTGCCCCGAAGGGGCGGATGAGGGGTGTCGCGACCGAGAGCCCGTGGGATTACCCCTCATCCGGCCTTCGGCCACCTTCTCCCACAAGGGAAGAAGGGATGATTGGCGTCACCCGCCGTTCAGGTTTTCGAGAGAGCATTTCGACTCGGATTTTCCGTCCTCGGCGTCTCGGCGTTTCCTTGAATCGGTCGACCATGAGCCAAGACGTGACGAAGCGCTGGACTGTTCGTCGCGTTCGAAACGAACACGTCCGCCGGGCCTGGACGAGGCCGAGGGCGGACGCGCTCGCGAGTCGGCGGCCCCGGAGAGGGGCCGCCGCGATCAGGGCTGGATGCTGGCCGGGGGCGGGGCCGGGACGTCCGGGACCACCGACTTGACGGCGTCCTCGACGGCCGACCCGGGGGTCGCCGGGGCCGGGGCCGGCGGCGGGGTATCGAGATCCGCGGCCGGGGCCGGCGGGGTCGCCGGAGCCGCCGCCGGGGCCGGGGCTCCGGGCGACGAGCCCGCGGGCGCCGTCGGGGACGAATCGACCGGCTGCGGCGCGACGGCCGGGGCCGCCGCCGGAGCGGCCGCCGCGCCCGGCGTCTGGTAGATCGGCATCGGCGCGCCGAAGACCGGCGGGTCGTAGACCGACGAGTAGCAACCGCTGTAGCACGACGAGTAGCAGCTCTCGCTGTAGCACGACGAGCTGTAGCACGACGAGTAGCAACTGTCGACCACCGGGAAGCAGTCGTTGCAGTTGTTGCGGTGGTGCTTGAAGAGCCCGCCGCCGCCGTGACGGAGCCGGCCGAACAGTCCGCCGCCGCCATGCTTCCCGAAGAGGCCGCGCCGACCGCCGCTGTAGCACGACGAGTAGCAGCCGCTGTAGCAACTCTCGCTGTAGCACGACGAGGTGTAGCACGACGAGGTGTAGCACGACGAGCTGTAGCACGACGAGCTGTAGCAACTGTCGCTGTAGCACGACGAGCTGTAGCACGACGGAACGTAAGCGACGTCCGCGTGCTTGTAGTGACAGCCGAGGCCGCTTAGGGCCATCAGCATCACGACCGTCCCATGCATGTGTTCTCTCCCGTTGTGAATCGTTGAGCGGGACGCGGCGATGGGGCCTCGCGCGTTCCGCGGCCTGTGGGGTCGCCTTGATCGCCAATCTCTGTCCAGGCGGTTCAAATTCTAATGCGCGTTTCGCGTGCGGGCAACGAAAACTTGGCGGATTGGAAGATCGAGGGGTTTTAGGCGGGATGTTCCTAGGGGTTGACGCGATGAATCGGGCTGTCGATCGATCCGGCCGGGGTGTTTCGCCGGATCGGTTATGATTGAGGATCGATGACCGCCGCGGCGGGTTCCTGACGCATGGAAGGGGGGAGCGGGTGGGACGAAAAACGGAGCAACCGAGAGCGACGGTCGCGCCGAGTCCGGCGGTCGACCCGGTTCTGGAGGCCGCCGCGGCCGCGGCCTCGCCGTGGCCGCCGTGGGCGCGGCGGCTGGCGACCCTGGCCCTGGCGGTTCATGTCGCGGCCGTGTTCGGCGGATCGATGGGCGTGCCGCCGTCGTCCGTGCTTGAGCGCCGGTTCGCCGACGCCTTCGCCTGGCACCACGGCCTGTTCGACCAGGGTTACGCCTATCGCTATTACGCCGAGCCGCCGCCGACGCCGTTGATCCAGGCGACCCTCCGGCGCGAGGACGGCGAGATCGAGACGGTCAACGTCCCCGAGCGCCACGTCGCCGGGCCGCCGATGCGTCGCCAGCGCCAACTGGCGCTCGCCAACGCGCTGTTCTCCGCCAGCCTGCCCCAACTGGAGGATCCCGACCGCGAGGGCGACCCCCGGCGGACGTGGCTGGCGCGTTCGTTCGCGCGACATCTTTGCCGGAGCCATCCCGGCGCCGAGTCGGTGACCTTGAGGTTGCGGCAGCACCTGATACCCTCGCCGGATCGGGTGCTGGAGGAGTCGCGCGAGACCGGGGGGCCGTTCGACCTGTTCGCCCCGTCGATGTTCACCGAACCCCGATGGATCGGAGACTTCCCGTGCGACGGTTCCTGATCGACGCGATCGTCTACGTCCGCGACCTGGCCCTCGGGTTCTCCCGGGGTTGGTCGCGGTTCTTCTTCCTCCCCGCCGACCCAACGCCTCTGGGGCTGATCCGCGCGCTGGTGGGCGTGCTGGGCTTCTGGAGCCTGTTCGTCATCGGGTTGGACCTGCATGACTACCTGGGCTCGCAAGGGTGGTCGGACGCGGCCGGCGCCTACGACGCCATGCCGCCGTTCGGTTGGTCACTCTGGTTTTACGTTCCCGATTCGCTCTTGCGGGTCGCCTGGCTGGCGTCGCTGGCGGTCTTCGCCTCGATGGCCGTCGGGTTGTTCAGCCGGACGACGTCGATTCTGGCGTGGATCGTCATCGTCTCCACGGTGCGCCGGATCCCGATCGCGCTGTTCGGGTTCGACCAGATCCTCTCGACCATGGCGCTGTACGTCGCGGTCAGCGGCGCGAGCGGACGGGCGGTGTCGCTGGATCGGTTACTCAAGCGCTGGCGCGAGGCCAGGCGCAACGCGGCGGTGGTCCGGCCCAAGGGGGCGCGGAAGGTTTCGCCCGACGGCCCCGGCCGGCCCGAACCGTCGGTGGGGGCGAACATCGGTCTGCGGTTGCTCCAGCTTCACCTGGCGTTCATCTACGGCATGGCCGGGCTGGCGAAGCTCCGAGGACCGTCGTGGTGGACCGGCATGGCGCTTTGGGGGACGATGAACGCCGGCGAGTTCGCCTGGCTCGACTTCACCTGGCTGGCCGCCTGGCCGATGGTCCTCAACCTCCTGACCCACGGCAGCCTGGCGCTTGAGATCGTCTATCCGATCCTAATCTGGTTCCGGCTGACCCGGCCGTTGATGATCGCCGGCGCGGTGGCGTTGCACCTGGGGATCGCGGTGATGAGTCCGGGGCTGGCCGAGTTCGGCGTGGCGATGATCGTGGCCAACGTCGCGTTCGTCTCCGGGACGTGGCTCCGAAGCCTGGTCGCGGGCCGCGACGACGAGCAGCCGGCGCTTCGGGTGCTATACGACGGCGCGTGCCCGCGGTGTCGGGCGTCGATGGCCCTGGCGACCGCCGCCGATCCCGACCGCGTCGTCGAGCCGATCGACCTGACCGCGATCGACGTCAAGACGATCCATCCCAGCCTCACCGCCGAGGCTTGCCTGCGGTCGATGCACGTCGTCTCGCGGTCGGGGAAGGTGGAATCGGGGTACGACGCGGTGACTCGGATCGGCTCCCGCCTGCCGTTGTTCCGTCCGCTCGCGCTTCTGGGACGCTTGCCGGGGGTCGTTCAGGCGGGGCGGGTCGCGTACAATCGAATTGCGTCCTCGCGACCGCGCGACGCGGTTTGCACGGACGAGACGTGCGGCATTCATCCTCCGGTCTCCGTGACCGGCGCCGCTTCCCGGACTCGCGACTCCTCGGCGATCTGACGCCGCGACGACGAGGCAAGCATGAGCATCCACGGCGAACCCCTGGAACCCCCCGCGCCGGACTCCCCGCCCGGCGCGCGGTTGTTCGTCCACGAGCCCGGCTGGCGAGTGACCGTCAAGCGCGGCAGCGAGCGCGAATACTGCTACGCGATGGCGCCCGGCCAGGACTATTACCATCGCCTGCTGGACGGCGAGATCGTCCTGCATCACGACCCGGAGCGACTGTGCCTGGCCTGCGCCTCGCGGCGCGGGCTCGTCACCGTCGAGCCCCGCCGCCTTCCCGAGAAATCACCCAAGTTCCAGGTGGATTCCGGAGGGGCCCCCATCGCCGTGTTGGGCGCCGACGACGCGGAGTAAGAGTCTATCCGGTAAGCCTTGCGGGCCGTAAACTGTTGGTGCGGAAGGACGCACCACCAATCGACAGCCCCAAGGACGACCCGCGATGCGCAAGCCTTATCCTTCGGATTTGACCGACGAGCAGTG
>Ga0209916_1002249_pt1 | contig 10245 bp, 4 predicted proteins | sample ThiBio_1000_plan_FD_183956 | JGI IMG/M metagenome (GOLD analysis project Ga0209916, IMG submission 183956) | Wastewater bioreactor microbial communities from Cape Town, South Africa - Thiocy_solids_2 (SPAdes) | ecosystem: Engineered > Bioreactor > Thiocyanate-remediating > Anaerobic-Aerobic ... | reverse complement strand
CGGCGTTACAGTGTGTCATAGCGACGGCCTAGCATCTGGAGGATTTGGGGAGTAGTTAATCCATATCCTGCAATATGTTAGGCCGTCGCGCAACTAATTTGTTCGGGCAGCGGATGAAATATCCGGGCTAGTTGAACGTGGGGCCGGGCGTGGCGGGAATAACGGACGGGGGAGGCCATGTGGACGACTCCCTCGATCAACTCGGCGCGGACGTCGGGCATGGCCTCGTAGCGGCGGTGGAACTCGGCGCGGGAGAGTCGCTCGCCGTCCACGAGCGGCGGGACGGCGGGGGCGCCGGGGCGGCTGACGGTCGACATGGCGGGCCTCGCGATGATCGGGGTCGTGGTCCTCCTCGATTGTAACGGAGCGGGGAGGGATTCGGCCCGGCGGGGAACGAGGAAGGCCCGCGACCGATCCGGGGGGGACGATCGCGGGCCTTGGGGTTTCAACCGATTCCGGCCGGGGTCTGGAGGGTCACTCCTTGGCGGCGGGGGCGGCGGCGGGTTCGTCGCGATAGCGGGCGAAGGCCCCGCCGCGTTCGGCGAGGGCCTCCAGGGCGTCGGGGTGGATGCGGACCTCGGCGTCGAGGTGGGCCTTGAAGCCGGTGCCGGCGGGGACGAGGTGGCCGAGGATGACGTTCTCCTTCAGGCCGACCAGGTAGTCGCTCTTGGTGGCCAGGGCGGCCTCGGTGAGGACCTTGGTCGTCTCCTGGAAGCTGGCGGCGGAGATGAAGCTCTCGGACTGGACGGCCGCCTTGGTGATCCCCAGAAGCTGGGTGCTCGCCGCGGCCGGCTTGGTTCGGAGCCACTCGGCCTTCTTGCCGCCGGCGGCCTCGACGCGGAGGTTCTCCTGTTCGAAGTGGTCGCGGGGGACGATGTCGCCGACGCGGAAGTCGGTCTCGCCGGGCTCCTTGACCTTCACGCAGTTCAGGAGTTCGTTATTGACCCGGCGGAACTCGAACTTGTCGATGACCGAGCCGGGCAACAGCCCGGTGTCGCCCAGGCTGTCGACGCGGACCTTGCGGAGCATCTGGGCGATGATGATCTCCAGGTGCTTGTCGTCGATCTCCACCCGCTGGGAGCGGTAGACGTTCTGGATCTCGCGGAGCAGGTAGCGCTGGACGACCTCCTCGCCGGAGATCCGGAGGATGTCGTGGGGGACCAGGGGGCCTTCCACCAGGGCGTCGCCGGCTCGGACGCGGTCGGAGCCGTGGACGCGGAGGAACTTGCCGTGGGGGACCTGGTGTTCGCGTTCGATGCCGCTTTCGTTGCGGACGACGATGGTCCGCTTGCCGCGGCGCTTCTCCTCCAGGATCTCGACGCGGCCGTCGATCTCGGCGATGACGGCGGGCTCCTTGGGGCGTCGGGCCTCGAACAGCTCGGTGACGCGGGGGAGGCCGCCGGTGATGTCCTGGGTGCCGCCGACCTCGCGGGGGGTCTTGGCCAGCAGGGTGCCGGCGCTGATGGTCTGGCCGTCCTCGACCTCGATGGTGGCGCGTTCGGGGATGTACTTGTAGTCGAGGGTCTTCCCCTCGGCGTCGACGATGACCACCTGGGGGTGAAGGTCCCCCTTGTGCTCGATGATGGTGCGGCGGACGTGGCCGGAGGGGTCGGTGTCGGCCCTCATGGTCTCGCCCTGGATGATGTCGTCGAAGCGGACGACGCCGCCGACTTCCGAGAGGATCGGGATGTTGTGCGGGTCCCACTCGCAGAGCATCTGGCCGCGGGCCACCTGCTGGCCGTCCTCGACGACCATGATCGCGCCGTCGGGGACGTCGAACTTGTCCAGTTCGCGGCCCTTGACGTCGACGATGTGGATCTCGCCGTTGCGCGACAGGGCGATCACCTGGCCCTCGTCGTTGACGACGGTGTTGAGGCTGACGAACTTGACCTTGCCGTCGCGCTTGGTCTTGACGTCCTTCTCCTCGACGGCGCGGGTGGCCACGCCGCCGATGTGGAAGGTCCGCATCGTGAGCTGGGTCCCCGGTTCGCCGATCGACTGGGCGGCGATGATGCCGACGGCCATGCCCCCCTCGACGAGCTGGCCGGTGGCCAGGTCCATGCCGTAGCAGCGGCGGCAGACGCCCAGGGACGCCTCGCACGTCATGGGGCTGCGGACCTGGATCTTCTCGATCTGCATCTCCTCCAGCTTGCGGGCCGCCGCCAGGGTGATCATCTCGTTTTCGCGGACGATGACCTCGTCGGTGATCGGGTCGACGATGTTGACCCGGCTGACCCGGCCGCGGATCGACTGCGCCAGGCTGACCTCGACCTTCTCCCCCTTGTAGATGACCCCCTTGGTGATGCCGTTGGAGGTGCCGCAGTCCTCGATGGTGATGACGACGTTCTGGGCGACGTCGGCCAGCTTGCGGGTCAGGTAGCCCGAGTCGGCCGTCTTGAGCGCCGTGTCGGCCAGGCCCTTGCGGGCGCCGTGGGTGCTGGAGAAGTATTCCAGCACGTTGAGGCCCTCGCGGAAGTTGGCCTTGATCGGGGTCTCGATGATCTTGCCCGACGGCTTGGCCATCAACCCGCGCATCCCGGCCAACTGGCGGATCTGCTCGACGCCGCCGCGGGCGCCGGACTCGGCCATCAGGAAGATCGGGTTGTGGTAGTTCTTCTTCCCCTCGTCCTCGCGGGTGTCGGTCTTAAGCGCCTCCATCATCGCCGCGGTGATCCGCTCGCGGGCCTGGGTCCAGGCGTCGAGGACCTTGTTGTACCGCTCCTGGTCGGTGATGATGCCGCGGTTGTACCGCCGGTTGTTGAGCTGCACCTCCTTCTCGGCGTCGGCGATGATGGCGTCCTTGGACGCGGGGGTGCGCAGGTCGTCGGTGGCGAACGACAGCCCCGAGCGGGTCGACTCGCGGAAGCCGACGTCCTTCATCCGGTCCAACAGGCCGATCGTCTCGCGACGGCCGAGGATCTGGTAGCAGTCGGCGATGATCCCCTGAAGCTGCTTCTGCCCCAGGGCGACGTTGTAGAACGGCATCTTGGGGTGGAGGATGTCGTTGAAGATCACGCGGCCGGCGGTCGTCGTGACGATCATCCCCGGCCGGTACTCCTTCTCGCCGTCCCCCTTGAGCTTGCGGTTGGCCGGCAGCCGCAGCTTGATCGGCGCGTGCAACGCCAGCTTCCCCTGGCTGTGCGCCAGGAAGACCTCGTTGGGGGAGGAGAACGTCATCCCGTCGCCCGGCTGGCCGGCCCGCAGGACCGTCAGGTAGTACGACCCCATGACGATGTCCTGGGTCGGGCTGATGATCGGGTTGCCGTTGGCCGGGCTGAAGATGTTGTTGGTCGCCATCATCAGCGTCATGGCCTCGACCTGCGCCTCGATCGACAGCGGCAGGTGGACGGCCATCTGGTCGCCGTCGAAGTCGGCGTTGAACCCCTTGCAGACCAGCGGGTGGATCCGGATGGCGTTGCCCTCCACCAGGACCGGCTCGAACGCCTGGATCCCCATGCGGTGCAGGGTCGGCGCGCGATTGAGCAGGACCGGGTGGTTGCGGATCACCTCCTCCAGGATGTCCCACACCTCGTCGCTGCGCCGCTCCAGCATCTTCTTGGCCGATTTGATCGTGTCGGCGTGGCCCAGCTCCTTGAGCCTTCGGATGATGAACGGCTGGAACAGCTCAAGCGCGATCTTCTTGGGCAACCCGCACTGGTGCAGCTTCAGCTCCGGGCCGACCACGATCACCGAGCGGGCCGAGTAGTCGACGCGCTTGCCCAGCAGGTTCTCGCGGAAGCGGCCCTGCTTCCCCTTGATCATGTCGGTCAGCGACTTCAAGGGGCGGTTGGAGCTCCCCTGCACCGGCCGCTTGCAGCGGTTGTTGTCGAAGAGCGAGTCGACGGCCTGCTGGAGCATCCGCTTCTCGTTGCGGATGATGACCTCCGGCGCGTTGAGGTCGACCAGCTTCTTCAAGCGGTTGTTGCGGTTGATGATCCGCCGGTACAGGTCGTTGAGGTCGGAGGTGGCGAAGTTGCCGCTGTCCAGGAGCACCAGCGGGCGAAGGTCCGGCGGGATCACCGGGATCGCCTCCAGGACCATCCACTCGGGGCGGTTCTCGCTGTCGCGAAGGGCCTCCACCACCTTCAGCCGCTTGGTGAGGTCCTTGATCTTCTGCTTGCTGGTCGTCTCCTGCAAATCGGAGCGGAGCTGGGTGGAGAGGCTCACCAGGTCCAGCCGCATCAGGAGCTTGCGGATCGCCTCGGCGCCCATGTCGGCCTGGAAGGTCTCGCCGTGGGCCTCGCGCGCCTTGCGGAACTCCTCCTCGGTCAGGAGCGAGCCTTCCTTGAGCGGGCTGTCGCCGGCGTCGACGACCACGTAGTCCTGGAACGAGACGATCCGCTCCAGGTTGGACGTCTTCATGTCCAGCAGGGTGCCCAGGCGGCTGGGCATCGCCTTGACGAACCAGATGTGGACCACCGGCGCGGCCAGCTCGATGTGGCCCATCCGCTTGCGGCGGACCCGGCTGTGGGTCACCTTCACGCCGCAGCGGTCGCAGATCATCCCCTTGTACTTCATCCCGCGGTACTTGCCGCAGGCGCACTCCCAGTCCTTCTCCGGGCCGAAGATCCGCTCGCAGAACAGGCCGTCCTTCTCGGGACGGTAGGTCCGGTAGTTGATCGTCTCGGGCTTCTTGACCTCGCCGAACGACCAGCTGCGGATGTCGTAGGGACTCGCCAGGCCGATCTTGACGGCCCCGTAGTCGTTGATGCGATCGTAGGCACTCTCGCCCATGCTCACGAGTCACTCTCCTCGGTTCCGGCGAATCCGACGGGCCCGCCCGCTCGACGGTCGGGGCCGGCGACCGTCGTCGCCGTCCTCGCCCTCGGGTCCGGGCCCCGGACGTGTTCCAACCCCGCCCACGCTCATACCGGCGGCGGCGCGACCGTCGGCGGTCGGGGTCGCCCCCGCCGCCGCCCGTCGCGCCGCGATAAAAAATCCGCGAGGGTCGGCCGACGACGTCGGTCGCGCCCCGCGGCGCCCTTGGCATGGCCGTCTTCGCGCTCGTGTCGCCAAGCTCGGCCCCTTCCCGACCGGGATCCCGGGAGTCGCGACGCCGCCGCGCGTCGTCCCCGGGGCGTGGAAGTCGTGCCGCGACGATGTCGCATCTTGTGATCCTAAGCGATCCCGGCGCCGTTTCCAAGCGAAATCCCGAAATTCCCGGTCACGTCCGGCCGCGACGCCCGTCCCCCCCTCGCGTTCGAGGCGGACGGGCCGCGGTCGGCGGCGGCCGGTCAGACCCGCTTCTTCTCAAGCTGCATGTTCAGCCCCAGGCCGCGGATCTCGTTGGTCAAGACGTCGAAGCTCGCCGGCGTGCCGGCCTCCAGGGTGTTCTCCCCCTTGACCATGCTCTCGTAGATCTTGGTCCGGCCCTCGACGTCGTCGGACTTGACGGTCAAGAGCTCCTGGAGGATGTAGGCGGCGCCGTAGGCCTCAAGCGCCCAGACCTCCATCTCGCCGAACCGCTGGCCGCCGAACCGCGCCTTGCCTCCCAGCGGCTGCTGGGTGATCAGCGAGTAGGGGCCGGTGGCGCGGGCGTGGATCTTGTCGTCGACCAGGTGGTGGAGCTTGAGCATGTAAATGTAGCCCACCGTGACGTCCTGCTCGAACTTGATCCCGGTGCGGCCGTCGTACAAGGCCGCCTTGCCGTTCTCCGGCAGGCCGGCGTCCTTGAGGCACTGGCGGATGGTGGCCTCGTCGGCGCCGTCGAAGACCGGGCAGACCGCCTGGAACCCCAGCTTGGCCGCGGCCCAGCCCAGGTGGGTCTCCAGGATCTGGCCGACGTTCATGCGGCTGGGGACGCCCAGGGGGTTCAAGAGGATCTCCACCGACGTCCCATCGGCCAGGAACGGCATGTCCTCCTCGGGGAGGATCTTGGAGATCACCCCCTTGTTGCCGTGGCGGCCGGCCATCTTGTCGCCGACGGAGATGACCCGCTTGGTCGCGATGTACACCTTGACCATCTGCAGCACGCCCGAGGGGAGCTCGTCGCCCCGCTTCAGGCCGTTGAGCCGACGCTCCCGCTGGTCCTTCAGCGCCTCGATCCGAGGCGCGAACTCGCGAACCGCCTCGCGCGCCTTCTCGGCGACCTCGGGGCTGCGCAGGTCCAGCTTCGCCAGATCGAACCGCTCCGACTCCTCGACCAGATCCTTGGCGTCCTTCGACCGCCCCAGCGGCTTGCCGCTTTGGGGGTCGACCACCGCGACGCCCGCGGCCGCCTCCAGCGCCTTGACCATCTGCCTGTATTCGTCGGCGATCCGGACGTTCTCGGCGGCCTCGGTGTCCTTGAGCTCCTTCTCGAACGCCTTGCGCTTCTCCTCGCTGAGGCTCATCCGCCGGCTGAACTGCTGGGTGTTGATCACGATCCCCTCGACCCCGGAGGGAACCTCCAGCGAGTCGTTCTTCACGTCCTCGCCGGCCCTGCCGAAGATCGCGTGCAGCAGCTTCTCCTCGGGCGTCAGCTCGCTCTTGCTCTTCGGCGCCACCTTCCCCACCAGGACGTCGCCCGGCTTGACGTAGGTGCCGACCCGGATCACCCCCTCCTCGTCGAGGTTCCGAAGCGCCCTCTCCGAGACGTTGGGGATGTCGCGGGTGAACTCCTCGCGCCCCAGCTTCGTCTCGCGGATCTCGATCTCGAACTCCTCGATGTGGATCGAGGTGTAGACGTCCTCCCGCACCAGCTTCTCGCTGATGATGATCGCGTCCTCGAAGTTGTAGCCGTCCCACGCCTGGAACCCCACCAGCACGTTGCGGCCCAGCGCCAACTCCCCCTTGTAGGTCGCCGCCCCGTCCGCCAACACGTCGCCGGCCCTCACCTCCTGGCCGACCTTGACGATCGGCTTCTGGTTCAGGCACGTCCGCTCGTTGAGCCCGACGTACTTCCGCAGCTTGTAGACGTGGTTGTGGTCGATCTCCACCCGGGTCGCGTCGACGTGGGTGATCGTCCCGTCCTGGCGGGCCTTCACCACCATCCCCGAGTTCGTCGCCACCGACGTCTCCAGCCCCGTCGCCACGATCGGCGGCTCGGCCACCAAGAGCGGCACCGCCTGGCGCTGCATGTTGGAGCCCATCAGGGCCCGGTTGGCGTCGTCGTGCTCCAAAAACGGGATCAAACCCGCCGAGACCCCCACCATCTGCTTGGGCGAGATGTCCTGGTACTGCACGTGGTCCACCGGCACCAGGACGAAGTCGGTCTCGAACCGCGCGATCGTCGTGGGGCCCTTGAGCTTGCCCGTCTCGTCCACCGGCGCGTCGGCCGGGGCCAGATGGGCGGCGCTCTCCTCGTCGGCCCGCATCCAGACCACGTTCTCCGTCGGCATGCCGTCCTTGATCTCGCGGTAGGGCGTGATCAAAAAGCCGTACTCGTCGACCCCGCCGTAGATCCCCAGCGACGAGATCAGCCCGATGTTCGTCCCCTCCGGCGTCTCGATCGGGCAGATCCGGCCGTAGTGCGAGATGTGGACGTCGCGGACCTCGAACCCGGCCCGCTTGCGGTTCAACCCGCCGGGACCCAGGGCCGAGAGCCTGCGCTCGTGGGTCAACTGCGCCAGCGGGTTGGTCTGGTCGACGACCTGCGACAGCTCGCCGCGGCCGAAGAAGTAGTCGATCGCCGCGCTGACGCTCTTGGGATTGATCAGCGACCGAGGCGTCATGTCCTCGGCGTCCTTCATCTGCATCCGTTCCTGGACCGTCCGCCGCAGCTTGAGGAACCCCTTGCGCAGCTCGTCGGCGGCCAGCTCGTCGATCGTCCGCAGCCGGCGGTTGCCCAGGTGGTCGATGTCGTCGACGTGGACCTTGGGATCCCCCTTGCGGAGGTTCAGGATGTAGCGGATCGCGTTGACGTAGTCGAGCGGATCGAGCGTCATCCGCTCGTCGGGGACGTCCTGCTCGAACTTGCGGTTGATCCGGAACCGGCCGACCCGCCCCAGGCGGTAGCGGTTGGTGTCGAAGAACTTCTCGTTGAACAGCTCGCGCGCCTTCTCCAACTGCGGTGGGTTGCCGGGGCGCAGCCGGCGGTAGATCAAGAGCAGCGCGCTCTCGTGGTCGCCGGTGGGATCCTCCTGCAACGACTGGAGGATCAAGGGGTCGCGCGCCTCCTTGAGCACCCGGATCGGTCCCAGGCCGCCGGCGTCGGCGAGGATCCCCGCCAGCACCTCCGAGATCGTCGCGCCGCTGTCGACCAGGACCTCGCCGGTCGCCGGGTCGACCACGTCGCCGCACGCCACCTTCCCCTTCAGCTTCGCGGCGCAGTCCGGGGCCGACGAGTCGACGTCCTCGGCCTCGTAAAACTCCTCCAGGATCGCGTCGTCCGACGAGAACTTCGGGCTCATCGCCCGCAACAGGGTCATCGCCGAGAACTTGCCCGACTGGTCGATCCGGACCCCTAGCGTGTCCTTCTTGGTGACTTGCAGCTCGATCCAACTGCCGCGCTCGGGGATCACCCGGCAGGCGTGCAGCTTCTTGTCGGTCGACTCGATCTCGACGACGAAGTCGACGCCCGGCGAGCGGTGGAGCTGGCTGACCACCACGCGCTCGGCGCCGTTGATGATGAACTCGCCGCCGCCGATCATGATCGGCATGTCGCCCAGATAGACCGACTCCTCGAGCGTCGTCTCCCCCTTGTTCAGGCGGAGCCAGACGTGCAGCGGCCGGCCGTAGGTCAACCGGAGCTGTCGGCATTCGTCGGGGTCGTAACGAGGCTTGCCCAGATCGTAGCGGAGGTATTCCAGCCGCAGCGTCTTGTCGTAGCTCTCGATCGGGAAGATCTCGCGGAAGACGCCCTCGAGTCCCGCGTCGATCCGGCTGTCGACCGGGTCGTCGGCCTGGAGGAAGCGCTCGTAGCTGCGCGTCTGGATCTGCGTCAAGTCGGGGACCTGGAAATCGTCGTGGATCCGTCCGAAGTTCCGCTTCTGGGCGGGGACGATCCTCCGCACGGTCGTCGGAGTGGGCATTAAGGTCGCGCTCCTCGAAGGGGGAAAGGGGCACGGGCCGGGTTCGGGGCCCTCGCCGTCGCGGACTCCTCCGCGAGCCGTCCGCGACGCGAGGCCGCCGAGCCCGTCCCAAACGACGACGGCCCGCGACGGCTCGCGGGCGTCCTCGGCGGGCGTTGGTTCGGGGCGCTCGATTCGTTCGGTCGGAGACGGCGGGGACGTCGAGCCCGGGGCGACGGGGCGGGCGATCCTCGGGAATCCCGCGGCGACGGCCGGTCGCGCGGATCGGCGGCGAGCCGTCATCCGGGCCGAGGCCGCCGCGTCGCGTCGCGATCGCGGGCCGGGCAGTGCTTGAGAGGGGGACGACGACGGGGGCGACGGGCCCGCGGCGGAAGTCCGCCGCCGCCCTCGCCCCTCGCGACGGACGACCTGGAAGGACGCGCCCCCGGACGCGCCGGGGGGCCGGCCGTCGGGGGCGGACGGGAGGGTCGCGACCCTCCCGGGACTCACTTGATCTTGACGGTGGCGCCGGCTTCCTCGAGCTCCTTCTTGAGCTTCTCGGCGTCCTCCTTGGAGACCCCCGTCTTGACGTCCTTGGGCGCGGCCTCGACCAGATCCTTGGCCTCCTTGAGGCCCAGGCCCGTGGCGGCGCGGACGACCTTGATGACGTTGATCTTGTTGGCCCCGAAGGCCTCCAGGACCACGTTGAACTCGGTCTGCTCGACCGCGGCCTCGGCCGCGGCCGCCGGGGCCGCCGCGGCGACGGCGACCGCCGCCGCCGCCGGCTTGATGCCGTGGACGACCTCGATGTAATCGCCGAGGGCTTTCGCCTCCAGCACGGTCAAATTCACGATCGAGTCGCCCAGGGTCTTGATGTTGTCGGCGAACGACGGGGCTTCGGCGGTGGCCATGGCGGAATCGGTCCTTTCTCTGCGTTCGGTCGGATTCGACGGTTCGATCGGCCCGCGTCTTCGGACGCGACCGGGGATTTCAGCGTTCGTATGGGTTGGGCGGTCTCAAGAGCCTTCGGCCGCGCCGGCCTCGGCGGGAGCGGCGTCGGCCTCGGCGTCGGGCGTCGCCCCCTCGGCGATCGTCTGGATCTGGCTGGCCAGGGCCGAGGCCGGCGCGTTCGCCAGGCTCGCGAGCCGTTGGACCGGCGCCAGGGCCAACGCGACCACGCGGCCGATCAACTCCTCGCGGCTGGGGAGCTTGGTGATGTCCTCGACCTGGTCGGGGCCGATCACCACGCCGTCGACGGCGCCCCCCTTGATCTCCGGCTTCTTCAGCTTCTTGAGCTGCGCCGAGATCTCCTTGG
>Ga0209916_1002248_pt1 | contig 10258 bp, 11 predicted proteins | sample ThiBio_1000_plan_FD_183956 | JGI IMG/M metagenome (GOLD analysis project Ga0209916, IMG submission 183956) | Wastewater bioreactor microbial communities from Cape Town, South Africa - Thiocy_solids_2 (SPAdes) | ecosystem: Engineered > Bioreactor > Thiocyanate-remediating > Anaerobic-Aerobic ... | reverse complement strand
TGAACGCGCGAACTCGCTCACCGGCTCGTGTACAAGTTCAGCAGCCCGCTCGATGAGTGCCTTCTGATCTGGGCGGACACGGAACTCTAACCGGGCAGAAGCTGCTGCCGCCATAATTTCTCCTCCCTTACGTACGGACAATAGTACGGACGATCGCGCGCGGTGTCCACCTGCGTTGACGGAGATCGAGCTACCGGACGGGTCTGCGCGAATCCGCGTACCGAACGCCGAACTCGAAAATGTTTCGAGGTCCCTTGACCTCGTGCCAACTTCTCGTTCGCCGGGCCAGATATCGCGGTAGTCGCCGACTACTGCTGGCGCGGCGCCAGGCAGCGCTCCTCCTCCTCCTGCTCCTCCTCCTCGCCATGCCCGCCGCCGTAGCTCACTCACTGGCCGCGCCCGGGTATCCTTGACGGACAGTCTCGCCCATGACGACGAACCAGGCGCCGCAAGCGAGACCGCAGCAGGTGGATGGACCAGCAGGTTTTCCCTATAGTTCTCCCGAGGGTTTTACCGACTAAAGTCCCTATCCCCCGCCGCCTTAGCTCATCCGGTAGAGCAACGCTCTTGTAAAGCGTAGGTGGTCGGTTCGAGTCCGACAGGCGGCTCGTTCAGGCAGATCAGAGCGCTATGGCTCTGATCTGTTTTGGGTTGTACCCATTTACCGACCCACAAACCGTTTACAAGTACCCATTATGGGGCGTAGTCTGGCGCCATGCCCAGACCGCAGCTCGCTCCCAACAAACCCGGGCGCATCAGCCTCACGCGCCTCCCTAACGGCCAGTACCGCGCTAAGGCGCGCATGAGGCTCCAGGATCGAACACGAACCGATCCCGAGACGGGCCAGTACCTACCTGGCATCCTCGTGGACCTTTACGCCACGGTCCGGAATCCCGATGACGCTGAGGCTGCCATCGCGGAGGCGGCGGAGGCGCGGAAGGTCCGCGCCATGCATGAGGATCGGGACACCAGGGCGCGGAGGCCATCGGTTGACATGACGGTGGCTGACGCTGCCGTGCAACGCGTGGCGGCTGAGCACAAGAGGCTGAGCGCGTCCACGCGGCGATCGTACGAATTGCAGATCAGCAAGCACCTAGCACCGTCCGCGCTGGGCGCCATGCGACTGGCAGACGTGACTGTGGCTGACGTGGCGGACTACCTCGCGGCGCTGGCTGAGACGTCCGGACCGGCCAGTGCGAAGCACGGTAAGGCCGTGCTTTCCAAAGTGTTCTCATGGGCCGTGCGGAAGGAACTGGTACAGCGTGACCCGGTACGGGACGCGGGCGCGATCAAGGCGCCGCGTGGGCGCAAGGCCGGGCGCCTTGACCACCTGGACCACCGACGTGCCTTGACGCGGGCTGAGCGGGCGGCGCTGGCATGGGCAGTGTCCCGGGACCCGCGCGCCATCCGCATGGACGTGCGGGACGTGGTGCTTGCTGGGCTGGCGCTGGGCTGCCGCCTAGGCGAACTACTGGCCGTTCGCTATAAGGACGTCGAGCTATTGCCGGATGGTCGGGCGAAGGTGTCTCTCAATTCCACTCTGTACCGGGAATCCGGTACCGGGATGCACCGTGCGGACGTGATGAAGACCGCCAGCTCAGTAAGGACGATTCCGGTCCCGCGTCGGATCGCCGCTCTGATACGGCGCCGGGCGCGTGCGGCTGGTCTGGCGCTGGCTGAACTGGCTACGTGTGAGCGCGTCATATTCGACGCGCCGGGAAGATGGGACACCGATCCGGCGGGCCGTCTGCGAGATACATCGAATACCGCGAAGGAACTACGCCGCGCCTTCGACGCGGCCGGATTCCCCTGGTTGAGCTTTCACGGCATAAGACGCACGGCCATCACGCTGATTGCGGATACTCAGCCGCTACGCGTTGCGGCGGCGCTGGCTGGGCATTCCACGATCAGCACCACCAGCCGGTTCTACGTCGCGCGCGGTGAGGTACCTGACGAGGTAGCGCAACTGCTGTAAACCCGTGTCCGTCGCGGCGCGCGGCCCCGAAAGAGGCAGGGCGTTTTTGCGCGCTCAAGATGCGTCCCCTGGACCATCTCACACCGGGGGCCCCCTGAAAGTCGCTCAGATTTTCATGGAGACAGCGGCGTGGGGCGGTTCTTGCGTGATGACATCACGAAGATTGCATAGAGGATCGCCAAGACGCCGATTCCCCCGAGTGACCACGCGGCGATCGTCCAGCCGCTACCGAACGTGTCGCAGTCCTGGTGCGGATACATGCCATACACCATCTGTTTCACGGCACAGTCACTCTGGGCCGGCAGACGTTGCTCCCGCAATACCGTCGCTATGACGACCAGGGCGGCACCAACAATCCCGACGAAGAGCCGGCGCCTTGCCTCTTGACCCATCTCAGTCCCAACTCTGGCGGTGGCAACCTGCCGCCATTCTGCTGTACATACAGCGCGCGGCTCGGCAGAAGTTCATCGATCGACTTCACCATACGAAGTGGCGGAACGCATCTTGTCTATCATGTATCAGGTAACGGGCGAAACCGTTGTCGCGGTCCGCGCCTGTAGGTGAAAGCCGATCCGACCGTTACGGCGGGTCGCCCCAGTCGATCAGGCATCGCTTAGCGCGCCGATCGGTGTGCATTCGTTCGTAACGCGCTTGGCACCTAATGGTGAGGGGCCGACCTGATCGGCCGTGCCGCGCCGCGTCGCCGTGCAAGAGTGCGGTTGACGTCCCGCGCGCCTATAGGTGGGTGCGGCGGATCTGATCGGTTAGCCCAACCGAACGTCTAACGTGTGCCAGGTTGCTATGGGGACACCGGCGCGCGGCACCCTAGCGCGTGTCATCCCTTCCACGCACCGCGCAAAAGTGCGAGGCATCGCCACGTCGTTGGGTGTGAGCGCTGATCGGTTACCCGATCAGACATCGCCCGCCGATCGCCTGCCGTGTGTCGCGTGCAATTCCGCTGTCACGGTCCGCACCTATGGGTGGGACTGAACAGATCGACCGTAACGCCGTTCGATAGGGCATCACCTGGTAAGCCCATCGGTTGGTGTGCATTCGTGTCGCACGGATCGCGGCACCTATAGGCGCGGGGCCGACCTGATCGGCCTTGACGGCCGCGCTGGTGAGCGACAGAGAGAGAGCGAGGTGGGAGGATGGCGCGCCCGATCCTGCCGCGTGCCGCGTGTAATTCCACTATTGCGGGCCGCACCTAAGAATGACGACGTCATGCGACGTTCGGCCGATCGGATCGCCTAGTGGCCCTGCCGCGTGTCGCGTGCAATTCCGTTGTCGCGGTCCGCACCTATAGGTGAGGGACTGAACAGATCGACCTTCGGGGCCCCAGGGCGGGCATTTACGTCAAACATGGTCCGCACCTATAGGTAGGCGGGGAGTTCTCCGCTCGCGCCAGTCGGCGCGAGCGAAACGGCACTTGGTGCCACGACGATGGGAGGTAACGACATGGCAGCGGTAGGTAATGCGTCGGATGTTCGGATTACGAAGGCTGAAGCGGAGGCGCTTTGGGATGGACTGCGCAAGGACTTGGAGTCGACACAGGCAGCCCTAAGTGAACTTCAGGAGTCCGGCTCATGGAATGAATTGACGCCGGAAGACCAGGAGTTTGTGCGGGCTCTGATGGACTAGGCGTGGCGTGTGGGCGCCCCCGGCTTACGGCCGGGGGCGTTCTGCCTATTCTGGCGTTTCTGAGGGCCACTACGGCCGAGTGAAGGTGGTTGCCCGGCGATGGCCCGAACGCGGCTCAGATTCTCGACCGCGATGCGGCGCGGGGCTGTTCTGACGGCGTGTGCGGCCGGCCTACCGGGCAACCTGGTATGTACGTGCGTGTAAGTCATCCACAGGTTGTGGTACGCCCTGATAACGTGCGAATCACGGGGGGCTAGTGGAACGCCCGTAATCGCATTGCCGTTTGGTGAGCCCCCCTCGGCGTTACACTGAATCATCACCGCGCATCGGAATGAGATCACACAATCAATGGGCTGCGCTGACGCGCGTCTGAAAGCGGAAAGGACGAACGCATGGACAGGGTAGATGAGTTGTTGACTCCGGATCAGGTCAGCGAGATTCTTCAGGTTGGCAAGAACACGCTTGCGAATCGAAGGTCTGCCGGGGTCGGTATCCCGTGGGTCAAGATCGCGAGCAGCGTCAGGTATAAGCGTGCCGACGTGGACGCTTATATCGCGGCGAACCGCTATGAGACATTAGAAAGCCTTGCCGCGTAGATGGGGGTCCAGTTTGTGACTCTGGGGGAAGCGAGGCAGTTAGCGGCGAACACTCCGGCGGACATTCTCGATGGCGTACTGCACTCAGGGACAACCATCCTTTATGGGCCGTCCGGAATCGGCAAGGGCCGGATTATTGCGGAGATTGTCGCGGCTGCCGTGGCTGGCAAGCCGTGGGCAGGAAGACGCTGGACGCGTCCGGTTCGCAAGGTGGCGATTCTGGCGACGGACATTGGTGCGGATCGTGAGTATGGGGCCTATCTCGATAGGACTGGCATCGGCTTGGAGTACGACGACGCGGTGCGTGTCTACCGCGTGGGGATCGCACCGTCGTCGGCGGACTGGCGGGAGCTGTGCGGCTCGGTGCTGGGCTGGGGTCCGGGGCTGGTCGTGCTCGACAACGGCACTGAGATGGTCAGGGGCAGCGTGAACGATAACGAGCGGGTGAGTGACCTGTTCGCGGACCTGCGTCCGCTGCACAGTGGCCCTGATCGGGTGTCGTTGCTGGTCGCCCACCACACTGCCAAGCCGGACCCTCAGGCTGGCAACAGGCGCAGCCGAACCCCGCTGGGGTCCGTCGCGTGGGAGAACTTCAGTCGATCGAAGGTCTACGTCCGGGAGGCGTACGGGCGCGACAACGCCGACCTGACGTTGGAGATACGGCCCCGCGAATCTGCGCCGTGGGAAGCGCACCTGTTGGAGAAGGACGGGCGCCTGGTCTTCGACCACGCGGGCAACCCTGGCGAGCGGCAGAAGCGGAGCCGTGCGGACACGCTGGCACGGGACGGACAGATTGCCGACTGGTACGCGCAGAACTGCCAGGGTGTGACGAACGCCGAGGCCAGCCGGAGACTGGCCGTTCAGTTCCCGGAATTGAGCCCCAAGGCCAAGAATCGACCTGCGGCGATTGAAGTCATGTTCGCCCAAAAGCGCGGGTTCGCTGCCCTAATCCCCGAGGCCGAGGCTGCCTGAAGTTTCAGAGTTTCGTCTTTCCCCCTCCCCTATAACCTCACCCCGCCTGACACTTCGTTTCTCGCTCGCTGTCGCTCGCTTCACGACGGCGAAGAAAAGCATAGGGGGAAGAACCACGCTGAGGGGCCGGCTCTGGCGAGCCGTCCCAAAAGCATCGTCAGGGCGTCTGATCCGATAGCCGGACGGGCTACGTATCCCACTTCGAGAATCCTAAAGATGCTCAACCCCGTTGGGGCGTGAGCCCCAACGCTCAGGCGGAATACCTGAGAGACGCCATTCTGACGACAGCAAGGCGTCGCCGATAGAGGCTCTCCACATTGCCGCCGATGTTGGCTACCAGTCAAAGACAACGGCAGGTTGTCATCTCGGTGTGAAGGCTTATCAATTGCATTGCCGATGAATGCGCGCCATAGGCGTGCGATTACAGAGAGGAATATCTGAGTGAGTAGTAAGACGAAAGCCACGAACGACGTTACCGAGGTAATCGACCCGGTAGCAGAGGCAGCCGAACGGCTCACAGCCGCCGAGGCTGCGGTGAAAGCCTGCGCGATGGAGATCGCAACTCGTGCTGAGTCGGTGACCCGACTCATTGAGGAATCAGTGGATGACGATCCGAGTAACGATGACGAGGCTGCCGCTCAGATAATGGCGGCAGAAACCGCATTACGTCTCGCTGAAGGCCGGTTGCCGCGCCTTCAGGAGGTCGCTGCAATCGCCGAAGCGGAACATCGGCGACTGAATACGGGCGCCGTTCTGGCGCGCGTCTCTGCTGACCCTGCGGTAACCGGTGAGGCTCAGCGGGAGATCGCACTCAGCTTCGGGGGATTCGTCACCCTAGCTCAAGCGCAGGCCTTGGCCGATCTTCGGGAGGTTGAGGCACGGCGCGCGGCGCTGGCCGCTCAGGCGCGCGCCGCCGGGCTGCCGTGGGCCGTCGATCACCCGGCGCTGAACATTCGCACAGCGCGCGGGCTGGTGCCACCGATCAGCGGATTGATACCCCCATCCGGTCCGACATCACCGGAGGCGGTTATCGCGGCTGTGCGAACTGGTACCTATGACCCTGAGGACATGCCCGTGGTCGAGCTGATCGATGACGCCGACCAGGTAGACGACGACGACGCGGCCTACGGGCGCGAGCTACTGAGTCAGGTCACCGGGGCGGACGTCCAGCCTTTGACGGCATACGACCCGCTGGACGGTGGCGCGTACGCCGCCATCCGATCGATCGGAATCAAGGACGATCGGATCGTCCTTGACGCGACCCTCATCGGTACCCGGCCGGAGTCAAACCGACCGGAGCACGGGCCGGTCGCCAAGGGCGCCATTCTGGTGTTTAGCTCCCAGGTCGATACCCGTGGGCGTTTCACTGCCGAGATCATCGACCCACGCCGCCACGACGGACCGATAGACCTGGTGTCGGTGTCGAATGCCGTAACCGCCGCAATCCGTGCCGTGCCACAGGAACGCTGGCCCGATGTACTTCAGCGATCCATGGACGATGACTTCGTCCTGTCCGCTCGCGTCGAGGCTGGCGACGATCCCCGCACCTGCCAGGTGCGCTGGACCCGGACCAGGGACGGGGCAACGTGGCCGGAAACGCTGCCCATCGGCCACGTGCGCGACGCGCTGGTCGGCCTCCCGATCGCCGGGGCGGGCCAGGTCCGTGATGTACAGGTTGGTGAAGGCGGAGTGTACATCCTGATCTTCAACGCCGCCGAAGACGCGGAGGCCGCGTCGAAGATGGCTCCTAGCAATGCGCAATCCCACTGACGACGGTTTGATGCGCTGGGCGCATGACGAGAGCTGCGATGTAGTCACCCGACTAGAGTTCGCCATGGCAGCACGCGTGAACTCCGATGGACACGCCCAGTTCAAGCCCGGCGAGCTAGCGATGATCCTAGGGACCGAGACAGATCGGGGACGGGAGCCACTTGGGCTCTACAGCATGTCCCGCGCACTGGGAGACGCGAAACGGCGTGGACGTGTGCTCCCGCCTAGCAGTGTTCGATGCCTTATCGCGCCGCCGACTGTGACCCGGGGCGCGGCGGGGCGAGGATGTCGTATCCATGGTGTTTCGACATGAGGTGGCGGGAGGATGCCGTCGAGACAATACGGTCCGCCGCTGAGGCGATCGTTGGGGCGTCCTATCGTGCCACTCTCGCGCGCTGGGCGCATGCCAACGGCGGCGGAGATATTCGGTTTCCGAGTGATCCCAAGGATTGGCCAGCGCCAACCACCGAGGCCGAAGCGCTGGCGCTCCTGCGGGACTCGTGGCCGCGCTATTGGCCAGAGGCGGTGATGGCGATTGCGTCGTCTCGTGCCCTTGCTGACCATGATCTAGTTACGGCGTCGATATATTGCTGGCACGTTTACACGGGCATCGCGCGGCCACGTGATCGGGCGCGAGTGTTGGCGATGTTCGCAGTCTTGCCCGTTGCTGGCGCGAATGCGCCCATCCCCTCTGATCCGGGCCGATGCTATCGCGGCCTGACGGTGCCGCCGAAGGGGCGGCAGGGTGTGGGGTTGTCATGGACCCCGCATTACGGTTTTGCGGTGAAGGTGGCTCACCATTGGGCGAAGATGACCGGCGGAAACGCGGTAGTGCTGTCCACGGTCCCGCTGCGTGACGCGGTAGTTGCCTGCCTCAGACTCGGTGATCCGAAAACTGAGCCGACTAGGGTTGAGTACATAGTCGATCCGGCGAAGCTTGGTCGCGTGGACCGTCAGGTACTAGACGCTAATGCGGCCGAGGCTGCCGCGTAGGGTGGTTAGCGTGGCTAACTGATCGCTGCCAAAACTTGGGCTCCTCCAGGCTGGCTATCCACTGGCAGCCCGCGCAATCTTGCGCGAGAGGCTCCCGGGGTGGGGTATGCGCTCATGGGCGCAGGGGGAGGGCGCAGCGTAGCCAATTGCCACCGATCGGTGAGCGCTACGGCTGGCGTTCGGCGGCTCGGTGGGCTGATGCCCCGGGGTCGATCCATCGGCGCTCTAATCCGGCGGGCGTACCGTAAACGCATACAGAACCGGCCCGGTCCGTAATGGACCGGGCCGGTTTGGCATCTCCTAGCGGGTTGCTGTCAGTCCGCCAACGGGACTAGCCGCAGGTACTCGTACCCGCCGAGGTAGTGCCAAAAGTTGTCCGAGGAGTCCACCATGAGGCCCTGCTTCGCAAGCTCCGCGTGAAGCATCTGCTCATCAGCGAATCCAGCGCTTGCGGGGACGCGGAGCAGTCCGGTTCGTTTCTTTCGGTCGTAATCCCACACGAAACCACGGAAGACGCGAACGCGGGTCCTGCGATCACGCTCCTTCACATCACGCGTCGCGTCGGCTATCTCTGCATCCGTCATGTATGTGCCGATGAGGCCCGGCCCTCTCTGCTGTAGCCTCACGTACTCGAATCCATCGAGGTAGCCGATGGTCTGCCGCGTCATCCAGTCCCGCAGGGGCTCCTGAACGGTGGCAATCAGAACTGCATCGCTCGTCGCCTCAACCGGGATGCGAAGCACTCCCTCATGGGTCGATTCATCCAATACCCACGCGATGCCATCGCCCCATTCCAGCGCCGCCAGTTGCCGCACGCTCCACTCCGAAATGATTGCGCTGGGCGGCGTCAGGCTGGCTAGACGCGCATCCGCGATGATCTTGCTCATGAGAGCTGCGCTTCGTCGGTAGTCGTGATGTGAGCGCACCGTCTCGACACTGCGCGATGCCTCGCGAACGTCGGCGCAGTCGCCCGCAAGCCGCTCTGCCGTCGAGAGGCGAACCGTCAAAGCCGCTACCGCGACGCGCTGGCGGCGCTCGCGCGCCTCCTGTTCAGTTTCCATTCTGGCTATCTCCTGTAGTCCGGCCAGCGCCGGGTGCGCTGGGCTGGTGGCGCTGAGCATACCCATAAACGGCCACTTTGTACCCACAAACATACCCATAAACTAGGTGATTTACGTGAGTAGCCGTGACGCTATAGCCCGTTGAGCGGCGTGTATAGCCCGCACCAATGGCCATGCGTGACAGCGCGGGATGTACCGGGCGTATATAGCGTAGGTGGTCGGTTCGAGTCCGACAGGCGGCTCCAGCACAGGCCCCCACCTGCACCGATGGGTGCAGGGCTGCGTCCAGGTGAACCCGGGCTCGCCGCTGCCCCCACGCACTCGTCACCATTGCCGGAATAATGCCGGCCGGTATGACGTTGCGCGAACAGTGAGCACAGACTATGCACCGAGTCCTGCGGCGTGGGTCCGCAATCAAGTCGAGATGATCGAGTCCTCCGGTGGCACGAAGGGCACCACCATGCGCGATATGCCCGTGGTGGTCATCACGATGCGCGGGGCCGTGAGCGGCAAGATCCGTAAGGTTCCCGTCATGCGCGTCGAGCATGACGGCAGCTACGCGGCCGTGGCCTCCAAAGGAGGCGCGCCGCACCATCCGCTGTGGTACCGCAACCTGCTCGCGCACCCGGACGTCGAGGTTCAGGACGGCACCACACACGTCGCCCTGCGGGCGCGGGAGCTCGCCGGCGACGAGCGCCAGACCTGGTGGGAGCGCGCGGTGGCCGCGTACCCGGACTACGCGGACTATGCGAAGAAGACCGACCGGCTGATCCCCGTGTTCGTGCTGGAGCCCGCTTCCTGATCTGCCGCGGCGCCGGCCGGCGATCCGCCTACAGCAGTCCGAACTTCAGCAGCAATGCCCGGTCAAGTTCGCCGATCTCACCCGCGTCCAGCGCGCCGCGAAATGCCGCCAAGCGTGACGGATCGACGGAGAACACCTGGTCGGTGAGGATGCGCGTGCGTTGACCGTCGACGTCGATCTCCGGTCGGTACACGGCGGGGGCGGCGCGGGTGGACGTCATCGCAACGGTCACAGTCCTGCTCGCGCCCGTCACGGCGTCAGCCGAGCGCGGTGGCGACGAGCGCCGCGTATGCCTTCGCGCCGGCGCCGTTGACGTGGATCCCGTCCGGGCCGAACCAGCCGGGATTCTTGTTCGCCGCGGCGTTCCAGTCGATGACGACGAGATTCTTGTAGTGCCCGTCCACGGCCTGGAACACCTTGTTGTTGTGCGCCTGCCAGGATCGGTCGA
>Ga0209916_1002247_pt1 | contig 10267 bp, 10 predicted proteins | sample ThiBio_1000_plan_FD_183956 | JGI IMG/M metagenome (GOLD analysis project Ga0209916, IMG submission 183956) | Wastewater bioreactor microbial communities from Cape Town, South Africa - Thiocy_solids_2 (SPAdes) | ecosystem: Engineered > Bioreactor > Thiocyanate-remediating > Anaerobic-Aerobic ... | reverse complement strand
AATGTTCTGGAGCTTGTAGCGGCGCACTTGTGACACCTTGGGTTGGGTCATACCGGTGATTGCCGCCGCCTCGTTCTGGCTCAAGCCTCGTCGATCAATCAGCTCGTTGAGCTTGAGCGCGAGCGCTGCCTTCGCCGACAGTTCTTCCGCGTCGTCGAAACCGAGATCCAGCAACACGTTGTCGGCGCCTTGTGGATTGTCTTTACGAGCCATCACGTTCTCCCGCTCGCCCCATAGCGGGCAAGCACTGCTTTCAGCCGCTTCTCGATCAACTCCACGTCCGGCTGCGGCGTGGCAATGCCGGACTTGGATTTCTTCTGGAACGCATGCAGTACATGCACCGCGTCGCCAAACCGCACGGTATAGACCGCGCGGAAAGTATCGCCCCGGTGGTCTTCCACCAGTTCGTACACACCGGAACCCAGCCCCTTCCAAAGTTTGGCCGAATCCGGCGCGCCGCCCAGTTGGACGACGAAGAGCGCCACACCCATGTCCTTCTGCACGTCGACCGGGAACTCCTTGAAGTCCTTTTTCGACGAGCCTTCCCAATAGAGAAGCTTGCGTTTCTGTGCCATGAAATTATATCCGTTCGGGTATGAATGGCAAGCTCTGAATTGTCGTATCGCTGATACGACAATTCAGGCGCCACGTTCAGGAGCCAGCCGTCGCCGGCGCTTCTGGCGCTGCGCGCTTTGTGCCAGGCGGCACTGCGCGCTTCGGGCTTTTTCGGTGGCGGTAGGGTCGATAGTTGCCCTGACTGGTGCGGGTCTTCTCGCCTTCCGCGATGGGGTAAGCGGCCAGCGGCTGCGCAGTCGACGTAGTCGACGCCCGGCTGTCGATGGCGTCCCGCCGAAGGTTGGCGACCTTCTCGGCAGCCGCTCGCACCGGGTCATCCTCGGTATGCACATACGTCATGAACTGCGTGACGGTCTTGTGCGCGGTCAGCGCCATGCCGACCTTGATGGGAACGCCGGAATTGGCGATGTCAGTGGCCGCGCGATGACGAATGCCGTGCGTGCCGACATGCGGCACCTTGGCCCGTTCCAAGATGCGCCGCCAGGAGTTGTAATAGGTGCTTTCAGGCAGCGGTTCCTTGCTGTCGAAGACGGCCGGGCACACGTAAGGCGAATCGTTGATGCGCGGGGCATTGAACAACAGTTGGTAGGCTGCTTCGCTCATCGGCTTGGATATGTCGCCGGTCTTGCTGTCTGGCCAGACGACGCGGCGATTCTCGAAATCGACCCAAGCCCATTCAAGCGTGCGGATCTCTATCATGCGTGCCGAAAACTCGAATTGCAGGCGGATCGCCAATGTCAGGGTCGGGTGTTCCAGCCCTTCAGCATCCGCCCGGTCGAGATAGGCATAGAGACGCGCCAGCTCGTCGTTGACGATGTAACGCGTCTCGCCATCTTCCCGGTATTTGGGGACGTGGCGACAGGGGTTGGAGCCGTCTGGCCGGTAGCCCCACACTTCGGCCATGTTGAACATCTTGCGCACGCAGGCAAGAATCCGATTGGCCGTGACGGCGATATGCGCCTTGTCCCGCATCAGCGCCGTAATGTCCGCGCGCGTCAAGTCTGGTACCTTCATCTTGCCCAACGCCGGGATGATGTGACGGTCGATGTACCCTTGGTAGGTATCGACCGTGCGGGGCTTGTTGCGCGGCTTCGAGTATTCCTCGATGAACTGCTCACACAACTCCTTGACCGTGGGGGCCATGCGCGCGGCCAGTTTGGCGGCACTAGGGTCGCTGCCCTTGCGCACGTCGGCCAGCCAGTCCTGCGCGATCGAGCGGGCCTGCTCGACGGTTAGCTCGCCGAATTGACCGATTTTCGGCTTGCGGCGCTCACCCCAGTTCGTGCGGTACTGGAGCATGAAGACCTTGCGGCCGTGAGCGGTGACTTTGCAGAGGAATCCCGGGACAATCGTGTCCCGCAGTTCGTAGTCTTTGCCGGTGACTTCGGCCGCATCGACAGCGGATTTGGTGAGCTTGATCTTGGCCATGACGCCTCCTAGTTCGGGATCGAACGCAGGAACCAGCCAGGAGCCACGGCATCGGAAAGTGTGCCGCAATCGGTCTGGTCAAGGCGTAAGGTTAGACGGGGCTAACCTCGTGGAAAACCAAGCCCAGCAAGGCTTAGCGGGTTCCAGCGTAGTCCCATGCTATTCCTCAAGAACAATCTCAAAATCCGCTTCTGGCGACAGAGTGGAGGTTCGAGTCCTCTCACCGGTACCAGCTCACGAAGAACCCCGCCCCGCGCGGGGTTTTTCATGCCTACAGCTCGCGCACCACGCGGAAACCCACGCGGCCGCTGCGCAGATCGACGTCGGCGCCCTGGCGGTAGGACGAATCCACCTGCTCCGGCGAACTGCCCCACGAGCCGCCGCGCACCACATGGGAGCGGCAGCCGGGGTTGATCCAGGCGCTGCCGTCGTCGGGGGCGCGGATGTAGTTGTCGTGCCAGCAGTCCAGCACCCACTCCGAGACGTTGCCGTTGATGTCGTACAGGCCGAACGGATTGGCGGCGAAACTCATCACCGGCGCCGGGCCCCAGTAGCCGTCGCGGTAGTTGCGGAAGGCGTGGCTCCAGCGGCGACCGCTGCGCGAGCGGTCGCCGGAACCGGTCAGGTTCTCCACCGTATGCTTGGGCGCGTCGTCGCCCCACCAGTAGCGGCTGCTGGTGCCGCCGCGCAGGGCGTACTCGAACTCGGCCTCGCTGGGCAGCCGATAGGTTCTGCCGGTGCGCTGGCTGAGCCAGTCGGCGTATGCCTTGGCGTCGTTCCAGGAAACGTTCACCACCGGCAGGTCGTCGGCGGCCTTGCGCCCGGCGTAATCGTCCTGCCAGGTGGCCGCGCTGTCGTCGCGCAGCGCACCGCTGCGCTCGTCGTACACGCTGGCGCCGCCCAGCTTGACCGAGTCGGGCACGTAGTTGCTGGCGCGCACGAACTCGCGGAACTGCGCCACGGTCACCGCGCTGCGCGCCATCGCAAAGCCCTTGGCGATGGTGACCGTATGCTGCGGCTGCGCGGTGCCGCCGTGGTCGTCGTCGGCGGAGGCGCCCATGCGGAAGCTGCCGGTGGGGATCACCACCATCGCCGGCGTCTTGCCCGGCAGGTCGACGTAGCGGTCGGTGAATACCTGGCCGGGCTTGTAGCTGGCGTACAGGCGCGCGTTGGTCAGCTGCTCGTCGAACGCCGCCAGCGCCGCCAGGCCTGGGGCGATCGCACGCACCTGCGCCGCCAGCTTCGTCGCCAGCTCGAGATTGCCGGCATCCAGCGCCGTGTGCGCCTGCGCCAGCATGCCGCTGGCGCGCTGCTCGCGCATGTCGTCCACGCGCTTGTGCGCGTCGATCATCTGCTGCGAGCCGGGGCGGATCGCCTGCGCCGCGGCCAGTTCGCGGTCGGCCCCGGCGAAATCGTTCTGCGCCACCGCCGCCAGCGCGCGATCGAGCACCGCCCGCTGCACCTGGAAGATGCCCTGCTCGGCCACTGCATTCTGCGGATCGAGCTGCTGCACCTCGCGGTACAGATCCAGCGCGCTGCCGCCCGCGGGCCAGTCGGCCTTGCCCTGCCGCAGCCGCGCGGCGGCCTCGGCCAGCATCGGGCGCACCTGCTCCAGCACCTTCAGGCTCGCCTCCAGTTGCGCCACGTCCTTCTCGGCGTTCGGCAGCGTGCGCAAGGCGCCGAGCAGGTCCTGCGCCGCATCGGCGTCGCCCAGCGCGATGTCCTGGTCGATCTCCGCCACCAGCCGTGCGCGCACGTCGAACATGCCCTGCGCGGCGCGGCGGCTGTCCGGCTTGTCCTTCAGCGCCTGCTGGAACAACGCGGCAGCGCTGTCGGTGGCGCCGACCAGCCGGCCGGCATGCAGCGCCCGCGCGGCCTGCTCCAGCAGCGCGCGCACCTCGGGCGGGTCCGCGCCCAGCTGCTCGGGCAGGTTCGCATTGCGACTGCTGCGCGCGGCGATCACCGCCGCCGGCGCCAGCGTCAGCGGCGGCCCGGCATTCAGTTCGCTGATCGCCGACAGCCGTTCCGGCTGCGGGCCGCTGCCCGGCGTGACCGTGCCCAGCGACATCGAGCGGCGCGGCGCCTGCTCGGGGTTGACGTGGAACAGCCGCGGAAAGAAGTGGTAGAGCAGCGCGAACCCCAACACGATCACGCCCAGCGCCCCGCCGAGCGCGCGCTGACGGCGCAGGGTTGCGTTGTTCGGCATGGATGGGCGTCCTTGGTGCGGCCTGTTATCGTGCGCTGTCCACCATAGGCAGAAACCGCCAACAGGGCAATCCGCGCCCGAACCCGTCCCAAGGAGTACCGATGTCGCCACCCGAAGCCGCCGCCGCCGACTGGATCGACCGCCCCGATGATCTGCAGGCGTGGCTGGCCGCGATACCCGCCGACGCCGCTGTCGGCCTCGACACCGAGTTCATGCGTCGCCACACGTTCTATCCGCAACTGGCGCTGCTGCAGCTGGGCTGGAACGGCCGTCACGCGCTGGTCGACCCGCTCGCCTTCGACATCGGCGCGGCGCTGCAGCCGCGGCTCGGCAGCGACGCGGCGATCACCGTCATGCACAGCGCCGGCGAGGATCTGGAAACCCTCGCGCCGCTGCTGCCGGAAGGACCGGGCCAGCTGTTCGACACGCAGCTCGCCGCCGCCTTCGCCGGCATGGGGCTGGGGCTCAGCTACCGCGCGCTGGTCGCCGAACTGGCCGGGGTGGAGCTGGACAAGGGCGAGACCCGCTCGGACTGGCTGCAGCGCCCGCTCACCGATTCGCAGCGCAGCTACGCCGCGCTGGACGTGGTGTACCTGAAAACCATCCACGAACAGCTGGCCGAACGCCTGCAGCGGCGTGACCGCAGCGCCTGGCACGCCGAGGACTGTGCGCGCCTGAAGCTGCGCGCCAGCCACCGCGAGGGCGACCCGCAGCCGCAGCGCGCGCTGCGCGGCGCCGCCGACTGGCCAATCGCGCAGCAGGCCCTGCTGCGCCGTCTGCTGCTGTGGCGCGAACGCAGCGCACGCCGCCTCGACGTGCCGCGCCCGTGGCTGCTCGACGACGCCCTCGCGCTCAACCTCGCCCAGCAGCCGCCGCGCAGCCTCGGCGATCTCGAACAGCGCAGCCGCGGCCAGCGCGCGCTGCGCTCGGCCCAGCGCGGCGAGCTGTTCGAGCTGCTCGCCGTGCCCGTCGGCGACGAGGAAACCGCCGCCACCGCGCGCATTCCCGGCCACCCGCAGGGCGAGGCGAAGAAGGCGCTGGCGGCGATGAAGACGCTGGTCGACAGCCTCGCCGACAAGCTCGACCTGCCGCCCGGCCTGCTGTGCCCGCGCAAGGTGCTGGAGGAGTACGTGGTCACCGCCGAGTGGCCGGAATTCCTCGCCGGCTGGCGCCGCGAGGTGCTGCACGAGCGCCTGCCCGGCCTGCTGCCCGGCTGAGTTTTCGTCGGCGGGGTCTTGGCGAACCCACGCCACGCTGCTAACATGCGCCGCTTGCCGTGGGGCGGTAGCTCAGCTGGGAGAGCGTCGCGTTCGCAATGCGAAGGTCGTGGGTTCGATCCCCATCCGCTCCACCACGGAAATATCCGGTACCATCCAAGAAAGTCCATAACCCCGCCGCAAGGCGGGGTTTTTCTTGGGCCGTACGCACCTATGACGCCTAAAGTAATCCATTGACTTCCAGACCATGCCGGGGGTAGAAGTGGGGGTAACTGCCATTTCCCTTCAGGGGTTACCCCTACCATGGCTCTGTCTGATACGAGCATCCGCGGCATCAAGCCGGGACGAAACGGGTCAAGGTGTTCGACGCCGGTGGCCTGTTCCTGCTGATAAACCCCAACGGATCGAAGTGGTGGCGACTGAAATACCGCTTCACAGGGAAGGAAAAGCTGCTCAGCCTTGGGGTGTACCCCGATGTCTCCCTGAAGCTCGCCCGCGAGCGCCGCGACGAAGCACGGCGACTGATCGCTGATGGCGTCGACCCAAGCGCCAAACGCCAAGCCGAGAAAGAGGCCCGCGCCGACACCTTCGAAGCGATAGCCAGGGAGTGGTTCGCGAAGTTTTCGCCAGGCTGGGCGAAAAGCCACGCCGACAAGATCATCCGGCGGCTCGAGCGCAATATCTTCCCGTGGCTGGGTGGCCGACCGATCGCCACCATCACCCCGGCCGATCTGCTGACCTGTCTGCGGCGCATCGAGAACCGGGGCGCCATCGACACTGCGCACCGCGCCCAACAGAACGCGAGCCAGATCTTTCGCTACGCCGTGGCCACCGGCCGCACGCCGCGGGATGTCTCGGCGGATTTGCGCGGTGCCCTGCCTCCTGCGCAAAGCAAGCACTACGCCACCATCACCGAACCCACCGAGGTAGGTGCCTTGCTTCGAGCGCTTGAGGGGTACTCGGGAGGCTTCGCTGTGAGTTGCGCGCTGCACCTTTCGCCGCTGGTGTTCACGCGGCCGGGGGAGTTACGCAACGCCGTATGGTCCGAATTCAACCTGGACAAGGCTGAGTGGCGCATCCCTGCTGGGCGCATGAAGGCAGGGGTACCCCATGTGGTACCCCTCAGCACGCAAGCCGTGACCCTCTTGCGAGAGCTGCACCCCCTCACCGGCGGACAGAGCTACCTGTTCCCTGGGCGCGATACGCGCAAGCCCATGTCAGAGAACACGCTGAACAAGGCCCTGCGCAGCCTGGGGTATGACGGCGACCGCTTCACCGGGCACGGTTTTCGGTCGATGGCGTCCACCCTGCTGAACGAACAGGGGTGGCACCGGGACGCTATCGAACGCCAGCTGGCGCATGGTGAACGCGACAAGGTGCGCGCGGCCTACAACCATGCCGAGCATATGCCGGAGCGCCGCAAGATGATGCAAGCGTGGTCGGACTATCTCGACGCCCTACGCGCCGGCGCCGACGTGCTGCCGATCAAGCGCAAGGTGGGCTGAATTGTCCATGACCTTCCACTTGCACCCAATAGCGTGTAACGCTACGCTATACACATGATTCGATCCTTCCGGCACAAGGGCGTTGAAACCTTCTTCCGTACCGGCAAGGCGTCGGGCATACAGGCCAAGCACGGCAAGCGCCTCCGGCTGCAACTGGGCCGGTTGAACACGGCGAGCGGCCCGCAAGACATGAACGCGCCCGGCTGGCGACTGCATCCGCTGAAGGGCAAGCTTGTCGACCACTGGGCCGTATGGGTGGACAGCCACTGGCGCCTGACCTTCGCCTTCGAGAACGGCGACGCCGTGCTGATCGATTACCAGGACTATCACTGAGGGCAACACCATGACCACCATGCACAACCCACCGCACCCCGGCGAAGTGCTGCGCGAGTGGCTGGACGGCATCACCGTTACCGACGCCGCCGCACGGCTGGGCGTGACCCGGGTTGCACTGTCGCGCGTACTGAACGGCGCGGCGGGCATCAGCCCCGACATGGACCTGCGCCTGTCCAAGGCGCTGAACACCACGCCGGGAAGCTGGTACGCCATGCAGAGCAACTACGACATGTGGCAGGCGCAGCGGCGTTTCCGCGCCAAGGTGCAACCCATCATGCCAGCCGCCGCGGCCGGTTGATCGCGAGAATTCAAGCGGCCGGCGACGTGTTTAGGCCACGTCGCCGACCTTCCACAACCGAAACCGAAGGAGTTTCAGCCATGGCATACGCGATTGTATCCGAACGTCAAAAAATCAATTCACGGCAGTGGGAGGACCTGCGCCGCGCAGTCAAGTTCGCCGCGGGTAATTTCCACCACGATAACAAGGCCGAGTACATCATATTTCAACTGATCCGCCGCCAATTCAGTTGCCCTGCAAGCGAACTTCCAGCCATCCATTTCGAAGCCGCAATGTCCACTGTCAGACAGGTTAACAAGCGTTCCGGCCAGTTCTTCAATCTTCGTTATCAGCTCGAAATGGACGCCCTCAAGCGCATCTTTGGGCCGGCCGCACTCGAGGGACTGCCTGAAGACATAGAGGCAGTGCTAGATGCCCTTGGCGAGCCCATGGATATCCCCTGCCGCCCCGCCTCTACCAGCAACGTGGTGCAGTTCCCGGTTGCGCCTCGCGGGGACTAGCATGGTGTCTCGCCTGCACACGCCAAAGGAACGGCAGACGCTATTCCCTTGGTACGATCCGGCCGCCTACAACGACGCCATCCAGCTCAATGCGCTGAGCTGGTGGAACGTCCTTTCGTACCGCCGGATCGCGCTGAAAGCCACTGACGAAGATCTGGCCCAGTGGTTTCTTGCAATCAAGGAAGACCCGTTGGCGCTCCGTCTAATCCCTGGACTAGCACGACTTCCAGGCACGAAAAAGCCTCCGCTCTCCGGAGGCTTTTTTGTTGCGCCCCGCCGGCGCTAGCGGCCGTCGAGGGCGCCCGCCACGTCGGGGCCGAGACTGCGCAGGAATGTTTCGACCTCGGTGGTGTAGTCGCCGGGAGCGCCCAGTTGCTCGTTGATCTGTTCGTGCGAGAGGTCCTCGGGCAGCACCTGCGCGCGCGTGCCCAATGCGACTGCCTTGTCCACGAAAGCCTGCGCCTGCGGGCAGGCGTCCGCGCGGCGGCTGGAGCACACCGCCAGGAACGGCGCGGTCGGCGCCTGCAGCAGCTGCAGCGGGGAGGCGGCGAGCCAGTCGGCGCGGTCGTTGCCGAAGGCGCGGTCGTACAGCCGCAGGTGGCGCGATTGCATGATCTGCACCACGTCCAGCGCAGCACTGTCCAGCGCCACCGTCCCCAGCCACGGTTCGGCACCGCGCTCGCGGGCGATGGACGGCGCGGCGGCCAGCAGCGCGACCAGGTGCGCGCCGGCGGAATGTCCGATCAGGACGAAGTCGCGGCGGTCGCCGCCCCATTCGGCCGCCCGCCGCTGGGCCAGCGCCAGCGCCTGCGCCACGTCCTGCGCCTGCTGCAGCGGCGCCGTGTCCGGCAGCAGGCGATAGTTGGTCGAGATCACCACGAAGCCGCGCGGCACCCAGCGCGCCACCTTGTTCTGCACCACGTTGCGCATGGCCTTGTCGCCGCGGCTCCAGCCGCCGCCGTGCACCAGCAGGATCACCGGCGCGTGCTGCGCGTGGGGCGGCATGTACACGTCGAAACGCTGGCGCGGGTCGCTGCCGTAGGCCACGTCGCGCAGCACGCGCACGCCGGCCGGCGGCGCCACGTCCGCCGTGTCGGCGGTGGCGTGGCGCTGGCGCCAGCTCTCGCGCCAGGCGCCCGCCGACGCATCGCGCCACGGGAGCACCGCCGCCAGTACGCACAGGGCGATGGCGACCGCCATCGGGGGTTTCGGTTTCGGCATCACGCGTGCTCCATGGCGAACCAGCCGGCGGCACCCGCCGCTTGCCCACGTCCACGACCATGACCAACGCGGATCATGGCCATCCGTGCACACGCCGGAGCCCCGCGGCCGGGGCTGCCCTGCGCTTCAGTGCGCGCCGCTGGCGCCCGCCCCGCACAGCTTCTCCATCAACTCGGCCTGCACGTTGCGAACGGGCTCGCCGGCCGCTGGCGCCAGGCGCAGGTACTCGCCGTCGGGCTGCAGCAGCGAGGCGTTGGTATTGTCGTCGAGGTAGCGCAGCAAGGCGTTGTGGATGCGCTGCTGCAGCTTCTTGCCCTCGATCGGGAAGGCGGTCTCGACGCGGCGGTCGAGGTTGCGTTCCATCAGGTCGGCGCTGGACAGGTACAACTCGGGGTCGCCGGCGTTGGCGAACCAGTAGGCGCGGCTGTGCTCCAGGAAGCGGCCGATGATCGAGCGCACCCGGATGTTCTCCGACACGCCTGCCACGCCCGGGCGCAGGCAGCAGATGCCGCGCACGATCAGCTCCACCTGCACGCCGGCGATGCTGGCCTTGTACAGCGCGCGGATGACCTTCGGCTCGGTCAGCGCATTGACCTTGAGGATGATCTGCGCCGGCTTGCCCGCCGCCGCGTGCTCCGCCTCGCGCGCGATCAGTTCGAGCAGGGCCTTCTTCAGGGTGAATGGCGCGTGCAGCAGCTTCTTCATGTGCAGCACCTTGCCCATGCCGGTGAGCTGGCTGAACAGCTTGTGCACGTCCTCGCACAAGGCCTCGTCAGAGGTGAGCAGGCTGTAGTCGGTGTACAGCCGGGCGTTGCCGGTGTGGTAGTTGCCGGTGCCCAGATGCGCATAGCGCACCAGCTCGCTGCCCTCGCGGCGCTGGATCAGCATCAGCTTGGCGTGCGTCTTGATGCCGACCACGCCGTAGATCACCATCGCGCCGGCCTGCTGCAGGCGCGAGGCGAGGCTGAGGTTGGATTCCT
>Ga0209916_1002244_pt1 | contig 10288 bp, 9 predicted proteins | sample ThiBio_1000_plan_FD_183956 | JGI IMG/M metagenome (GOLD analysis project Ga0209916, IMG submission 183956) | Wastewater bioreactor microbial communities from Cape Town, South Africa - Thiocy_solids_2 (SPAdes) | ecosystem: Engineered > Bioreactor > Thiocyanate-remediating > Anaerobic-Aerobic ... | reverse complement strand
TCTGCCCTTCGTCTTGGAGAACCTTCGTTTCGGAGCGAGTCCGGCGGGTGAGGCCGTTGTTGCTGCCTATGAGTGGCTTCGCACGCATCCCGGACGATTCAAGATCGATGACGACGTCCCTCGCGAGGTGATTCGCAAACGCTGGCAGCACTATGCGGTACGCGAAGACGGCAGTATCGATCACCGGGCCTATACCTTCTGCGTGCTCGATGAACTGCACACGTCATTGCGCCGACGTGACGTGTTTGTCGCTCCCAGCTGGAAGTATGCCGATCCGCGCGCAGGCTTGCTCAACGGCAATGAATGGGAAACCGCGCGTCCCATCATTTGCCGCACGCTGGGTCTATCACCGACACCATCGCCGACGCTCCTCGCGATCACCAAAGAACTGGATGACACCTATCGAGCAGTCGCTTCCCGACTGCCGGACAACCCAGCCGTGCGCTTCGAAGGAACGAACGAATTGGTCGTTAGTTCCCTCGACAAGCTCGAAGAACCCGCGTCCCTTCTGGCATTGCGCACTGCGGTCAATGCGCGTCTTCCGCGTGTGGACATCGAGGAAATTTTGCTGGAGATCGCCGCGCGTACCGGTTTCACCGATGCCTTCACGCATCTCACTGAACGCTCCGCTCGCGCCGCGGATCTCCCGATCAGTATCTGCGCCGTCTTGCTGGCCGAAGCGAGCAATACCGGATTCGAACCACTCATTCGCTCGGATATGGCCGCCCTGAAACGGTCGCGTCTGTCGTGGGTCGACCAGAACTACTTCCGCAACGACACCATTACGCCGGCCAACGCCATCTTGGTGGCGGCCCAGAACCGCTTGGTACTCGCCCAGCAGTGGGGAGGTGGCGAGGTCGCTTCGGCCGACGGCATGCGCTTCGTCGTTCCCGTGCGCACCGTCCATGCCGCCGCCAACCCGAAGTATTTTGGTCGAGAGCGCGGCGTAACTTGGTACAACCTGATCTCTGATCAGTTCAGCGGTCTCAATGACATCACCGTGCCAGGCACGTTACGCGACAGCTTGATCTTACTGGGTGTGGTGCTCGAACAGCCGACCGAATTGCAACCGACCCAGATCATGACCGACACCGGTGCCTACAGCGATGTGGTGTTCGGATTATTCCGACTATTGGGGTATCGATTCTGCCCGCGCTTGGCCGATGTGGGCGGCACGCGGTTCTGGCGCATTGATGCGCAGGCGGACTATGGTGATCTCAACGCCGTGGCACGCCAGCGTGTGAACATGCCATTGATCGAGCAACAGTGGGATGACATTCTGCGGCTCGTGGGCTCGTTGAAACTGGGGTGCGTATCGGCCAACGGCATCATGCGGACCTTGCAGATTGGCGACCGTCCCACTCGCCTGGCACAAGCATTGGCGGAGTTTGGAAGGATTGAAAAAACGCTACATACGCTGACCTATATCGACGACGAAGCGAAACGACGCGGAACACTGACTCAGCTCAATCGTGGTGAAGGTCGCCACAGCGTTGCGCGTGCGATCTTTCATGGAAAACGCGGTGAACTTCGGCAGCGCTACCAAGAAGGTCAAGAGGACCAGCTAGGGGCGCTGGGCCTGGTACTCAACATGGTTGTCTTGTGGAACACCATCTATATGGAGGCGGCATTGGAACAGTTACGTCAAGAAGGCTTTCCCGTACGCGATGAGGATGTCGCACGACTCTCGCCGCTAACCCACGACCACATCAATATGCTTGGGCGGTATTCCTTTGCCGTGCCCGAGGCCGTAGCCCGCGGAGAATTGCGACCGTTGCGGAATCCTGACGATGGCGAAGATAACTGAGAGGGAGGAGTTGCCATCCACTGGCAAATGCTTACCTCCATGTTTCCAAAGAATAATTTTTCCTTATCCCGGTTTTCCGTTCCATTGCTCCTCAGACCCCAACAATGCCGGCTATGGCGTGCCTGGCACCTTCGTCGCGAACGACTGGACCACCCACGCGGACTTCCTGCAGGTGCTGCTGACCGCGCCGACCGAACTGGCCTGGCGGCTGCTGCCCGGCATGCGTCAGCGCGGCCACGGCCGCATCATCAACGTCGCCTCGCTGGCCGGGCATGTGCCCGGGCCGGCCGGACACACCCTGTATGCCGCCAGCAAGGCTTACCTGATCAAGTTCTCGCAGTCGCTGGCGCTGGAGAACCACGCGGCCGGCGTGCACGTGTGCGCGCTGTGCCCGGGTTTCACCTGGTCGGAGTTTCACGACGTCACCGGTACCCGGGACAAGATGAACCGGCTGCCCGGCTTCATGTGGCTGAGCGCGGAGGAAGTCGTGCACCAGGGCATTGCGGCGGTCGAGCGCGGCGACGCGGTGCATATCCCGGGCCGGGTCAACCGCGCCATCAAGACGCTGGTGCAACTGCTGCCGGACCGGCTGGCCCTGAAGCTTTCGGCGCGCGAATCGAAGCGCTACCGGAACACCCAGGTCTAGAACCGCCACCGTCTTCCACGACCCCGACTTCGCCCCGGCCACCGATCCCATGTCCCTGTTTCCGACCCAGATGCGCCCATTGCCCTATCGCAAGCCCGCCGAGGGCCGCGACTACTGGGTGGCCGACGACGTGCTGCCGAACGCCGACGAAGTGCGCGCGCGGTGCCTGGCCCGGACCGACTGGGAAATGGGTTATCCGTACACCGGCGAAGTCTGGCCGGGCATGCGTGCCATGCCGGCGTTGCTGGATGAAGAACTGGCGGCGCTGGAAGCGAGGGTCTGCCGGCTCACTGGCGCGAAGAAGCTGTGGGTCGAGCAGAGCGAAGCCGGTACCCGCCTCAATCACAACTGCGTGCAGGTGGTCGGCGCGGTGGAGGGCGCGGTCAAACCGCACACCGATTCATCGAATCTGTGTCGCTACGCCGCCGTGCTGTACCTCAATCCTGACGTACCCGAACATTGCGGCACCAGCTTCTTCCGCCAGCGCATGCCCGGCGGCCAGCTCGGTGGCAACATCGTGCTGCCGCCGCACCGCAACCTGGCCGAAGCGCTGGGCAACCGTTTCGTGCAGCCCGACGCCTTCGTCGCGGACGTGCGCGTGGGGCACCGCTGCAACCGCCTGCTGGTCTACAAGGCCAACCTGATCCACAGCGCCAGCGCGTACTGGGGGCTGGATGGGCTCGGCAGCAAGCGCATGACGGCCGTGTTCTTCTGGATGGCGTAATCGCTGGAGAACCAGGTCGCCGTCGATGGCTTGCACTCGTCGGCTATGATCCGTCGGTGCCATGCACGCGCACTCACACCACTACCCAGGGGAAGTCACATGGATCGACTGTTGAAAAGGACGGTGCTCGTATTTCTGGCCGCGCTGGCGCTGGTTGCCTGCACTTCGGCGCCGCTGAAACCCGCCGCGCCGATCGCGGTTCCGGCCGGGGTCAGCCAGGCCCAGGTCAAGGCCGGCATCATCAACGCGCTCGAAGGCCGCGGCTGGACGCTGGACAGCGTCGCCGACGGCGACATCCTGAGCACGCTGCATCTTCGCGAACACACCGCCTCCATCCACATCACCTATGACGCCGCCGCGGTGCATCTCGCCTACGTGCGCAGCACCAACCTGAAGTACCGCGAGAGCGGCAGCCGGCGCAGCATCCACCGCAACTACAACGGCTGGATCGACTATCTGGAACAGGACATTCGCCGCAACCTGCAGAACACCCACGCGCTGGATAACCGGTAGTACCGGCACGGCACGGATGTCTACCGGGCGACTGCGTTCTACCGATGGCGGAAACAACAGGGACGCCCACCGGGCGCCCCGAATCCCGGCGTTCAACAGACGAACGCCAGGCCATCTCCGCTTCAGATCAGCTTGATCTCGCGCAGCCGCTGCAGCAGGTACTCGTGCGAGGTGATCGAGCTGTCGTAGCGGCGCGGGTTGTCCGCCGTGATGCACGATTCGAGCGGGTCCAGCACCACGTCCGGGTTCGGATGCAGGAAGAACGGCACCGAATAGCGCGGCTTGCGCGCGTTCGCGTTCTTCGGGTTGACCACGCGGTGCGTGGTGGACGGGAACACGTGGTTGGAGAGCCGCTGCAGCATGTCGCCGATGTTCACCACGATGGCGTCGCCCTCGGTGGTGATCGGCAGCCACTCGCCCTCGCGGGTGAGCACTTCCAGGCCTTCCGCACTGGCACCGACCAGCAGGGTGATGAAGTTGATGTCCTCGTGTGCGCCGGCGCGCACGTTCGGCACGTTCTCGTCGGTGATCGGCGGGTAGTGGATCGGCCGCAGGATCGAGTTGCCGACGTCGGTCTTGTCCTCGAAGAAGTTCTCCGGCTCGCCGATGTGCAGGGCCAGCGCGCGCAGCACGCGGGTGCCGAGCTGGTCCAGCGCCTCGTACAGGCCATAGCCGTATTGCCTGAAGCCGGGCACCTCGACCGGCCAGAGGTTCGGCGGCATCACGTCGGCGAATTTCGAATCGCGCGGGATCTCGCGGCCGATGTGCCAGAACTCCTTGAGGTCGGCGTACTGGCTGTCCTTGGCGGTCTCCACCTTGAACGGGGTGTAGCCGCGCGCACCACCGGCGCCGGCGACGTGGTATTTCATCTTGGTGTCGGTGGGCAGTGCAAAGAAGCGCCGGAACACGTCGTACGAGCCGTCGATCAGCTCGCGTGCGATGCCGTGACCGCTGATGCAGCAGAAACCGAATTCGCGGTAGGCCGCGCCGATCTCGGCGACGAAGGCGTCGCGGTCGGTGTCGTAGCGGCGGATGTCGAGGGTGGGAACTTTCTTCATGGCTGTAGTCACCAGGTTGGCGTGCGGTCGGTTCATCCGCCACCGCAGGAGGCGGGGCACGTCGGGCCAATCCATGGCGACCCGGTACAACTACAGGTTCACGAGCGTTCGGCGGCGGATTTTACCGTCCCGGCGAGCTGTTCCGCCAACCGCTGCACTTCCGCCGGGTCGGCGCCCTCGACGGTCACGCGTACCAGCGGCTCGGTGCCGGAGGCCCGCAGCACCACGCGGCCGCGGCCGTGCAGCACCTGTTCCACTTCGGCCAGGGCCTGTTGTACCGGGCTGCTGGCCAGCGCCTCGCGGGCGCCAGCAGCGCGCACGTTCAGCATCACCTGCGGCATTTTCCGCAGGCCCTGCCGCGCGGCAGCCAGGTCCTCGCCCGAGCGTGCCAGCGCTTCGAACACGGCCAGCGCGGCGATGATCCCGTCGCCGGTGGTGGCGCGGTCCAGGCACAGGATGTGGCCGGAGGTCTCGCCGCCGAGCACGCCGCCTTGCTCCTTCAGCTGCTGCAGCACGTAGCGGTCGCCGACGTTGGCGCGCAGCAGCGGCACGCCGAGGCCGGCCAGCGCCAGCTGCAGGCCATAGTTGCTCATCAGGGTGCCGACCACCGGCCCGTGGAGTTTCCCCTGCCCGTGCCAGCTGCGCGCCAGCAGGTAGAGGATGTCGTCGCCGTCGGCGAGCACGCCGTTGCGGTCGACCAACTGCACGCGGTCGCCGTCGCCATCGAACGCGATACCGATGTCGGCGCCTTGTGCCAGCACTGCCTGTTGCAGCGCCTGCGGATGGGTCGAGCCGACCTCGCGGTTGATGTTGAAGCCGTCCGGCCGGTCGCCGATGGCAATCACCTCGGCGCCCAGCTCGCTGAACACCTTGGGCGCCACCTGATAGGTCGCGCCGTGCGCGCAGTCCACGACCAGCCGCCACCCGTGCAGGCTGAAATCCTCGGCCACGGTCGACTTGCAGTACTCCGCGTAACGGGCCACCGCATCGTCGATCCGGCGCGCCTTGCCGAGCCGCTCGGACGGCACCGTGGCGAACGCGGCGTCGACTTCCCGCTCGATCGCCAGCTCGACTTCGTCGGACAATTTCTCGCCGTCGGCGGAGAAGAACTTGATGCCGTTGTCGTGGTGGGGGTTGTGCGAGGCGCTGATCACGATACCGGTCTGCGCGCGCATCGAGCGGGTGAGGTAAGCCACCGCCGGCGTCGGCATCGGGCCGAGCAGGCCCACGTCGGCACCGGCCGCCACCAGACCCGCCTCCAGCGCGGCCTCGAACATGTAGCCGGAGATGCGGGTGTCCTTGCCGATCAGCACGTTCGGCCGCTTGCTGCCGTCGCGCGCCAGCACGCTGCCGACGGCCCGTCCCAGCTTGAGCATGAAATCCGCACTGATCGGCCATTGCCCGACCAGTCCGCGGATGCCGTCGGTGCCGAAGTATTTGCGTTGGGTCATGGGCTGCCTGAGCGGGTGGTGGATGGAGAAAGGGGCAACGGCGGCTCAGTCGTCGTCCGGCCAGCGCGGCATGACCGGTCGGTCGACGCGCCGCGGCACGGCATCGACCGCATGCACCGCGCGCCACACCGCCAGCGCGTCGACGGTCGCGGCCACGTCATGCACCCGCACCATGCGCGCACCGCGCTGAACAGCGACCAGCGCGGCCGCCACTGAACCCGCGGCGCGTTCGGCCGGCACCGCCCTGCCGGTCATCTCGCCGATCATCGTCTTGCGCGACAGCCCGACGTACGCGCCGCTGCCGAGGTCGGCGAAACGCTCCAGCGCGCAAAGCAGCGCCAGGTTGTGCTGCAGCGTCTTGCCGAAGCCGAAGCCCGGGTCGACCAGCACCTTGCGCCGGTCGATGCCGGCCAGTTCGCAGGCAAACAGCCGGTCGGTGAGGAAGCGGTGAACCTCGCCCACCACGTCGTCGTAATGCGGTTCGGCCTGCATGCTGCGCGGCTCGCCCTGCATGTGCATCAGGCACACCGGCACGCCCAACTCCGCCGCGGCTTCCATCGCGCCGTCGCGGCGCAAGGCATACACGTCGTTGATCATGCCGGCGCCGGCGGCTACTGCCGCGCGCATCACCTCCGGCTTGGAGGTGTCGATCGCGATCGGCAGCGCGGTGCGCGCGATCAGCTGCTCGATCACCGGCAGCACCCGGCGCAGTTCTTCCGCGACCGGCACCTCGGCCGCGCCGGGGCGGGTCGACTCGCCGCCGACGTCGATCATGTCGGCGCCCTCTTCCGCCAGGCGCAGGCCATGCGCCACGGCCGCTTCCACGCTGTCGTGCGTGCCGCCGTCGGAAAACGAATCGGGGGTGACGTTGAGGATGCCGACCACCCGTGCGCGGTCGAGCCGCAACCGGCGCCCGGCGCAATCCAGCTCCGGCGCCAACAAATCGTTCGACATGCCCATGACCTCGTCAGTATCCGGAAGCGGAGTCCGGCTCAGGCTTCGACCCGGCCGCCCAGCTCGCCCATGTAGCGCCGATAATGGCGCAGCTCGGCGATGGAGTCGCGAATATCCGACAGTGCGGTATGCGCCGACTCCTTGCCGACGCTCTTGGCGATCTCCGGCGCCCAGCGCCGGGCCAGCTCCTTGAGCGTGGAGACGTCCAGGTTGCGGTAGTGGAAGTAGCGTTCCAGCCGCGGCATCTGCCGGTGCAGGAAGCGGCGGTCCTGGCAGATCGAGTTGCCGCACATCGGCGACTTGCCTGGCGGCACCCACGCGCGCAGGAAATCCACCGTGGCCTGCTCGGCCATCGCGTGGTCGGTTTCCGAGATCAGCACCTGCCGCCACAGGCCCGACTTGTGGTGCTGGTTGCAGTTCCAGCTGTCCATCGACTCCAGCCGGTCGATCTCGTGGCGTATCGCGAACACCGGCCCTTCGGCCAGCACGTTCAGTTCCTTGTCGGTGACGATCGTGGCGATCTCCAGGATGGAATCGCTGTCGGTGTCAAGGCCAGTCATCTCCAGATCGATCCAGATCAGGTTGTCTTCGTGGGCTTGGTTCATGGGCTCTCCTTGTGGGAGGAAGTTTATCAGCCCCATGCCGGCGCGGCTTTCGGCCATGCGATCATGGCCCGATGCAAACCTTTTTCTGGCACGACTACGAGACCTCCGGCGCCGACCCGCGGCGCGACCGCCCGCTGCAGTTCGCCGGCATCCGCACCACGCTGGAGCTGGAGGTCGTCGGCGAGCCGGTGATGTTCTACGGCAAGCCGTCGCGGGAGATGCCGCCGCACCCCGACGCCTGCCTGATCACCGGCATCACCCCGCAGCAGGCCGAGCGTGAAGGCGTCAACGAGGCGGAATTCGCCGCCCGCGTGCACGAACAGCTGGCGGCGCCGGGCACCTGCGGCGTGGGCTACAACTCGCTGCGCTTCGACGACGAATTCACCCGCCAGATGCTGTACCGCAACTTCCACGAGCCGTACGGCCGCGAGTGGGAGAACGGCAATTCGCGCTGGGATCTGATCGACCTGGTGCGCATGTGCCAGGCGCTGCGGCCGGAGGGCATCGTCTGGCCGACCCGCGACGACGGTTCGCCCAGCTTCAAGCTGGAACACCTGGCCGGCGCGAACGGGCTGACCCAGGAACGCGCCCACGATGCGCTGTCCGACGTCCATGCGCTGATCGAGCTGGCCCGGCTGATCCGGGTGCGCCAGCCGCGGCTGTGGGACTGGCACTACGCGCTGCGCCGCAAGCAGAAGGTGTTCGAGTTGCTCGACGTGGTGAACATGACGCCGCTGGTGCACGTCTCCTCGCGCTACCCGGCCAGCCGCCACTGCCTGGCGGTGATCGCGCCGCTGGCCGCGCACCCGAGCCGCCCCGGCGAGGTGATCGTGTACGACCTGGCCAGCGATCCCGCCGCCTGGCTGGCGCTGGACGAGGATGAGATCGCCGACCGCATCTTCACCGCGCGCGCCGACCTGCCCGAGGACGTCGAACGCATCCCGCTGCGCACCGTGCGCGCGAACCACGCGCCGGCGCTGGCGCCGCTGTCGGTGCTGCAGGGCGTGGACCTGCAGCGCCTGCAGCTGGACCTGGCCCGCTGCCAGGCCCATCGCGACGCGCTGCACGCCGTCGACGGACTCGCCGAGAAACTGCGCCGCGTGTTCCAGCGCGCGGCCGAACTGCCGCCGCCGGAAGACCCCGAACTGGCCCTGTACGGTGGCGGCTTCCTGCCCGACGCGGACAAGCGCCTGCTGGCCCAGGTGCGCGCCACGCCGCCGTGCGAGCTGGGCACCCGCGCGTTCCCGTTTCGCGACCCGCGCTATCCGGAGCTGCTGTTCCGCTACCGCGCGCGCAACTGGCCCGAGACGCTGAACGAGGAAGAACATGCGCGCTGGGAAAGTTTCCGCCGCGCGCGCCTGACCCGCCACACGCCGCTGACCGGGCTCACCCTCGACGACTACTTCGCCCGCCTCGACGAGCTGCGCCACGATCCGCAGGCGCGCGACAAGCTGCCCCTGCTCGACCAGCTCCAGGCCTGGGGCGAACAGCTTGCGGCCAGCGTCGAACTCCCCTGATTCCATCCAATCCACCACAACAACCATGCCCCAGCGCTACTTCACCCCCGCCACCTTCCGCTTCCTGCGCGCCGTCGGGCGCAACAACAACCGCGACTGGTTCCACGCGCACAAGGACGACTACGAACGCCACGTGCGCGAGCCCTTCCTGCAGCTGATTGCCGACCTGCAGGCGCCGCTGGCGAAGATCAGCCCGCACTACCGCGCCGACCCGCGCAAGAACGGCGGCTCGCTGTACCGCATCTACCGGGACACGCGCTACTCCAACAACAAGCTGCCGTACAAGTCATGGCAGGGTTCGCGCTTCTTCCACCAGCGCCGGCACGAGATCCAGGCGCCAGGGTTCTACCTGCACATCGAGCCCGGTGACTGTTTCGCCGGTGGCGGCATGTGGCACCCGGAACCCGATGCGCTGAAGCACATCCGCGAGTTCCTGGTCGACAACCCGGCCGCGTGGAAGCGCGCCACGCAGGGCAAGGCGTTCCGCGAGCAGCTGCAACTGACCGGCGAATCGCTGGTACGCCCGCCGCGCGGCTACGATCCCGCGCACGAACTGATCGACGACCTCAAGCGCAAGGATTTCATCGCCACCACCGCGTTCGATGAAGCGCTGGCCTGTTCGGAAGAACTGCTGCCGTGGACGGTGGCCACGTTCAAGCGCGTCGCGCCGCTGGTCGACTATCTGTGCGCGGCGCAGGAGCTGGAGTTCTGAGCCATTTGATCGTAGGAGCCCGCTGGCGGGCAATGCTCTTGCCTTCGTGCAGCTGAGGAAAAAGCATCGCCCGCCAGCGGGCTCCTTATGTGTCGATTCTGGTCCGCGACTGGACGAGAATCGCCGACTGATCATCGGTGGGAACGGGGTGACGCCGTCGGGCTCCCTTGGCTTTGCGCCAGCGCCGTAGATTCGCGCCCCCGTTCCGTTTTATCTGCCGCAAGCTGCAACGGTATCTTAGGCCCGCCCCCGGCGTGAGCCTGCACGCGTAAGGATCGGCTTGGCGGATCTTCGATGATCG
>Ga0209916_1002241_pt1 | contig 10320 bp, 9 predicted proteins | sample ThiBio_1000_plan_FD_183956 | JGI IMG/M metagenome (GOLD analysis project Ga0209916, IMG submission 183956) | Wastewater bioreactor microbial communities from Cape Town, South Africa - Thiocy_solids_2 (SPAdes) | ecosystem: Engineered > Bioreactor > Thiocyanate-remediating > Anaerobic-Aerobic ... | reverse complement strand
GTGGCCGCACGTCCTTCGCACGCAGCCGCCTGTTCGGATCGGGCCGGCGCGTGCTGGTCAAGATTGTCCCTGTCACCCGTTTCCACCGGAATGGACGGCCGAGGGCGCCGCTGTCCGCGCACATCGCCTATCTCAAGCGCGAGGGCGTCACCCGCGACGGATCGCCCGCGCGGATGTTCGACGCCAATGGCGATGGCGCCGACGATCGCGCCTTCGCCGATCGGTGCAAGGACGACCGGCATCATTTCAGGATCATCGTCTCGCCCGAGGATGCGGCGGACCTGTCGGACCTTCGCGAATATACCCGCGATCTCGTTCGCCAGATGGAAGCCGATCTCGGCACCAGGCTCGAATGGGTCGCGGTCGATCACTGGAACACCGACAACCCGCATGTCCATCTGCTGGTGCGCGGCGTCGATGACCATGGCGCCGACCTTGTCATCAACCGGGACTATATCAGCCACAATCTGCGCTCGCGCGCCGAAGAACTGGCCTGGGCCGAGCTGGGTCCGAAACCGGAGCATGAAATCCAGCGCGCGCTCGAACGCGAGGTAACGGCCGAACGCTGGACCAGGCTCGACGCCGAGATCGATCGCACGGCGGACGCACTCGGCGTCATCGACTTGCGCCCCCAGCAGCCCGGACTCGACGATCCCCAGGTCCGCCGCCTGATGATCGGCCGCTTGCAGCATCTGGAAACTATGGGGCTCGCAGCCGAGGCCGCGCCCGGTCAGTGGGCACTGGCGTCGGATGCGCAAGCCAGGTTGCGCGAGCTGGGCACGCGCGGCGACATCATCCGCACGATCGGCAAGGCGCTGAACGGTCGCGGCCTGCAGCGCCCGCTCGACACTTACGAGATCGTCAGCGCAGCGCCGCAAAAGCCCATCGTCGGCCGGTTGATCGACAAGGGGTTGCACGACGAGCTGCATGGCTCGGCCTATGCCGTGATCGACGGCATCGACGGGCGCACCCACCATGTCCGGCTTCCGGGCATCGAGGCGCTGGATCGCAGCCCGGATATCGGCGGCATCGTTGAGCTGCGCGCCGTCGGCCGGCCGGGCGATCCGAAGCCGTCCCTGTTCCTGGCGACGCGATCCGATCTCGACCTCGCGGCTCAGGTGAAGGCGAGAGGCGCGACCTGGCTCGATCATCGTCTGATCGAGCGCGGCCGTGGAGTGACGGCCGCCGGCTTCGGATCGGAGGTGCAGCGGGCGCTCGACCAGCGCACCGACCATCTCGTGCGCGAAGGACTGGCCCGCCGCTTCGGCAACCGCGTGGTCCTGCAAGGCAACCTGATCGAGACGCTTCGCCGCCGCGAACTGGACGCGACAGGTGCCGAGATCGCGGGCCGGACGGGGCTCGCCTACCGGCCTACCAATCCCGGCGACAAGGTCGCCGGCACATGCCGCCAGCGCCTCGCGCTCGCCTCCGGTCGCTTCGCGATGATCGACGACGGGTTGGGCTTCCGGCTCGTCCCCTGGTCGAACGACCTTGAACGCCAGCTCGGGCGCCAGATCGCGGGCATCGCCCGCAACGGCGGCGGCATCGGATGGTCATTGGGCCGCAAGCGCGGCCTCGCCCCCTGAAAGAAGGAGACTCTCATGCCCGCTACCAAAATCCTCTGGGGCCAGATCATCGCCGTCTTCCTGATCGTGGTCGCCGCGATCTGGAGCGCCACACAATGGACCGCGGCGGCGCTGGCGTATCAGCCCGAGCTTGGCGAACCCTGGTTCACGGCGCTCGGCTGGCCGGTCTATCCGCCCTACGCCTTCTTCTGGTGGTGGTTCAGCTACGACGCCTATGCGCCCGCCATCTTCCAGACCGGCGCCTGGATCGCCGCGTCGGGCGGCTTCGTGGCGGTCGCTGTCGCCATCGCCATGTCGGTCTGGCGCGCACGCGAGGCGAAGAACGCGGAAACCTATGGCTCGGCGCGCTGGGCGACCGAGGACGAGGTGCGTGCGGCCGGGCTGCTCGGCGACGACGGTGTGGTGCTCGGCAAGCTGGGCCGCGCCTATCTGCGCCACGACGGCCCCGAGCATGTGCTGTGCTATGCGCCGACCCGCAGCGGCAAGGGCGTCGGCCTCGTGATCCCCTCGCTTCTGACCTGGCCGGCATCGGCGATCGTTCATGACATCAAGGGCGAGAACTGGACGCTGACCGCGGGCTTCCGCGCGCAGCATGGCCGCGTGCTGCTGTTCGACCCGACCAACGCGGCGTCGGACGCCTACAACCCGCTGCTGGAGGTGCGGCGCGGCCAGTGGGAAGTCCGCGACGTGCAGAACGTGGCCGACGTGCTGGTCGATCCCGAAGGCAGCCTGGAGAAGCGCAACCACTGGGAGAAAACCAGCCACGCGTTGCTGGTCGGCGCGATCCTGCATGTTCTCTACGCCGAGCCCGACAAGACCCTGGCGGGTGTCGCCGCCTTCCTGTCCGACCCGGCGCGGACGATCGAGCAGACGCTGGCCGCGATGATGGCGACGCCCCATCTCGGCGAAGCCGGCGTGCATCCGGTGGTGGCCTCGGCCGCGCGCGAACTGCTCAACAAGAGCGACAACGAACGCTCGGGCGTGCTCTCGACCGCCATGTCGTTTCTCGGGCTTTACCGCGATCCCGTCGTCGCCCGGGTCACGCGCGCCTGCCACTGGCGCGTCATGGATCTCGTATCGGGCGAGCAGCCGGCGACGCTCTACCTCGTCATTCCCCCCAGCGACATCTCGCGGACCAAGCCGCTCATCCGCCTGATGCTCAACCAGATCGGGCGGCGGCTGACGGAGGAACTGCCGAGCGGCGCCAGGCGTCATCGCCTGCTGCTGATGCTCGACGAGTTTCCCGCGCTCGGGCGCCTGGACTTTTTCGAGAGCGCGCTGGCGTTCATGGCCGGCTATGGCCTGAAATCCTTCCTCATCGCGCAGTCGCTCAATCAGATCGAGAAAGCCTACGGGCAGGACAATGCGATCCTCGATAACTGCCATGTTCGGGTGAGCTTCGCGACCAACAACGAGAAGACGGGCGAGCGCGTGTCGAAGGCGCTCGGCACCAAGACTGAGATGCGCGCGATGAAGAACTACGCCGGGCACAGGCTCTCGCCCTGGCTCGGGCATCTGATGGTCTCGCGCTCCGAAACCGCCCGCCAGCTTCTGACCCAGGGCGAGGTCATGCAGCTGCCGCCCGACGAGGAAATCGTCATGGTGTCGGGCGTCCAGCCCATCCGCGCGAAGAAGGCTGCTTACTACGCCGATCCCCGTCTCGCCGCGCGGATCATGCCGCCGCCCGATCCGGCCGCATCGCCACCTCGGGAAATCCGTCCCGACGACTGGACGGGGCTCGCCGCTTCGGCCGATCCCGCCGAGATCGCGGCAATCATCCGGCGCCAGGAGGATGCCGCCAACAGCGGGCTGCGCCGCGAGCCCGAGCTTCCCGATCATGTCGCCATCGTGAAGGAGACGACGCCCGCACCGCCCGCGCAGGAGTTTTCCATCGTCGAGGACGAACCCGAGGATGCTGCGCGCCAGGCGGCGGCACGGCGGCGGATGCAGGGCGTCGCGCGGCAGGCGTCGCTCGATCCCGACGACGGCATCGAAATGTAGGAGATTCCCATGCGCGTGCGTCTCAACGTCTATTTTCCGCCCGAGCTGGCCCGTCAGGTCAGCGAGCTGGCGATCCGCCGCCGCATCTCGCGCTCGGCGATCGTGGAAGCCGCCGTCACCTCCTGGATGTCGCCGGACGGCGCCGACCGGATGGAGGCGGCCTTCGCCCGAAGGCTCGACCGGCTTTCGCGGCAGGTCCAGCGGCTCGAACGCAACACCGGCCTCCCACCGAGGCACTGGCGCTTTTCGTCCGCTTCTGGCTGGCGGTGACGCCGCCGCTGCCCGACGAGGATCAGGCGGCCGCCCAGGTCAAGGGCCGCAAGCGCTATGAGGGTTTTGTCGAGACGCTGGGCCGCCGCTACGCCAGCGGCAAGAGCCTGCTCGACGAAATACCGGAGGATATTGCAGGTCGTGACGGCGGCTCCACCGACACATGACAGTGCAGCGAACCAGCCGGGGCCGGCCATGCGCGAATCGGCCAGGTATCTTCACGAAATAGCGCGGGCGGAGAGCGGTGCTGAAAGCGTCAGACCGCAACGCGCACTTATCTGCCGCCGTCACTACTACGCCCTGACATAGTTGTTGCCTCGCGCGATTTCCTGTCTCTCTTGATGTGCCCCTGACGCCGGGCGGCGGTTCGCCCGGCCTAATTCAGGGGCCGTTTCTTGTCCGTCCAGCCGATCCGATCCGAAGCGAACACGCGCGGCGCGCGGATGCTGCGCACGGCGCTGGGGCCGTCGATCGCGGCCTGGCTCGACGATGCCGCCGTGATCGAGGTGATGCTGAACCCGGACGGACGGCTGTGGGTCGACCGGCTCGGCGAGGGCATCAGCGACACCGGCATGACGCTGGCCGCCGCTGACGGCGAGCGCATCGTCCGCCTGGTCGCGCATCATGTCGGCGTCGAGGTTCATGCCCGGTCCCCGCGCGTCTCCGCCGAGCTGCCCGAAGGGGGCGAGCGGTTCGAGGGGCTGCTGCCGCCCGTCGTCGCGGCCCCGGCCTTCGCCATCCGCAAGCCCGCCGTCGCGGTGTTCACGCTCGACGACTATGCGGCCGCCGGGATCATGTCGGCGGCCGAGGCGGCGGCATGCCGCGATGGCGTCGCCGCTCGCGCCAACATCCTCGTGGCGGGCGGCACCGGCAGTGGCAAGACCACGCTGGTCAATGCGCTGCTGGTGGAAGTCGCCAAGACCACCGACCGTATCGTCCTGATTGAGGACACGCGGGAGCTGCAATGCGCCGCGCCGAACCTCGTCGCCATGCGCACGAAGGATGGCGTCGTCTCGCTGTCCGATCTCGTCCGGTCCTCGCTGCGCCTGCGCCCTGATCGCATCCCGATCGGCGAGGTGCGCGGCGCCGAGGCGCTCGATCTCCTCAAAGCCTGGGGCACCGGCCATCCGGGCGGCATCGGCACGATCCACGCCGGAACCGCGCTCGGCGCGCTGCGCCGTATGGAGCAGCTCATTCAGGAGGCCGTCGTCACGGTCCCGCGCGCGCTGCTGGCCGAGACCATCGACCTGATCGCCGTGCTCGTCCGCGACGGGCACGGCCGCCGCCTCGCCGAGCTGGCCCGCGTCGAAGGGCTCGACGCCGCGACCGGCGACTACCGCCTCACGCCGCTCACCACCCCCCAGACCGGAGACCTGCCATGACCAACGACGCCACGCCTCTCAGGACCATGAAGGGCCGCCTGCTCGGCGGCACCGTGCTCGACCGCCTCGGCCATATCGGCATCACCGCGGCCGGGCTGCTCTACGCGATGCCCGCCCATGCGGGCGGATCGTCGATGCCGTGGGAGGCGCCGCTCCAGTCTATCCTCGAAAGCATCGAGGGGCCGGTCGTCAAGATCATCGCGGTGATGATTATCATCGTGACCGGGCTGACCCTGGCCTTCGGCGATACGTCGGGCGGGGCACGGCGGATGATCCAGATCGTGTTCGGTCTGTCGATCGCGTTCGCCGCGTCGAGCTTCTTCCTCTCGTTCTTTTCCTTCGGTGGCGGAGCGATGGTCGCATGACCGGCGCGGCCGATCATGGCGAGCCCATCGCGGGCTACTTCGCGCCGGTCCACCGGGCGCTGACCGAGCCGATATTGCTCGGAGGCGCCCCGCGCTCGCTCGCCATCGTCAACGGGACGCTGGCAGGCGCGATCGGGCTGGGCCTGCGCCTCTGGATCGCCGGCCTCGCGATATGGGCGATCGGCCATGCGCTCTCGGTATGGGCCGCGCGGCGCGATCCCCAGTTCGTCGACGTGGCCCGCCGCCACCTCCGCTACCCGACATGGATGCAGCCATGATGAGCTTGCGCGAATACAGGAACGGCGCCGCGCATCTCGCCGACTTCCTGCCCTGGGCCGCGCTGGTCGGGACAAGCGTCGTTCTCAACAAGGACGGCAGCTTTCAGCGCACCGCCCGTTTTCGGGGACCGGACCTTGATTCCGCCACGCCAGCCGAGCTGGTCGCCACCACGGCGCGGCTCAACAATGCGCTGCGCCGTCTCGGCTCGGGCTGGGCAATCTTCGTCGAAGCGCAGCGCACGCCCGCGCTCGACTATCCGGAATCGGACTTTCCCGATCCGGTCTCGGCGCTGGTCGATATGGAGCGGCGCGAACAGTTTCGCGAAGAAGGCGCGCATTTCGAGAGCGACTATTATCTGACGCTCCTCTGGATGCCACCGGCCGAGGACGCCGCCCGCGCCGAAACCTGGCTCTATGAAGGCCGTTCCGGCACGGGCGTCGATCCGTGGGAATTGCTCCAGAGCTTTACCGATCGCAGCGACCGGGTGCTCAATCTGGTCGAGGGCTTCGTGCCCGAGGTTTGCTGGCTCGATGACGGCGAGACGCTGACTTACCTGCACAGCACGATCTCGACCCGGCGCCAGCGCGTGCGCGTGCCGGAAACGCCGATGCATCTCGACGCGCTGCTCGCCGACGAGCCGCTGACCGGCGGGCTGGAGCCGAAACTCGGCGACCATCATCTGCGCACGCTGACGATCACGGGATTCCCGAGCGTCACCTTCCCCGGCCTGCTCGACGAACTGAACCGGCTCGCCTTCGAGTATCGCTGGTCGACCCGCGCGATCATGCTCGACAAGACCGACGCGACGAAGCTGCTGACCCGCATCCGCCGCCAATGGTTCGCCAAGCGCAAAAGCGTTGCTGCGATCCTCAAGGAAGTGATGACCAACGAGGCATCGACGCTGCTCGACAGCGATGCCTCGAACAAGGCGGCCGACGCCGACACTGCCTTGCAGGAGCTGGGCGCCGACTACGCCGGCATGGCCTATGTCACCGCCAGCGTGACGGTGTGGGACCGCGATCCCGCCATTGCGGCTGAAAAGCTGCGGCTGGTCGAAAAGGTCATCCAGGGTCGCGACTTCACCGTGATCCCCGAGGGCATGAACGCGATCGAGGCGTGGCTTGGGAGCCTCCCCGGCCACACCTATGCCAACGTCCGCCAGCCTCCGATTTCCACCATCAATCTCGCCCACCTGATCCCCCTGTCAGCAGTATGGGCGGGGCCGGAACGGGACGAGCATTTCGGTGCGCCCCCCTTGCTTTATGGCAAGACCGAAGGCTCGACCCCGTTCCGGTTTTCCCTTCATGTCGGCGATGTCGGGCACACCCTCATCGTCGGGCCGACCGGCTCCGGCAAGTCGGTGCTGCTTGCACTGATGGCGATGCAATTTCGCCGCTACGAGAACGCGCAGGTCTTCGCCTTCGATTTCGGCGGCAGCATCCGCGCGGCTGCGATCGGTATGGGCGGCGACTGGCAGGATCTCGGCGGGATGCTCGCCGACGAGGCCGGGGACGGCGTGCAGCTCCAACCGCTCGCCCATATTGACGACCCAGCCGAACGCGCCTGGGCCGCCGAATGGCTGGCGGCGATCCTCGCATCCGAGAATGTGACCGTCGACCCGCAGGCCAAGGAGCATATCTGGTCGGCGCTGACCTCGCTCGCCACCGCGCCGATCGCGGAACGGACCCTGACGGGCCTTGCCGTCCTGCTCCAGAGCCAGCAGCTCAAGCAGGCGCTCGCGCCCTGGTGCGTGGGCGGAGCATGGGGCCGGCTGCTCGATGCCGAGACCGAGCGGCTTGGCGAGGCCACCGTTCAGGTGTTCGAGACCGAAGGCTTGATGGAAAGCGGCGCGGCCCCGGCCGTCCTGTCCTACCTGTTTCACCGCATCGCGGGGCGGCTCGACGGCAGCCCGACGCTCATCGTCATCGACGAGGGCTGGCTGGCGCTGGGATCGCCCGCGTTCGCCAAACAGCTTTCGGAATGGCTGGTGACGCTGCGTAAGAAGAACGCCAGCGTCATCTTCGCCACCCAGTCGCTCGCGCAGATCGAGGGCAGCACGATCGCGCCCGCCATCGTCGAGAGCTGTCCGACCCGGATATTCCTGCCGAACGAACGCGCGGTCGAACCGCAGATCGCGGTGATCTACGAGCGGTTCGGGCTCAACGCCCGCCAGATCGAAATCCTGAGCCGGGCGACGCCGAAGCGCGATTATTACTGCCAGTCAAGGCGCGGCAACCGCCTGTTCGAGCTGGGGCTTGGCGAGGTCGCGCTGGCCTTCGCCGCCGCCTCTTCCAAGACCGATCAGCGCCGGATCGCGGAGCTGGTGGAGGCGCATGGCGCGCCTGCCTTCGCGGCCGAATGGCTGCGTCACCGCGGCTGCGCCTGGGCGGTCGAGCTTCTTCCCGAACCTCAACCCGATCCGCTGGCCGGAAACCGGGAAGATACCGGCCAGCTCCCCCTTGCCTTGAAGGACATGATCCCATGAAAGCCACCATCCTGCGCCGCGCCATGCTGGCCGGCGCGATCGCCACGTCCGGCATGATCGGCACCACCGCCGCGACGCCCGCGCACGCCCAGTTCGGCGGGATCGTCTATGACCCGACCAATTACGCCCAAAACGTGCTGACCGCCGCCCGGTCGCTCCAGCAGATCAACAACCAGATTCAGCAAATTCAGCAGCAGGCGACGAGCCTCATCAACGAGGCGCGCAATCTCGCTTCGCTGCCGCTCTCGACGGTCGACGTTCTCCAGCAGCAGGTCCGGCAGACGCAGCAGCTGCTTAGGCAGGCCCAGCGCATCGCCTACGATGTCCGGGACATCCAGAGCGCCTTCACCGACCGTTACAAGGGCACCGCGCTCACCGGCACCAACGCCCAGATGATCGCCAATGCGAACGCGCGCTGGGAGGACAGCGTCGGCGCGTTCCAGGACTCCTTGCAGGTGCAGGCCGGCGTCGTCGGTAATATCGAGGGCGCGCGCACCACGATGAACAGCCTGGTCTCGGCCAGTCAGTCGGCGACCGGCGCGCTCCAGGCCGCGCAGGCGGGCAACCAGCTTCTCGCCCTGCAATCGCAGCAGCTCGCCGACCTCACCGCCGCCGTCGCGGCGCAGGGACGGGCGCAGTCGCTCGACGCCGCGCGGCAGGCCGCGATCGAGGCGGAGGGGCGCGAACGCTTCCGCCGCTTCTTCGGCCGCGACTGACAGGAGAAGCCGCATGTCGCGCAATGCAAAGATCGCCGGTGTCGCCGCGCTCGGCGGCATCATGCTGGCCGTGGCGCTCGCGGGCTCGCGCGAACCGCATGAACCGCAGCTTGAAGCCGTCCTGCCCGTCCTTGAAGAAGGAGAGCAGGAGAAGCGGCTGGCGCGCGAACTGGAACGCTGCGCCACGCTCACCATGCCGGATTCCGGCTGCGAGGCGGCATGGGCGGAAAAGCGCCGCCGCTTCTTCGGCAAGGATGCCGACGCGCCCGCGCCGGGCGAGCATCCTGCGCTTCCCGCCGCATATGACAGCGACGGCAGCCGGGCTGACGAGGCGATCCGGCCGGAGCTTCCCGGCCCCTTTGTCCCCGCCGATCAGGCCGGGAGCACCGCGCCGTGAGTGACACCGGGATCGTCGATACCTTCCTCGACACCTTCACCAGCTACATCGACAGCGGCTTTGGCCTGCTCGGCGGCGAGGTCGGCTTCCTGTCCTCGACCCTTATCGCGATCGACGTGACCATCGCCGGGCTGTTCTGGGCCTGGGGCGCCGATGAGGACGTGATCCAGCGGCTGGTCAAGAAAACCCTCTATATCGGCGCCTTCGCCTTCATCATCGGCAATTTCCAGACACTGGCGACGATCCTGTTCGACAGCTTCGCGGGGCTGGGGCTCAAGGCGAGTGGCGATGCCCTCAGCCTCGCGGAGTTCATGAAGCCCGGCACGATCGCTGCAAAGGGTCTCGATGCGGCGCAGCCACTGATCGACGCGATGGAGGCCTATAACAGCCTCTGGTCGGTGTTCGCCAATCTCGCGATCATCGCCGTGCTGCTGCTCGCCTATCTGATCGTCGTCCTCGCCTTCTTCATTATCGCCATCCAGATATTCATCACCCTGATCGAGTTCAAGCTGGTGACGCTGGCCGGATTCGTCCTGCTGCCCTTCGCCTTCTGGAACCGCACCGCGTTCATGGCCGAAAAAGTGCTCGGCCATATCGTCTCCAGCGGGATCAAGGTGCTGGTGCTCGCGGTCATCACCGGGATCGGCACGACCCTGTTCAGCACGTTCACGGCGACGGTCGGTCCCGAACCCGACGCGCGGCAGGTTCTGGCGATCGCGCTCGGCGCGCTGTCGCTGCTCGGCCTGTCGATCTTCGGCCCCGGCATCGCCAACGGGATCGTCTCGGGCGGGCCGCAGCTCGGCGCGGGCGCGGCGGCCGGCACCGTGCTGGCGGCGGGG
>Ga0209916_1002240_pt1 | contig 10326 bp, 10 predicted proteins | sample ThiBio_1000_plan_FD_183956 | JGI IMG/M metagenome (GOLD analysis project Ga0209916, IMG submission 183956) | Wastewater bioreactor microbial communities from Cape Town, South Africa - Thiocy_solids_2 (SPAdes) | ecosystem: Engineered > Bioreactor > Thiocyanate-remediating > Anaerobic-Aerobic ... | reverse complement strand
CGTCAAGCCGCAGGACGAGTGGCCAGATCCATCCATGACGAAGGAGGATCTGATCAAGCAGATCGAGGCCGAGGCCACCAAGCTGCCGGGCAACAAGGTCGGCTTCTCGCAGCCGATCGAGATGCGCTTCAACGAATTGATCGCCGGCGTGCGCGAGGACCTCGCGGTCAAGGTGTTCGGCGACGATTTCGCCGACATGCAGCGCACCGCCGGCAACATCGCCGACGTGCTGCGCAAGGTCGATGGCGCCGAAAGCGTCAAGGTCGAGGAAACCACCGGACTTCCGTTCCTCGAGATCAAGATCGACAAGGCCGAGATCGCGCGCCGCGGCCTCAGCCTGGGATCGGTGCAGGACCTGATCGAAACCGCGATCGGCGGCCGCAATGCCGGCCTCGTATTCGAGGGCGACCGCCGGTTCCAAATCGTGGTTCGCCTTAGTGACGCATTGCGCAACGACATCGCTGGGCTCGAAGACCTGCCAGTGCCCCTGCCCCAGCTCAATACGAACTCCCCGGCCGCGTCGATCCCGCTACGCGCGATCGCCACCTTCGAGCAGACCGAGGGGGCCAATCAGATCAGCCGAGAGAACGGCAAGCGCCGCGTTGTGGCGACCGCCGAAGTGCGCGGTCGCGACATCGGCTCGCTCGTCGCGGAGGCGCAGGCCAAAGTGGGCGAACAGGTCAAGCTCGCGCCCGGCAGCTTTCTGAGCTGGGGCGGCCAGTTCGAGAATTTTTCGGTTGCCCGGCAGCGCCTGATGTTCGTGGTGCCCGGCTGCTTCCTGCTGATCTACCTGCTGCTGTTCGGCGCGCTTGGCTCGCCGCGGGACGCCCTTCTCGTCTTCAGCGCCGTTCCCATGGCATTGACTGGCGGCATCGCCGCTCTGTCGCTCCGCGGCATGCCGTTCTCCATTTCGGCCGCCGTGGGCTTCATCGCGCTGTCCGGAGTGGCGGTGCTCAACGGCCTGGTGATGCTGACCCAGATCCGCAAACTGATCGGGGACGGCATCGATCCAATGGCCGCGATCCGGGAAGGCGCGCTGACGCGCTTCCGCCCCGTCGTCATGACGGCGCTCGTCGCCTCGCTCGGCTTCGTGCCGATGGCACTCGCCACGGGGACCGGGGCGGAAGTGCAGAAACCGCTGGCGACGGTGGTAATCGGCGGCCTCATCACCGCGACCATGCTGACCTTGCTGGTGCTTCCGGCACTGTATTCGCGTTTCTCGGCGGACCGGGGCCGGGCCCGCCGGCAACCGGACCTGCCGAGGTTGATTCCCGACCGAGCGGCCGAATAGACTCGAGAGGATGCGACCATGTTGAAGCAGATTTCGGATTGGTTCGGCCTTTCCTCGGACGACAGGCCGCTGGGTCACGGCGCGCACGATGGCAAGGGTCACGGCCATACCCACGGCACGGTCGACCCCACGATCGCGACCACGACGAAAGGCATCTGGGCGATCAAATGGTCGTTCGTCGTATTGGCGATCACGTCGGTCCTGCAACTGGTCGTTGTGGTGTTCTCCGGCAGTATCGCGCTGCTGGCCGATACCATCCACAACGTCGGAGACGCAGTGACCGCGATCCCGCTCTGGATCGCCTTCATGCTCGCGCGCCGCAAGCCGAGCAAGACGTTCACCTATGGCCTCGGGCGGGTGGAGGACCTCGCGGGCGTCGTGATCGTGGCCATCATCCTGTTCAGTGCGATCTTCGCCGGCTATGAGGCCATCGACCGGCTGATTCATCCGCAGCCCATCGGTTTCCTGCCTTGGGTGATCGTGGCCGGCATTATCGGCTTCGTCGGCAACGAAGCCGTGGCGGTGTTCCGGATCCGGGTCGGGCGGGAAATCAACAGCGCGGCGCTGATCGCCGACGGCTATCACGCCCGCACGGACGGATTCACAAGCTTGGCCGTCGTCCTGGGCGCGATCGGCGTATGGCTGGGGTATCCGCTGGCCGACCCGATCGTCGGCCTCCTCATCACTATCGCCATCTTCGGCATCGTCTGGCAATCGTCCAAGGCGGTGTTCGTCCGGATGCTCGACGGCGTCGATCCCGCAATCACCGAAGAAATCGGGCATTCCGCCGACCACGTCAAAGGCGTCGTGGAGATCCTCGACGTCAAGGCGCGCTGGCTGGGCCATCGCCTGCAGGCTGATATCGGTGTCCGGGTTTCCGCCGACATGACCATGGCCGATTCCGACCGTGTGGCTGAGGCAGTCCGGCATGAGATGTTCGAACACATACCCGTCCTGGGTGTCGCCACCGTCCGCGTCTCGTCGCGGACGAACGAGGAAACCGCCGCGCCAGAAGGCCACCACGCTCCGGAGCCATTCCAGGTGCGTAGCGAGTTGGCAGACGGAGAGCTCTCGATCGCGGCGACGCCCGCCGGCGAGAGGATGCGGCTGATTCTCAACCGGTCGGCGGAGGGTTTGAACGCCGTCGTGATCATAGACCGCGCCGGAGAGTCGGAGAAACTGGTTCTTTCGCCTTCCTCGGACAATCCCTCGATTCTCGAAAGCCAATCACCGCCCGCCGAGCCGCATGAATTCGACGCGCGGCTTTTGCTGTCCGCGAATGGCAAGGAAGACGTCCAAAAATTCCGCATGACCGAGCCTGCAGGCCACGGCCACTAAGGCCTGTTGACATTCACGTGTGACGCAAGGGTCGGGCAAGGCGGCGCTGCTTCAAGGCTTCCAAAATGGAGGAAGCCTTGGATCGATCGATGTTGAACGATAAGCAATGGGAGCGCATTGCTTGGCATCTGCCCGGCAAGAAAGGCGATCCGGGCCGCTCGGCGAAGGACAACCGCCTGTTCCTGGAGGGCGTTCTGTGGATCGCTCGGGTCGGCGCGAACACGTCGACCTGCATGCTGCTGAAGCGCAGTTGCGTCTCTTCCGAGATGATTTTGCGCAGTGGCAGCACTTCGCGCTGGTAGTGGCTCGCAATGTCGTAGGTGGAGCGGTAGTCGCGGAACGCGTCGCGCGCCTCGGAGCGGATATTCACCGCCCTCTCAGTCAGCAAGTTGAACGCCTGATTGTACGTCTCGGCGGCTTGGCGCACCCGGATTTCTCCGCCGTCGTAGATCGGAATCTGGAATTGGATGTCGAATCCGCGTTCGCGGAACGGCGCTCATTCCGGATCACGAGTTTTGCGATCGATGCCGGCGACCTCGAGCATCGTCACAAGAGCGCAAGCTTTATGATCTCAGAATCGCACAGCAACCTGTTATGAGCGATAAACTGGGAACATATCGCTGCCACGTAATGGGCGCAGGCTGATATCAAGGAAGCCAAGCAAGCCGAGCTCCTAATGTATAATCATTTCCCGTGGCATCTGGTTGAACGCATCGGCGTTCATTCGAAGGCTGTGTTCAACGTAGCGGTGAATGCCTTGGCACAAGCTGCGTACAAGCCGACCGTACAGATCCTGCCACACTGGTATTACTGAGGAGGACCGCATGATCACATTCACAACCGGTGACATCCTCGATGCCGACGCTGATGCGCTAGTGAACACCGTCAATGGCGTCGGCATCATGGGTAGTGGAATTGCGCTGCAATTCAAGAACAAGTTTCCGGGTAACTTCAAGGCCTATGCCGCCGCATGTGATCGCCACGAAGTTCAGGGGAAGATGTTTGTTCACGAGACAGGTCCCCGCGTTATATCGTTACCTTTCCGACCAAGCGCCACTGGAAGGGCAAGAGTCGCATCGAAGATATTGGACGGGCCTCGAGGACCTTGTGCGGGTGATAGGACAATTCAAGTTACGCTCCATCGCGATACCGCCGCTTGGCTCCGGGCTGGGTGGACTCGACTGGGACAACGTTCGGCCCAAGATCGTTCAGGCGTTGGAAAGTGCTCCTGATGTTGTTGCGATGATCTACGAACCCTCCGGTGCTCCAGATCCCGCCGCACTGGCGCGCAATCGTAAGGTGTCCCAACATGACGCCCGGTCGCGCCGCACTGGTCATCTTGGTCCAGCGTTACCTAAACCGCGTGATGGACCCGTTTGTTATGCTTCTGGAGGCACACAAGCTCATGTTCTTCATGCAGGAGGCCGGTGAGAATCTGCGCCTAACAGGCGCGAAGTGATCCATCTCCCGTATAGACGATCACCTTCCCCCTGCGCTTGATTTGTCTTCTTCTCCGAAGGATTCGTGCAGGTCTACCAAGAGGCTTCGCGCTCTCTGCACTCGGTCCATCTCTGCAAAATCAACACCGAGCGTTTTGGTCATCGCGGCGAATTCTTGATTCTGCTCATGCGCAGCGGCGACGAGGATATCACGCACATTGCAGTTCTCGCCCGCCGGCGGCGAGGGCGCCTCGCCGAGCGACAGCGTCTTAGGCGTTGATGACCGAGTGGCCGCATTCCGCCGGGCGAGCGGGAAAGGCGCGTCCGGCAAGTCCGGGGATTTTGCCGATGTCGCCGGAACGGTGGACTTCTTATTCGGCCGCCGGCCCGGGCTTTTTTTCGGCTGCGAAGCGGCCGGCGGCATCACATTGTTCTGGTTTGCTTGTTGCTCCTGTGCTGGATTGATCGCGCCTCTCAGGGACTCGTCCTGCCATGCATGTAACCTGGGCAGGACAGGCGGAGAGCCTTTGGCGCGCTCGAAGTAGCCGCGATATGGCTTGTCCAGGTAGTGCCGGATCTTCGTGAGCTCGAACGAGCGCGAGTTCTTTACCATTAAGATCGAGAGACGAGCCGACATTTCCCGAAGCTCGAGCGGACTGCGCAGCGGCCGGGGCGTGTAGTGCGGCGCCCAGACGCGCGGCGCGAAGATCCCCTGCCCCGGTCGCTGGATCGGCGTTTTGTAGACCTGCGTGGTCTCACCCAGCATTTCGGACACGAAATCTGAGGTTTCGAGGTCATTGATCTGAATGAACAACTTGATTTGCGAACCCGACACCGTGGTGATGCGGGTGTTCTTTCCATAGAGCTCGTCGAGCTGCGCGATGTCCTGCATCACGATCGCCATGCGGAAGCCATAGCCCGCTGAGATCGTGATCTTCGAGATCAGCGAGTCCATCCTACCGACGTGGTAGAATTCGTCGAGCATGAGCAGCACCTGGTGGGGCTCGTCCCCGCCCGGAATCTTCACCATCATCAAGTCGTGGATCTGTTGGAAGAGAATGCGGATCAATGGCCTGAAGATCGAGAGCTCTGCGATCGTGCAACCGATGAAGATGGTCATCGGCTGACGGCGCAGCTCGCGGATGTCGAAATCGGACGTCTCGGTCGCCGCCGAAATCAGTCCGTTGTTCCACAGTGACATCGCCATGTTGACATTGAAGACGGCGCTGTTGCGTGTCTCCGGCTCCAGGGCGATATACTGGTTGAAGCTGTCAATGACCCATGTCGGCAAATGCTGCCGCTCGGTTTTCACGATGGCGCGCAGAACCGAAGAGATATCCTTTCCTGTCGTCGTCATTCGCGCAACCGTGCGCATATGCTGCGCGCCGGCGATCAAGGGCGATGACAACACGTAGCCGATCAGCGCCGAGAGCAGCAGACGCCCCGCGCCTGCCCAGGTGTCGTCGGCCTTCTCTGGAATCACGAACGAAGCGACCACCAGGCAGTCGGTCGCCATACGCTCGTCGCGGCGCACGAAGTCGAGCGGATTGTAGCGATGGGTATCGTTGGAGCCCGGCGAGAACATGAAGACCTTATTGCCCATCGCCGCCCGGTGATTGGCCAAGGCATCGAAGTTCTCCCGCTTGGGATCGAAGAACACAGCCGATCCCTGCCATAGATAGCCGTTCGGGAGGACGAAGCCGGTGCCTTTGCCGGACCGTGAGGGGCCGACGACGAGAATGTGTGCCGGCTCATCCGAGCGGATGGTGGCGCCGCCCAATGTTCCCAAGACGATGCCCTGCTTCGCGGTGAGGCCTTGCTTGGCTGCCTCCATCAGCGTGCCGAAACGCGCTGCGCCGAAGGGCATCTGGCGGCGGTTGATGACGGCGAACAGCACGCCCGTGAGGCCGATCGCGCCAACCGTGGCCGCTGCATAGCCGGCACGGACTAGCGCCTCGAGGCGCGTGCCCGGGAACAGGAGCCGGTCGTAGAAATGACGCCAAGCGATCAGAAAGAAGTCGGCCGAACGATCGGCGTTCTGCATCCGGAACAGAGCCCAGCGGGTGGTGCCTTCGCTCGGGAAGCGGCCCGGCGCCCAGCGTAGGGCGACGACGATCTCATAGGCCATGCTCCATAGCAGCCAGAAGGCGAGCAGCAGCAGGATCGCGACGCCGATCCTATAGGCGACGACGCGCGCCATGACGGCCCTTCCCTCCGGTCCGCTGGTCCCGCCATTCCCCCATGCGCGAGAAATGCACCGCCGATGTGCCGCGCCATCCGCCGACCTTCGTCTGCTGAATGACGATCGGCAGCACCGATCTGATGTAACCGACGATTTCGTCGCGGCGCAGGCCAAGCCCGGCCTGCATCACCATCAAAGCGAGTTGCTCGAAGGCGCCTGCGGGACTGTCAGCGTGCACCGTCGTGATGCTGCCGGGGTGACCGGTGTTGATGGCACGCAAGAAGGAGTAGGCCTCGGCGCCGCGAATCTCGCCGAGGAAGATGCGGTCGGGCCGCAACCGCATCGAGGCCTGCAGCAGCGTCTCAACGGTGACGCGGGCCTCTCCTTGATCACCCTTGGACGCGACGAGCGGCAGGTGGTTCTTCTGGATCGGTTTAACTTCCCGGGTATCTTCGATGGTGATGATGCGCTCCTCAATCGGCACCTCCTTCAGGATGGCATTGAGGAACGTTGTCTTGCCGGAACTCGTCCCGCCCGACAGGAGAATCGAATAACGGCTGACCACGGCGAGCCGAATAAAGTCCTCGATGCGGCCGGCGTCGAGATGCTCGCAGAGCTGTCGGTCGGTTTCCGATAGCGTGCCCTCCCCCGCCGTCGTCACCTTCTCGAACGAACCCAGCTTGCGGTAGTCGTCGAGCCGCATTTCCTTGATGACCTGCTTGCGGATCGCGAACGCGCCTCCCGCTGTCGTCGCCGGCGGCATCACGCCTTGAAAGCGCTCCCCGGTCGGGAGCGCCGCCGACAGCAACGGATGCTCCTCGTTGACGCTCTGGCCCGAATGTCCGGCGACCCGCTCGGCGAGGTGCCGGATGGCGTGCTCCGTCAGGCTCGGCACCTCGTGGCGCTCCATCGCGGCCTGGCCGAAGCGCTCGACCCAGACCTCGCCCGGACCGTTGGCGCAAATCTCGACGACCTGGTCGTCATCGAGCCAGGTGCGGATCGGATCGAGTGCGCGGTCAATGAAGACCGTCAGACTTCGCGCCAGCACGTTCACGCTTCAGCTCCCTCAAGGCTTCCTTGACCGGGTCCGGATAGAGCGCCGAAAAGTCGAGGTCGCGCCGTACGAACACGATGATCCGCGTGCCCTGGTCGAGGTAGATCGTGGGTGGGATGTTGATCGAGTTTCTGAGCGCCTCCTGCGCAATGTTGGTGAGGGTCTGCGACACGTTTTGCGCCGCGATCTCCCGAGCCTGCAGGCTCAACTGATTCTGGTTCACCCCCGTCTGCGTCTGCGTCACGATTCCTGTCACCGGATCCGTCGTCGTGATGATAGAGCCGTTGCCGGTGTTGTTGGTGTTCTGACCGTAGGCGCTGAGGAATTGCGCGGCGCCACCGACGATCGACAGCATGATGGCGGAGCCGAACCGCTCCAGATAATGATTGTCGACGAAGCCGGCATTGCCGGCCCGCCCAAGGTCGTCCGTACCGTTCGAGCCGAGCTGAACGGAAACACCGTCCGACCGCAGCATCCGCGTCCAGACCACGAAGACGCGGGTCTGTCCCTGGGCGATGCCTGACTTATATTCACCGACAAGGCGGCTCCCCGCCGGGATCAACACCCGCCTTCCATCGAATGACCAGACATTCTCCGTGACGACCGCGCGTACCATGCCCGGCAGGTCGCTCTGAACGGCCGTTTCCAACACACCGCGAATCATCGTTCCCTGCGCAACCAGCGCGTCGATCCGGTTGTTCTTGGTGGCGCGCGACACCTCGACGCCAGCCGCGGAAACGGACGACAGGAAGCGACGATTGGGATCGTCCTCCGGACCTGCGGCGGCTTTGGTGCCATCGTCCGGGTTTGCGGTGCTCGCCGATGCTGCGGCGTTGTCGGCAATGACCTGCGGAGCCCGCAGGCGCTCCCATTTTCGTCGCTCTTCCTCCTGGCGCTGACGCTCGAGCTCCGCCAGACGGCGGGCTTCGTCGTCATTCGGCGGTGCGCCAGCCAGCGGTGCTTCAGGCGGAGGCGGTGCCGGCAACGCAAGCGGCGGCGCGACCGGAGGAGGTGGTGGGGCGGGTTCGGCCGGGGCCTGCGGGATGACGATGGTGCCCTGGTTGGTTTGCACGCGAGGGGTCGAAAGCGACGGCGCCGGAAACTGTGTCGTCGTGAACTCCTCCTTGTCCGGCGTCGTCAGGGTAGGTGAACGCCGCACGACCGAGCCGTAGATCATCCAGGCAGCGACAATAAGCGCGCCGATTGGCACGCCGAATTTCAGGAAACTGCCGAGCGCGGTGCGCCCACGCGCAACGGACGTCGCGGCCGCGGCCTCGAGTTCGAACGAGCGATAGTCGTCGGCGCTCGGCATGGCTGGTCAACCTCCCAGATTCGTGGCCGCTCCCACGCGCTGCGGCGCATAGGGTTCGAGCCCGTTCGGCTCATGCAGGTTGGTCAGACGGCGGTTGAAGATGCAGGTCGACTCCTGGCCGTTGCGCAGCGTCCATTGCGGCGACACCTTGTCAACGATCACGTAAGGCCCCTCGGTCCGGAAATTGACGAGGCTTTCGTTGCGGTCGGCGTCGACGATGTAGATCGTTGGCGTCTCGCTCTCGAAGCGGAACCAGGTCTTGGCCCCGTCATCGAACACGGCGACTGGCTTGTTCACCGACGAGCCCTTGTAGCCATAGTCGCTGTTGGCGTTGGCGATATTCAGATCCTTGAGGTTCGGATTGGCGGCGCGCTCTTTGGCTTCGGCTAACAGCTTCGCGCTCGCTTCATCATCCGGAAACCGGAACCGCACAGCGTAGATCTGTCCACCGGGCGGCCGCGTATTCGACCGCAGCAGGAACGAGTAGATGCGCTTGTCGGTGACGACGTTGAGGTTCGATATCGCGTTCTTGTCGACCGGCTTGACGAAGATGATGTCGCCCTTGCGGTTCGGTTCGACCTTCCAGGCAATCGAGTCGCCGAGTGCCAACGTTTCGATTTTCTCGTCCGGCTGCAGCTCGATCATCGTCGAGGTGCCGTAGCTGGCGTCGATCGCGGTGACGTTGTCCCTGCTGTAGACGACATCCCGGACGCGGGAATCGGTGCGACCAGGACGCGGAAGCGCTTCCGCGTGCGCCGCGCTCGCCGTGATGCAGAAGATCAGACCGACGACGACACAACGCTTCCTCATTGCTGCGCACCCACAGTTCCGGGCGATGGCGCCGTTTCCTGATCGCGGCGATATTCCAACACCTGAAAGCCGAGAGGATTGTCGAAGCGCCACTCATTGCGCATCGGCGCGGATGTGTAGCGAAAGCGCACCAGCGAGACCCAGTTGCGGGTGATGATGTTGGTCGACGACTTCTCCTCGGTGGAGAAGCGCGCGAGCGCGGTGCGGTTGTTCGGGAACGTCACCGATTTGATGGTGACGGCGACGACCGTGTTGGTGCCGTAGACCTTGACGGGGTTGCCCGGATTGGCGGGCGAATAAAGTTCCGTCAGTTCACGCGCGGCGTCCCCGGTCGCCAGCAGCTGGGCGAGGTCAAAGTTGTCCTTCAACGCCTTCGGGTCATAGGTTTCCCGCGCCTTGATGTAGCGCACGACATTGAACGTCGTCACCGCCTCGTCTTGCGTCAACGGGCCCTCGGCCATGGGGCGCTTCACCTCGACGAAGCCGGTCGTCTTATCGACGACGACCATATAGGGCTCGTAGGTCTTTAGTGGGACCAGCAGAGCCAGGGTGCCGAGCGCGCCGACAGCCACGACCGTCATCACCGCGGCGACGATCCAGGCGAGCGCGCGCGAATTGCGATTGCGGCGTGCGATATCCCGCTCCCACGTCGCGCCATCCGTGTAATAGCTGGGATCGACCCGCGCAGAGTCCGGGGCAGCCGTCTCTGTCATGGCCGGCCTCCGCCGCTCGACGCCGGCGGGACGCCGGGATTGCGGAGCTGGTCAGCCAGCCGGCGGAATTCCGCCGATTGCGCCCACGAGGCGGCGCGGAGACCGACACGCGCGCGCTGACGGGATGCCAGCTCCTCACGGCGCGACATGGAGGCCGGATTGAGCGGATTGCGGAACGCAAGGCGGG
>Ga0209916_1002239_pt1 | contig 10337 bp, 8 predicted proteins | sample ThiBio_1000_plan_FD_183956 | JGI IMG/M metagenome (GOLD analysis project Ga0209916, IMG submission 183956) | Wastewater bioreactor microbial communities from Cape Town, South Africa - Thiocy_solids_2 (SPAdes) | ecosystem: Engineered > Bioreactor > Thiocyanate-remediating > Anaerobic-Aerobic ... | reverse complement strand
AAGTCCAAGAACGATCCCGGATGCCTCGTCCGATCACCCAACCGTCCAATGACTTAGGGCGGCCTTGGGCTGATTCGCGACAACACCCGGCACCATAACGATTTACGAGTCCCACGAATAATCTTGCCTTGAGGGAGAAGGTGGCCCGAAGGGCCGGATGAGGGGTCGACCGGCGTCGCGTTCAAATCAAGCCGCCGAAACCCGCGAAGCCCTCGGGCCGCGAACCGCCCGGGCTTCCGGTCGCGCCTCCCCTCATCCGGCCTTCGGCCACCTTCTCCCTCAAGGGGAGAAGGATGCGCGTCGTCGGCTTCCGCGCGTGTCAAATCTCGTGTCGGACACTATTGCCTCGATTCGTCGCGCGAGCGGACGGGGAGCCGGACGTTGCGGATCCCGGCCGCGTCGCAGGCCGACAGCACGTCGGCCAGGTCTTGATAGGCCAGATCGGCTCCGCCGCGGACCATCACGCCCTGGTTGGCGTACCGCGACCGGGCCACTCGCAAAAGCGCGGTCAGGCCGTCGAGATCGTAAGACGTCTCCCCGATCGCCACCTTCCCAGGGGCGACGACGTTGACCACGACGTCGTCCGGGGCGGCGGTCAGGGGGGCGGCCTCGGCGACCTCCGGGACCTTCACGGCGAACTCGCTCTCGTCCCAGTCGTACAACCGCGTGGCCGCCATGAAGAACACCAGCAGGCAGAGGATCACGTCCACCATCGGCGTCATGTTGATGAACGGCGTCTCGTCCGCCTGTCGTCCGTCGCCGCAAAGCATCGCCGGTCTCGCCTGGGTCGATCCGATCCGGGTTTCAAACGACGCGGGTCTCGCTCGTCCGCGGCGCGTCCGCCGGCGGCCCCAACGGGATCCGGCGCTCGACGACCGCCGGCCGGACGTAGTCGCCGGCGATCATGTCGACGACCTCGCGGACGTGGTCGTCGAGTTCCCGCGTCAACACGTCCACCCGGTTCAGGAGGAAGTAATAAGTCGCGACGGCGACGATGGCGATCGCCAGGCCGAACGCCGTGGCGACGAGCGCCAGGCTGATCCCCTGCGCCAGCATCTCGCCGCGCTGGGGACCGGCGCGACCGCCCAGGGCGTCGAACGCCTGGATGATCCCCACCACCGTCCCCAGAAGCCCCAAAAGCGGCCCGAGCGTCGCCATCGCGCTTAACACGCGGAGGTTCCGCTTCATCTCCACGACCTCCCCGGCGGCGTCGGAGGCGACGATCCGGCGGATCTCCGCCCCCGGCAGGCCCCAGGCGCGCACGGCGTGGCCGAAGACCCGGCCGGCGACGCAATCATGGGCCTTGCACAACTCCAACGCCCGGTCGCGGTCGAGCTTCCCGGCCGCCAGCCGCTCCATGAAGCGGTCGACGAAGTCCGCCGGCGCCACCCGCTTGCGCCTTAGCGCCAGGAACCGCTCCAGCGCGAACCCGACCGTCAGGATCGAGCAGAACGCCAGCGGCCAGAGCAGGGGGTTGGCGGTCAGCAAGAGCCGTCGCAGGGCGTCGCGGTCGACCCCCGGCTTGGCGGCCGCGGGGGGCGAGGGCGACTCGGCCTCGACCGGCGCGATCGACGTCGGCTCGACCGCCGAAGCCGCGGCCGGCGCCGGCTCGGGAGGATCCGACGCCTCTTGCGCGCGGGCCGTCGCCGCGAGGCAGACCCAGGCCGCGACCAGACCGAGGGACGTCGAGCGAAGGCGAGGCATCAAGAGGTCTCCGTCCGTTCGAGCGCGCGGCGCGGCCTGGGCCAAGCGTGAATTCTAACGGTCGCGCCGATCCTGTCAACCGCCGACGGAGCGTCCGGAGTGGCCTGGAAGTGGCCCCTGCGGACGAAGAATCACGGCGACGAAGCCTGAAGAGATACACACGCAAAAAACCTGACCGTCACGGATTTTGGGGGCCTGAACGGGTCTTCCCCCCTCGCGGGGGAAGACAGACCGCGGAGCGGTCAGATGAGGGGGACGACGCGCGAGACGACCGTTGGGATTCGCGAAGGCCCGTCCGGGAAGCCTTGGACGTCGATGGCGTTTGGGCCCGTCCCCCCCTCATCCGGCCCTTCGGGCCACCTTCCCCCGCGAGGGGGGAAGGCCGTTATGTTCACCACCCCCAAAATCCGTGACGGTCAGCAAAAAACGTCCGGTGACGACCCGCTCGGCAATCACGGATGGGGCGTGATCGCGATGATCGTGATTTGCCTGTTCTCCGGGCCGTAGCACCAGAAGAGCCGATAGGCTCCCGGCGTGTTATTTTGGACATAAGCCTCCCAGACTTTGCCTTCTTTGTCAAAAGGATGGTCGAGGCTCTGATATTCGTGCGTCCTCAAGCCAGGGTGCCTGGGGTTTTCCTGAAGGAGCAGAATCGTCTTCGCGACCTGTTTGAACAACCCCTCGGCCCTGGACGACTTGGCCGATCCCCGAGCCTCCCGACCCGCCTTGGCGGCCTGGGCGGTCGTGAAAAGCCGCTGGTAGTCATCCCGGCCTCGCGGCGTCCAATTCAAATCGAACGCCACGTCAATCCTCGTCGCCGAAGGCCGCGAGGTCGGCCGCGACGTCAGGGCCTTCGACCAAATCCCCCTCCTTGGCTTGGTCCAGGCCGAACATGACGGCGCCGAGGGCCTTGGAGTTCTTCCAGAGCCAGGCCTCCCGCTCCGGGATGGCGACCACCTTGCGGACCCTCACCTCGAATTCGTCGATCCGTTCGACGACCACGAGACTGTCGGCGAATTCCCTCGGCAACGTCACGCGCGCCTTCGCGTCGGTCTGCCTCGGCTTCGCATCGCTCTTTCCGTCCGAATACGCCTTGGTCGCCATGAGAAGACCCTCCACATGGTCTCGACATGCGCCGCCATGTGATACCTCAATGATAGAGTGTAGGCGACGGCGGTCAAGAGGGAATTTCCCACTTCTCCTCGCTCCCTCAAATCGTGTCCCAGGTCCATCGGTCGCTCGTAGGCGGAAGGATCACGATTTCTACTCAAAATGACGACTTCAGCATGGGACTTCATCTTTTCGTGTTGGATCAAGGCTCCGGAATTAATGACACGATCACCGCGAAGGGCCGCTCGGTTTCACTTTTCGGTTTCACCCGACGGACACCCATGGTCGAATATGCGTCGCGGCATTCGCGGAGACGCCCGCCGTGGAGGCGCGGATCGAAGCAGCCGTGAGAAAGGGGGTGTCTCGGACCCTCCGTTCGAACCGCCCCCCGGTCCCCCGAAATCCACGACGGTCAGAAAAAAAACGCCTCCCCAGGGAAGGGAGGCGTTCGGCGGACGTGAAGAGGGCGCGGGGCGGGGCCTGGATCAGCGTCGGCCGCCCATCATGCCGCCGCCCATCATGCCGGGCGACATCATCATGTCGTAGCCGCTCCCCATGGAGCTGGACTTGATCTTGTCCGACTCCTTCAGCTCGCGCTTGTAGTTGGAGTCGACGTCCTTGCGGACCTCGTCGAGGCGGTCGTCGGCCTCCTCGCGAAGTTCGACGGCCCCGTCGGGACGCATCAAAAGCGCGGAGGCGGGCTGGGGAAGGACGTTGCCGGGGAAGTCGGCCGGCAGGGGCTTGAAGCCGCCCATGACGTCCAGGACCAGGAGCTTGCTGTTGTAGTCGATCCGCTTGTTCTTCTGGCCCGTGCCGTCGGAGGTGGGGATCGCCGTGGAGAGGGGCTCGCCGGCGCCGACGATCTCGCCGGGGGCCGCGTCGATGTTCCGGGGCAGGACCATGCCGTCGTCGGGGTTGAACTTCACCACCTGGAACGTCGCCTTCAGGTCCGACTTGGGGCTCGGCGGCAACACGCCCATCGCGTACGCGGTGACGTCCGGCGGCATGTGGACCTCGTCGGTCGGCTCGCTCCACGGCCCGGCCAACTCGTCCGACTTGTTGTCCACGCCGGGGGCGACGTCCTCCCGGTTCAGGTTCGGGTTGTAGACCACCACCCGGATCCGGTAGCGGTAATGCTCGTCGGGCTGGGCGGTGAAGTCGAGCGCCCGGACCATCACCTTCTTCTCCTCCGACCGCCAGAAGTTGGCCAGGGTCTCGGTGGCGCCGCCGCCCATCATGCCGCCGTAGCCGCCCATGCCCATGCCCATCCCGTCGCCCATGTCCCCCATCATGCTCATCATGCCCATCATGCCGGCCATGCTGGAGGAACCCATCCCCTTTTCCATGCCTCCCATCATGCCGGGATAGCCCGACATGCCCCCCATCATGCCGGGGTAGCCGCCCATCATGCCGTCCGGGGACTTGGTGGGGTCGGGAATGTCCTTGACGTCCTTGGGGACGAGGCTGGCGATGTGGACCTTCTCCCAGAGGCCGTTTTCGAGAAACGGCAGGGGGTCGACGAGGTTTTCGGGACGGACCTCGTCGGGGGCGAGTTCCTCGTCCTCCATCGGCATGTTGTCGAGGATCTCCAGGTTGCGGTCGGCGTTAACGTCGGTCCAGTCGCCCCACGAGCCGTCGGACTGCTTGAGCTGGCGCTGGACGTCCAGGCGGCGGTAGTTGGGTTGGGCGATCGCGGTGTTCTTAAGAGCCTTGCGGTAGTTCTCCTTGATTTGTTCGTGGTCGAGGGTGCCGGTGATGGCGACCCAGCGCAGGCCCTTGGTGATCTCCTTGGCCGGAGGCCCCTGGGGCTTGTTGAGGGCGTCTTCCGGTTCTTCCTCCTCCTGGGCGTTGGGGTCGTCGCGGCCGGCGAGGCGCGCGCGCATCTCCTTCACCTTGCGCTGGTATTCCTCCTGGGCCTTCTTCTTCTCCTCCTCCGTCTGGGGCTCGCCACCCATCCCCCCGCCCATCATCGACATCATCGACATCATCGAGCTGGAGCCGCGACCGCGCTTCTTCTTCTTATGCTTGCCGTAGGTTTGGGACTTGGGGGGCTCCTTGGGCTCGGTGTCGGGAATCCGATTCCCCTCGGCGTCCAGCGCGTAGAGCAGGGCGCCGCCGCGGCCGGGGTAGGCGAAGAGGTTGGCGGCGGCGATCAGGACGGGCTGATCGCGGATCAGGCCGGCGCCGGGCTCGGGGGCGACCCAGCCCTGGCGGGGGCGGAAGTCGGCGGCGGCCAGGACCATGTTGGCCGATTCCTCGGCCGCCTTGGCGAAGTCGGACGTCTTGATCCCCTGCTCGACCAGCGACTGGACGATGTCCTCGGCCGGCACCTTGCGGCGCAGGTTGGAGTCGGACTGTTCGGCCGCCTTCTTGATCTGCTCGGGTTGAACGTCGATGGTGGGCCGCGACACCGCCTTGAACAGGCAGAGGACGAAGACGACCGAGGCCAGGGCCACGGCGATCTTGTCTCCGAATCGCAGGCCGAAGTTCTTGAGCTTGTCCACCGCGGGGCTGGCCATGCGACGGCCTCCATCGAAAGGGGCCCCCACGCGGCGCGGGGGGCGTTGGGTCCGGTCGTCCTTCGCCTCTACGAGAGAATGTCAGGGTTGCTTGGGGGTCTCGGCCGCGTCCGGGGCGGCGGGTTCGGCCGCCTCGGGCTGGGGCTGGTCGGCCGGCATGGCGTCGTCGGTCTCGGCCTTGGGCTGGTCGGCGTCGGCCGCCTCGGCCTTCGACGCATCGCCCTCGGCGGGCACGGCGTCGTCGGCCTCGGCCTTGGTCTCGTCGCCCTCGGCGTCGGCCGCCTCGGCCTTCGGTTCGTCGCCCTCGGCGGGCATGGCGTCGTCGGCCTCGGTCGCGTCGGCGTCGGCCTCGCCGGGGGAGGCTTCCTCGTCGGCCTCGGGGGCGGGCGGTTCGTTATAGAAGCGAGCCTGGCCGTAGATGGTCACCTCGACGATGTTGTAGAAGGTCTCGGGGACGACCGCGGGCTTGTTGGCTTCCAGGGCTTTTTCGCTTTCCTTGCGCTTCTCGGCGCGATTGACGCTCCGCTTGTCGGTCCCCTGGTGGGTCGAGCCCATGCCGGGGTAGCCTCCCATGCCTCCCATGCCGCGCATCATCATGCTGGGATCCATCCCCATGCCCCCCATGCCCATGCCGCCGGGGCCCATCATCTCGCTCATCATGCGACTCTGGGCCATCATGGCGCTGGACATGCCGCCGTAGCCCATGCGACCGCCGGGGCCCATCATCCCCATCATCCCCATCATGCCGTATCCGGAGAATTCGTCGCCCTTCTCGGGCTTGACGATCTTGTCGGCGGGGCGCTGGAGTTCGAAGTCGCGGACCTCGATCGACATTGGCGAGTTTTCGAAGGCGACGAGCAGGTCGGGGACGCGGTCCTGGTCGACCAGCACGGTGATCATGACGGGGAGGATCTTGTACTGATCGGAGTCTTCGGGCTTGAGGTAGAGGACGCTCTCGGCGGTCTCGATCTTGGCGCCGCCCAAGCCTCCCATGCCGCCGGGGCCACCCATGCCGCCGCCCATGGACTTCTGCATCATGCCGGCGTAGGCGCCCATCATGCCCATGTCGCCGCCCATCTCCTCCTCGTCTTCCTCGGGCTCGTTGGGGGCGACGATCGGCTCGGCCTCCTCCAGTTCGTCGCCCTTGGAGAGGGAGCGCTGGTCCTGGGCGTTGGAGCTGCCGACGTCGAGGGCCTTGATCTCCTTGACGAAGGCGGAGTCCCAGTCCTTGGCGTCGCGGTTGACGTCGGCGACGACCTGGAGCACGGTGTGCTGGACCCAGAGGCGTTCCTGGGCCGACCAGACCTCGTTGAGCTTGGGGAGCTTGTTGATGTCGAAGGCGACGACCTGGAGCAGTTGGTCCCTGGGCGCGGAGGCGACGACCCCCTCGCCGGTCTCGTAGTTGAAGGGGCGGAAGACGTTGAAGACGGAGTCGACGTAGGCGGGGTAGGCCTCGATGTAGTCGACGACGGCGAGCTGGACGGCGGTGTCGGCGACCTCCTCGGGCCATTTGCGGCCCCACTTGGTGAACCGCTCGGAGACGGTCTCCGGCCAGGTCAAGAGGGGGGCCTGACGGTCGTAGCACGCCCTCCAGGCGGTGTCGACGTCCTTGGTCAGGGCGGCGGTCTTGGCCTGGACGACGGGGGCGAAGTCGGCCGTGGGGACGGCGCTCGACGAGTACTGCTGGACGTCCTTGTAGGCCGCGGTGATCTTGCCCGTCTCCTCCTCGGCGGCCTTCTGGACCGGGCCGGAGCCCAGGACGTAGGCCCCGGCGGAGAGGAGGGTGGCGACGCAGACCGAGATCCAGAAACGATATTTGGCGATCTGCCGGAGGATTTCCTTGACTTGATCCATGGCGAAGACCTTGTTGGGGGCGGCTGGGGACGTGGGTTCGAGTCGCCGGCGGGGACGTCCCGGGCGGCGGGATCGCGACGGATCAGGGCTTGCCGGGGGCGACGTCGGTCGCGTCGGCCCGCCCGGGCGGAGCCTTCCGCTCCTGGTCGACGTCGCGCCAGGCCGCGAGGAAGGGCTCGGCCAGCGGGCACGAACGCCGGCCGGGACGTCCCGGCCGGCCTGGGTCGCGCCGGCTCAGGGGTTGCCGGCGCCGGCCGGGGGTTGGGTCGGGGCGACGGCGCCCGCGGCCGGAGCGGCGCCGGGAGCGGGCGCCGCGCCGCCCGGGGCCGGAGCCGCGCCGCCGGCGGGGGCGGCGCCGGTCGCCGGCGCGCTCAGGGCCTTGGTGATGGCGCTGTCGATCTCGTCGGACTGCTTGGTCGAGGCCTTCTCCAGCTCGGCCTCGGCGGGGACGGTCATGGAGCCGGCCTTGGCCTGCTCGGCCTCCCGCATCTTGGTCATGATCTCCTCGAGCTGGGCCGTCCGGGCCTCAAGCAGTTCCTCGGGGGTCTTTTCCTTGTCCTCGTCGGTCGGCTCGGGGGGGACCCAGGCGAACTGGAGGAGGAAGTCGGTGCGGGTGAGCTTGCGGATGTCCTTCTCGGAATCCTTGCCCATCGGGCCCCGGCCCCGCATCCCTCCCATCATTCCGGCGTAGGCGCCCATCATCATGCTGGGGTCCATCATCCCCGCGCCCCCGCCCATGCCGCCCATGGACTTCTGCATCATGCTGGCGTAAGCGCCCATCATGCCCATGCCCATGCCCATGTCGCCTTCCTCGTCCTCGGGAGGGGTGGCGCGTTCGAGCAGGGGGACGGTGCGGCTGGCGAGGTTGTTGTTGGCGTTCCCCTTCTCGCTGGTCCATTCCTTGTCGACGCTGTACCAGGTCACGGCGACGTGGCTGACGCCGTAGAGCCGCAACGACGGGGAGTTGAGCCTGGGGACGATCTTGTGGGTCAGGAACCGGAACGGCCCGAAGTCGACGCGCTGGGGGTCGTTCTCGGGGAGTCGAAGTTGCTCGGCGTTGGGGTTCGGGTTGTAGAAGTGGCCGACGAGTTGGATGATCCAGCCCGCGCCGCTGGGGGGGTTGGCGGCGTCGTAGGGGTGCATGAGCCGGATGTAGAGCGGTTCGATCTCGTCGAACCAGTCGACGGCGAGGTCCTCGCGCCAGACCGGCATGATCTTGTCGACGTGGACCTTGAGCTTCTCGATCTTGTACTCGTCCTCGGGGTTGTCGGGGTTCAGGCCGTAGTCGGCGACGGGGTCGGGGAGGTAGTTGCCGAGGGTCTTGAGGAACGCCGGCCACATCCCCTTGTGGGACGGGTCGATGATCAGCGACTTGCCCTCGTCGAACTTCGACTGCCAGGCCGACTTGGCGGAGTCGAGGCCGCTTTTGATCTGGGCGCCGTTCTTGGAGACGCCGCTGGCCTGGTCGACGGCCGACTTGTACTGGGGCGTGGAGACCCGCGCCAGGGCGCGGTAGTCGCCCAGGACGAACAGCGCGCCGAGGCCGAGCATGATCAGGGCGGAGGCCGCCAGCGCCCACGGCTTCTTGGCGCGGATCAGCCGCGCGCGCTCCATCTCCGGCGGCAGCAGGTTCGTCCGCAGGGCCGAGCGTCCGGCCCCCTGGAGCGCCAGGCCGTAGGCGACGGCGAACGAGGAGGCGTTGTCCTGGAACTGCGGCGCCGCGGCGACCTCCTCCCCCTCCATCCTCTGGAAGGCGTCGACCTTGTCGACCTCGTGGTTGAGGTTCTGCTGGAGGAACTTCTGCAGGCCCGGCAGCTTGAAGCCGTTGCCAAGGCCGACGACCTTGCGGATCTTGGCCTGGCGGTTGATGCTCGAATAAAAGCCGATCGAGCGGTTGATCTCGCTGGCGAAATCGTTGAAGACCCCGCGCATGGCGGTGAAGATGGCGCGGGGGTCCGGGGCGCGGGTGGCGTTGCGCTTCAGGTGTTCGGCCTTGGCGAAGGTGAGCTTCAGTTCCTTGGTCAAGGCGCGGGTGAAGTGGTTGCCGCCGATGGGGACGTTGCGCTGCCAGATCCGGACGCCGTCGGTGATGATCAGGTCGGTGTTGTCGACGCCGATGTCGAGGATCACGACCGAGTCCTTCGAGCCGCTCCCCTTGATCTGGTCGTAAGTGATGTAGTTGAAAAGCGCGATCGGGGCCATCTGGACGACGTCGACCTCGATGCCGGCGACGGTCAAGGGCAGGATGGCGCGGGCGATCTGGTCGTGCTTCATGGCGAAGAGGCCGACCTCCGCCATGGTGATCTCGTCGTCGTCCTCCTCGTCGTCGCCGATCTGCTGGTAGTCCCAGACGACCTCCTCAAGCGCGAAGGGGATCTGCTGCTTGGCCTCGTACTTGACGATGTCGGGGATCCGCTTCTTCTCCACCGGCGGCAGCTTGATGAACTTGACGAGGCCCGCCTGGCCGGGGACGGCGATGGCGACCTTGGACCCCTTGACCTCGTTGCGGTCGGTGAAGGTGGCCAGGGCCTCGCGGATCAACTCCTCGGGCTCGGCGTCGGGCTGGCTGAGGAGCTTGGGGTATTCGATGTAGTCGAACGCCTCGGCCACGACGTGCTCGGCGTCCGCCCCGGGGGCCAGCTTGAGCGCCTTGAGCGCGGCCTGGCCGATGTCGATCGCCCAGACGGACTGGATCTTCGCCATGTGAGGAGGACTCCTCCGAGGGGTCGGGCTCGCGACGGCCGCGGCGGCGGATCGCGCGATCGGGTCTCGGTTTCGGTTCGTGGGACCGGGGCGCCGCCGCGGTCGGCCGCGCCCCTCCTTGATATCTCTTCGATGCGGCGAGGGGGCGGAAAGTTCCCTTTCCGCGCCCGCGGCGCGCCGGGCCGCCCGCGTCCGCCCGAAGTGTAGCACGACGCCTGGGCGTCGCCTCGATTTCGGTTCGGGCGCGATGGGACCGTCAGTGCATCATTTCGACGGCCCGCTGTCAACGACGCGGCGGCCGTTCTTCCGACGACGTGAGCGACCCGGCGCGGCGTGCCGGTCCCTCTTCCACGTCGCCTCCGTGATGTTTGTTCATGAAAATCGGCGGGGTCGGCGGTTCATCGGGGCGGCGAGGGACGGCGGCGGGGAGGGTCCGGGGTCGTGGGG
>Ga0209916_1002237_pt1 | contig 10339 bp, 5 predicted proteins | sample ThiBio_1000_plan_FD_183956 | JGI IMG/M metagenome (GOLD analysis project Ga0209916, IMG submission 183956) | Wastewater bioreactor microbial communities from Cape Town, South Africa - Thiocy_solids_2 (SPAdes) | ecosystem: Engineered > Bioreactor > Thiocyanate-remediating > Anaerobic-Aerobic ... | reverse complement strand
CGGGGCCGACGACCAGGCGTGGCAGTGGCTTCGGGTCGGGAAGCCCCCCGCGCCGGTCGTTCCGCTGGCGAAACTCTCCCAGACGGTGGAGGCGCCGGCCTCAAGCATGGGGACGTAGTTCTTGTAGATCTCGGCGATGATCGCGTCCTCCCGCCCCAGCGCCTCCATCGCCGCGTAGTGGTACAAGGCCGCGAACGGCGAGCCGACCCGGACCATCCCCTCCGGCGGCGACAGCACGTTCCGCGCCGCGGCGTCGCGGTTCGCCGGATCGATCGCGTTGAAGAGGATCGCGAGGAAGCTCGTGTGCTGGCTTGTCGAATCGCTGATCTCGCCGTCGTCGTGGACCGAGTCCGGGTACGCTCCCTTCTTGGAATCCCAAAGCGCGTTGACGCCCTTGTACAGTCGCGCGCGGGTCGCCTTCAGCCAGTCGTCGCGGGAGTGGTCGCCGAGGGCCTCGGCCGACTTCAAGGCCGCGTCGATCGCGCCGATGAAGAACAGGCTGTTGTGCAGCACCGTCCGGCGGTTCTGGTCGATGCCCGACCAGTCGAAGAGGTTCCAGAACGGCGCGCTCATTAGGCCGTCCTCGTTGACGTATTTCTCCGCCCCCTCCAGGTTCTTGAGGGCGGCGGGGTGGAACTCGCGGAGCGCGTCCAGGTCGCCGGTGTACCAGTAGTAGTCCCAGATCGACATCCCCCAGAGGAAGCTCCAGGCGGGGATCAGGGTGTCCCAGCCGGAGGGGGTCTGGCAGCCGGCCATCGGGTAGCGCTCCAGCGATTCCGCGGTGATCCGGATGCAACGCCGGGCGAGGTCCGCCGCGCCGAAGACCTGGAAGGCCAGCAGCGACTCGTTACGGGCGTCGCCGACCCAGTGGGTCTGCTCGTAGAGCGGGCAGTCGGTGAAGGTGTCCTCCATGCAGAGCTTCAGCGTCCGCGTGGAGATGAACCAGATCCGCTCCAGCCGCGAATCGCTACAGGCGAAGCTCCCCCCCTGGTCCACCGGGTAGGTCGACTCGATCAGCCGGAAGTTGCGGATCGCCACCGGCGTCTTTTGATTGCGCAGGGTGATGAAGACGTATCGGCCCGATCGGCGCTTGAGGGACGTGAACGTGTTCACGCCGCGCTTGGTGACGTAGCGCAGGCCGTTGCGGTTGCCGCGGGGGAACTGGATCCGGCCGTCGGGGGCGATGTACTCGACCCCGGCGACGTCCACGACCACGCCGGCGTCGGCCACCAGTTCGAAGTCGTAGTAGCCGACGTTCTGCGCCCCCAGGTCGTAGAGGAGTTCCACGTCGCCGTCGGGGCTGGGGCGGACGACGGTCGCCTCGGGGGACTCGTGGGTCAGGGCTTGCGGCCTGACCACCAACTCGTCGGCCTCGGCGACGACCTTCCGCTCGGTGAATTGCCAGTACGAGTCCTGGACGAACAACTCGTCGAACGGCATCTTCTTGATCCGATCGCCGAGCTTGGCCTTGAGGTCGTCGGCCGTCTTGACTTCCGAGAGCAGCCGGGACCTGTCGGCGTTGTAACCTTTCTCGGCCGCCGCGGCGTCGGGGCGGAGTTCCATGTCGGGCCAGACCATGTCGTCCTGGACGACGTCGTACTCGGGGAAGGCGACGTAGACGAACGGGTTGGTCGGGTCGTCGCCGACGGGGGTCTCCAGATGGAAGCCCTCGGGGTCGAGGAACCGGACGGCCTTCTCCTTGTCGTGGCCGTAGATGTTGCGGACCAGCCCCAGCAGCAGGTGCTTGCCGGCCGCCAGCTTGAAGACGCCGTCCCTGGCGCGGACGCCGTCGATCGCCACGTCGACGTTCTCGTCCTGGACGCGGATCTCGCATGGGGCCTCGTTGACGATCACGGTGGCGATCCCCCCCGCGCAGCTTACGACGCGGTTGGCCTCGATCAATCCGGGATGGGCGAGGCGGGCGGCGGGGAAGCAGAAGTTCCAGCCGTCGGCCCGGACGACCTTCGCCTCGACGAAGGACCGGAAGGCGAACGGCTGGCGGGTCATCAGGGCGACGTCGCGGGGGTTGAGGTCCTTCCACGGGCCGTCGTGGGTGGCGGCCACGACCTTCGCCGGGGTGAACCGGGGCTCGGCCTCCTGGGTGGCGTCGTACCACTCGGCCGGCTCCATCTGGATGCTGACCTTGGGGGTGTTGCGAACCCACCCCTCGGCCGGGGCGACCCGCCAGGAGGCGTCGCTCAGGACGCTGACGGTGCGCTCGTCGGCCTGGCGGACGTCGAGTTGGACCAAGAGCCCCGGCCGCTTGGGAACGCGGTGGAAGTCGCCGACGCCGTAGTAGCGGGCGACGACGGAGATCTCGTTGTCGCCGTCGCGGAGGTAGGTCGTGACGTCGAAGTCGTCGTACTGGAAGTGCTCCGGCCAGGCGCGGCCGGGGCCGTCGTTGACCCATCGACCGTTGATCGAAAGTCGATAGAAACAGTCGGCGGTGATCCGAATCCGGCCCCGCATCGGCAGATCGGCGTGGAACTCCTTTTTGGCCAGGATCGTCTGGTTGTAGGGGTCGTCGTCCGTCTGGTCGAGCCAGATCCAATTGGCCGTCAGCGGCTTGTCGGGCGCGGTCCAGTCCCCCGCCCTCGCCCCGACGACGCCGATCCCGGCCGCCAACGCCAACCACGCCGCCGCGCTTCTGATTCTCATCGCGATCCCTTCCGCGCCTGGTCCCGTCCGAGGCGGCCGTCGCGCCTCGTCCGCGGCCGATGATACATTCTCGACGCGGTCGATCCCAGGCGCCGGCGGGGCCGCGGCCTCATTCGGCCGTCGCCTTCGTCCGGTCTCGCCACTCGTCCCAGGTTCCGGGGAAGCCCTGGGCGTCCCACATCCAGAGGGCTTCGACCATGAGGTGGCCGCGGTCGAGGTCGTCCTCGTCGATCCGGTCGCGCGTCTTGGCGTCGGTGAGGCCCTCGAACAACCGCTTGGCCTCGAACGGGTCCTTGAAGTGCTGGTAGATCCGCATTTGCGTGTCCGCGGGGAGCTGTTGGATCGGGTGGCGGCCCGGCGCGCAGGCGAACCCCATGCGCGTTCCGAAGAGGTTCATAATCCGTTCGCAGCCCACTTGCTCCCACAGGTGGACGTGCGTTGGTTCGACGTGCTCCGCGTACCAACGGCTGCACTCGGTCGGGTGATAACTCGACCAGGCGAGGCCGAGGAAGGTGGAATCCAACCGCGTGAGTCGACAGACGGCGCAGGTATGACCGGCTCTGCTTCTGGCCGGGAAGTTCCACGCCACGAGCGAGACGAGCAAGCCCGCCGCCAGCCAACCGACGATCGCCAACGCCTTCATCGCGGCCTCCCGGCCCCGCGCGGGGGCGCCGACTAGACGTGTCGCGGAGTGCTTCCGCTTAGAGTCTGTCCCATAAGGGCGTCGCGGCCGCCATAACGTCCTTCCCCCCTCGCGGGGGAAGGTGGCCCGAAGGGCCGGATGAGGGGGGGCGAGCCAAAACGCCGTCGACGTCCAGGGTTTCCCGGACGGGCTTCCGCGAATCCCAACGGTCGTCTGGCGCGTCGTCCCCCTCATCTGACGCCTTCGGCGTCTGTCTTCCCCCGCGAGGGGGGAAGACCGTGATAGTCGTCCTTTGCCCACTTATGAGACAGACTCTTACGGACATCGTCCCAATTCGCGTCCACGATCGCCAGCCGATTCCTCCGTCGGGCGCGAGGCGTCCGGCGAACGACGATTGAATCATCCATCGAAAGATCGTGGCGTTCGTGTGCGGGTGATGCTAGGATCGGCGCGTGGTGGGTTTTCCTTGGCGTCTTGTTCGGGACGCGGACGATGCCGATTCTGGCCGAGGACGAGCTTGAGCGGTTGCCGATCCCGGCGGCGGGGACGGCGCGGGCGGTGTTCGTCGCCGGGGGCGCGAGCGGCGTTCTGGCGGCGCTTGAGGAGCGCGCGGAGGTCGAGGGCTTCCGGGTCGTGGCGATCCGGTACGATCGCCCGCCGCCGCTCACGGCGTTGATCGACGACGTTCTGGAGCGGCTGGCCGAGCTGGCGCTCGCGGCCTGGCCGGACTGGGCCGACGACGGCGAGGCGGCCTCGGCCTGGCGGAAGTCGGCCGCGCGGCGTTGCGAGCGGGGCCTTTCCCCCCTGCCCCGCGGCTGGACCGCGACCGACCAGGCGCGGGGGCTGGCGCGGGCGATCGACGCCGGGCCCCTGGTCGTCGCCCTGGCGTCCGACGACCCGGCGCCGCCCCCCGGAGCGCTCCTGGGTTTGGCGAGGACCGCGGAATGGCTCGCCCGCGAGGCCCCCGCGCGGGTCGTCGTCGTGCTCCCCGAGGCGCTTTCGGGCTCTCCCGAACTCGACCCCGTGGCCTTCGACGCGACTCATGTACGCGCCAGGACGCCGGTAAATGAAAATGAATCGTGCTCTTCCCCGAGGGCTCGGATCACGCCCTTGATCGGCCGGCCGAACCCGTCGAGCCGTGGCGAGACGATACTGGCCGCGCGGCTGGAGCGCGACGCCGAACTCGCCGGGCTGTTCCGTTACAACGTCCACGTCGAGGCCGCGCGGGGCTCGCGGTTCCTGGTCGACCTGGTCTGGGAAGAAGGCAAGGTGGTCGTCGAGGTCGACGGCTACTATTATCACCGCGACGAGCGGGCGTTTTGCCGCGACCGCGACCGCGACTACCGACTGTCGATCGCCGGCCATCTGGTGCTTCGCCTGCCCGAGGCCGAGGTCGTCCAGGACGTCGGCCTGGCCGTCGAGAAGGTCCGCGACGTGGTCGCGGTTCGAAGGCCGCGGACGCCCGTCGAGCAAAGGATCGGACGATGACGCCCATCACGCCCACCCCGAGTGAGATCCTGGTCCTCTGGCGGCTCGCCGTCGACGGCGGCGAGGCCTGGAGCAAGGACGTCAAGCCGGAGTTGAAGCGCGAATCCCGCGACCGCCTGGCGGCCGCCGGCTTGATCGAGGCCGAGAAACGCAAGGCCCCGACGGGACGCGGCGCGCCGATCCACCTGACGCTCGCCGACGGCGGCTGGGCCTGGATCGCCGCGAACCTGGACGTGGAGTTGACGACGCGATCCCCCGCCGCGGTGGCGATCTTCTCCCGGCTCCTCCGCGCCCTGGGCCGTTACATGCGGCGGGCCGACGTCACCCTCGCCGAACTCCTCGCCCCCGCGCCGCCGGCCGCCGAATCGTCCCCGTCCGTCGATGGCGATCTCGCCGCGCGCGTCGCCTCCGCCTATTACGCGCTCTCCGGGGGCGAGCCCAACGTCCGCGTCCGCCTCGCCGACCTCCGCCGCCGCCTGGCCGACGTCCCCCGCGAGACCCTCGACCGCCAGTTGTTGAAGCTGGATTCGTCGGGGACCGCGTCGCTTTACCGATTCGACGACCCGCGCGAGATCGGCCCGGAAGACCGCGAGGCGGTGCTGTCCACGCCGGCGGGCGATGAGCGACACATCATATATTTAGAGGGCTTCGGGTCATGAACGACGATGACGTTCTCCGCGCGCTGCGCGCCGCCGATCTGGAATACGTCGTCCGTTACAACGACGTCTGGACCGATCCTCCGTTCGACGTGGCGGAGCTGCAAGCGAATCTCAGGGCGGACTTCATCCGTCGAATCGAGGACATGGACTGCTCGGGCCGCTCCGGATCGCCGCTCGGTTTGGCGATCGTGGGTCAAGGAGGGATGGGGAAGACCCATCTGCTGGCGGCGTTCCGGCGCGAGGCCGCCGACCGCGGGCATCCGTTCGTGATGGTCGATCTGACCGACGTCCGCCACTTCTGGGATAGCGTGCTCCAAGGCTACGTCCACTCGCTCCAGCAGCGGCTGGAAGGCGAGCGGCCGCAATTCCGCTGGGTCCTCGGGAACATCATCAGGAGGCTTGGACCCAACAAGCCCGTGTCGAGGATCCTGGCGCTGCTCGCCGACCACAAGAGCGCGAACCTCAAGGCCGACATGAACAAGGTCCTCGGGGCCATGCACAAGATGTGGCCCCAGGAGACGATGAAATATCAGGACGTCATCCGATCGATCATCTGCATGAACTCGGGTGATTTCTCGATATCGAATCTCGGCCAGACCTGGCTGCAAGGCCAGCCGTTGGAGCCCGAGGAGAAGCGCGAACTGGGGTTCGCGGTCGAGCGCGAGGCGCCCAAGGACATCGTCGAGGCGCTTTCCTGGTTCATGAGCCTCAGCGGCCCGGCCGTTCTCGCGTTCGATCAACTCGACCCGATCGTCACCGAACTCCACCATCGCCAACGGGGAGACCAATCGACCGAGGAACAGGCGACCGCCCTGGCGATCGCCGCCGACGTTGGCGGCGGCCTCGGCGCGTTGCGGGACTACACGAAGAACACTCTGACCGTCGTGTCCTGCCTGGAGTCGACGTGGGGCTTCCTAAAAGACGCCACCCTTGGGACGTACCTCGACCGATTCGAGGCCGTTCGAAAGATGACCTCCCTGAAAACCGCCGACAACGCGCGGGCCGTGGCGCGCGGCCGCTTGGCGGCGGCCTTCCAGGCGGCGGGCGTCGAGCGACCTTATCCGACGTACCCGTTCCGGCCCGAGGCTTTCGACGTCTTCGCCAACTCCGGCCCGCGCGAGGTGCTCAAGTGGTGCAAGGAGCGCATCGACGAGATGATCGCGGCCGGGCGCGTCTGGGAGGTTGGTTCCCTCGCGTCGTCGAAACCCGAGCCGAAGGGCGGATCGACCAACGGCGATTCGCGGCTCGACGCCGAATTCGAGAGGCTCCGCGCCGCGGCCGATCCGGCGTGGATCCTGGAGGAGAAGCACGACGACGAGCGGTTGGCGCCGCTGCTGCGGTCGGGGCTGGCGTGCCTGGCGCATGAGGCGGGGGATTCGGGCGACGTGCGTTCGACGGTCGAGGCGGAGTTCACCGGCGGGGCGAAGACGGCCCCGCTGCATGCTCGACTCCGGCGCGTCTTCATGAAGGAGGAGGAACGCGAGGAACACTTCTGCGTCCGTTCCATCCAGCACTCCAACGCCAAGGCGTATCAGAACCAGTTGACGGCCGCGCTGACGACTTCCGGGATCGACCGCAGACTCAAATTCCGACGGCTGGCGATCGTGCGGTCGGTCCCCGTCCCCGGCGGCCCCAAGACGGCCCAACTGACCGGCCAGTTTCAATCGCTCGGCGGCGTCTTCGTCGACCCGAGCCATGACGATCTCCGCTCGCTGCACGCCCTGAACGCGCTCCGCGCCCGCGACGACCCCGAATTCCGCGCCTGGCTTCGCGACCGTCGCCCGGCCTCCGGCCTCGCGTTGATCCGCGCGATCGTCGGGCCGGCGATCGACGAATTCGTAAATGTGAATCAATCCACGACCCCCGCGACGACGACCGGACGGCGGCCTCAAAACGGCACGGGCGGAGAGGGCGGCGCGCGACCTCCCCGGGATCCCGCCCCCGGCCTCGTCGTTCCCTTCGGTCGCGAGTGGTTCGGCGGGTCGGCGCGCGAGACGGTGGCGCTGCCGATCAAATCGTTGGGAAGTCATACGTTGGTGATGGCGGGGTCGGGCTCGGGCAAGACGATGTTCCTGCGGCGGTTGGTGGAGGAGACGGCGCTCCTGGGGATCCCGTCGATCGTGGTGGACGTCGCCAACGACCTGGCCGCCCTGGGCGACCGCTGGGACGCGCCGCCCCCGCAATGGGCCGACGGCGACGCCGAGAAGGCCGAGCGCTACCACGTCCCCGGCCGCGTCGTCGTTTGGACCCCCAACCGCGCGGGCGGCAACCCGCTTTGGTTCGAGCCCCTGCCCGACCTCACCCCCCTGGCCGGCGACCGCGAGGAACTCGACGCCGCGATCGCCGGCGCGTCCGAGGCTCTCGTCCCGATCGTCGCCAAGGGGAAGAACCAGGCGGCGGACACGAAGAAGGGGATCCTTTCGCGGTCGCTGCGCTACATGGCGCTTCGAGGGGTCAAGGGGATCGACGAGTTGATCGAAGTCCTAAGCGACCTCCCCCCCGACGCCCAACTCGGCGTCGCCAAGGAGGCGAAATACGCCGTCGAGGCGGCCGACGCCCTCCGCGTCGCGCGCGAGATCGACCCGCTCTTGAAGACCCACGGCGCCCCCTTCGACCCCGCCGTCCTCTTCGGGCTGGACGATCCCGACCGACCGGCGCGGGTGTCGGTCGTCAGCCTGGTCGGGCTGACGTCGCTGGAGTCGCAACGGTGGTTCCTGAATCAACTCGCGATGGCGCTGTTCACCTGGATCAAAAAGAACCCCGCCTCGTCCGACCGGCCGTTGCGCGGGTTCCTGGTGATCGACGAGGCCAGGGACTTCGTCCCGTCGGTGAAGGCGTCGATCTGCCGCGAGAGCTTCGTGCGTCTTACGTCGCAGGCGCGGAAATACGGCCTGGGGTTGGTCTTCGCCACCCAGAACCCCAAGGACCTCGACAACAAGTTGACGAGCAGTTGCGCCACGCACGTTTACGGCAAGATGAACTCCCCCGCCGCCATCCAGACCGTGGTCGACTTGATCAAGCAGAAGGGGGGATCGGGCGACGACGTGTCGAGGCTTCCCGCCGGAAGGTTCTACGTCCACAACGCCGAGGCCGGCATGCCCAGGCCCGTCCGGATCGCGACGGCGTACAGCCTCTCCAGGCACCAGGCCCCGCTCGACGAGGCGACCGTCGTCGCCCGCGCCGCGGCCTCGCGGCCGGGGTGAGCGAGCGCAAGGCGAATGGGGGCGCCTCAGCGACGGCGACGACGGCGGGCGGCGAAGGCCCCCGCGACGGTCGTCGCGATCAACATCGACGCGATCGAGGCGGGCTCGGGCGCGACCGCGGGGCCTCCGGCCGCGTTGACGCTGGCGATCACCAGGTCGCCTAGCGTCCATCCCTCGTCGGTGGCGTCCTGGCGCTTGACCCTCTGGAACGTCACGGTGGCGATCGAGTTGGTCGCGGTCGACTTGAAGACGTCGGGACCGTCGTAAGGCGCGTCGTTCCCGTCCCGATCGGCGCCGACGGATGGGTCGAACTCGACCGAGTAGGTCTCCCCCGCGGTCAGGCTCGGCGCGACGGAGGCGTCGCCATGCTCGCCGAGGAACCGGGATCTCGCCCCGGCGGGGGCCCCGGCGATGGGCAACGAGACTCGACCCCAAGCGCCGTCCGGGTCGCCGACGCCGAACCCGCGCGCGTCGTTCTGGAAGCCGTTGGCGGGAACGGCTCCCGCTCGGCACGCGCCTGGGGTGGCCAGCGCGCCCAGGAGCGCGAGCGTCGTCCATCGAATGAGGGTGGCCGTCGATCGCATCGCGCTCGCCTCCTTTTTTATTATTGACCGTCCCGGATTTTGGGGCGGTGAACATAACGGCCTTCCCCCCTCGCGGGGGAAGGTGGCCCGAAGGGCCGGATGAGGGGGGGCGAGCCAAAAGATCGTCGGGATCCCGAGCCGCCTGGTCCGGCTCTCGACTTCCCCACGGCTTTCCTTCGCGCCCTCCCCCTCATCCGGCCGCTTCGCGGTCTGTCTTCCCCCGCGAGGGGGGAAGACGTCGGAAGGAACGGCCTTCCCCCCTCGCGGGGGAAGGTGGCCCGAAGGGCCGGATGAGGGGGGAGACGAGCCAGACGACCGTTGGAATGCCGAGCCGGTCGGGCTGGCTCTTGGATCGCGACGGCCTTCTCGCTTGTCGTCCCCCTCATCTGACCGCTTCGCGGTCTGTCTTCCCCCGCGAGGGGGGAAGACCGTTTACCACGGACGGCCGCCCTAAAATCCGGGACGGTCAGTTTTATTAAAAGAAACGGTCGACGGCTTCCGGCTATTTGCTCCCGACCCGGCGCCATCTTTGACGCGGCGGCGATTGAAGTCCAATCGTGATGCTTAATCGCGACGTCGCGGTGCTTTCACGACGCACCGCGGGGGCGCGAACGCCACGCCGCGTCGGTTTGAGGCCGCGTCGCGTCGCGGTTTCGGCGTCACCGTCGCGACATCTCGAAAAATCGTGAGGCGGAATTCTTCATGTCGAACGCGGCGTTCGCCGATACGACTTGGACCAGCCAAGGCGCGGTCGCGCCGATGAAGGCGATTATAGGGGCGAGTCGTCGCCGCGACGGGTTCGCGACGGGGGCGCCGAGAACCGAGCCGGGAGGGCGAGGAAGCCATGTCGCACGAGGATCCCGCGTCCGGTCGAGTCCGTGACGCCAAGCGTCGCAAGGTCGCGTTCCAGTCCAGCCTGGAAGACCTTGAGGGTCGACTTCTGCTCTCGGCGGTTCGCGCGCTGGCGCCGCGACGCGTCCTCCCCCTGGTCCGTCAGCAGGGCCAGGATATGGCGGCCAGGCGGGAGGCGATGGCCCAGCGCCGCGCGGCGATGCTCGCCGCTCGCCAGCAGCAGGCCGCCGCCCGACAGGCCGCCATGAGCAT